>Ga0182746_1000183_pt1 | contig 106852 bp, 86 predicted proteins | sample eDN3rd30CBELigOP_FD_128881 | JGI IMG/M metagenome (GOLD analysis project Ga0182746, IMG submission 128881) | Enriched Organic Plus compost microbial communities from Emeryville, California, USA - eDNA 3rd pass 30_C BE-Lig OP (version 2) (version 2) ...
CCATTGCGGCTGAGCTCGCGGCCGATCACCTCCACCGTGCGCCGGTAGCGTTCGTCGTCGGGGCGCACGAGGCCGAGGTCGGCAATGAGCAGAGCGCTGGCGTCGAGGTCGTCGTGGTCGAGGGCGCCGGCGAACGCACCCCACTTCGCGCTCCACGCACGCTCGAGAATGTCGGTGCGGAGCTTGTCGGCGGTCTCGCGCCAATAGCCCGCGCGATCATCGAGCGAGAGCAATCCGGCGAGGCGGGCAAGCCGGTCACATGCAACCCAGCACATGGTTGCGGAATGGGTGTGGATGCGCTTGCGGCCGCGGTATTCCCACGGACCGGCGTCGGGCTCGAGATAGAGGCGCCGCGCCTGATGGCCGAGCGGCTCGAGGCGGCGGAAGAGGCTGGCATCGCCCATGCCCGGCAGGCGCTCGTCGATGAACATGTGCGATGCGCCGAGGATCACGCTGCCATAGGCGTCGTGCTGCGTCTGCTCGACGGCCTGGTTCCCGACGCGGACTGGCCCCATGCCGCGATAGCCGGCGAGGTCGGCGGCGATGCGCTCATCGAGCGGCTGATTGGGAATGATGCCGTAGACGGGCTGCAGCGGCGGCTCGACGTCGACCGCAATGGTGGTGATGTAGTTGAGATACCCTTCCATCGTCTGCGTCGCGCCGAGCCGGTTCAGCGCGTTGATGACGAAGGCGGCGTCACGCAGCCAGCAGAAACGATAGTCCCACGTGCGGGGTGTGTTCGGCGCTTCGGGGATCGAAGTCGTATGGGCGGCGATGATGGCGCCGGTTTCTTCGAAGCTGCACAGCTTCAGCGTGATGGCAGCGCGGATGATGGCTCCCTGCCAGTCGAGCGGAATGCCGAGACCGCGCACCCAGCCAAGCCAGTAGCTCCGCGTGCGCTCCAGAAACTCGCGGGCCGTGGTATCGACGGCGGCATCGAGCGGCTCGTCCGGCCCGAGAATGAGCGACACCGGATGGGTGAGCGCGAATGGCGTTTCATGGGCGATGTAGGAGAGGGGCGCGTCGGTGGTGACGCGCAGCGCATGGGTGCCGCCGTTGTAGCGAATGTGGTTGGAGCCTATCGCGGCGATTTCTGCCTTGCGGCCATAGCCGAAAGTCGGGCGTATGCGAATGGAGATGCGCGGCAGACCCTTGATGGGCTCGATGCGGCGGACGATCTGCGCGGGATGGAATGCGCGCTCGTAGAGCATGAACCGTGGCGCGAAATCGGTGATGCGCACGGCGTTGCCGGCGGCATCCTCCAGCACGGTCTCGACCACCGCCGTGTTGCGCACGTACTGCGCGCGGGAAGAAACCTGTCCGTGCAGCACGACGTCGCAAAAGCCCTTCTCCTCGTCGCCGGCGAGCAGACGGGAGAATACGGGATCGCCGTCGAGACGCGGGAAACACCACCAGACGATGCGCGCGTTGGTGTTGACGAGCGCCGCGATGCGCCCGTTGCCGATGGGTGCCAAATCGAGGTCGACGGCATCGGTCAAAGTTTTATTCCGATTGGGCATTTCATCCCCTGAGGAGAGTGCAAACCCGCCTTTAGGGCGTCGGTCAACGCCTGTCCAGGGACGCGGAAAATTTGGTGAAAAATGCTAGGTTTGTGCAAAACGCGAGGCGTGCGCGGCTTTGCGCGCTGCTTCGGTTTCAATACCGGCCGAAGGGGGATTGAGAGAATTCGGAAGAGACGAGTCGACGCGGGAGCATACGCAGAGCGAGTTTAGTAGACTCGCCGGCACGCTGCCCGCGCCGACTGCGCCGTGATACGCGATACCTAGTTCCCGGCGCCCATCGACACTAAAACTGAAATGTCTTTCGACAAAGCAAATGGACTGCGCCGAAGCCCGTGCGGAAGCGCTCACGTTTCCTCATCCGGCGTGTCGATCCAGGGGCGTTCCTCCCGTCGTCGCAAGAGCCAGCCGATCAACGGCAGCAGGAGGGCGGGCGGAATGATCCAAAGCGCGACTTGGAGCAACTTGCCGGTAAGGCCTGGGACAAAGAGCCGCCACCCGAACACGTAGGCGCGGTAAGCGGCGCGCGCGGTCTGATCGGCGCTGAGGGCGAGCAGAAGCTGGCGATAAAATGAAAGCTCCGCGCCCATGGCCTGATGGAAGCCAGTGTCTACCGGTCCTGGCGCAAGCGCCATGATGCGAACGCCGCGACCGGCGTTCTCGGTGGCGATGGCCCGCGTCAGCGAAACGACGTAAGCCTTGCTGGCGTAGTAGGCCGCCTGGTTCGGTCCGGGCACCAGACCGCCGAGGGATGCGACATTGAGTATCCCCCCGCGGCCCCGCGCCAGCATCCGCGGCAATGCGTGGCGGGTGAGCCGGGTGAGCGCCGCCGCATTGACGTCGAGCAACGTGTCGATGGCCGTTTCGGGATGGCTGACGAAGGGGCCGGCGAGCCCGACGCCGGCGCAGTTCACGAGCACGTCGAGATAAAAGCCTTCGGCGGTAAGTGCGGCATCGATGCGTTGCGCCGCATCTCTGTCGGCGACGTCGAGGGCGAGCGCGACGGTCTTAACGTTATACTTACCGGCTATGGCCACAGCGGCGGCGTCGAGCGCCGCAGCCCCCCGTGCGATAATGGCGACGGGGTGGCCGGCGCGGGCGAAGCGCCGCGCGATCGCAAGGCCAATCCCGCGCGATCCGCCGGTGACGACCACCATCGGCTGCAAATGGGCGACGGCCGCGAGGGCATCGGCTCGGGGCTCGGCGTTGCGGGACAACCAGAGATCGATAAAGCGGCGCAGCACGCGGCAGCCCTTTTTCAGACGGGAGGCTGACCGTCCTAGCAGAACGGGGCGATAGGCGCGAGCGCGGGGCGCCGCTCAAATGCTGAGACGATTGCCAGTCGCGCCAACGGCGGAGATGCTTGTCAGGACTGCTCCAGCACCGGGGCGTGCGCGACGAGGGCTTCCAAATAACGGGCATAGGTACTGCCGGACCAGCGCTGCGCGGCAGCGCGTACGCCATCTGCATCGATCCAGCGGGCAGCGAAGGCGATGTCCTCGAGGCAGCCGATCTTGCGCCCGCTTTCCTGCTCGAGCCGGCGTACGCGTTGTGCGGCCTCGAGCAGCGAATCCGGCGTGCCAGTATCGAACCACGTTTCTTCCGGCGGCAGGATCTCCACGAAGAGGTTGCCGCGTTTCAAGTAGGCACGGTTGACGTCGGTGATCTCGATTTCACCGCGCGGGGAGGGCTGCACGGCAGCGGCGATGTCGGCGGCGAGGCCGTCATAGATGTAAAGCCCGGTCACGGCATAGTTCGACTGCGGTTCGCGGGGCTTTTCCTCGATGGCGGAGGCGATGCCATTTTCGTCCAGCGACACGATGCCGAAGGCCTGCGGGTTGTCGACAGGGGTGGCGAAGACGGTGGCACCCGATACGCGGCCGAATGCGTTGCGCATGAGCTTCGCGGTGGCCCCGCCGAGGAAGAGGTTGTCGCCAAGCACAAGCGTTGCCGGCTCGCCGCGTGTGAACGCGTCTGCGATGATGAGTGCCTCGGCGATGCCGCGGGGCTGCGCCTGCTCGGCGTAGGTCATCGAGATGCCGAACTGGGAGCCATCGCCCAGCAGCCGCCGGAATGCGGGCAGGCTTTCGGGCGTCGATATGAGCATGATCTCGCGGATGCCGGCCGCCATGAGCAGGGCGACCGGATGGAAGATCATCGGTGTGTCGTAGATGGGCAGGAGCTGCTTGGAGATCACGCCCGTTGCCGGCAGCAACCGCGTGCCGCGGCCGCCGGCTAGGACGATGCCACGCACGGAAATGCTCCCAGGCGTTTGATGATCTTGCCCTCGATGACGACTTCCTCGATGCGGCTGCGCCACTCTTCCAACGCGCGGTACCAATCGAGGGTGAGCGTGTCGAGGCTGCGCGACAGACGCTTGGTTTCAAGCGCGCCGACGATCTCGCGGACGCCGTCCTCGACGCCCATCGTGGTGGTGTAGCCGAGCGCGGCGATGCGGTCGAACGCCACGCGATAGGAACGGGTGTCCGGATCGCCGTACCAGTCGATCTCGACGTCGCGCGGCACGAGGGCGGCGACGCGATCGGCAAGCGCGCGGATCTGCACGTTGAGGTCGTTGGAGCCGGCGTTGAAGACATTGCCATTGATTGCCTTGGCGTCTGCTCCGAGCATGAACTCCAACGCGCGGGCGGCGTCGCGTACGTGGATCATCGGGCGCCACTGCGTGCCGTCACGCATCAGGGCCAGCTTGCCGGTGCGCCAGGCGGTTTCCGTCATGCCGTTGATGGCGAGATCGAAACGCATACGCGGGCTGACGCCGAACAGCGTTGCAAAGCGCACGATGCCGACGGTGAAATCGTCGGATGCCAGCGGGCGGATATCGTTCTCCGCGGCGAGGTTGGCTTTCGCGTAGACCGTCAGCGGATTGGGCGTGCAATCCTCATCGAGGATCTGCGATGGCGGGAAAAAGCCGTAGATGGAGCACGAGGACGGCATGACGTAGCGCGGAACGCCCGCCTCTTTGGCGAGGCGTGCGTTGCGGGCCCGCGAGAGGTGATTGATCTCCCACGTCTCGTCGGTGAATGCATCGCCCAGCGGATCGTTGGACAGTGCGGCAAGATCGATGACAGCATGGACGCCTTCGAACACGGACGGCGGCAACAAGCGCACGTCGCTGCGCAGCTTCGTCAGGTTCGCGTGGTCGGCAAGCTTGTCGATGCCGAAGAAGAAGCGGTCGACCGCAATGACAGTCCAGCCGGAGTTCAGCAGCTGCGGCACGAGCACGCTGCCGATGTAGCCGCCGGCGCCCGTCACCAAAATCGTTCTGTTTTTCATCCCAGCCCGTTCGAATTCTGCGCGGTTGAATGCGCCGGTAAACTATGCGCGGAAGCGGCTGATGCGCAGGGCCTTTCGCTCGCTATACTTAAGGGCGGCGGGCTGCCAAAAGCTCCCTGTCGCATTGCCAGAAATCAGCGAGGAAACTTTGTCAGGGTTCGTCCCATTCAACCGCGCGCCCGTGACAGGCCGCGAGCTGGAGCTCATCGCGGAGGCGCTGAATGCCCCGCACATGGCGGCCGACGGCGTGCACACCAAGTGGTGCCAGGCGTGGCTCACGGAGCGGCTGGGCGCGCCGCATGCGCTGCTGACGACATCCTGCACGTCGGCGCTGGAGCTTGCCGCCATACTCTGCGGCATAGGTCCGGGCGATGAAGTCATCATGCCGTCGTTCACATTCGTTTCGACGGCGAACGCCATCGTGATGCGTGGCGGGACGCCGGTTTTCGTCGACATCCGCCCCGATACGCTGAATATCGACGAGAAGCGCATCGAAGCTGCCATTACCGAGCGCACGCGGGCGATCTATGTGGTGCACTATGCGGGCGTCTGCGCGGAGATGGATGCCATAAACGCCATCGCCCGGCGGCATGGGCTCCTGGTGGTGGAGGATGCCGCGCAGGCGCTGCTATGCAGCTATAAGGGAAGGGCAGCGGGCGCGCTCGCGGATATGGCCTGTTTTAGCTTCCACGAGACGAAGAACGTCGTGAGCGGCGAAGGCGGGGCGCTCATCATGTCGTCTGCGGATCAATATGCGCGGTCACGGGTTCACGCGGAAAAGGGCACGAACCGCACCGCTTTCATGCTCGGTCAGGTCGACAAGTACACCTGGGTGGATAAAGGCGCGTCCTATATGCCGAGCGAGATCACCGCGGCGGTGCTGCGGGCTCAGCTCGAGCGGGCGGAGGACATCATCGCCGACCGGCTCGCCACCTGGCAGCGCTATCACGAGGCTTTCGCGCAGGCGGAGCGGGATGGTCTGCTGCGTCGGCCGGTGGTGCCGCAAGAATGCGTCCACAACGGCCATATTTACTATGTGCTTCTGCCGGACAACGGGCAACGCAATGCGATGATCGCCACGCTAAAGGCGAACAACGTCGGCTCGGCGTTCCACTATATTCCGCTGCATTCCTCGCCCGCGGGCGAAAGGTTCGGGCGTGTCCACGGCGATATGACGGTGACCGACACGCTGCCGGGGCGCCTCCTGCGCATGCCGCTTTGGTACGGCATGGGTGCGGCGGCGGATGCGGCCGCCGAAGCTCTGCTGAAAGCGCTGCGCGTGCCGCATCCGGCCTGAGCGCGCCGTTCGCCGGGGACGTGCGCGGCGATGCGCCGCCCATCGCGGGCAACGGTCGGCATCGGCAACTCGCCAACGATTAACGCTAAATTGTATGCAAACATGCCGTTGGCGGCCAGCGCTTCTATTGTCGGTCCGTCGCCAGCGCCTTTTGTGTCCGGCACGCCAGAAGCCTTTCCGGCTCAAGGGGATCGATTGAAGATGTCGGCCGAAGCCGTCCGCCCCGAATTCCATTGGACGAGCGATGCGCACTACTGGATCGCACTTCTGCGGTCCGGGCTGCGCACAATCGTGCTGTCGGTTCTCTTCTTCCTGGTTCTGGCCACCGCTTACCTTTTCATCGTGCCGCCCCGCTATACGGCGAGCACCGAAATCTTCCTCGATCCGCGCGGGCTGCAGGTCATCCAGAACGACGTGACGCCACGCTCGGAGACGAACGAGCTTGCGGTGTCGCTGGTGGAAAGCCAGTTGCGCATCGCTCAATCGGAAGCCGTGCTCCGGGAGGTGGTGCAGCATCTGAGGCTCGATCAGGATCCGGAGTTCGTGCGGCCGCCGGGCCTCTTGAGCAGCGTACGCGGGTTGCTCTCCTCACCCATCCATGAGGACGACAGCACGCGGGCCCTGCGCGAGCTGCAGCGGGCTGTCGATGTTCGCCGCGCCAACCGCAGCTATGTCGTCATCATTTCGGCGCGCACCGAGGACCCGTCGAAGTCCGCGCTGATCGCCGATACGATGGCGAAGCTTTACATCGAGCACGAGGTCAACGCGCGCGAAAGCGCTGCGGAGCGCGTCGAAACGTCAATGACCGCGCGTCTCAACGAGCTTGCGGAGCGGGTGCGCAATTCCGAGGACGCAGTCGAGAAATTCAAGGCGCAGAACAACCTCATCGGTTCGGCTTCGCGACTGATCAGCGACCAGCAGCTCGAGGAGCTGAATACGCGGCTCAATGTGGAGCATGCCAACGTCGTGCAGCAGCGTGCGCGCGTGGAGCAGCTCACGAAACTGATCGAGAGCGGCGCCGATCCCGATTCGAGTTTCGAGGCGGTGCAGTCGCCCACGATCGCAAATCTGCGCGCGCAGTACGGGCAGCTCATGCGCCGGCAGGGTGCGGCGGAGGCGCTGCTCGGCAGGAAACATCCCGAGCTGAAAGTCATCAACGAGCAGCGCGCCGCCTATCGCAAGCTGATCGCCGAGGAGTTGCGCCGTATCGCCGAAGCGGCGCGGTCGGAGTATGCGCGGGCCGAGGCCAGCGAGAAGGCGCTGCTGGCCGATCTCGAAGCGCTCAAGCAGACGACGGTGCGCTCGAACGGTGCGATGGTGAAGCTGCGGGAATTGGAGCGGGTTTCGGAATCCAACCGGCAGATCTATCAAGCGTTCCTGGTGCGCGCCAAGGAGATCGGCGCGCAGGGGCGGATCGACACCTCCAACGCACGCATCATCGCGGCGGCGGTGCCACCCATCAGCCCATCGGCGCCGCGTGGCTTCGTGCTGGTGATGGGTGCCGTGGTGGGCTTGATGTTCGGCGTCGGTCTGGTGGCGCTGTTCGGCCGGCGCGGTTTCGGACACTGACGTTGGTTGCGCATCGGCCCTGCGTCCTGTGGAAGCAGGATCGACCCCACGCTCAGCAGGCCGCGACACGCTCGGTGGAAACCTCGCCAACGGTTTCGTGTATCGCCGCATCCAGCGCCGCCACGCAGGCCGGCCAGCCGTAGTCGGCGCGCGCATGGCGCATCGCGTTCTCCATCCCGCCGCGCAGCTCCGCCAATGGCGTGCGCGCAATGAAATCTGCGGTCGCCTCGGCGCAATTCTGCTCCGGAACGACGTGGCCGGCGTAGGTGCTCACCATGTAGGCAGCACCCGGCAAATCGATACAGATCGGAAAGGCGGCGCACGCAATCGCTTCGATGACGATCAGCGGGTAGGAATCGACCGTCGAGAGGTGCACGAGCACGTCCGTTGCCGTGAGCAGACGGGCATAGTCGGGCTCGGCGAGGCTACCCGCCATCTCGATATGCGCGGCGAGGCCGGAAGCTTCGATGGCTGCGTCGAGACGCTGAAGCGTTGCGCGGTCGGCGCCGCCGGCGATCGTCGCGGTAAACGGGATGCCGCGATCGCGCAGGAGCCGGCAGACCTCGACGAAATGAAACGTGCCTTTGCCTTCGGAAAGACGCGAAACATGTGCGAGCCGCAACGGCCGCTGCTCCGGCCGCCGTGGATTAGGCTCGCCGGAGATGACACGGGAGGCGAGGAACGTGCGCAGGTAGCTCCGCGGAACGTCCGGCGGAAAGCTGAGCTCGGTTTCCTGCGTGTGCGACAGAAGCCCCAGCCGGTCGGACAGACCGAGGAGGCGCTGGCTCAACGTGCGCAAGATTGGATTGGATTGCGAGCGCCAGTTGGCGCCCAGGTGCGGTGTCACGAGCACCTTGAAGCCCAGCAGCTTGGCCCAGGGGAGATAGAAAAGGTCCGGCAGGTTGGAATACTGGAGCCAGACGCAGTCTGGGGGCCGGCGGCGCTGCTGAGCAAGACGGTAAAAGCCGCGGGCGAGACCCGGCAGCCTGCGCAGGCTCAGGAACGCCGTATCGGCGTTCTGGTGCTCCACCGCATCGGGACCAAGCTGCTCGATGGCCTGTTTGGCGCGGGCGCAGAACGCCTCGACGCCGCCCTGCTGGCCGGCCGAGCCGCCCAGTATCAGTATTCGCATCGAGCCTGCCTCAGGCGCCGTCGTTGGAGAGATGGAGTGTGTGTCGCGGATATGCCGCTGGTGGGTGTTCGGCACGAACGCCTTCCGCTTCTGTCCCGGTGGTAGCCAAAGGCAGAATGGTCATTTGCGGCGCCCGGCAAAGGTGCCTTACGCAATTAAGATTAAGCGTTCTATTCCGCAACTGCCGGCGCGCGGCGGTTATATTCGCCAACGCTCTCGCTCGCCGCCGTGGCGTGCTGCCATTCCCGGCGGCTGAGCCGGCCTTGAGATTCCACAGACACGCATGATCGGCCGCCATATCGCCTATTACTTTGGCTCCAAGGGCCTTGCTGCGATCCTCAACGTCGTCACCATGGCGCTGTTCGTGCGCATGGGCGGCGCGGAGACCTATGGCGGCTTCGTACTCTTCACCGCCATCGCGACGATCGTCTACGGCATTGCGCTGCAGTGGCTGCGTTTCAGCTTCTTCGCCTGTTATCGCGAGGATGCGGGGCCCGGTTTCATATTCGCCTACCTCTGCGCGCAGGCGGTGGGTCTGGTGCTCGTCTTTGCCGGGCTTGCAGTTGCCGTGTCCGCCGGCTTCGTCACGCCGACGGAGGCGCTGGCGACGGCGTTCCTCGTGGCGGGCCTTGCCAGCTATGACGCTCTACACGAGATCGCGCGCACGCGCCTGCATGCGGAGATCGTGGCGCTTGGGGTGCTGGTGCGGTCGGCGTTGATGCTCGTGCTCGGTATTCTCGCCCTTGTCGGCTTCGGCTCGGCATTGTCGCTCGCGGTTGCCGTGGGGCTCGCGAATATCGGTGCGGCTGTCGCGCTTTCAACAAGCATATGGCGCCTCCGCGCGTGGACTTGGAACGGTGCCGATGCGCGGCGTTTGCTGAGCTATGGGCGGCCGCTGGTTCCAGCCTTCGGCTTCGAAGCGGCCGGAAACCAGCTCGACCGGCTGCTGCTGGCGCGCTTTGCAGATCTTGCGGAAACCGGCCGCTACGGTGCCGTCAGCGATCTCTTCCGCCAGGTGCTGATCGTCGTCGCGGAGGCCATATCCGGCGCCTACATGGCCATCGTCCGCACGCATGTGATCGCCGGGGAGCAGGAGCACGCGCGCGCTGTGCTGGGGCAGGCGTTCTTAGCTTATGTGGCGCTGCTGACGTTTGCGCCGCTGGGCTTCCTGCGGTTCAGCGTTCCGATTCTCGATACGGTGTTCGGCGCCGAGCTGCGCGTCGCGATCGAGCCCGCACTGCCGCTGATCGTTGCGAGCGCCGTGGTTGCGGTGTTGCGCGGCTACTATTTCGGGCAGGTGATCCACATCGTGCAGCAGAGCCGTCTGCTGTTGATCTCCACCGCGGTGCATGCGGTGACGGTGGGCGTCGTGGGGCTAATCGCGATTCCACGCTACGGCATCGAGGGCGCGGCCGGTTCGCTCCTGCTCGGCAACGTGCTCGGATGCGCCGTCTTCATCGTGGCATGGCGCAGCCACTTCGTGATGCGTTTACCCTACCTCGAAGCGCTGTCGGTCGCGGCGTTCGGGGTCGCGGCGTATGTGCTTTCCGGCCTAACGCTACAGGCCTTGGGGGACACGGTTTCGGGCTTCGCGGCAGGGGTTGCGATTTTCGCCCTGGCTGCGCTCGCCGCGGCGCGGCTCTACAACCTTCTCTCCATGAACGACATGGTCGCCCGCGCGTGGGACATGCTGGTCGCGGCGCGGCAGAACGAAAGCCGTTAGGCCGCCTTGAATTTGTAAGGCGCAATCGCATTTACGATTGCAGGCGGGGACGTTTGACTGTCCCGCGACCTGATGCCCATACCGGTGCCCCGAGAGCCTTTTGAAAGTCGATCATGGCTTCTGCCAGCGCCGGCTCCTTTCCCGAACAGACGATCTGGTTGCGTTTGTATGCGCTGGCCGGCGAATGGCTTGCGCCGCTGCTCGTGGTCGGCGCCGTGCTGTTCAACGCCGGGCTCGCCTTCGTCAATGCGCACGCGTTTCCGCTCAGCTCCGGTATGGTCATCGCGATGGAGGTTCTCATCGTCGGTGTCGCGGGCGGCTGGGCGGTGCTGCATCTGCGGCCGGAGATGAAGCCTTGGATCGCGCTCGGCGTGTTCGCGGTGGCATTCGGCCTCGTGCGCATGGGCGCCATGGAAGACTTCAATCCGAAGTTCATCCGCGACATGCTGCTGCCGGCGACGTTCGTGATGCTCGGCATCACGGCTTCCTCGCGCTCGGCAACGCGTGCCATCGTGATCATTCAGATCGCGGTGCTGATCGGTGTCGTATGGGAGGCGGCGGCGCTCGATTCCTTCTCGGCGGTCTTCAATCCGAAGGAATACTACATCGCAACGCGCGGGCTTTCCTTCGACGAATTCACCAACGCCGATTCCGATCTCTACATCAGCGCAACGCGCCCGGAAGAACGCTTCTTTCCGTTCTTCGAGCTCCACAGAATTTCCTCGCTGTTCATCGAGCCGGTGTCGCTGGGGAACTACGTGGTAACGGTGACGGCGTTCATCGCCGCGTTCTGGCGCTCGCTGGGCGGCTGGACGAGGACGTTCCTCATCGCCACGAACATCTTGTTCCTCGTTGCCTGCGATGGACGCTTCGCATTCATATCGTCGCTGCTCGTCGTCGGCAGCATTTGCTTTCTGCCGGGCGCGGTTCAGCGCGTGATGCCGCCGTTCCTGCTGCCCGTGGTGACCGGCTGCGTGATGCTGCTTTCGGGATTGCCGGAGCTGCAAAGCTCAGCGGACGATTTCGCGGGACGTATCGGCTGGACGGTGCGCATGCTCGAGGGCATGGGCATCGAGGACTGGATCGGCCTTTCGGATCAGTATCTGGAGGCGTCCGTCGATAGTGGCATCGTCTACCTCATCATTACGCAATCGATATTCGGCGTCGCGTTGTATTGGGCCATCGTCTCGATGCAGGCGGGCACGAGCGCAGCGTTTCGCCGCTATCGCATGGCGATATGCCTGACGCTGGCGGTGGGGCTCCTGGTCAGCAACGCGTTCGTCGGCATCAAGACAGCGGCACCGATGTGGTTCCTGTTCGGTGTCGGGCTCGTCATGCGTGACAACCGGGGTGCAAACGGGCGCAGTGGGTATGGCCGTGACGCTCACGCGTAGGGATTTTGCCCGTGGCGGACTCGCCATCGCGGCGAGTGGCGGCATGCTCCATTTGCCGGCCGTCGCGGCGTGCGTGCCGGAGCGCTCGCATCTTGCGCTGCGCGGGGTCAGTCTCGCCGGCGCGGAGTTCGGCGAGCCCATGCCGGGCGTGTACGGGAAGGACTACATTTATCCCGGTGCGGCGGATATCGACGCCGTGGCGCGGCTCGGATTCAATTCGGTGCGCTTGCCCTTTCGCTGGGAGCGTCTCGCCCCGGAGCCGAGTGGCGATTTCAACGGGGATGAATGGCGGCGTCTTGCCGAGACGATCGATCGCGCAGAAGGGGCCGGGCTGCGCGTCATTCTCGACGTGCACAATTATGCGGGGCGCAAGGTTGCCGCCGATGGATTCGCGGCGGAGCACAAGATCGGCTCGCGGATGGTCCCGGCGGCGGCGTTCATCGATTTCTGGGGCACGCTCGCTGCACGATGCAATGCGTGGCCGAACCTCGCTCTCGGCTTGATGAACGAGCCCTTCGGCATAACGCCGGAGGCTTGGCTTGCCATCGTCAACGGTGCGATCGCGCGCATCCGCGCCGCGCGCTCGCGTCATCTCATTCTCGTTCCGGGCGTTGCGTATACGGGTGCCCACAGCTGGCATGCCAGCGGTAATGGGACGATGGCGGGGATCGTCGATCCGCGGGGCGACTTCGCGATCGAGGTGCACCAGTATCTCGATGCGGATTCCTCGGGTACCCGCGCGGACGTGGTTAGCGCGACGATCGGGCCGGAGCGTATCGCGGCGTTTCAGGAATGGGCGCGGGAACGTGGTCTGCGTGCCTACCTCGGTGAATTCGCCGCCGGAAGCGACGCATTGGGACGCAGCGCCATCATCAATCTGGTGGCGGAGCTCGAGCGTAACCCGAACGTTTGGATCGGATGGGCCGCCTGGGGCGCGGGGCCGTGGTGGCCGCGCGATTATATTTTCAGGATCGACGGCGCGGGCGTGTCAAATCTCTACACCCGAACGCTGTCGGTACTGGCGCGGGGCACGGTGAAGTGTGAGGCGGCGCGCTAGCGCGGCGAGCGGACAACGGATGAAGGCGAGCAACATTTTGGCGATGGACGATACGGCTGAAGAGCAAATGACGGCGCCTGCATGCGGTGATGGCGTGGTGATCGATGGCTGGCGCGTGAACGTGCCGACTGAAAGCGCCGCGATCCGCCTCGTGATCGATGCCATGGCGCGGGGCGCGGGCTGCACGCTCTTTACGCTCAATCTCGATCACCTCGTGAAGCTGCGCAGCGATGAAAAGTTCCAGCGGGCGTATCGGGAGGCAACGTTCATCACAGCCGATGGCGCGCCCGTGGTGCGCATCGGACGACGCACCTGGAAGGCGCTCGAACGCACCACAGGGGCCGATCTCATGCTGCCGCTGTGCATCGCGGCAGCGCATGCGGACCAGCCGGTGTTCCTGTTCGGCAGCTCCGACGACGTGCTTGCGGGAACGGGCAAGGTTCTCGGCGATGCGACGGGCGGGCGTCTACACGTCGCGGGAAGCGTCGCTCCGCCGCGAAACTTCGATCCCGAAGGCGAGCTTGCCGACAGTTATATCGAGGAGATCCGCCGGTCGGGCGCGCGGGTGTGCTTCGTGCTGCTGGGCGCGCCCAAGCAGGAGATCTTTGCGGCCCGGGCGCTGCGCAGCGGGGTCGGCTGCTGTTTCGTCTGCGTCGGCGCGGCGGCGGATTTTCTCTCCGGTCAGTCCGTCCGTGCGCCGCGCTTCGTCCAGCGCGCGGGGCTCGAATGGGCCTGGCGCCTTGCGCACGAGCCGCGCCGCCTGGGTCCGCGCTATCTGAAATGCGCTCTCCTGCTGGGGCAGATCGAGCTGGCACGCTGGCGCAAGCCGCGGCGGTGACGCCGTCTGCTGGCGCGACTGGGCTTCGATGTCGAGCCGGAAGCCGCGCCCGCAGCGCATTGGCGTTGGAAGAGGCCGCTCAGCAGGGCTTCATCCGAAGATCTTTTCGCCGCCGACCCAGGTTTGCGAAACCTTGATGTCCATGATCTTGTCGGGCGCAACCTTGAACGGATCCTCCTCGAGAACCACCAGGTCTGCCTCCTTCCCCGCCTCGAGCGTCCCGATGCGGTCGGCCTGTCCGATCTGGGCGGCGGCGGCAGATGTCACCGCGCGGATCGCCTCCTCGACGGCAATTGCCTGATCGGCGCCGATGATGGAGTTGTCGATGGCGCAGCGCCTCGTCACGGCTGTTTGAACGAGACGCAACGCGCCAAGCGGCGAGCAGGGTCCATCGGTGTGCAGTGTGAAGGGCACGCCTTCCTGCACGCAGGCGCCGGCGGGATCCATAAAAGCTGCGCGCTCGGGGCCGAAAATCTGGTCGCGATAGGCGGCGCCATAGAAGAACACGTGGTTCATCAGAAAGCTCGGCTCGACGCCCAGCGTCTTCATACGCTTGATCTGGTCCGGCCGCGCCATGGTGGAATGCTCGATGCGATTGATGCCCGTCGGCGGATTGGCGCCGTAGGCCGCTTCGATGGCATCGAGGGCATAGTCGATGGTGGCGTCGCCATTACAGTGGATCTGCACCGGCCAGCCAGCCTCCTTCACGGCTGCGACCATGCTTTTCAGGTCGCTGGGCGAAAAGTTCGGCGTGCCTTTCTTGTCGGTGCCGATATAGGGCAGGGTCTGGGCGCCGGTTTCCGTTTGGTTCGATCCGTCGCCGATGATCTTGATGCCGTACAGGGAGAAACGCGAGTTGGGGAACAGTGAGGCTTTGGCGCCGCGGCCGTAATCCCTATAAGCGTCGCCCGCGTTCATTTGCTCGTACATGAGACTGGCGCTCAACCGGCCCGTGCCGCGGGCTGTGAGCTTGACGAGACCTTCGATCCAATCCGGCTGTATCGTGCCGGGCTCGTGCGTCGCGGTGTTGCCGAGCGTGGCGCTCATTTTGAAGTAATCGGCGAGCGCCTTTTCAAACATCTCCGGGGTGATTTTCGGTAGCGCGTGCGTGACGAACTTCAGCATGGCGCTCTCTTCGTAGATGAGGCCATTGAGCTTGCCATCGGGACCGCGGCCGAAGTGCCCGCCGCCGGGGAGGATGCCGACGTCGTCGGGGATCTGCGCGATCTTGAAGGCAGCCGAGTTGGCCGCCCCGTCGTGCATGTTGATGTACCAGATCATGATCGGCCGATCCTTCGACACGCCGTCGAGCTCGGCCATCGACAGGTCGCCGCCTTGCAGCAGGTTGTCGAAGTTGTAAGCGAGCAGCCACTCGCCGGGCTTCAGCTTGGCGTCGAGCGCCTTGAGGCCCGCGATGAGGTCGGCGCGCGTTGGGTAGGTCGTGTAGCCCACGTCGGTGAGCAGCTCGGAGAACAGTGCGACGAAGCAGCTGTGCTGGTGGGGGTCGATGAAGCCGGGCAGTAGCGTGCGTCCGTCGAGATCGATGATCTTCGTGTTCGCGGTCTCCAATCCGGAGAGATCGGATGCCGCGCCAGTCGCAACGATCTTGCCGTCGCGCAGCGCGATTGCCTCGGCCCTCTTCGGCCCTGACGACGCCATGGGGATGACCGTGCCGCCCTTGAAGATGATGTCGGCGCCGTTTCTATCCTGTGCGTGCGCGCGCCCGGGCGCTGCTATGCCGAGCCCCGTGGCGCTCGCTGCTGCACCGGCCAAGGCCATGAAGTTGCGCCGGGAAGGATGGCTATGCAGCGTTCGCGGAGGCGACGCGCTGGGCCAGCCGCCGTAGAGGCTCCGGTTGGTGAAGATTGTTCCAATGCAGAAGCGGCACATGGGTATCTCCGACTGCCGGTGAGCGACCGGGCTCTTTTATGGTTCTCAGTGGATGGCTGGCGGCCGGTCAGGCTTCCGAGCTCGCGCGGTCCGGGGTGCTCGCGTTCAGAGCCGCTCGGTGCGGAGTATGGCGATGGTGGGTGAAGAATCCCCCTAATGGGGGTAGCCGGTTGCAGCGTGGGGCTGGAGCTGGGCGAGGGGCGGTATATGGGCGAGGGAAGTCCGTCCTGCGTCGCGGCGAGGAAGAAACGAAGAAACGCCTGGCGTAGCGGCGCCTGGCCTCGGCTGTAGCCCGGCGAACGGGCGGGGCTGGCCGGCCGCCGTAGACGGCGCTCGTCCCCATGGGCGCGCGATGAGGCGCGCAGCCGGACGGTCAAGATCGTCGATTTGTAGGGAAACCGGCGTTCAGCTGAATGGTGCCGCAAGAGGGATTCGAACCCCCGACCCCGTCATTACGAATGACGTGCTCTACCGACTGAGCTATTGCGGCTTTCTTATTCTGCGCCAAGGTCTTGGGAGACCTTTCAAAGCCGGAGGAGCAGCCTACGCCCCGGCCATGCTACCCGCGGGCGGCCATGCGCGAGCCGGAATAGACTAAGTTCGCTCTGCGTTCAAGATGTGCAAGACAGTTAAAAGGGCGGATGGCCGCGCCGCCGGGCCCGCGCAGATTTTCCTTTCCGCCGGATAGGAGCACATCCGCGCCGGGCGGAAACCTTCCCGAGGCGGGAAACTCCTGCGCCCGCACACGGGAAAAAATGGCGCTATTTGGTGCCATTTATTCACCTGCCCGTCACGGTGGGCGACGCGTAAGCAGGATAGGGCGGGCGAAATCGCCACAGGCTCGTAAAGTTAGGCATTACAAACGCATGCATCGCCAGTGGTGGAACGATCTGCCGGTTCGATGGCAGTTGATGATTTCGATATCGGTCATCAGCATCGGCGCCGTTCTGCTTTCCATTATTCTCGCAATGGTCGACGCGCGCAGCCGCGTGGAGGTGGAGGTCAATGCCGCGTCGGAAACCGCGCGCCAGCTCCTCACCGATCTGATCAAGCGCCTCGCCGCCGACGGCAACATCCGCGACCTGCAACAGGTCGTGCCCGAGCAGCTGAAATACTCCCGTCACGTGCGCATCCTCGCGACGGACTCGCAAGGCAACCTGAGGCAGATCGCGCCGGATGCGAATGCCGAAAGCCGCATCGAGCATGCGGAGCGCCCGCCGCAGTGGTTCGCCAGTCTCGTCGGTCCGAAAGTCGGCTCGCGTGAAATGCGCGTGATGCTAGGGCCCAATCGCGTCGGCTCCATCGTCATCACCGGGGAGCCGCTCGATGAGCTGGGCGAGGTGTGGGATGAAGTTACGCGGCGCGCCGTGATCTGGCTCGGTATCACCGCGCTCATGCTCGCGCTGCTCTACGTGGTGCTCGGCCGTCTGCTCAATCCGCTGGTGGGACTCGCGGGCGGAATGCAGAAGCTCGAGGATGGAAACTTTTCCACGCGCATCGACGAGCCGCACATGCGCGAGCTGAAATCCATCGCGTCGCGCTTCAACATGCTGGCAGAAGCACTGGAGAAGGCGCGGGCGGAAAACAGCAGGCTCTATCGCAACGTCATCGAGCTGCAGGAGGACGAGCGGCGGCAGATCGCCAACGAGCTGCACGACGAGGCGGGGCCATGCCTGTTCGGGATCACCGCCAACGTGTCATCCATTCGGCGGTTTGCGGAACAGGCGCCCGATACGCTCGCCCATCCGATTAAGAACCGTCTCGATGAAATTCACGAAGTGACCGAGCGGCTGAAGACGATCAACCGCGATCTATTGCGGCGTCTGCGCCCGGTCGAGCTGGGGCGCATCCCTCTGGAAGAGCTGATCGGCAGCCTGATCGCCGGTTTCGGACGGCGCCACCCGGATACGACATTCGCGATCGCTATCGGGCCGCTCGCCGACAGCTACGGCGAGGCGGTGGATCTCACGGTCTTCAGGTGCGTGCAGGAATCCCTCACGAATGCGATGCGGCATGGCCGGGCAACGCGCGTCGACATTGAAATTCGCGACGTGGCGCGCGCGGGCAACGGGTCGGGCCGCAGTGCGCACACGCTGCACATATCTATCCGAGACAACGGCGTCGGCCTCGCGCCCGGCGCGTCTACCGGCATCGGCATGACCGCGATGCGCGAGCGCGTGAGCGGTCTTGACGGTACGACCAACATGGAAAGCTCACCGGGCGGCGGCACCACGGTCTCAGTCGTCCTCCCGGTGAAACCGCGGAAGGGTGGCGACCCTGCCGCATGCGAAGCGATCGAGGGCCAGGCCATATGAAAGTTCTCGTCATCGACGATCATCCGATCGTCATCCAGGGCTGCCGGCGACTGCTGGAGGACATGGGGGTCGATGAGATCTCCGTGGCCGCGACGCTCTCTGAAGGCTTCCGCGTCTATCGCCAACGCCGGCCCGACTTGATCATCGTCGATCTGTCGATGCAGTCGGGTGCGCTCGGCGGTCTTTCCTTCATTCGCCGGCTGCGCGTGCACGACGAGCGCACGCCCATCCTGGTGCTCAGCATGCATTCGGACCGGATGATCGTCAGCCGCGCGCTGGAGGTCGGCGCCAACGGGTACCTTTTGAAGGACACCTCGTCGGAGGAGTTCGTGAAAGCCTTCCGCCGCGTGCGGGAAGGGTTGCCGTATCTCAACCACGAGCTCGCCTCGCAGATCGCGTTCATGGAGGCGCGCGGCGATCGCAATCCGCTGAGCCGTATGACGTTGCGCGAATTGCAGACACTGTCGCTGATCGCCGAGGGCAAGCCCTACATCTCGATCGCGGAGGAGCTGCACGTCAGCTACAAGACGGTGGTGAACACCAGCGCGCAGCTCAAGGCGAAGCTCGGCGTGCGCACGTTGCCGGAGCTGATGCGTATCGCGATCCAGCATCTGCCGGCGAACGCGAGCAAGCCCAGCATGTAGGTTGCGTTCGGGCCGTCGCTGCCAGGCCCGCGTGGCGGATGTATGCGGTCCGCTGTTCCGCCGACGCTACAAGCCGCGGTCAGGCTGGAACCTGGCGCTTGGATACGCAGCCCCAGCCCGCCAACAGCCAGCCCTTGCGGTTCTGCTCGAGCCAGCGCAGCGCCTCGGCGATATCGGTGTTGCGGCAGACCTCGCCGGGTGGCGGAACGAGATAGTGCGTGATCCACCGTTCGCGGTGGGAACGGTCGCAGTCGCCTTCGTGGCAATACTCGAACTTCAGCACCTGCCCGGGCAAGCCATCGGGCAGACGTATCATGCGCTGGCGACAGTTATCGCCGGCTGACATGCACTCCACGAGCACATGCGATTCATCGCCGGCTGCGCCAAGCGGAGCGGCAATCGCGAGCAAAGCGCAAACGATGGCAGGCAAAACGATGACAGGAACGGAACGGCGTGCGGTTGGGGGCATGCTGGACACCCTTTCCTGCTGAATCGGAAGGCCTTGTGGGCATCTTCCGCTGCGGCCCGACCTTGTCGGCGGCCTTGGCAAATCCGCTATTCCGCCTGGAGTTCCCGAAGCTTCTTCTTATTTCTGAAATCGTATGTCTGATTTGTGAAGCGCTCAAGCGCAATCCGACGCGAAATCAAGCTGAGGAGTGCACTGCGCGGCCGCGCTCGCTGGTTCGCCGACATCGCTTCGCCATTGGATAGAGGAGCGTTCTCAGCTCCCCGTATCCATCGTTTGCGAGGGCCAGCGCCGCCCGGGGCTTCAGGCCCGCTGCGGACGGAGCGGCGGGTGGTTCTCGTCGGGGTCGGAGATATCGGGACCGGGATCGTCGGGCGCATGGGGCGGCACGAAGATCGCAGGCTCGCCGGCGCCGCGTTTGCGCGTCGATCCTTGCGTGGGGGCCGTGCGTTTCGTCGACGTCGGCGCAGCAGTCTCGCGCGCCGTCGTTGGCCCGGCGGGCTGAGCTTCCTTGACCGGAGCAGCCGGTGCGGCGGTGCGCTGGGTGGGGACCTCGGCCGCCTCGACCGTGGCACGGGCTGCGGCTGCCGTCTTGGTGTCGATTTTGGTGGCGGTCTTTTCGGAAGCGGATGCGGGCTGCACGCCGTGATCGGCATCGGTCCCCGCGGTGTCGCCCCCATCGTCGTCGCTCGGGCGTACGCCGAGTGCCATCAGCTCCTCGAGCTTGCTCGCGAGCACGGCGCCGTCGCCCTTGTCCATCGCCTCCACCGGCACGCGCCACTGGAACGCGTCGAGCGTTCCGGAGACAGGTGAAACGGGCATCCAGCGCTCGGCCACGAAGCCGTCGGCGGTCCAAGCGGGATCGCGCTGGGCGTTGATGGCGCGGGCCAGCCACTCGCGGATGCGGCCCTTGTCGCCGTGCTGCTCGCCTTCGATGCGCGCCATCAGCGTGGCGACGCGCTGGGTCATGCGCGAAGGAATGAGCGGCTCCAGCGCCGCGCGCGCTTCATCGAACTGGTGCGCCTCGATGGCCGCGGTTGCGATGGCGATGGGCGCTTCGAGCGAATTCGGGCTCAGTGCCGCGAGCTGGCGCACACGGTCGAGACGGTCGCGGGGACTGTCGCCGATCCGTGCATAGGCGTAGGCGGTGGCGAGATCGGGGTGCGGTGAGCGCGACCAGGTGCGCTGCAGGATCTTGGCAGCGCGCGGGGTGTTGCCGCGGGATGCCAGCATGCGCCCGGCGATGGCCGCGGCGGGCACGAGATCCGGCGCGAGACCGTGAGCCTCGACGGCCAGGTTCAGCGCGCGCTCCGGATCGGTTTCCTCGATGGCCTGGGCCTGCGCGGTGAGGAGCACGGCGCGGCGGCGGTCTGCCTGCGTGCGGTCGATGTGTCCGTTCTTGCGGGCGATCGCCACCGTTTCGAGGGCACCGGCCCAATCGCCGTCGCGGCACTGGATGTCGAACAGGGCATCGACGGCCCAGGGGAGCTTCGGATTGAGAGCAACGGCACGCTCGGCGAAGTGGCGGGCGGCTTCATGCTCGTTCTCGCGCTGGGCTTCAAGGAACAGCCCGCGCAATCCGAGCTGCTCGGTATCGGGTGAAGCCAGCATAGCCTCGAAGATGCGGCGCGCGGTGGTGCGGTCGCCTGTCAGTTGCGCGGCCTGGGCGCGCAGAAGATGCGTCAGCGGCTCGTTCGGCAGCGATTTGCGCGCCTGGACGGCGGCACGCATGGCGGCTGACTTGTCACCGGCGCCGAGGGCGATCATGCCGCTCGACAGGGCGTCTATGCCCATCTTCTGGCGCCGCTTACTGAGCACATTCCCGACGGCGGCGGGGCTGTGCCAGAGGTTGCGCAGGATCGACCATGCGAACAGCGCCAGCGCGATGAGGACCACCACCGTGACGATGGCGATGAAGACGCTCGCCTCGATGTGATAGCCGCGCCAGTCGACCACCAGATCGCCGGGGTTGTCGGCAAGCCAGGCGAGACCGGCGGCGAGAAGCGCGATGCCGACGAGGAATGCAATTAGACGCAGCATACGGGAGCCATCTCTACTGTGCGGTGCTGTTGCCGGCGTCCGCCGGCGCGGCGGCGAGCGAGGCTTTGAGCTGGGTTTCGACCGATGCGAGTGCACGATCGACGGCGTTGCGAGCTTCGACCTTGGCAAGGAAATCGCGCGCGGCATCCTGCGAGGCCGGGGGGAGCGTCTTTGCCTGTTCGAGCACGTCGTCCAGCCGGTCCTCGTCGAGCGCCGTTTCCATGCGTGCGACGACCGCCTCGACGCTCTTGTCGTCGGCGGCATAGTTCGTCCGGCGTACGCGCACGACCGATTTTGCGCCGGACAGCAGCCGGTCGACGATGGATGCTTCTGCGGGCTGGCCCTCGGCGTCGATGATCTTGAAGGCAATGGGCTTGAACTCGGCGCGCAGCTCCGTGGCCGTCTGCACGCCTTCGAGGGAGAAGCGCTCCAGGGGTGACAGATCGACGATCGATCCGGCTACCTTCTGGGCCTGGGCCAGCTCAGGAGCATAGGGCTTGCCGCGGTCGATGGCGCGCTTCAGGTTGGCAAGCTCCAGCGAGAGCACGATGCGCTCGGCGGTGGAGCGCCGGTCGCCTTCGCTCTTGATGACGTTCTGCACGTCGTCATGGAGAGCGGAGAGCTTGCTCGACAACGGGCTGACGGCGGAAGACACGTCCTCGGGTTTCGCGAAGGTGGCGAGGCGGGTGTCCATATCGGCCTTGAGCCGTTTCAGGTCCTCCTGCGTGGTTCGCAGGGACGACGCGGCGCGGTCCACTTCGGATTTCAGCGCCGTCATCCCGTTCGTGAGCTCGGCGTTGTCGGCCTTCAGGACGGAAAGCTCCCGGTCCATGCGCTGGGTGCCCGAGCGGGCGGCCTCGCTCGCCTCGGTGGCGGCGGTGAGGCGCGTGTCGATCTCCTGCGTGAGGTTCTTGCGCAGGGCATCGAGCTGGTTCCCCAGTGTCGATTCGAGGTCGGCGAGCTTACCGGTGATGGCAGCAAGCTGCGGCACGCGCCCGCTCTGGGGATCCTGATCGGCGGCCGAGGACATCAGCTTGAGCTGCTCCTCGAGCTTCGCGATGCGGTCGTTCAACTGCGTATCGGTGCCCTGGGCGAGCAGCTTTTCGCCCATATTGCCGACGGCCTTATCGAGATCGGCCTGCTTGCGCGCCACGCCCTCGATGTTGGCGTCGAGCTGCTCGACCTTGCCGAGCTTGGTTTCGGCGGCGGCAAGGCGTGTTGCCAGCTCCTGTGGGATGGTGCTCTGGCTGTGAGACGTTTCGAGCGCACTGATCCGCTGCTCGATGGCTGCCGTCTTATCGGGACGGTCGGCGGTCTCGAACCCGAGCTGGGTGGCGAGCATGTCGGCAGCAAACAGAGCCACAACGCCGCCGGCGACGCCGGCCGCGAGATGGGTGAAGAAGCCACCGTAGCCACGGGGTGCAGCGCGCGACGGGCCGGAAGCGGACGGCTTGCCGGCGTCCGCTCCGGCCTTGCCGCCCTTTTCATCCGTGGAGGTACCGGAGGCCGCAGCCTTCGGTGCTGAAGCGCCGGCCGCGGTACCCGCGCTCTTCGCAGCACCGGATGCGCCAGCAACCTTTGCGGCTTCTTTTTCTTTCTCGGCTTTTTCTTTCTCGGCCTCGGAGGCCGGAGGCGTGATCTCCGTCGCCTTGAGATCGATGGTCGCGTGCGGGCGGTTGCCCGCTTGCGACGAAGCTGAGCCCGCAGGCTTCTGGCCGGGCTCGTTTTTGTTCGCAGTCATGTGCGCAAATACCTCGCTGCGGACTGATGCTCTGCACGCCCAATCGAGGGTGCAGCTGTAGCACGCGGGCCGGACGCTAACCTACACTCCTGACCATAGCGTTGCTACTCGGGTAACGGCGGCCAGCACGGCCGCGGAATCCGGCCTCTCGGTAACTTCAACCCGCTCCGGGCTCAACGGTTCGACGGCCGTGGCGACGGCTTGGGAAAGGCAGATAAGGACGGTTTTGCGGGCGGGACCGGCCAGGCCTTCGGTCTTGGCCAGGCGGGCGAAGGTTGCTCCGGTTCGCGGCGACATCAAGATCACCGCATCGATCTCTCCCTTCGCCAGAAGATCCCTTGTGGAGGGCTGGAGGGTATCGGCGGGGACGGCCCTGTAGACGATGACGCCGCTAAGGTCGACCCCCCGGGGACGGAGCGCTGCGGCGAGATCGTAGGCGACCGCTTCGCCGCGGATGTGCACGAGCGGACCGGGCTGGCTCCGCGATAATTCTTCGATGAGCGGCACGATGCTGGCGGCGGTGCCTTCGCCGGTGATGATATCGGTGAAGCCGATCTTGCGTGCCAGCTCTGCCGTCGCCGAGCCGACCGCGATCAGCGGCAGACGGGTGGCGACCTCGAGGGCGGGGCTCTGCGCGAGCGCGCGCAGGCCGTTGCGGCTGGTGGCGATGAGACCAACGGCGCCTGCGAGACTATCCGCGGGGACAGGCAGCGGGCTGATCTCAAGCAGCGGATCGACGCTCACCGTGTGCCCGAGCGCCTGAAGTTGCGCGGCAAGGCCCGCCGCATCCGCTTCCGGGCGTGTGACCAGGATATGCATCAGGCGGTTGCGAAGAAATCGGGGCCTGCCTGGCTGAGCACATCGGAGGCGGCCTGCTGGCCGAGCGCGGCGGGCGCCGTGCCGGTCCCGAGATTCTCCACGGCGCTCACGCGCTTGCCGTCGGTGGAGAGGATTTCACCCCGGAAGCGCAGTGCGCCGTCGGCCAGCAGCTCCGCGTAGCCGGCGATGGGTGTACGGCAAGAGCCTTCGAGCTGGGTGAGATAGGCGCGCTCAGCGCTGACGCAGATCGCCGTCGGCGCGTGATCGAGCGGGGCGAGCAGGCGAGCCGTATCCTCGTCGTCGGCGCGGATCTCAATCCCGATCGCACCCTGGGCGACCGCGGGCAGCATCACATCGGTATCCATGGCCGCGGTGATGTGCTGGGCAAGGCCGAGGCGATTGAGCCCGGCGCAGGCGAGGAAGGTCGCATCGGCAACACCATCTGCCAGCTTGCGCAGGCGCGTTTCGACGTTGCCACGGAAGTCGACGACTTTGAGGTCGGGGCGGGCGCGCAGTGCCTGGGCGGCCCGGCGCGGCGATGACGTTCCGATCACGGCGCCGGCCGGCATTTCGGCGAGGGAGGCATACTTCAGGCTTACGAAGGCGTCGCGCGGGTCCTCGCGCTCGAGGGTTGCAACGATGGCGAGGCCCGCGGGCACGACGGCGGGCACGTCCTTCATCGAATGCACCGCGAGGTCGATGTCGTGCGCGAACAGCGCTTCTTCGAGCTCCTTGGTGAACAGGCCCTTGCCGCCGGCTTCGATCAGCGGCCGATCGGTCACGCGGTCGCCGGTCGTCTTGATGACGACGATCTGACATTGCTCCGGCGCCAGGCCGTGCGCCGCGCGCAGCTTGTCCGCCACCTGGTGCGCCTGGGCGAGCGCCAGGGGCGAGCCCCGCGTCCCGATGCGAATTTTGCCAGCTTGCAAGCCGTTCTCTCCGGGTGGTAGAGCCGTTCTGCCTTTTGGGCAGTTGCGCCCTTATGCTTTTGTTTTGACGTGCTTCTTATCGGTGAACCGGTGCCCGCATCCGGGGAGCACTCGAGGACCCATCCGGGCGCCGGCGCGCCGCCATCTATGCCCCTGCAGACCCTGGAACGCAAACGCGGGATCGCCCCAGCCGGCCATGGCCAACGAACAGCAAACGCATGAAAAGCCGAGCCTCGTTCTCGGCATCGAAACGAGCTGCGACGAGACGGCGGCCGCGGTGGTGCTGCGCGAGCCGACCGGCGAGGGGCGGATCCTTTCGAACATCGTGCGCACTCAGTGGGAGCGGCATCGCCCGTTCGGCGGCGTGGTGCCGGAGATCGCCGCGCGGGCGCATGTGGAATGCCTCGATCTCCTGGTGCGCGAGGCGATGCGGAACGCCGATGCCGACTTTGCCGACCTCTCCGCCGTCGCGGCCACCACCGGTCCCGGGCTCATCGGCGGCCTCATCGTGGGGGCGATCACGGGCAAGGCGATCGCCCTGGCGCGGTCACTGCCGTTCATCGCCGTGCATCACCTCGAAGCACACGCCCTGACCGTCGGGCTGACGGAGGGGATCGCACCGCCCTATCTGCTGCTGCTCGTCTCGGGCGGGCATACGCAGCTTCTCATCGTGCGTGGCGTCGGCAGCTATGAGCGTCTCGGCACGACGATCGACGATGCGCTGGGCGAAGCCTTCGACAAGACGGCGAAGCTGCTGGGGCTTGGCCATCCCGGCGGACCGGCGGTCGAGCGGGTGGCGCGTATGGGCCATGCGGGCCGGTTCAATCTGCCGCGTCCGATGGTGGGCCGCGAGACGCCGCATTTCTCCTTCGCCGGGCTCAAGACCGCGGTGCGCCGCGCCGCGGAGAAGCTCGCGCCGCTGAGCGAGCAGGATGTTGCGGACGTCGCCGCGGCGTTCGAGGAAGCCGTGGTGGAATCGGTATCAGACCGCTGCGCGCGCGCGATGGACATTACCGTTGCGCGCCTCGGCAGCCATGCGCCATTGCGTTTCGTCGTCGCGGGCGGCGTTGCGGCAAACCAGCGGCTGCGCGCGGCACTCGCGGACTTGGCGCAGTCGCGCGGGTTCTCCTTCCACGTGCCGCCGGTAAACCTGTGCGGCGACAATGCCGCGATGATCGCATGGGCAGGAGCGGAGCGCCTCGTGCACGGGCTCACCGATCCGCTGAGCGCGCCGGTGCGGCCGCGCTGGCCGCTCGATGCGAATGCGGCTCCAGCCATAGGCGCAGGCGTGAAAGCATAGGGCACGCGCCCGTGCTAGGAATGGACGACGGAAATGGGCTGCGGGGTTTTTCCGTGAAGATCGACAGCGTCGGAATTATCGGTGGCGGGGCGTGGGGCACGGCGCTGGCGCAGGCCATGCGGCACGCGGGCCGTGATGTGGTGCTGTGGGCGCGCGAGACAGACGTCGTTGCTGCCATCAACGCGCGGCATATCAACGGGACTTTTCTGCCGAATGTGCTGCTGGATGCCGGGATTCGGGCGACGGCCAACCTGAAGGACGCCGCCGCGTGCGATGTGGTGCTTCTGGTCGTTCCGGCACAGCACGTCCGCAAAATCGCGCGTGAGCTGAGCCCGCTTCTGCGACCGGGACAGCCCGTCATCATGTGCGCCAAGGGCATCGAGCAGGCGAGCGGTAAGATGATGGGGGACGTGCTCGCGACCGAGCTGCCTGACGCGATGCCGGCGGCGCTGTCGGGGCCGAGCTTCGCCGCCGACGTGGCGCGCGGGCTTCCCGCGGCGCTCACCATTGCCTGTGCCGACGAAGCGGCAGGCCAAATGCTGGCCGAGCGTCTCGGCAGCCCGAAGTTCCGCCTCTACTGGTCGAGCGATCTCGTCGGCGTCGAGCTTGGCGGCGCGCTGAAGAACGTGCTCGCGATCGCGGCCGGCATCGTCGACGGCCAAGGCCTCGGCGCCAGCGCGCATGCCGCGCTCGTCACGCGCGGATTTGCCGAGATGCGCCGTTTGGGGCACGCGCTCGGCGCACGGCCTGAAACGTTGAACGGGTTGTCGGGGCTCGGCGATCTCATCCTCACGTGCGGTAGCCCGCAGTCGCGCAACATGTCGCTCGGCCGCGCGCTCGGCAAAGGGGAGAGCCTCTATGAGGCGCTGGCCGGAAAACTCGCGGTGACGGAGGGCGTCTACACCGCCGTTGCCGTGCGGCGGCTTGCGGACGAGATGGGCATCGACATGCCGATCTCATCAGCCGTGTGCGATATCGTCGACGGCCGCGCGAGCGTTGCCGACACCATCGGCCAGCTCATGCAGCGTCCGCTGAAAGCCGAAGATTGACCTCATCACGCGGTTGGCGCTGAAGCTCAGCGGGCGATGCGCCAAACGCGCAGCGACGTCGACCCGTCCAGAGCGACCGGCGTGAGGAACGGCGGCGGTGTGCCGGCCTGCAGCAGAGCCTGCAGGGAACCGGCCGGGCGACCGCCGGCGGGACGTGTCGAATCGAGTTCCGGGCACGTGATGACGTAGTGCGCGCCCACCTTGCGCAGAAGTGCCTGCGCTTCCTGCGCCGGTGCGCTGAAGATTTCGTGGGCGGCAAGAATTTGCCTGCCGAGCCGGTGGTACGGCGCCGAGAGAACATCGAGCCTGGTGCGGGCGACGAGGTACGGGCCGAGGTTGACGTCGGCGATGGCGAGACCGGGTGCGAGTTGTTGCAGCGGCGCCATGGCTGCGTTGCTGGAGCAGTCGACGACGGGCTGCACCGCCTCGGATGCGTTGCTCTTCGTCGGCTCGCCGCTGAAGGCGAACCATGCCGCAGTGCCAACGATGGCGACGACACCTGCCGCGATGGCTGCGGTCATGGGCCGGCCGGTGGGTTTCTCCGCTTCGTCCGGCGCCGGCCCACGGCGCACCAGCCAAACGGCGATCATGGGAATGGCGAGGCAGCTTGCGTAGGGAAGCAGCTTCACCTGCCAGCAGCTCAACAGCGTTGCAACGGCGAGCATCGCGAGGTCGAGCTGCCGCGTATCGCGTTGCGCCGCGGAGGCGCCCGTTCCGCCGCTGTCGCCGCTTGCGGCTGCCCATACGAGCTTGCTGCCGCTGTAGAGACCCAAGCCGAGATAGATGGCAGCGGCGAAGACCAGGACATCCGATGCGCGCGCCGCGGCGAAGATGTTTCGCGTTTCCAACACGCGGTCGAGCCAGACGGGAAACAGCGCGGGCTCGACCTGGCCGAACGGTCCGGCGAGGCACGCCGGCTCCATCCATCCATACGCCGCAATGCCGGTGGCACCCGCGGCGGCCAAAACGGCGAGCTTGCCTGCAAGGGAAAGCCGCGCGCCGTAAATCTGCACGAGGCAAACGCCGACAGCCGAAATCGCCGCGAGCAGCACGATGTTGAGCGACAGCGCATCGCAGTGCTGGATCGGGAAGTCCGCGGGAGCTTTTGTAAGCAGCAAAGCAATTGCGAGGGTCGCCGCAAAGGCAATCGCCGCGCGTGACGGGCCGAGCATGCTTTGCTGGGTCCGAAGCGCAAACAGTACTGTGATGCCGATCCCGGCAACGGTTACGGCCAGGGGCTCAAAGCCAATTGCAAGGCCGAGCCCCAGCAAGGCGCCTGCGCTCCACCCGGCCTGCGGATCATGGAGGCTACGGGACAGACGCAGAAGGCCGATGGTGGCGCACAGAATCATCGCGTTGTGATGGTCGATGCGTCCCGGCACGAACTGGACGATGACCGTGAGGCACGTAACGGCGAGGGCCACGGTGAGCAGGCCAGCACTTCTGCCGCCGCGGATCATGGCTTCGCGTCCGAGCAGATAAAGGAGCACGAGCAATAGCGAGAGCGGCCAGATCGTGCGCACGATGCGTTCGGCCGGCTCCGGTGTCGTCACCTGCTCGAATGCGGACAGCATCGCTGCGAGTGGAAGATCGATGAGCCGCGACCAGTGCGATTGCAACGGCTCGGCGCCACCGAAGCGCGGCAGCGTCATGTCGTACCAGGAAGCGCCATCGCGAAATGCTTGCACCTCGACGAGACGCGTTGCGTCGTCGGTATCGCCAAGCGTCGAGGATAAGCGGTCGGGCTGCAGGTGAAAGAAGGCCGCCGCGAAAAGCGCAACGGCTATGGCGCACCAAAGGAGCAGCGCAGCGCTTGCGCGCGCCGGAATATTCGCGCGGCCAATCGTATCGTCCGCCGTGGCGGTCATCCGGTTAATCCTTTGTGCACCCTGATGAAGGTTAGCGCAAAGCGCTTGCGGCCCCGTAAATTGCGGCTATCTGCACGAAACCCGCGGATACTCTGTCGGATGTCCTCAATCGTCGGCATTTAGTGAAATTGTTTGTTCAATGTTGATCCCTAGCGTCCCGCTCCGTGCGGAGAGCTTTGCTCCGCAATGCGCATCTGGCGTTTCGTACGCCGCAGTTCGGAGTAGGCGCGTTGGAACACTCGGACGTCTTCGTGATCGGCGCTGGGCCTGCGGGTCTGACGGCTGCCTATCTGCTCACCAAGGCCGGCGTGCCGACGCGCGTCATCGAAGCGGACCCGAAGTATGTCGGCGGCATCAGCCGCACGGTGGATTACAAGGGCTTCCTATTCGACATCGGCGGACATCGCTTCTTCTCGAAATCGAAGGAGGTGGTGGACCTGTGGCGCGAGCTGCTGCCCGACGATTTCATCCAGCGCCCGCGCCTGTCGCGCATCTACTATAGCGGCAAGCATTACGCCTATCCGCTGAAAGCGTTCGAGGCGCTGCGCAATCTCGGGATCGTCGAGAGCGCGATGTGCGTGCTGTCCTATGCCTATCGCCGGGCGGTTCCGAACGCTGATCCGAAGAGCTTCCGTCAATGGGTCTCGAACCAGTTCGGAGACCGGCTATTCTCGATTTTCTTCAAAACCTACACCGAGAAGGTGTGGGGCATGAGCTGCGATGACATTTCAGCCGACTGGGCCGCGCAGCGTATCAAGGGGCTCAGCCTGCGCAGTGCCATCATCGACGGCGTGCGCCGGTCGCTCGGGCGCGGGAAGACGGCGAAAGCCGGCAAGCCCGTCATCAAGACGCTGATCGAGAGCTTCGACTATCCGCGCCGCGGTCCCGGCATGATGTGGGAAGCGGCGGCGGAGAAGGTGAAAGCGCAGGGCGGCGAGATTCTCATGGGGCATCGCCTCGGGAAGATGTCGTGGGACGCAAAGAAGGGTTTGTGGACCATTGCGGTCGAGGGGCCGGATGGTGCGCGCATGTTCACCGCGCGGCATGTCATTTCCTCAGCCCCCATCCGCGAGCTGATGGATAGCATCACCCCGCGTCCGGCCTCGGCGGCTGACGCCGATGCGCTGCGCTATCGCGATTTCATCACGGTTGCGCTGGTCGTCGACAAGCCGGATCTCTTCCCGGACAACTGGATCTACATCCACGACCCGAATGTGCGTGTCGGCCGGGTGCAGAACTTCCGCTCGTGGTCTCCGGAGATGGTGCCGGACGAGAAGCTTTCCTGTCTCGGTCTCGAATACTTCTGCTTCGAGGGCGACGGGTTGTGGACGATGCCGGACGATGAGCTGATCGCGCTTGCCAAGCGAGAGCTGGGGCAAATCGGCCTGGCGCAAGAGGACGAGGTGCGGGACGGCTGCGTGGTGCGCCAGAAGAAGGCGTATCCCGTCTATGACGACGCCTATCGCGCGCACGTGGAAGCCGTGCGCGAGGACGTCGCGGCGAACTATCCGACGCTGCATCTCGTCGGCCGCAACGGCATGCATAAATACAATAACCAGGACCACGCGATGATGACGGCCATGCTGACCGTCCGCAATATCGTGGCCGGTGAGGCGCTCTACGACGTGTGGGGCGTGAACGAGGATGCCGAATATCACGAGGCCGGACACGGCGGCGAGCAATCGGCGCTGGAGAGCGTGCGCGCCGTGCCGCAGCGGCTGAGGCCGGCGGCATGAGCCGAGCCTCGTCGTCTTCGGCTTCGGCTGAACAGGCCGCGCCGCTTCATGGCCTGACCGATGGTGGAATTTCCACAACCGTGGAACGGCTTCTGCGCCGACACGAGCTGTGGCCGCAGCTCTTGCGCTATGGTTTCGTCAGCGGCGCGGCGCTTGCCGTCGATTTCTCCGTCTTCCTGGCATTCAACGGTCTCATCGGCCACCCGACGCTGTCCGGGGTGATCGGTTACGGCGCGGGCATCGTGCTGCACTATCTGCTGTCCTGCCGCTTCGTCTTCGATGCAGCGCGCTCGGAAAAGGCGGTGCAACGGCGCTTCGTGGAGTTCCTCGCCAGCGGCCTCGTCGGCCTCGCGGTTACGGCGGCCGTCATTGGGTTCATGACCGGCGTTCTCGGTTTGGCGCCCATCGCGGGCAAGCTCGTTGCCGTCGCCGTCAGCTTCGCCGGTGTATTTCTCATCCGCCGCACCATCGTCTTCGCTTGACAGTGCGCCCGCGGTGGGCGACCCCGGTCGCGTAAGCGATATGCAACGGGGTGGAGATCATGCCCGCCTATTGGCTGATGAAGTCGGAGCCCGACGTATTCTCCTGGGAGATGCTCAAGGCGCGCGGCAAGCGCGGGGAATCCTGGGACGGCGTGCGCAACTTCCAGGCGCGCAACAACATGAAGGCCATGAAGCTCGGCGACTTGGCTTTCTTCTACCACTCGAACATCGGTAAGGAGGTGGTCGGGATCATGGAAGTGGCGAAGCTCGCCCATCCCGATCCTACCGACGACACCGGCCGCTGGCAGTGTGTGGACATGCGTGCGGTGGAGGATCTGCCGAACCCGGTCTCGCTGGTCGCGATCAAGGACAATCCGAAGCTCGCGGCGATGTCGCTCGTCAACAGCGCGCGGCTTTCGGTGCAGCCGGTGACGGCGGAGGAGTGGGCCGAGGTTTGCCGGATGGGTGGTTTGAGCAAGCCGCAGGCCGGCGCTGCCAAGAAACCGGCGCGAAAGTCCTGAGGCAGCGATGGCCGGGCGCCATGCGCACGACAATTGGAAAGCGCTGGAAGAAGCCCACGAGGACCCCTGGATATGGGAACGCCTGCCGGCCGCACCGGGGGGCCGCAAGCCCGGCTACAGCTTCTATCCGGGTCTCCTTCGCGAGCTTGAGAAAAAGCTCCGCGCCAAATCCAAGATCGACGTCGACAGCCACGGCCAGGGGTTCGCATCGTACGTCGACGCGTGGTTCTATCGCGATCACGACGACTTCCGGGATCGACGGCTCGGCGGCAAGAATTCCTATGCGGGTCTTGCCGTCACGCTTTGGCGTTTTGGCCCCTACTACATTCTCGGAGAATATACGAAGGCGTGGGAAGCCCGGACCGGGTCCAGCGGGCTGCCGAGCTTTGAGGGGATAGACCGCTTTCCCACGCCGGCGGTGCGGGCGCTCTCGACCGTCGCGGAGAATACGCTTGCGGAAGGCGGCCTCGTGCGTCTGCACAAGAGCCAGCTCGCAATACCTTTGCCGGAATCCTATCGCGGGATTCCCTCTAATCTCCGCGACGGGGAGCCCAGGCTTTTCGATGCGGTCTTCTACTGGCTCGACTGAACGCATAGAAGCTATCCCCGTAATCGGCCTCGATGCCGGCGGGCGCACGTGTGTACAAGGGCTTCCATGACGGCATCTGCTTCACCTTCCCGCCTCGATACGCTGCCCGCGGCCGAAGCATTCATCAAAGCGAACACGCACGCCCTCGCGCCACCGCTGGTACCGGAAATTCTGCTGCACCTCGCGGAGGAATCGCTGCCGATCTGGCAGAAGACCGAGGAAGAGCTGGGCGAGATGAACGTGCCGCCGCCGTACTGGGCCTTCGCGTGGGCGGGCGGGCAGGCACTGGCGCGCTATATGCTCGACAATCCTCACCTTCTGCAGGGACGCCGCGCGCTGGATCTCGGCGCCGGGTCGGGCCTCACGGCCATCGCCGCGATGAAGGCGGGGGCGCACGGCGCGCTTGCCGCCGACATCGACCGCTTGGCGCTGGCCGCGGTCGGCCTCAACGGGAGGCTCAACGGCGTCGCCGTCGATGTGACGGCCGACGACCTCCTCGCCGCACCACCGGGGGCGTTCGATGTCGTGCTGGTCGGCGACCTTTTCTATGAGCGCGCACTGGCCGACAGGGTCCTGCAATTCATCGATGCCGCGGTCGCTCGCGGATCCCTGGTGCTGATCGGTGATCCGAAGCGCAATTATTTTCCCCAGGGGCGCTTTGAGTGCGTTGCGGAATATCGCGTGCCGGTGACGCGCGAGCTCGAGGATGCCGAAATCAAACGCACAGCCGTCTGGCGTCTCGGCTGAGCTTCATCCGCGACGGGCCCGGGCCCTTCTGCTACCGTGCGCCCCTCAAAGCAGTGGGGAAAGCGCCATGGATTTTGCGGGAATGAATCTCCTCGCCCTGGTGACGGCGGCCGTCGTGAGCTTCATGTTCGGATGGGTCTGGTATGCCATCCTCTTCGGCGATACCTGGCTGGACGCCGTGGGCCGGACGCGCGAGGAGGTGCACGCCGACGGTCCGAGCCCGCTGCCCTTCATCGTGAGCTTTGTCGGGCTTTTGATCATGGCCAGCGTATTGGCGGGCGTGTTGCGCCATACGAGCCTCGAGACCTCCCCGGCCAACGGGATGATAACCGGCGCCTTCATGTGGCTCGGCTTCGTGATCACGACGATTGCGGTCAACAATGCTTTTCGCGGCGCCAAGACGGGGTTGACGCTTGTCGACGGGGGACATTGGCTGGGCGTCCTGCTCCTGCAAGGTGCCGTGATCGGCTGGTTTGGCGCCTGATGCGGCGGCCTGACTTCGCCAAAGAGCCAAATTGCAGACGCGCGTCTGCCCCATCATAATGGCTGCAACGACGAAAATTCCTGGGAGAACGCCGATGTCGGGGAAAATTTACCCAGTGCCGGAAGGCGAATGGCGGAGCCGCGCCTTTATCGACGAAAAGGCATATCACGAACTTTATGCGCGGTCCGTCGCCGATCCGGAGGGTTTCTGGGGCGAAGTGGGCCAGCGGCTCGACTGGATCACGCCTTACACGAAGGTCAAGAATACCTCGTTCGACCCGCATAACGTGTCGATCAAGTGGTACGAGGACGGAACGCTCAACCTCGCTGCCAACTGCATCGACCGCCACCTCGCCACCCGCGGCGACCAGGTCGCCATCATCTGGGAGGGCGATGACCCTTCGGATGACGAGAAGATCACCTATCGCGATCTCTACGAGCGCGTGTGCAAGTTCGCCAACGTGCTCAAATCGCACGGCGTCAAAAAGGGTGACCGCGTCACCATCTATCTGCCGATGATTCCCGAGGCGGCCTATGCGATGCTCGCCTGTGCTCGTATCGGCGCGGTGCATTCGATCGTGTTCGGCGGCTTTTCGCCCGAGAGTCTGGCGGGACGCATCGAGGACGCGGAATCGAAATTCATCATCACGGCCGACGAGGGTGTGCGCGGGGGCAAATACGTTCCGCTCAAGAAGAATACGGACGACGCGCTCGCGAAGGTCGGCAGGGGCGGAGAGAAGGTGCTCGTCGTGCGCCGCACGGGGCGTCCGGTCTCATGGAACGCCGACCGCGATCTGTGGGCCCACGAGGAGCTGGCGAAGGTCTCCGCCGATTGCCCCGCCGAGCCGATGAATGCGGAAGACCCGCTGTTCATTCTCTACACGTCGGGCTCCACGGGCAAACCGAAGGGCGTCGTGCACACGACGGGCGGCTATCTCGTGTTCGTCGCCGCGACGCATCAGTACGTCTTCGACTACCACGACGGCGACATCTACTGGTGCACCGCCGACATCGGCTGGGTGACGGGGCACAGCTATATTCTCTATGGCCCGCTCGCCAACGGCGCCACGACGCTGATGTTCGAAGGCGTGCCAAACTACCCGACGATGTCGCGCTTCTGGAACGTCATCGACAAGTGGAAGGTCAACATCTTCTATACGGCACCCACGGCCATCCGGGCGCTGATGGGCGCGGGCGACGACTTCGTGAAGGCGAGCGACCGGTCCTCGCTGCGCCTGCTCGGCAGCGTCGGCGAGCCGATCAACCCGGAAGCGTGGGAGTGGTATTACAACGTGGTGGGCGAGCAGCGCTGCCCCATCGTCGATACGTGGTGGCAGACCGAAACCGGCGGCATCCTCATTTCGCCGCTGCCGGGCGCCATCGCGCAGAAGCCGGGGTCGGCGACGCTGCCATTCTTCGGCGTGCAGCCGGCGCTCGTCGATGAGAAGGGTAACGTGCTCGAAGGCGAAGCGGCGGGCAATCTCGTCATTCTCGATAGCTGGCCGGCGCAGGCGCGCACCATCTTCGGCGATCACGAACGCTTCGTGCAGACCTACTTCACCACCTATCCCGGCACCTACTTCACCGGCGACGGCTGCCGGCGCGACGAGGACGGCTACTACTGGATCACGGGACGCGTCGATGACGTGATCAACGTCTCGGGCCATCGCCTCGGCACGGCGGAGGTGGAAAGCGCGCTCGTTGCCCATCCGAAGGTGGCGGAGGCGGCGGTCGTCGGCTACCCGCACAACCTCAAGGGCCAGGGCATCTATTGCTACATCACCCTCATCACGGGCGAGACGTGGGACGATGCGCTCGCGAAGGAGCTGATCGCGCACGTGCGCAAGGAGATCGGTCCCATCGCTTCGCCGGACTTGGTGCAGTTCGCGCCCGGGCTGCCGAAAACCCGCTCGGGCAAGATCATGCGCCGTATCCTGCGCAAGATCGCCGAGGACGAGTTCTCGAACCTCGGCGACATCTCCACTCTCGCGGATCCGGCGGTGGTGCAGGATCTCATCGACAACCGGCAGAACCGCCGCGACGCAGCGAGCTAGAGCCAACTACAGGTATCCGCTGAAGAAATCAGGGCGTCGCCAGAGATGGTGGCGCCCTTTTTCGAGGGGCGGTTTTCTTGCGGTGGCTGCTCCGATGACCGGAGCCGTTCCTGGTCCGGCAATACGTGTCGCGCGCGGAACAGCGGGGCCGATGCGCTCCCCATAGCCTGTCTCCATCGAACCGGGAGACAGGACCATGACCGCCAACCTCGCCAAGATGCACACGAAGGGCCAGGGCCTCCGTATTGCCGGCGGCCGGGTAGGCGTTCTGCTGCTGCACGGGCTCTGCGGTACGCCCGCCGAGATGCGCTACGTCGCGACGGGCCTCGCCCGCGCCGGTTACACGGTCCATGTTCCGCAGCTCGCGGGGCACGGCGAGGAGAACACCGGCCGCTGGCAGGATTGGTATCTCTCGGCACGGGAGGCGCTGAGCGAGATCCGCCAGGAATGCGATACCGTCATCGTCGGCGGGCTGTGCATGGGCGCGATCCTCGGCCTGCATCTCGCCGCACGTCATCCGGGGGACGTCCAAGGCGTGTCGCTCTTCTCGCCGACGCTTTGGATCAACGGCTGGGCGATGCCCTGGTATGCGAAGGCGTTCAAGCTCGTCCGCTCGCGGTGGTTCGCCGGTTTCATGACATTTCCGGACGCGGAGACCCTCGGCATCAAGTGCCCGCGGGTGCGCGCCTTCGTGAAGACGGCGCTCGAGGCCGGCGAGGGCTCAGACTATGGCCGCGCCGGCGTGCCGGCAACGATGGTGCTGGAGCACCGGCGCATGGTGGATGCCGCGATCGGTCTTCTGCACCAGGTGAATCAGCCGACGCTCATCGTCCATTCGCGGGAGGACGACTATGCGGCGATCGACAACGCCGTCTACCTGAAGGGGGAGCTGGCGGGGACCGTCGACATGGTGGTGCTGGAGGACAGCTACCACATGGTCACGCTCGATAGGCAACGGCAGGTGGTCGTCGACCGTACCCGGGATTTCGTGGCCCGCATCGTCGATGGCCTTCGCAACATCGTCACGCCCGAGATGCAGGCCGCCTGATGTTCCGTATTGATCGCTGGGAAGTGCGGCGCCGTGATAATGAGCCGTGATAATGAGGTGGGGCGGGCTCCGATCCGGCCCGCTGCAAAGTCGGGCGCTGCGATGGCTGCTTCAAGTGGGAATACTCCGCGAAATTACTGGGACGGCAGCAGGCGCGTGCGTGCTCCTGCTCCGCCGTTGAGCGGGGAAGCGAGGGCGGACGTTGCCATCATCGGCGCGGGCTACACCGGACTTTCCACGGCCTACCACCTGAAAGCCGCCAATCCCTCGCTCGACGTCGCTGTGCTCGAAGGCGAGACGGTCGGGTATGGCGCGAGCGGACGCAACGGCGGGTTCGTGATGACGCTGTTCGGGGCTTCGCTCGGCCTCATGAAAACGTTGCACGGCGCCGCGCGTGTACGGGAAGCCCATTGCTACATGACGGCCGCCATCGCCGGGCTTGAAGGGATGATTGCGGAGCACGGGCTCGATTGCGACTACGTGCGCAGCGGCTTTCTCAAGGTGGCGACGTCGCCGCGCTATGCGGCGCGAATCCGCAGCGAGATCGAGACGATGGAGGCGCTCGGCATCGCCGGACATCGCTGGCTCGGTGCTACGGAGCTTGCGGAGCGCGTGCGCTCGCCGACCTTTCTCGGCGCCTGCTACGAGCCCCATTGCGGGCTCATTAATCCGCGCAAGTGGGTCGATGCTTTGGCAGAGCTCGCCTCATCCAGCGGTGCGCGGGTGTTCGAAAAAGCCCGCGTCAGCGATGTCCGTCGTGCGGGCGGTAAGTTTCGTCTCGTCACCGAGGGTGGTGCGCTCACCGCGGAGAAGATCGTCTTCGCCAGCAACGGCTACTCGCGTCTCATCCCCGGCTTGCGCCTGAAGCAGATGCCGGCGTTCGTCTACATCATCGTCACCGAACCGCTGACGCCGGAGCAGCATGCGTCCATCGGCTGGCAAGGCCGCGAGGGTATCGAGGACGGGCGCAACTTCATGCATTTCTACCGGCTCACGCCGGACAACCGGCTATTGATGGGCGGCGGGCCGGGGTTCGTGCCGCTTGCCGGGCGAATGGATCACGATGCCTATCCTGCGGCGTGGCGGCATCTGGAGCGTCACATCGCGGCAACTTTCCCGCAGCTCGCCGGTGTGCCGATTGCTTACCGCTGGGGCGGCGCGTTCTCCGTCACCGCGAACTCGACGCCGCAGATCGGCACGCTGCATGGAGGCGGGGCGTTCTATTCCGTCGGCTGCACCGGGCACGGCGTTGCCATGACGCATATGAATGGCCGCATCCTGCGCGATCTCGTGCTCGGACGGCGCAGTGAGCTGACGGAGCTGTGGTTCGTCAATCGAAATTCCTTGCCGTTGCCACCGCAGCCTATTGCGTCGATCGGCGCGAAGGCGGTCACCGCTGCGATGGCGCTCGACGACTGGTGGTGCGACCCGTGATCTATTGGTGCAAAGCTGGCGGCGGCGTCACTTGCAGCTCGACAGCATTCCCCGGTCGAGGTGCAGGTGGTCGTGGTGTGCGGCGTTGAACTCCGGCCCGAGGGCGACGCGGAAGTAGCGGCAGGCCCGCATGTGTGCCTCGCGCAGGAACCGGCCTTCCAGCGTATCGGCGCGGTAGTCCCGCGTGACGCTTATCTTTCGGCCGTCAGCGAGGCGGAACGCGCCGATGTCGACGGCGTTGGCATAGGCGTGCTGACTGCGTGTATGGAGCCAGCGCTTGTTGCCGATGATGTTGCGGCAGGAGTAGGTGCCCATATCCTGAATCCAGGTGACGGGGCTGGCGAACATTGCCATCGCGAGCGGCTGCACATCGTGCTCGACCCAGAGGGCCAGTGCCGCGGCGCTTTCGCAGGTGAGCTGCGACAGGCCGATCTCCGCGCCGCCGACCTTTGCGATGCGCACCGCGTTCGTCCAGCCGCAGCCGTCGGGACGGACGCGATTGGGAATCGGCGTCGCGGCGATGTGGGGTGTTTTCAGTACGGCGCGGCACGTCTCGGGGTCGTGGCGCAGGGCGGCGAGGCGCGCGTCGACGAACCAGACGGGCGGCTCGTCGAGCGAGATGGGCGCGAACGGCGCATAGCGCTGCGGGACGAGGCCTAAGCGGAGGGCGCCTAGTACGGCCACGACCAGCAGGAGCACGTAGAACAAGAGGCGCGTGGAATTCTTGCCGGAGCGGCGCATAGGTGTTCCTGAAAGCTATTCAGCTTTCACTATAGAGCCGAAGGCCGCCAAACGGTTCGCGGCAGTGGCGACAAAGCGGCGGGCGAGGATCTTGGATGGGAATCGGCTGGAGAGGCACGGAGCGCGTGCTTCGTGAACGGCCCGTTAGGACATCGGCGGCGAAGGTGCCGCTAGAAATCCGAAGCGATCCCGCCCTTTTCCCAGTCGCCGTAGCGAACGGGATCGGGGCCGTCGCGACCGCCGATTTCGGTGGCGCGCCGTTCGGCAGCGGCTTTTTCGGCCTGGCGCCGCGCCTCAGCTTCCGCCAAAGCCCGGCGGGCTGCCGGTGTCAGCCGGCGCTCATCCTTCGCGGACGGATCGGGGTCGGATTTGGAATGCATTGGGTCTAGCCGGGTCTGGTTGTTGCCGAGAGCGCTATCCATATAGCATTTCTCTGTTGGTTGGTGACGGAGCTGCGACAAGAATGAATTACGTCAAGACGGCCATGCTGCTCGCGGTGCTCACCGCGATCTTCGTAGCGCTCGGCGCACTCGTCGGCGGCACGACGGGTATGGTTGTGGCGTTCATCCTTGCCATGGGGATGAACTTCTTCAGCTACTGGAACTCCGACAAAATGGTGCTGCGCATGTACGGCGCGCACGAGGTTGATGAACGGTCTGCACCGGAATATTACGGCATCGTTCGTGAACTGGCGCAGCGCGCGGGCCTGCCGATGCCGCGCGTCTACGTGATGGAGAGCCCGCAGCCGAATGCGTTCGCCACGGGGCGCAATCCGCAGAATGCGGCGGTGTGCGCTTCGTCCGGCCTGCTGCAGGCGCTGAGCCGGGAGGAAGTTGCCGGCGTCATGGCGCACGAGCTGGCGCACATCAAGAACCACGACACGCTGACGATGACCATCGCCGCCGCGATCGGTGGCGCGGTGTCGATGCTGGCGCAGTATATGCAGTTCGGCATGATGTTCGGCGGCGGCCATAGCGACCGCGAAGGCGGCGGTGGCATTGTCGGCATGGTCGGCTCGCTGGTGGCGATCATCGTTGCGCCGCTCGCCGCGATGCTGGTGCAGATGGCGATCTCGCGCTCGCGCGAATATGTGGCCGACAACATGGGCGCGCGGATCTGCGGACAGCCGCTGTGGCTCGCCTCGGCGCTCGGTAAGATCGAGAACTACGCGAAGCGCATTCCCAACGAGGAGGCGGAGGCAGCGCCCGCCACCGCGCCGATGTTCATCATCAACCCGCTGCAGGGCTGGGGCATGGACAACCTCTTCTCCACGCATCCCAACACGGCAAACCGTATTGCGGCGCTGGAGACACTGGCGCGCCAGATGGGTGGCGGCAGCGCAGCCCCACCGCGCTACGCCGACGATGACGCCAGCTCCGGGCCTTGGGGCCAGGGCTCGCGCAACGCTTCCAGCGGCCCCTGGGGCTGACGCGCGTGACAAAGGAAGCCGCGCCCGGCGCAAAGAAATTCCGCCGCGGGCCACAGCGCCCGCATACGCATGCACACAAGCCCAAGGCACCTGTTCCGGCTCCTCTGCCGCCGGGGCTCCCTGCCCGGGAAGCGGCGGTCGCGGTGATCGCGGCGGTGCTCGACGACGGGCGCTCGTTCGACGGAGCTGCCGCGAAGGAATTTTCAGCCCGCGGGCTCGAAGGCCGCGACCGGGCGCTGGCGCGGCTCATCGCGGCGACCGTGTTGCGGCGCCTCGGCGAGCTCGAAGCGCTCCTCAACGGCTTCCTCGAAAAGCCGCTGCCGAAGCGCCAGGGCAAGCTCTGGCCGATCCTCCTTTCCGGCGTGGCGCAGCTTCTTTTCCTGGAGACGCCGCCGCACGCGGCCGTCGGGCTCGCGGTGGATCAGGCGCGCCGGGATCGCCATGCGGCGCGCTATGACAAGCTCGTCAACGCGCTGCTGCGGCGTACGTCGCGCGAAGGCGTCGAGGCTCTGAAAGCGCTCGACGGCGTTGCGCTGAACACGCCCCAATGGCTCATGGCGCGCTGGACGGCCAACTACGGCACGGCGGACGCGCGCGCCATCGCGGCGGCTTCGCTTACGGAAGCGCCGCTCGACATCAGCGTGAAAAGCGATCCTGGCACGTGGGCGGAGAAGCTCGGCGGCGACGTGCTGGCGACGGGCACAGTGCGGCTCGCTGCCGGCGGGCGCATCGAGGATCTCGCCGGTTTCTCCGAGGGCGCCTGGTGGGTGCAGGATGCTGCGGCGGCACTGCCCGCGCGGCTGCTGGGCGACGTACGCGGGAAGGCCGTCGTCGATCTCTGCGCGGCGCCGGGTGGCAAGACGGCGCAACTCGCCGCAGCGGGTGCCGATGTCACGGCGCTCGATCTTTCGGCGCAGCGCCTCGAACGCCTCAAGGGCAATCTCGCGCGCTTGCAGCTCAAGGCGGAGACGGTCGCTGCCGACGCCGTGACCTGGTCGCCGGGGCGCATGTTCGACGCGGTGCTGCTCGATGCGCCGTGCACCGCGACGGGAACGATCCGCCGCCACCCTGACATTTTACGCCTGAAGCGCCCCGACGATGTGGCGGCCCTGGCCGAGACCCAGGAACGGCTGCTGGACCATGCGGCCGGTCTCGTGGCTCCCGGCGGTACGCTGGTCTATTGCACGTGCTCGCTGGAGCCGGAGGAGGGCGTGCAGCAAATCGTGCGTTTTCTCGCTCGCGATCAGCGCTTTGCCCGGTCGCCCATTGTCGCTGGAGAAGCGGGAATTGCCGCCGAGTGGCTCACATCCGATGGCGACCTGCGCACGTTGCCGTTCCATCTTGCCCGCGCGCAGCCCCAGCTATCGGGTATGGACGGCTTTTTTGCCGCTCGACTCGTGCGTCGAGACTGATTCGCTGCACGCTATCCGATCTGCGCACAGCCTGGGTTTGCCCCAGCCTTGTATTGGCCCCGCGACGGCGCTAGTCCGAACTAGAGCGTGTTGCGATCCGATGGAATCGGATCGGACGCTCTAGGTTTTTGATTGGTCGCATTTTCTCACGGCGAACCGGCATCCGCTTCGTCGGAAAATGCTCTAGGCGCGGTCCGCGGCGGGCTGCGCCGTGGATTGTGGGCGGTGCGGGGTTCTCCATGGCTGAACTGACGCTCAAGGACCGGCTGCGCAAAGCGGTAATCAACGTCGATGCGGTGAAGCGCTCGGCTTTGGCCGGCGCCCTGGCCGCGCCCTTGCGACGCCTTGCCGAGCCCTCCGGGCCTATCGATCACCTGCTGATCGTGCCCCAGGACCTGCGTACCGCCGATCCGAGCTTCTGGGACGAGATCGAGCACGGGCAGTTCGGCCTCGCGGGCACGGTCGTACTTCTCAAGGGCCGCTCGCCGTTCGAGATCGAAGTGCCGAGCCTCGGCTGGGCGCAGGAGCTGCATGGTTTCGGATGGCTGCGCAATCTCGCCGCCGTCGATACCGAAATCGCCCGCGATACGGCGCGGCGCCTTGCGCTCGAATGGATCGTCCGCTTCGGCAACGAGCGGCGCGGCGTCTCGGCGGAGCCAGCGGTGGCGGCGCGCCGCCTGATCTCGTGGCTGTCGCATGCCAACCTGCTGCTGGAAGACGCCGACCGCGAGACCTACAGCGCCATCACCTACAGTCTGCGCCGGCAGTTCGGATTTCTTTCCTCCGCGCGCCGCGATGCGCAAATGGGCTATCCGCGCCTGCTCACAACCATCGCGCTTTCGTTCGCGGCGCTTTCCGTTGCGGGCTACGACAGGTATGCGCGCGAGGCCGAGACGAGCCTTTGCACGGAACTCGCCTGGCAGGTGTTGCCGGACGGCGGGCACGTCACGCGCAATCCCGCGCTGCTGGTGGAGCTGCTGCTCGACCTTTTGCCGCTCAGCCAATGCTTCACCGCGCGCGATCGCAACCTGCCCGAGCAACTGCACCGGGCGCTCGACAGCATGCTGCCGCTGCTCCACCACCTGCGTCTCGGCGACGGGATGCTGGCGCGCTTCAACGGCGTGTCGGGTGCGCTCGCGGCGGGCGTTGCGACCGTTGCGGCCTACGATGACGGCTCGCGGCCACCGCTGCAGGCAGCACGCCATTCCGGCTATGCGCGGATGGAGCGCGGCGAGACGGTGATCATCGCCGACGTTGGGCCGCCGCCGCCGCTTCCGCTATCGGCAAGTGCGCAGGCCGGCTGCCTCTCCTTCGAGATGAGCGCTGGGAAGCTGCCACTGTTCGTGAACGGCGGCACCCCGGCGCCCGCGTCGGCGGAGTGGTTTCCGGCGGCGCGCGCCACGGCGAGCCACAACACGCTGACGCTCGCCGAAAAGTCGTCCTCGCGTCTCATCGCGCATCGCAAGCTTGAGGCGCTGATGGGAGCGCCGCCGATCCGCTATCCCGAGAGGGTCGAATGGCGCATCGAGGAAGCGGACGGCGAGGTGGTTCTGGAGGCGAGCCACGACGGTTACCAGCGCCGTCACGAGCTCATTCACACCCGCAGGCTGCGGCTCTCGACGGATGGGTTGCGGCTCGCGGGGTGCGACCGCCTCGACGGCGCGAATGGGCAGGTGCGGCTGCGCGCCGACTTGCCGTTTGCCATCCATTTCCATCTTCTGCCCGGTGTGCATTGCAGCCTCGGCGCGGCGCCGCGGGAGGCGACGATTACGCTGGCCGATGGGCAGCGCTGGCATTTCACGGTGCAGGGGGCGCGGCTCTCCATCGAGGAAAGCACATACTTCGCCGAGAGCTCCGGTCCGCGCCCGGCGCTGCAGATCGTGCTGCGCGGGGCGAGCTACGGCGAGACGGAAGTCAACTGGGCGGTCGAGCGGCTGCCCGAAGGGAATGTGGAATGACTGAAGATTTGCGTATTCGCCGCGCGCTCCTTTCCGTGTCGGACAAGAGCGGGCTCGTTGCGTTCGCGCGCGCTCTTGCGGATATGGGTGTCGAGCTGATCTCCACCGGCGGTACCGCTGCGATGCTGCGCGGCGAAGGGCTCGCGGTGAAAGATGTGTCGGAGGTGACCGGCTTTCCCGAGATGCTGGACGGGCGCGTGAAGACGCTGCACCCGGCGGTGCACGGCGGGCTGCTCGCCATTCGCGGCGATGCGCGCCATGAGGCGCAGACGGCGGAGCACGCGATCGCACCGATCGATCTGCTGGTGGTCAACCTCTATCCCTTCGAGGCGACGGTGGCGAAGGGCGCGGCGTTCGTCGATTGTATCGAGAACATCGACATCGGCGGGCCAGCGCTGATCCGCGGCGCGGCGAAGAACCATGCGGGCGTGACGGTCATCGTCGAGCCGGAGGATTACGCGCCGGTACTCGACGCGATGCGCGCCAACGGCGGTGCGACGAGCCTCGACATGCGCAAGCGTCTCGCCGCGAAAGCCTATGCGCGCACGGCGGCCTACGACGCCGCCATCAGCAATTGGTTCGCGCAGACGCTGGGGGAAGAGATGCCGGCGTGGCGCACCTTCGGCGGGCGTCTCAAGTTTCCGCTCCGCTATGGCGAGAACCCACACCAGCGGGCGGCGTTCTACGCCAGCGGCGATGCGCGGCCCGGTGTCGCGACGGCCGTGCAGCACCAGGGCAAGGAGCTTTCCTACAACAATCTCAACGATACGGATGCGGCGCTGGAGCTCGTTGCGGAGCTCGGCACGGCGCAACCGGCCGTTGCCATCATCAAGCACGCGAACCCGTGCGGCGTGGCCCTCGGCGGCGACCTGAAGGAGGCCTATCTCAAGGCGCTGCGGTGCGATTCCGTCAGTGCGTTCGGCGGTATCATCGCGCTCAACGGCACGATAGATGCGGCGGCGGCGGAGGAGATCACGAAGATCTTCACCGAGGTCGTCATCGCGCCGGATGCGACGGAGGAAGCCAAGTCCATCTTCGCGGCGAAGAAAAACTTGCGCCTGCTGACCACCGGCGCGCTCCCCGATCCGGTCGCGGGCGGCCTTATGGTGCGCTCGCTGGCGGGCGGGCTGCTCGTGCAGTCGCGCGATAACGGGACGACGGCTGCCGGCAATCTGCGGGTGGTGACGAAGCGCGAGCCGACCGAGCAGGAGCTCGCGGACCTGCTGTTCGCATTCGAGGTGGCGAAGCACGTCAAATCGAATGCGATCGTCTATGCGAAGGACGGCGCGACGGTGGGCATCGGTGCGGGGCAGATGAGCCGGGTCGATTCATCGCGCATCGCTGCGCAGAAGGCCGCCGATGCGGCGCGCGCTCTCGGCATCGACGAGCCGCTGACGCGCGGATCGGTCGTGGCTTCCGATGCCTTCTTCCCGTTTGCCGACGGGCTGCTGGCGGCGGCGGAAGCGGGCGCGACGGCCGTCATCCAGCCCGGCGGCTCGATGCGGGACGAAGAGGTGATCGCCGCTGCGGACGAGAAGGGTCTCGCCATGGTGTTCACCGGACTGCGCCACTTCCGGCACTGACGATGGCGGGCGGAAGTAACGTCCGCCTGCGGCCTGCGCGCCGGGCCGATTGGGATCTGATCCGCGGCTGGCTTCAGCGTGCCGACATCGAAGCCTGGTGGGGACCGCGCACGGCGACCGAGGCGGAGGTGAACATCGCGCTCAACTCACGCCATGCGCTGTGCCGAATCATCGAGGCGGACGGCGTGCCTGTGGGATATGCGCATGCGGTGGACGCGACCGCGTGGGGTGAGGAGCTGCCGCAGGATCTGCCCGCGGGCACGTGGGATCTCGATCTTTTCATCGCGTCGGAGGAGCATCGGGGGAAGGGTGTGGGCCAGGCGGCGCTGGCGGCGCTGAAGCAGGAGGTGTTCGGCACCACCTTGGCGACGGCGGTGTGTGTTTTTCCCTCGATCCGGAACGAGCGCGCGGTGCGCGCCTACGAGAAGGCGGGCTTTCGCTGGCAACGGATCTGGAATGATCCGCAGATGGGGCCGTCGTGGTTCATGCTGGCGGAGCGGCCGAGGCGCTAGCGCACAAACGCTCTTCTTCGAATCGCGATGCGGCTCTAGTCATTGTTTGGTCGTGCTTCTCATCGGAAAACCGGTGCCCACTTTTCCGGAAGCACTCTAGCCTTTTGATCAGACCGATGATTCACGCTTCGGACTGACAGGGTCCGAAGCGATCATGGTCATTTGATCAGACCGATGATTCACGCTTCGGCCTGACAGGGTCCGAAGCGATCATGGTCGACCGGGCGCCTATTTTTTGTGCGCCAGCGATGGCGCTGTTGACACGATGCTTTGCGATTGAGCGCCGGGACGAAAGATCATCGCATTTCAATCCCTTCGCTTTTGATGAACGAAATAATCCAACGGCACGGGGGCGGTGTGGCGCGGATTCATCGCTGCCATTAAATGCGTCGCGTTCCCGGTCCGCACTTCAATGTTATGACGTTTTATTGTCGTGTTTCCGTGAAAGCCCTAAAATACACGATCATCCATTTTTGGGGGACAATCCCGTGAGCACCGCCGTCCGAGTGATTATTTTCGCCGCTATCCTGGCCGCGATCGTGGCAGGGGTATCGTACGTTTATACGCCGCTGCCGACAGCACCGACGCCTACCGCGGAAACGCCGGCGCCGGCACCTGCATCCGCTCCGGCGGCGCCTGCAATGGAAACGCCGGCGGCTGAGGCCCCGGCGGCACCGGCTGCGGAAACGCCGGCCGCGCCGGCCGAGACACCCGCCGCGGAGACGCCTGCTACGACGACAACGCCGTAATCCCCCGGCGCTGACCGCTCCGGATCATCGAAGTCCGGAGCGGCTCGCCGCGGATCGGGCGGTGGCGTTTGACGTCAATGCCACTTCTGGTTTTCGGTCGTCGAGGGCTCGTGCTTGTTGCGCGGGCCCTCTTCTTTTGGCGCGACAGGTGGCGCGGGAACGGGGGCCGCCTCGGTCGACTTCTTCTGCTGCGCGCTAAGGTCGTCGGCGGCGTCCTTCGCCTTGTCGAGAACCTCAGACGTGGCCTGCTTGGCTTTGTCGAGCACCTCGCGCGCGGCCTCGGCGGCCTTGTCGAGCAGCGTGGTGGCCTTGCGCGCATCGTCGATGGCGTCCTCGCTCGCCTTCTTGCCCTTCTCGATGCCGGCGCCGGCATTCTCCTTGGCGTCGTCGATAGCCTTCAGGATTGCCTGCTTTGCCGCCTCGATGGCAGCATTCGTTGCTGCCTTGGCGTCGTCGATCACCTCGCTCGCGGTGCGCGGCGGCGGTTGCGGCGCGGGCTCGTTCACGGCGGGCGGATTGGCCGGAGGGGCGGTGGTCGTCGCTGTGGTTTTATCGTCGGCGGCGAGGGCCGTCGCCGGTATCAGAGCGGCTACAAGCAACGGGGCAAAGCGGTTCATCGAAGCTACTCCTGCTGCGGCCCGAAGGGCGAGCGGGGGCGTGCCCGCCCAAGGCCTTTCGCCCATCAGATGGGAAGCGGTCCGGTTCCGGGCTAGGGCCGTTTTCGGTTTTTTGTCGAACCGCAGAAATAGCCTTAGCCCATCGTTCGATTGTGCTGCTTAGCGGAAAATCGGTTGCCGAAGGCCACGCTAATCCCTGGGTGCCGGCATCCGTACCGGCAGCATGAGGGCGATGCCGGTCATGAGAAAGAGGGCAATGGCCGACATGCCAAGGCGCTGGCTCTGGCTCACGGCCGTCACCAGGGCCACCAGCAGCGGCGCGAGGAACGCCGTCACCTTTCCGGAGAAGGCGAACAGGCCGAAGTATTGCGTGATCTTATCGCGTGGGGCGAGGCGTGCGAGCAGCGAACGGCTGGACGACTGCACGGGCGCCGAGACGAGCCCGACGACGATCGCAAAGCCCAGGAACACCTGCTCGCCCACCGAGGAGAACGGCCCCGAGCCGGCTGCCTTCGGCGCGACCTCGACGAAATAGAAGACGTGGTTGGCGTCGACGGACAGGATGCCGAACGCGCCGATGAGCAGGATAACCAGCGCCGTGATGATGACGAACTTGGCGCTGATGCGGTCGTCCAGCACGCCGCCGATCAGCGCGCCGAAGGCGCCGATCAGGGTCAGGATGATGCCGAAGAGGCCCAGCTCCAGTGGACCCCAGCCGAACACCGAGGCTCCATAGATGCCGCCGAAGGTGAAGATGGCGGTGAGGCCGTCCGTGTAGATCATGCGCGCGACGAGAAACAGCAGCATGTCGCGGTTGCCGGGCAGCGCGCGGACGGTGTCCCAAAGCTCGGCGGTGGCGGGGCGGCCGTCATGGGCGCGCTTCTGGCGAATGTCCGGCACGAACAGGAAGAACGGGATCATGAAGACGAGGTACCAGACTGCCGAAAGCGGCCCGACGATGCGGTCGCCCTCCCGCGCAACGGTATCGAGGCTGAGCAGCGGCTCGAGCCCGAACATCGTCTTGCCGCTGTCGCCCATGGGCACGATGAGGCCGGCAACGAGGAACAGGCTGGCGAGACCGCCGAAATAGCCGCAAGCCCATCCGGCGCCGGAAAGACGGCCAAGCTCGCTGTGGGGCACGAGGCTCGGCATGATCGCGTTGGTGAAGACGGCGGTGTACTCGGCGCAGACAGTCGCGCACACGAAGGCGAGAAGCACCAGATAGATGGTTGCCATTGGCGCCGCGGGCGTGGCGATCCAGAGCGAAGCCATGGCAGCGGCGAGGATGACGGAGAAGAGCGCGATCCAGGGTTTGCGCTGTCCGCGTCCATCGGCGAAGGCGCCGAGGAACGGGCTTCCCACCGCGATGAGGACACCCGCAATCGCCGCGGCGAAGCCCCACATGGATTGGCCTTCGGGACCGTTGCCGACGACGATGTTTGCGAAATAGGGCGCGAACAGGAACGTCAGGATGAGCGTGTAGAAGGGCTGCACGGACCAGTCGAAGAGCATCCAGGAGATGCGTGCTGAGAGCGGCGCGCGCGCCGTTGCTGCGGCGTCGTGAGCGGACGTTGCCATATCCACGGTATGTGTTCCCCGTCGTCGGTATCCAGCGAGCCCTATAGCACGGAAAAAAGGTCGTGCTTGCGACGGTGCGCTCCGGCCATTCGGGGCGACGGGGCGAGCCGGTTGGGGCCTAGACCACAGGCCGTCTGAGGGGCCGCGAAGTGCCGCAGCAGGACGAGACCAGTGCGCCCGGCGGGCTGATCATCGGCGCGGATTTGCCCACACGCGCCGCCAAATCAGGGGAGGATGATGAGATGGTCGGGCAGCTCGCCCGGATCGTGCTCTCCGGGCGGAAAGTGCTCCGCGAGGACCGCGCCGATGGCCGCGATGGCTTCGACAAATCCTTCGGTCGCCCGGTCGCGCCCAATGGCATCGGTGAGGTTATCGATGATCCGCTGCCAGGTCCCCTCGGGCACGCACTCGTTGATGGCGCGGTCGGCGATGATCTCGGCGTGGTGCTCCGCCACGGAGATGAAGAGCAGCACGCCCGTGCGTCCAGCGGTCGTGTCGAGGTTCTGAACGAGGAACTGCTCCATCGCGCGCCGACGCGCGTGGAGATGCTTGATGCTGGCGGGGACGAGCGCCGTGCGCAGCTTCAGCGGGAACAACAGGGCGGTGATGATGACGAAGACCGCGAGCTGGATGAGGTAGATCTGCACGAGCCCGAGCTGCGTGAAGAAGATGAGCACCCACGGCACGAGAAGGGCGATGATGGCGGCGACGAGCGGAGGCACGTAGTGATAACCGTCGCTCTGGGCGGCCACGACGACGACGATTTCGCCGGACGTGTGCCGCTCTGCCTCGGTGATCGCGGCGGAGATGCGGTGCTCGTCGCCGGACGAGAACAGGCTCATGCGAATGTCTCCCGCGCTACTGTCTGCGCTCGTGCCGCGTTACGCATCACCAGCTTCCCGACGAGCCGCCGCCACCGAAATCACCACCGCCGCCGGACCAGCCGCCGCCACCGCCGGAGGACCATCCGCCGCCCCAGCCGCCATAGTTGCCGGGGATGACGATCGGCCCGCTCGAGCGGCGCCTGCGGCCGCCTACCGCCTGCGGCGCGGTGCTGATCGACTGCACGACCGCGAACAGCACGAAGAGCGCAATTCCCAACCAGAACATGATGAGAATGACCTGCCACATGTCGAGATCCTCGCCGTGGCGGGAGATACGCGCGCGCTCCTTCACCTCTTCGGCATCGCCGAGCAGCACATCCTTGATGTCGCGCACGCCCGCGCGGATGCCGGCCGCGAAGTCGCCGCGGCGAAATTCCGGCAGGATCGCGTTCTGGATGATGAGACTCGACATGGCGTCGGTCATGACCGGCTCGAGGCCGCGGCCGACCTCGATGCGCACCTTGCGCTCGTTGGGTGCCACGATGAGCAGGATGCCGTTGTTCTTGTCCTTCTGACCGATGCCCCAGGCGCGCCCGAGCTGATAGCCGTAATCCTCTATGGCGTAGCCCTGCAGCGAGTTGAGCGTGACGACAGCCACCTGATCGGTGGACTTCTGCTCGAGCTCGGCGAGCTGCGCGTTGATGTCGGCGCGGTCTTGCGGGCTCAAAAGGCCGGCTTCGTCGACGATACGTCCGGTGAGCGCCGGGAAGGTCGGCGCAGCGTACGCCGCGCCGAAAAGCGTTCCGAGCCAAAGCAGCGCAGCGAGCAAGGCCGCGGACTTGTTCGCCACGCTGCTGTGGCGCGGCGCCCAGCTCAACGGCAAAGCGCGCCGGTCCGCGGGCATCGCTGATCTCCTGGGGTCGCCCTTGCTACTTCTTGGTGCCGAAGTCGACCTTAGGTGCCTTCATTTCCTCGGCGGGGATGTCGAAGGTCGCCATCTCCTTCGCCGACGGGTACATCACCGCGCGCCAGATGCGGCCCGGGAAGGTGGTGATCTCGGTATTGTAGGCGCGGACGGAGCTGATGTAATCGCGCCGTGCGATGGCGATGCGGTTTTCGGTGCCCTCGATCTGGCTCTGCAACGCCAGGAAGTTCTGGCCGGACTTGATGTCGGGATAACGTTCCACGACCGCAAGCAGGCGCCCGAGCGCGCCGCCGAGCTGGTTCTGCGCATCCTGGAATTTTTGCATCGCTTCCGGATTGGTGAGGATGTCGGGTGGAATGTTCGCCTGCACCTGCGTCGCCTTGGCCCGCGCCTCGACGACGTCGGTGAGCACCGTGCGCTCCTGATCGGCAAAGCCCTTAACCGTTTCGACAAGGTTCGGGATGAGATCGGAGCGGCGCTTGTATTGATTGAGCACCTCCGACCATGCCGCCTTGGCATTCTGCTCGTAGGTCGGGATGGTGTTGATGCCGCAGCCCGCGAGGAAGACGGTGGCGGCGGAGAGAAGAATTGCGACAAGGGGTCGGGTGAAGCGAAGCGCCGGCGCGTGAGCCATGACGGAGGGTCTCCGAAGGAAATCGAAGCAGCGAGCTTCTATTAGCAACTGTTAAAGGCTGGAGAAAGACAGCCGATGCTCTCGCTGCAAGGTTTATCGGGCACTATTTCCATTGCCTAATTTGCGGGTTTCGCCCTCGGTTGTGGCGTGTTCCCATGGCTGCCATATTCCCGCGCCATGGAGAGGAGCGAGGTCCGTTGATGCGGCCGGCCTCCGGGGCGACGAGGTGGGGAAGTTCAGTCGGTATGCGCAATTCCATTGCAGTGATGAACACCAAGGGCGGCGTCGGCAAGTCGACGCTGGTTCTGGCGCTTGCCGAGACGATTTCGGCCTACCACGGCAAGAACGTGCTGGTGATCGACAGCGACGCGCAGGCGAGCGTGTCCAGCATGCTGATGTCCGTTTCGAGCCTCTACAAGCTGCAGAGCGAAGGCGCGACCATCGTCGATTACCTGCATGCGCGGGTGCTCAAGAACCAGGTCATCGACTGGCCGAAGTTCATCGTGCGCAACGTCTCGGACGTCGACGATGCGCGCTCGCTGTTCCTGCTTCCGAGCGATATGCAACTCACCCTGCTCGAGCGCGAGGTCTCCAAGGAGAACCTGCACGGGCGGCTGCGCGAGGTGATCGGCGAGCTGCTCACAGGTGTGAAGCGGGTGTTCGATATCGTGCTGATCGACTGTCCGCCGGGGCTTTCGGTGCTGACCGAGTGCTGGCTGCGGGAAGCCGATTTCCACATCTCGCCGACCAAGGCCGACTATGTTTCGGTTTGCGGGCTGGAGGTGTTTCGCCGCTTCAAGGCGCTGAACCCGGAGATGGGTTTTGCGGAGAATCTCGGCGTCATCGTCAATCTGAAGGACGGCGCTTCGGCGTCGGACGAGGAATATCACCGCTGGCTGGAGAGCAATGCCGACAACGCATGCTTCGCGCAGGCCATTCCACGCATGTCGGCGCTGCAGGACGCGGCGAACTTCCAGACCTATGAGCGCAGCTATTTCGCCAAGTATCCGGGGCAGGTGGGCACGGCTGTGCGCGCGCTGACCGACGAGGTGATGGCGCGGCTTGCCGCGCGCACCGCGCAGTCGGGCCAGGCTCCGGCGACACCTGCCGCGGTTGCCTCCGCCTGAGGGGTGCGCGGCGCCCTTTCGCCTGACACATCGCTGCCGTTGGGAGTGCGGGACGGGTGCCGTGTGCTCTCTCGAAGCCTGTGGCCGCTGGGTAGCGCCAGCGGGAAACCAAGGCTGAACGGGAGCCTTGCCGGGGCACTGCCCGCGGCTATGGTAGCGCGATGAACAATATGATCGTTCCAGTGATTTTGTCGGGGGGCTCCGGCACGCGCCTGTGGCCGCTGTCGCGGACCATGTACCCCAAGCAATTCATTCGCTTTTTCAACGGCAGCGGCAGCTTGCTCAGCGCGACGTTGCGGCGCATCTCGGGCGAGGGATTTTCCGCGCCGATCGTCATCTGCAACAACGATCATCGCTTTCTGGTGCGCGAGGAGCTGTCCGCGGCAGCGCTCGATGCGGAAGCGATCGTGCTGGAGCCGGTGGCGCGCAATACGGCGGCTGCGGTTGCGGTGGCGGCGCTCGTGGCGCTGGAGAAGGCGCCGGACGCCGTTATCGCGGTCATGCCGTCCGACCATGTGGTGAAGGACGGGGCTGCGTTCGGCGAGGCATTGAAGCGCGCGGCGGCCGTGGCGCGCGGCGGCAAGCTCGTGTTGTTCGGCATCGTGCCGACGGGGCCGCATACGGGGTATGGCTACATTCAGCGCGGGGAACCGTTGCCGGATCAGGCGGGCGCATTCGCCGTTTCGTCGTTCTACGAAAAGCCCGACCGCGCGACGGCGGAGCGCTACATTTCTGACAAGGGCTTCTTCTGGAACAGCGGCATATTCGTTCTCCATGCGCGCACGTTCCTGGACGAGCTCGGCGCGTTGGCGCCGGAGATTCTGGAGGCCGCGCGTGCTGCTCTCGCGGGGGCCAGCCGCGATCTCGGATTCCTGCGGCTCGATCATGCGGGCTTTTCGCGATCGCCCAACATTTCCATCGACTATGCGGTGATGGAGAAGACGCGCAAGGCGGCCATGGTACCCATCGACGTCGGCTGGAGCGATGTCGGGTCGTGGTCGTCGCTGTGGGAGAATGCGCAGCGCGACGGGAAGCAGAACGCGGTCGAGGGCGATGCGATCCTCATCGACACCGAGAATTGCCTCGTGCACAGCGAGCGGTCGCTGGTGGCGACGATCGGCCTTTCCGGGCTCGTCATCGTGGATACGCCCGATGCGCTGCTCGTCGCCGACCAGGAACGCGCGCAGGACGTCTCGGCGCTGGTTTCCCGCCTCAAGGCGGACAACCGCAAGGAGTATGCCCAGCATGTCAAAAGCTTCCGGCCGTGGGGGTTTTTTGAGACGCTGAGCACGGGGGCGCGCTTCCAAGTGAAGCTGCTGCACGTGAAGCCGGGTGGGCAGCTCTCCATGCAGATGCACCATCACCGCTCGGAGCATTGGGTCGTGGTGCGCGGCACCGCCAAGGTCACGATCGGCAACGTCGAGAAGCTGGTGCAGGAAAACGAGAGCGTCTACATCACCGCGACGCATTGGCACCGGCTGGAAAACCCCGGCAAGGTGCCGCTGGAGATGATCGAGGTGCAGATCGGCAGCTATCTCGGGGAGGACGACATCATCCGCTCCGACGATGTCTATAACCGGGCGCCCGACGAGACCCGGTGACGCAGCGCCGGGGCCGCCAGATCCCCTAGAGCCCCCGCTTTGCCATTGCGTGCCGCCCCGGCGCGCCAGTATGTCTTGCGGGCAAAAACAAAAGGTCGAGGTTGGGCGTGCAGGGGAAGATCGCACTCATTACCGGCGTCACGGGGCAGGACGGCGCGCATCTGGCTCGCCTGCTGCTCGACAAGGGCTACACCGTGCATGGCGTGAAGCGGCGATCCTCGTCGTTCAACACCGCGCGCGTCGATGAGCTTTATGCCGACCCGCACGAGCACGCCACGCGCTTCTTCATGCACTACGGCGACATGACCGATGCGACGAACCTCATTCGTCTCATCCAGGAGCACCAGCCGGACGAGATCTATAACCTCGCCGCGCAAAGCCATGTGCAGGTGAGCTTCGAGACGCCGGAATATACGGCAAACGCCGACGCGCTGGGAACGCTGCGGCTTCTGGAAGCCATCCGCATTCTCGGCATCGGCGACAAGGTGCGCTTCTATCAGGCGTCGACATCCGAGCTTTACGGCAAGGTACAGGAGACGCCGCAAAAGGAAACGACGCCGTTCTATCCGCGCTCGCCCTACGCGGCGGCGAAGCTCTATGCCTATTGGATCACGGTGAACTACCGCGAGGCCTACGGCATGCACGCCTCGAACGGCATCCTTTTCAATCACGAAGGGCCGATGCGCGGGGAAACATTCGTGACGCGCAAGATCACGCGCGCGGTCGCGGCGATCGAATACGGGATGCAGGAGCGTCTCTACCTCGGCAACCTTTCCGCCAAGCGCGACTGGGGGCACGCGCGCGATTACGTCGAAGGCATGTGGCTGATGCTGCAGCAGCCCGAGCCCGACGACTACGTGCTCGCGACGGGTGAGACGCACTCGGTGCGCGAGTTCGTCGAGCGTGCATTCGATTGCGTCGGCCGCAGGATCGCGTGGCAAGGTGAAGGCGCCGATGAAGTCGGCATCGACGAGAAAAGCGGCAAGATCCTCGTCGCGGTCGATAAAAACTATTTCCGTCCGACCGAGGTCGACATGCTGCTCGGCGATCCGTCGAAGGCAAAGGCAAAGCTCGGCTGGGAAGCGAAGACGACCTTCGCGGATCTCGTTGTCGAGATGGTCGAGAGCGATCTTCAGGCCGTGAAGCGCGAGTCGTGGCGGCTCGATCGCACGGACAGGTGACAGCGATGTCAGCCACATCGGACGCACGGCGCGCCATGTACGACCTCAAGGGCAAGCGCGTCTGGGTGGCGGGGCATCGCGGCATGGTGGGCGCGGCGCTGGTGCGCCGTCTTGCGTCCGAAGGATGCGAGGTCCTGACAGCGGCGCGCGGTGATGCCGACCTGACACGGCAGGGCGAGGTCGAGCGCTGGATGGAAGCGCACCGGCCGCAAGCGGTGTTCGTTGCTGCCGCCAAAGTGGGCGGCATTCTCGCCAACGACACGCATCCGGCGGAGTTCCTCTATGAGAACCTGCTCATCGAGGCGAACATCATCCATGCGGCCCACCGGGCGCAGGTCGAGAAGCTGCTGTTCCTCGGCTCCTCGTGCATCTATCCGAAGCTTGCGCCGCAGCCGATCCATGAAGATGCACTGTTGACCGGGCCACTCGAGCCGACGAACGAGTGGTATGCCATCGCCAAGATTGCCGGCATCAAGCTGTGCCAGGCGTATCGTCGGCAATACGGCTGCGATTTCATCTCGGGCATGCCGACCAATCTCTATGGCCCCGGCGACAACTACGATCTCAACTCGAGCCACGTCATTCCGGCACTGATCCGCAAGGCGCACGAAGCGAAGATGCGCGGTGCGAGCGAGATGGTGATCTGGGGCAGTGGAACGCCGCGGCGTGAATTTCTGCACGTCGACGACTGCGCCGATGCCCTGGTGCTGATCATGCAGCGGTATTCGGAGGACGAGCACATCAACGTCGGCTCGGGTGAGGATCTCACCATTTTGGAGTTGGCGCAGGCGGTATGCGAGGTGGTTGGCTTCGACGGGACTATCACGCGCGATCTTTCCAAACCCGACGGGACACCGCGAAAGCTGATGGCAGGCGATAAGCTGCGCGCGCTCGGGTGGCGGCCGCGGATTTCCCTGAGAGATGGCCTTGCGGATGCCTACGCGGCGTTCCTGGCGGCGGACGGCGGGCGCTGATGGCGTCCGGGGCGCGCGCGCTGTTCTTCGACCGCGACGGCATCATCAATGTCGATAAGGACTACGTGTACCGGCGGGAAGACTTCGTCTGGTGCGATGGTATTTTCGAGCTTGGCGAGACGGCGATCCGCCTGGGTTACGGCCTCTTCGTGGTGACAAATCAGTCCGGCATCGGCCGCGGCCTCTACACGGAGGAGGATTTCACCACGCTGACGGACTGGATGTGCGCCGAGATGGCGCTTCGCGGCGCACCGGTGCAGCGGGTCTATCACTGCCCCTATCATCCCGAGGCGCACATTGCGCGCTATCGCGCCGTGCATCCATGGCGCAAGCCCGCGCCGGGAATGATCCTGCAGGCGCGCGACGACTTCGGGCTTGATCTTGGCCAGTCGATCCTCATTGGGGACCGCAGCAGCGACATGCAAGCTGCGGCGAGCGCTGGCGTCGGTGCGCGCGTACTTGTGCGCCGCGAGGCTACCCAGGATCAGATCGATCCGCCACCGACGCTTGTCGCAAGCGATCTGCGCGAGGTGATCGCCTGGCTTGTCGAGCGTAACGGTCAGCGGGTGGAACACGATCCAGTGTGACTGAACCGCCGTGATCTTAGAGCCGTTCCGGTTTAGGTGGAAACGCAGAACGGCTCTAGACCATTGTTGGTCGTGCTTCTTATCGGAAAACCGGTGCCCACTTTTCCGGAAGCACTCTAGTTACGGCCGCAATATGAGTCCTTGCCCTGTCGGAAGCGCAAGAATCTCTACGCCGTGGCGTTTTGCGAAATCGTCGAAGACTCGCTTCTGTTCTTCGTAGGAAATGAATCCGTAGTCGTCGAGAAGCAGAGCTGCGCCGGGCGTCATGCGATCCCAAAAATATTCGGCGGCAGCAAGCTCGGGCATTGCGCAATTGAGGTCGAGCGACAGGTAGCACACGCGGTCGATGTTCACGGTTGTGAGCGTGTCCGGTACCATTCCCTTCACGAGATGCACGTTGGCATAGGGTGCGAAGGTCGCTTTCACACGGTCGTACTGGTTTGCAAAATATGAATTCAGGTGATCGATCTTGCCGCGGTTCTCGCGCTCTTTGTCGGTCAGTTTGCTCTCGACGAGACCCTCGAAGGTATCAAAAAGATAGAAGGATTTTCCGTCGATCGGCCACGGAATGTAGTTGAGGATGGCGGAGGAGAGAAATCCGCGCCAAACACCGCACTCGACGAAATCACCGGCAAGGTGGGCGCCGCGATGGGCACACCAGAGGGCTACGTGCAACCGCCAGTACGTTTTATGGTCATGCACGAGGGCCGTTTCGCCGGCACGCAGCGCCTTCAAGTAGCGTGGGTCGCGCATGAAGTCGTGGTTGTGGATGACCTTGGGATCGGTCAGCAACCCGTCGTAAGCAAACAGCGGAGTGTAGGCACCGTCCTTGGGCGGAGTCGGGCTAGGCAGGGCCGTATTGAGTGGGGTTCCTCGCGCCGATGGCGCGATCTCGTAGCCAACCCGGCGCAAGACGGAATTTATTCTGTTCAACATGCCGTTCCCTTTGCCGGTTACGAAACGTGCGGGGCAGCCGGGTACAAGCATCCGTTCTGTTGATGGCCGCCGGCGCGATTGCGAGATCGCTAGTGAGGCTTCCGCGCTGGGTTGCTGCTATGGCCACGCTGTTCGCGTGGCAGGTAAGCTTTGGCTCCTTGCACGAACCGAGACCACAGTTCGCGTGAGAACCGGCTGGTCAGCATGAGTCGTGATGGTTGCCGGTATGGATCATCATCGGCAGAGCACACGGGTTTTCTTGTTTCCCAGACGAACTGGCCGCCGCTGACTGGGAAGCCATATTTTTCCAGAATGGCCGCGATGGCTGGTGCTGTGATGCGGAGGTTGCATTCGCTCTCCCACTGCAGCACGTCCCGGCTATCGAGCATGCCGTTTGCGGCCTGAGCAAAAACTTCATCGAGGGCATCGGATAGCTCGACGAGCGGCGCACGTGGATGTACATGATCCTGCAGCGGATCGAGTTTTTTCGTCAGCGGGCTGCGTACGGAATTCTCGACAGCCAGCGAAGGAGAATGCGAACCGACGAACCGTACGATCTCGGGCAGTTCCTGCTTCACGCTGGCGTAGTCGACGACCTTGCCGTTGCGCTGTTTGACGATGTCGAGAGCCTGCATGTCGTTGGCGAAGAATTGCAGGAAGTCGTCGATGGCGGTTTCCAGCGGGTACGGGGTCTGGTCCTTCTCAAACGGTGCCAAAGCCTCCCCGTTATGGAAAAGCACAAGATGGGTCGTTTGCGGTTTCTCCATCGCTTGCATGGCGCGCACCATGGGGTTGTCGGCGATAAGCTTTTGCGCGACGGCCGCATTGACCTCGTGGTAGACACCGCGGGCTTTCCAGGACAACCAAGTTTCGATGTAACGACGCTTCAAAAGGATGGTTGCGACGTCCTCGTCGATGATGTCTGCAAGTGCCGCGAAGACGCTTTCGTCATGGTAGCTGTAAGGATTGAAGACGAGCTTGGAGCCTTTGACGGGGCGCATTTGTTTGCTGCATACGGCATCGATGGCATCCCGGATCTTCGTTTCAGTGCCGAGCACGTATTGCGCGTCGGATCTCATCGGTGTGCCGTCGGGCCACTTCAGCTCATGCCGCGCCGTGACATCGGGGATCTGGTCGAGGCTCGTGAGCAGCCACGTCGAGCCCGTGCGTCCGTTGGATATGATGAGGAAGTAACGGTCATCACCACGATGGCGGATGTCGGTCATAGGCACGGCCTCCGAGTGTAATATGGATTGTCCCTCTCTACGCGAGGGCACTCACTGGCCTGTTTTCAGGTCCGAGGTCACTCCGCGTTCATGGAAACGCGGAACGACGCTGAGCTTCGTGTTGGCGTGCTCCCTGTCGGAAAACCGGTTCCCACTTTTCCGGAAGCAGTCTCCATCCGTCGTGCTTCCTATCGGAAAACCGGTTCCCACTTTTCCGGAAGCACTCTCAAGTCGCATGCAGAATGTAGGCCGCGCAGTTCCAGCCGTAGGTGAACCACGGCGTAGATGTGAAATCGTTCTGCTTGGCCAGGAACTCCGCGAACGCGCGACGCTCGCCGAAGTTCGGTGAGGCCTTGTTGCAGTTCCAGTCGTCGAACAGCAGAACCGTTCCGTCCTGGAAACAGCCGCCTTGATAGAGCCCGTCGAGCACCTCGACGGTGGATTGGTAGAGGTCGCAGTCGAGGTGCGCGATCGCCACCTTCTCCTTGGGCGGATCGCGCAGGGTCTCGGAATAGAAGCCCTTGCGGACCATGATGCGCTCGGCGCGGATGATCGTCGCGAGGCGATCACGGATGTGCATCTCGTGGGGCTGGCCGAACTGCGCGAGGAAGTCCGAGGGGAACTTCATCTTGTCGGTCCAGATATCTCGTCCGCCGATCTCGTAGCTCTCGCGGTCGACGGCGGAATCGTACTCGGGCAAGCCCTCGAATGAATCGAACAGGTAGAGATTGTTGAGATTGTAGATGTCGCGCATGAGCTGGCAAAACAGCCGGGATGACCAGCCGCCGAGCACGCCGAACTCCATGACGGCCCCGGGAATGCCACCCAGCGTCACGAACTCGAGCGCACGGCGGAAAGCTTCCGTGTAGGTCTGGCGTGCGTGCTCGGGGTCATAGTGGACAAACCCCATCATGGTGAGATCGACGGCGTTCTTCTGCCGTTGCACGGCGGCATCCAGCAGGGAGCGCGCAGCGGTATTGGCCGGGTTCATCTCCGCCGCGCGGACGAGGAGCGCCATGTGCTCGTTGCCCGAAACGTCGGCGGCGCGCCGCAGGCACTCGTCGGACATGGCGGCGAGGGCCTGCTGTGCAGGGTGGTATCTGGGGATAAGCGACATCGCGTGTGCGTAATAGACGAAGGCGCGATCGTCATCGCCGCGCGCACTCTCTGCCTCGCCCAACTTAAAGTAGTATTCAGCCGACAGCGACGTGTTCGCGTCCGCCAGCGGCGCGTACACATTCTGCGTGGCGTGATAAACGCGATGCGCCGGTGGTGTGCCTGCCAAAATCTTTTTGCCCTCCCGACGTGCACGCCCAAGAATCCGCGCGCTTAAGTCTCTCATTGTCATGAAAAATCCCAACATCTGTCGGCAGAATCCGAGAACCGCCATTCCCAGTGTTGTTCGGCATCACTTGCCAAATGCAGCATGCAAAAAAGATCACGTCGAGGTGGCTATTGTCTTCGCGCAAAGCGCGATTGGCTACCAACAGAACTCAGCACTCCACAGCATGTGCGCTTACGCTTGACCGGTGTGCGCCGTTTCTCTTAGGTGGCACGCGCATTTGTTGACTTCGCTTCCAATGTGGATGCTGATCAAGTTGTGCGCGGCGGAAAATGCGGCTCTCGTGGCGGCTGATCGGTGCGCCGGTCGCGAATGTTCGGCAACGCTATTCATTTGCGCTGTCATCGCCCCCTGGTGTGGAAGCATCGATGCCGAATGAGGCCGTCCGTGCCGGATCGTCAGCGCTGTCGCCGGTCGCGGTGACGGTGGTCATTCCGCACTACAATCATAGCCATATTCTCCCGCGCGCCGTCGCCAGCGTTCTCGCCGAGCGTATGCCGGGCGTCGAGATCATCATTGTGGATGACGGCTCGACGGAGGACTGCGAGGACGTGCTCGCGGCGCTGGAAGCGGTCGATCCGTCGGTACGCGTGATCCGCTGCGAAAAGAACCAGGGTGCTCCGGCGGCGCTCAATGTCGGTCTTGCAGCGGCCCGCGGCGAGTTCGTAAATTTTTTGGGTGCGGACGATCTGCTCATCCCGGGATTTCTGCGCACGATGGCAGATGCCTTGCGCGAACATCCGTATGCGGCGCTGGCGTGCGGCGATATCGTGATCGTATCGACGGACAGCCGCGTACTCGGCGTGAGACCCTTCACGGCGCCGGCGTGGGGCGCGAAATATCTTTCGCCAGCGATGGTTCGCCGCCGCATCGCGGGAACCGACAACTGGATATGTAACACCGCAACGCTCCATCGCACCGAGATTATTCGCAGGCACGGCGGGTTCGACTCCGCGCTCGGCTCGTTCTGTGACGGCATTCTCTGTCGTCTGCTCGTGTTCGGGCACGGCTTTGTCTACGTGCCGGGTATTTCCGGTATCTGGCAGGTGGCGGCGAATACGCTGTCGGCTTCGTCGGTTCTCAACAGCGAGAAGCTCGAGCATTTGCTGGGTCTTGCACGACAGAAGCTCGCTGGGTCCGTCGTGGGGGTTACCGCGCCGGAATACGTCGAGCTTTACGAGCGCCGGCTCCGGATGAGCGCCGTGCGCATGCGCCTCCTCTGGAAGGGCAAGGCGGCGAACGCTGCCGACATCGTTCAGGTGGCGAAGGGCGATGATCTCGATCGCCGCGTTGTCGGGTGGGTCGATCGCACGATCGGGCTGAACCGCATTGGCGGAATGCTGGTCATGTCTTGGTTCACCATTCGACGGCGTCCGTTCAATCCGCTGACGCTGCTCGTCCACGCGGTGCGTAACCGGATGATGCTGCGGAAAAACGAAGCTGCGGTCGGCCGTCGGCTGCTCGAGCTCAATGCTGCGGGCGCTGCACTCTCACAACGGGTCGCCCCAGCCGGTGCTCCGGTGCGCTGATGACGGAGCTTGGCGGCAGTGGCCGGCCGATCCGGGTCGGCGTCATCGGTGGAGGCTTCATCGCGCAGGTCGCGCATCTCCATTCGCTCTCGCGTATCGATGGCGTACAGCTCGCGGCGCTTGCCGAGCCGCACGATGAACTGCGCAACGCCGTGGCGCATCGATTCGGTATCGACAGGGCGGTGCGTGACCACCGCGAGCTGCTGAATAGCGGCGCTGTCGACGCCGTGGTTGTGTCGCTGCCACGCCGCGCGCAATCATTGGTTGTTGCCGACGTGCTCAGCAATGTGCCTGGGGTTCTTTCCGAAAAGCCGATGGCGATGACGCTTGCCGAAGGGCAGCAGATGCTCGCTGTCGCGCGGCGCTCCGGTGCGATTTGGGGCGTCGGTTACATGAAGCGCCACGACGTCGGGGTGCGCCGCTTTGCGAAGTTGATCAACGGGTTGCGCGACGATGGAAGTCTCGGGCCTATTCTCGATGTGCGTATGCGCGATGCGTGTGCGGAATATTGGGTCGCGAAACCCGACCACGTTCGCCGTGACGGAAAGCGGCCGGTGAGATTTGCAGAGGCGGCATGTACGCCGGAATTCGTGCCACACACGCTGACTTCCGACTACGAGTACACCGTCAATGTCGCGTCCCACGACCTCAATCTCTTGCGCATGTTGTTTGGAGATGCTCTCACAGTTAAGAGCTTTCACGTTCAACGCGGAGGCGCTCAGCACGCCACCTTGGCGACGGGCGATTTCCTGATCGGTCTGACGGTCGTACCAGCGAGCGTCGGCTGCTGGGATCAGCGCATCGATGTGGTCTTTGCCAAGGGCCAGGCTTCTCTCATACTCCCATCGCCTCTCGCCCGGCAGGAAAGCGCGTCGATCCTTCTGGCGACGGCCAGGGGATTGAAAGAAATGAAGGTCGCGCCGGGCGATCATGTCTGGGCATTCGAGGCGCAGGCGAGGGCGTTCATCGCGGCGGTGGCGTCGCGTGGAGAGCTGGAAGTCAGTGGTGAAGCTTGCGTTGGCGATCTCGCGTTGATCGACAGTCTATGGCGGAAGGTGGAATTGAACTGATGTCGAGGGCTCTTTCCTACACGCGCACGACATGCCGCCTTTGCAATTCCAGCAACATGCGCAAGGCGATCCCGTTGACACCTCTGCCGGTGGCTTCGCCGAACGTCGGACGCAGCACGAACGTGCGAGAAACGGCGGATGCCGACGTCTGGCAGTGCGGCGCCTGCGGACACCTGCAGCTGGCGACGGTGGTCGATCCGGAATTCCAATACCGCAACTTCCAATATTTCACCGGCATCTCGATGGGCCTGCGCGAGCATTTCGGCAAGCTGATCGGCGATCTCGCGGAGCGGGGCGAGGTGCGGCCTGGCGCTTTCGTCATCGACATCGGCTCGAACGACGGCTCGCTGCTTCGCCTGGCGCAAGAGCGCGGCGCGCGGGTGCTGGGTATCGATCCTGCTGTCAGCATCGCCAACGCTGCGACGCAAGCGGGCATTCCGACATTGGCCGAGTTCTTCGATGCCGATCTCGCCGGCAAGATCGCCGCCGAGCACGGCCCTGCGGATGTGGTGATCTCCAACAACACGATCGCAAACATCGACGATCTCGGTCCGATGTTCAGGGGCATCTCGGCGGTGATGGCCGACGACGGATTGCTCGTCATCGAGACCCAGTATGCGATCGACGTGCTGCTGAAAACGTTGCTCGATGTCATCTATCACGAGCACATTTCGTACTTCGCCGTGAAGCCGATGCAGGCATTCCTTGCCGCGCACGGGTTCGAGCTGATCGATGCCGTGCGCATCGCACCGAAGGGCGGGTCGATCCGCTTCATCGCACAGCGCAAGGGCGGGTCACGGGCCGTTGCGCCGGGGGTTGCGGCGCTCATCGCCGAGGAAGAAGCCGCAGGCTTCTACGACGAGCGGATGTTCACCGAATTCAATGCGCGCATCGCCGAGCTCGGCCGCAGTATCCGCGAGCGGCTCGAGCAGTCGCGGACGCAGACGGGGCGCGCACTCGCCTACGGTGCATCGGTCGGATGCGCCGCTCTCGTGCACTATTTCCAGCTCGGCGACATGATCGATGCGATTTTTGACGATACGCCGCTGACCAACATCGTCCGCCTCGAGGATCGCGATATTCCCGTGCTGACGGGGCGCCAGCTCGCGAATGAAATGCCCTCCGACGTGCTGGTGCTGGCCTGGCGTTATGCCAATCCGATCGCCAAGGGTCAGGAAACATTCCGCGCGAATGGCGGCCGTTTTTTCCGTGCGCTGCCTGATCTTGCCTATGTCGACGGGTCGGACACCGCGCCTCCGGCCGCCTGACACGAAATTCGAAAGCTTCATTGGGGGACCATCACTATGGCTGGCTTGAGCGACTTGACGGTTGTTGCCGATATCGGCGCTCGCTACGGCATCCATCCGAACTGGAACGGCTTCGATGCGCCGTTGCGCTACATTGCATTCGAGCCCGATGCCGAGGAGGCGAACCGCCTTCGCAGTCTCTACAAGGACACGAAGAACTTTCAGTATGAGGTTCTGAAGACGGCACTCGACAAGGAGAAGGGACAGCGCGACTTTCATCTCTTGAAGCACCGCGGCCTCAGCTCGTGCCTGAAGCCTGACCTCACCTCCGAATGCTTCCGGCATCTGAAGCCCGGGCAGGCGGAGATCGAGAAGATCCTCAAGATCGAAACCGAGACGGGCGATGATCTTTTCGCGGGTCTCGGCGTGGTGCCGGACTTCCTCAAGGTCGATACGGAAGGCACCGAGCAGGACGTCATCGAGGGCTTCGAGAAGCTGCTGGGCAACGGCGTGCTCGGCATCCGCTCGAGTTGCAATTTCCAGCCTTGTTTCATCGGGCAGCGTCTTTTCTCGGACAGCCACGACTACCTGATGCGGCACGGTTTCGTGCTGCTGAACCTCGATTACAAGGGTTACGGCTATCCGCGTCTCGGCCTTTTCCGCAAACCCGATCCGATCGAGAACGAGGATCACCGCTACGGCATTCTCGTTGCCGCCGATGCGGTATGGATCCGCAAGCCGGAGTCCCTCGGCGAGACGTTCTCGGGGGATGCCGCGACGATCGCGAAGCTGAAGCTTTCCGCCTTCTGCTTCCTCAACAACGCGCCAGACCTCGCGGTCGATCTGCTGCGCGAATGCGCCGTTGCGGGAGAGCTCAACGGGGCGATCCAGGAAACGCGCCTGTTCCAGGTGCTGCGCCTGCGTACAGCGCGCTTCCTCGGCCGCTATCGCACGGTCCCCGACGAGCAGTGGGAGCGCGCGCAGGGTATTTTCCACGCGATCTTCGGCGTGACGCTCGGCGGCGGCAGCGATTTCTATCCGCAGGTCAACGCCTGGTCGCGCGAGCTTGCCGGAGCCGATGCATGAGCGCCATCGGCGCCTTCCGTCCGGTATCGGCAGCCGTCTATGAAACGGACGCCGACCCGGTGGTCGTCACCTGGGCCGATATCGACGGTCTTATCGCGGCCGCTCCGCAGGCGCCCGCGGGGCGCGCGCGCCTGTTGCTGCATCCCGACCGGGACGACACGCTGCATGAGATGGTGATCGCGCTTCCCAAGCACAGCTGCGATCATCCGCATATCAATTTCAAGTCAGGCAAATCATTCCTGGCACTGTCGGGGCAGTTCGCCGTGATGGTGTGCTCGGAGGATGGAAGCCGCATCGATCCCATCGTGCTTTCCGCCGATGCTCAGCGCTGGCCGGGCGCACGCATGGCGCGGCTGCGCGCGCCTGCGTGGCATACGATCATTCCGCTGGCGGGCGATACCGTGTTTCTCGAAACGATCGTTGGTCCGTTCACCGAGAACCGCTTCGCGACGTGGTTTCCCGATGCCAATCAGCCGGATGAGCGGGAGGAATGGGCGCAGAAGCTGCGCAACACGGCTTCTGCGGCCATCGTCGGCGCGAAATAAGTACATGCGCAGGCGCAGGGACGCTGCTCATCGCGCGGTGCGCTCACGTCGTTCCATCTAGCCGGCAGGCGCCCGCATGGCTTCCGCTTGCGGTGCTGCGAGCAGCTCGCGATGACGGACGAGGAAAGGCGCTACGGGGCGCGCGGCGCCGAACATCATTGGGTTGCCGGCCATCGCCTGCCGGTATGCCGCCATGGGTTCCTGGCCGTCGGCCGGCCGCGCGAGGTGCCCATCCAGAAGATCGAGCTTGTAGCGCACCGCTTCCTCGATCTCCTGGGGCGTGTTGGAGATGATAATGAGGCCCTTACGACGCAGCACGCTGGCGTTGATGAGGTAGCCCTGCACGGGCTGCGTGAACGCTTCGCTGAAGGGAAGATAGCGCTTGCCGCGCATGTCCCAAACGCGCTTGACGATGAAATCGGTATCGGCCGACCACAGTTGCCAGTCGTTCGAGATGCAATTCACGAGCACCATCGGCGTGCCGAAGGACAGACACGCGGTGGTGAGGCCCGATGTCGTTCCGATGACGAAGCGGCTCGTCGAACAGAAGAAGATGTCGGCTTGCGAGCTTTTGTGCCGGCTGCGGGCGTAGTCGATCACGCGCTCCATCGGCGGGAGCGGGCGCATCGACTTGTCGCCGAGACGGATCACGTAGCCGCCGCGGTCGGTAATGGCCTTGATGGCGGGGAGGTAGTCCTCGATCGCGGCATTGCGGTGTGTGCTGATGCCGCCGGCCGATTCGCCATAGTAACCGGACTCGCGCACGTGCAGGCCCACGTACCAGGCGCCCTTCGGCACATTGAGCGCGGCAAGCGTCCTTTCGCCTATCGCGCGGTCGGCATCACTGACTTGAAGAAGTGGGGCGCGTCTCTGGCGCGCCCACTCGATGTGCGCGCGTGCGGCCGCGCGCGTCCATGGCTCGGCGGCGCCGTCTTTTCCCGGGTAGGCCTGGAAGTTGTCGCCGATCATCCGCTGGTAGGGGAACAGCTCGTCCACCAGAGCTTCGTCACGCACGACCGTGAAGTAGGTATCCCAGTAGGAGAGGAACTCGCGGTTCGAGACTTTATCGGGCGGGGCGAGCAGGATGCGGTTGGCGTCGGGATACATCCCAAGCTCGGCCATCTTGATGTAACTGTCGAGCAGTCCGATGTGGCCGTACTGGGTGACCCACTCGTAAGGTAGAATCCGGAACGGTTTTGTGGGATCGATGCGCGGGTCGAGGGCGCGGAGCTGGGCGACGAGGTCGTCCGGCAGCGGGGCGCGGATGCGCTGCTGGTAATCGAGCATGTGCTGATAGAGCTGGAAGCTGTGCGCGAAGCGGCCGAGCAGAAAAGCATCTTCGGCGAGCTGGCCGTAATTGTCGTAGATCATGAGACGCCCCGCGTCCTCGAGCTCCCATGCCTTGGGCTTGTAGGCGGGGATATTGTAGCGGCCGGCGTAGTTCTGATGCGCCATCACGGTGTTGGGGGCGAGGCGCACGGCGCTGCGGAAGCATTCCGCGGCGGATTCCTCGTCGCCGAGGCGCAGGTAGCAGCGCCCGAGATAGCGATGGTCCGGCACATGACGATCAGAGTAGTGCAGAGCGCGACGGAAATAGTGGATGGCTTTTTGGGGGCTGCCGACCTGCATGTGGGCGGCGCCAAGAATGTGGTTGAGGTAGTGACCGTCGAGATCGGGCGAGCCGTCGACATCGGGCGAGCCGTCGAGATCGGTGATGATCCGGTGATATTGGCGCGTGTGGTAGAGCGCTTGATAGTAGATGTATGCGGTCGGCTGGCGGCGGTGTTTGATATCGGGGCGGAACGCCAGGTTCAGGAAGCGCGCCATCGAGATCGTGTTGCCCATATGCCCGGCGGCCATCTGCGCGCCGAGCGCCAGCAATAGGGCGGTCTCGACGGTCCCCCGGGTTATCGGCGTGATGATGGGGATGCGTTTTTCGATGATCCAGAGGCTTGCGGCGAGTGTTCGACCCGGCACAAAGGGAGCTGAATCGCCACTGACGGAAAGCCACATGCGCGCAATGTGACGAATGGTGTGGCGCTGTACGTAGGGGATGTTGGCGATCGCCACGCCCGCGCGGGCGATCTGCACGCGTACCGCATTGACCAGCCGGAGCGCTATCCTCCCGACGGCCCGCGCCATGGGCGATTTCTTAGCCACCCTCTTGAGAAAGTCGATAACCGTGGAGACGAACTGCGGGCGTCGTTTGCGACGTAGTCGGAGTCTGTTGTCCGTTAGTGCGGCGTGCCGCAGTGCGCGTGCAAAACGAGGAAATGTGAAATTGAGCTGCTTGCCGGATAAATCTTCGAGCATTCGCCCCCGCGTAAGTAAACCTCACCAGTGAAGAATATTATGAAACACTGTCGCGACGAGCCTTCTGGTGCTGACCGGCGCGGGCGAGCACCTCCTGGATGGGGCCAAAATCTTTCACCCGGCCTCTTTCCAGATGCATTCCGAGATTGCAGTGGCGCAAAAGTGTATCCGGGTCGTGGGAGGCAATCACAAGCACGCCGGCGTTACCCACAATCTCAAGCGTTCGCCGCTGGGCTTTCTCGCGAAAATTGGCGTCCCCCACTGCAATCCATTCGTCCATCAGCACGATGTCGCCGCGCACGCAGGTGGCGATGGAGAACATCAGGCGCAGCATCATGCCCGCGGAGTAGGTGCGGATGGGCAGGTTGAGATAGTCGCCCAGCTCGCTGAAGGCGGCGATTTCATCGGCGCGCGCCGCGATCTCCTTGGGGCTCAGCCCCATCACGAGACCGCGCAGGGAGATGTTCTCGTTTCCGGTCAGTTCCTCGTCGAAACCCAGCCCGATATCGAACATCGGAATGAGTTTTCCTTCCACGCGCAGGTTGCCCCCGGTGGGTGTGTAGATTCCCGCGAGCACGCGGATAAGCGTCGTCTTGCCGGCGCCGTTGTGGCCGATCAGACCAAGCCGGTCGCCCTGCCCGAGCTGGAAGGAGACGTTGTCGAGTGCGCGCACGACGTTGATGTTCGTTCCGCTGTCAACGATCTGCCCGCCGACTGCACGTGCCCTCGCCAGGGCAAGGCTACGGAGCGAACGCGCCCGCAAAGATAGGATCGGTACGTCGACGGTGACGTTTTCGGCGGTCAGAAGAGCCACGGAATTACACCCAGTATGCGATGCGGCTGCGGAAGCGGCGGTACATGAACATCGCGACCGCCACCGAGACGATCGTGAGCAGAATAGCACCGAGCCAAGTTTCCAACGTGACGGGGCGCCCAAGGACCGGATCGCGGACGATCATCAGCATATAGGCGATCGGATTGAGTGCGAGGATCACGCTGCCGAAGCGGAGCTGCTCAGGATACCAGATGATCGGCGTGACGAAGAACAGGAACTGCGTGAGGACCTGGATCAGGGGAGGGATGTCGCGGTAGCGGACGCAGACCACCGAGATCGCGATGGCGGTCGCGGTGAGAAAGACGAAAAGCAGGACCATCGCCGGGACGACGAGCGCGGCTTCAAAGCTGATCGGCCAGCGAATGAACATCCATACGAGAACCACGACGACGGCGTTGTGCGCGAACACGATGAAGTTGCGCTGCACGGACCGCAGAACGTGGAACACGATCGGCATCTGCGACGACTTGATCAGGTTGCCGGCGGCAATCAAGGAGTTGGAGCAATCGTTCAGTACCGTCGCGATGAACATCCACGTGATGTAGCTGACGGTGAAATAGGGCAGGTAGTTATGGATATCCTGCCCGAAGAACTGGCCGTAGATGAGGCCGATGGAGAGCGCCAGGGTTCCGGTGGCAAGCGTGATCCAGAACGAGCCCAGCGTAGACATCCGGTATTTCGAGCGGATATCGGCGGCGGCAAGGGCGCGCCAGACGTGGTTGTGCGTCAGGATCTGCTGGAGATCCTGCTTGGCACGTATCGATTCCGGTATCGTCCCGTTCATTGGAAGGCTCTGTTCTGAGATCCCGTCGATCACGAAGGTCGAAACGGGATACCGGGCGTGTTTATCTTCGATTTCCGCATTCGGCTACTATCCGGGGCGAAGTTCGGGGACGTGATCGCCGGTTCCGATAGGGTGTGCGTGTATCACCGAAGCGCGGATGCGTGGTGGCTGTCGAACGGCTCATCGTGGGCCATGGGCGGCGTCGCGCTGTGGTTGTGAAGGGCTTGCCGCAAACTCGGTGTGCGCGCGCGCCAGACTCTCCACGTTTCCTATGTCGCGGTGATAACCGGTCGTGGGGACCGCAAAAATCCGGCCGGTAAATTGCGGGATGATCTGCGTGCTGAGATCGATGAACGGTCCTCGAAGCGCACAGATACAGTCGATCACCTCCGGGGTGAGAATGTAGACGGCTGCGTTGGCAACGTTTCCCGGCGGATTTTCAACCTTCTCGTGGAACGCACGCACCACGCCCGTCTGATCGAGTTCCAGAATACCGCAGGAACGCGGATCGTCGGTCTCGAAGGTAAGCATGGAGATTGCGCAGCTGGCCGGACGGCGCTCGTGCGCCGCAATGAATCCGGCGATATCCAGGTCCGTCAGATTGTCTGCGTGGGCGACAAACACATCGCCGTCACCGAAATAGGAGCGATTGGCTTTGATGGTGCCGCCGGTACCGAGGAGCTCGGGCTCATAGACGAGATCAATACGATCCCGCCAGGGCGATTGCGCGACGTGCGCTTCTACTTGGCGGTGGAGATAGTGCGTATTGACCAGCGCGCGTTCGATATCCCGGCGGGAGAACAGGATATCCAGCCAATAGTCGAGCAGCGGGCGCTCGTGGATGGGCACGAGGCATTTCGGCACCGTCTCGGTGATCGGTCGCAACCGGCTTCCGATGCCGGCGGCCAAGAGTAGTGCGCGCAATATTGGTAGCCTCTGCGAGGATGTGTCTAGTCGGCGGAGGTATAGTCGATCTCGGCGATGAGATCCTTGCTGTTGATCGGCAGGTTGCCGACGCGCGACACCTGATGGGCGGCGGCAAGGGCGCCCAGGTAAGTGCTCCGCCAGATGTCGTATCCGGCGCGCAGGCCGAGCGACGTGCATGCGAACAGGCAGTCGCCGGCGCCGGCGACGTCCTTCGGCGCGGTATTGAATGCGGGCAGACGGTCGGTCCTGTAGGCGCCGTTCTTATCCAGAGCGTGCAGCAGCAAACCTTCTGCTCCCAGCGTCACGATGATGTTTTCCGCTTCCGCCGCGCGCTGAAGCTTGTCGCTGAGAACAACGAGACCGGAATCGAAATCCATCATCGAAAGGCGCGCTTCGTGCTCGGTCGGCGTGATGAGGCGCATCCCCTTGAAGCGGCAGATATTTGCGAGCTGCGACGATGCCTGGCTATCCGCGCCCATGGCGACGTCATGCTTCTTGGCGCGCGCGATGATGCGTTCGACGAGGGCCTGGGGCAGGCAGCCGTAGTTGAAGTCGGAGAACAGCAGGAGGTCTGTCGCCGGGAGCTGTGCTTCGACGCGCTTCAAGAAAATGCCGATGAGGTCGTCATCGATTGCGTGCTGGCGCAGATGATTGACGCGCAACAGCGTTTTGCCCTGGGCGCGGTAGCGGGTCTTGTTCGTTGTTGGGCGCGTAGGGTCGTGAAGGATTTCGTGGGCGACGTCGTACCGGGCGAGCTCGTGCTCGGCGAACGCGGCGGCTTCGTCCTTGCCTCCGATGGTGAGGTAGGAAACCTCCGCACCGAGTCCGCGCAGATGCGCGGCGACGATACCGGCGCCGCCGAGGAACACATTCTGGCCGAGCGGCGTCACGACGACCGTCGGATCCTCCCGCGACATGCCCAGCGGCTCGCAGTCGACGTAGGTGTCGATGATGAGGTCGCCCACAACCAGAACGCGAATTCCCTGGAATGCCTGCAGCATCAGCTTCAGGTCGGAAACCTGGAACCCGTGACGCGCCGGATAATCGGCGGGCTTCTGGATGTTCGAGAAATTGGTCGTGAAATATTCGCGCTGTAGCAGCTCGGTGTTGGCGAGGCGCATTTCGCCGGAGGTGAAGATCAGCTTTCCGCCGTAGGCATCCACGGCCTGCTGCTCAGGGTTGTGCTGATCGCGATATTCCTTGCCTTTGACGACGATCTCGGGCCGCAGCTTCGCGATGAATTCGTGCGCTGGCTCGGTGAGCTGTACCACATGGTCGATCATATTGGTGGCGCGCAGGCTTTCCATGCGCATCGCCGCCGGCACCATGACGCCGGGCGTATCGTCGCTGTTCACGCCGACGACGAGCGCATCACAGTTTTCGGCGGCAAACTTCAGCAGTCGCAAATGGCCAGCATGCAGAAAGTTGAAGTTCCCCGATACGAAGGCGATGCGCTTGTCGTCGCCAATCCGCTCTCGCATGTGATGACAGAACTGCTCGACACGAAGCGTCTGCAGCATAGGTATCTCCTGCAGTAACTCCGCCGCACACACGGTGGCGCGCAGCGGAAACAGCTTTGGTGCGATCAGGTTGCGGCACGCAACTACGGGGCACCGCAAACACAATTCAATTAGGTTATGAGATGCGCGGCGCTCTCACCACACCGCATGGTTGCATTGGGTGAATCTCAACAGTGTGTTGCGTCATCGATACGGACAACGCGATTATTCCCCTCGTTTCAAGAATGCGTACTTTTCAATCCTCAGTCGACTTTTCGTAATCCGAGAACGTCGTTGACATCGCAATGAAAGCCCCGCAGATCGCAGAGGTGCAGATGCGATGTGCGATGTCATTCAGCGCTGCAAGCGAGTGCTGCGAGCGATCGGTTGAAAAGCCTGAGGTGTCCCGCTGCGCAGGCCCGCTTCAATAGATACGGTTTTGATGGGGGATCGCATGAGGGTGTTTGTGACCGGCGCGTGTGGTTACAAAGGTACCGTGCTGGTTCCGAAATTGCTGGCTGCGGGGCACGAGGTCATCGCATTCGACATCCAGTGGTTCGGTAATTTTCTGCGCCCGCATCCGTTGCTTACCGTCGTCAAGGGCGATGTGCGCAACCCGGACGAAGTCAATCTCGACGGCGTCGATGCGATTATCCATCTGTCGAGCGTCGCCAACGATCCGTGCGGCGATCTCGATCCGAAGCTCACCTGGGAGGTGAGCTGTCTCGCCACCATGCAGCTTGCCGACCGGGCAAAGCGCGCCGGGATTAAGCGCTTCATCTACGCGTCATCCGGCAGCGTCTATGGTGTGAAAGATGAGCCCCAGGTCACCGAAGACCTCGAGCTCGTGCCGATCTCCGAATACAACAAGACGAAGATGTGCGCCGAGCGCATCCTGCTGTCCTACAAGGACGATATGGCGGTGCAGATCGTGCGTCCGGCGACGGTTTGCGGGTACTCGCCCCGCATGCGCCTCGACGTTTCGGTGAACATGCTGACCATGCAGGCGCTGGCGAACGGCAAGATCACCGTGCTGGGTGGCGATCAAACGCGGCCGAACATTCACGCCGAGGACATCACCGACCTTTACGTTTTCCTGCTCGATCATCCCGAACATACCGGCATTTTCAATGCTGGCTTCGAGAATATCTCGATCATGGATATTGCGAAGAAGGTTGCGGAGCACGCGGATGCGGAGATCGTCGTGCTGCCGTCAAACGATCCCCGCTCTTACCGGCTCAACTCCGATCGGCTTCTGGCCACGGGTTTCCGCCCGAAGCGCACGGTGGAGGACGCGATCAAAGAGATCATCGGCCTCTACCGTCAGGGCACGTTGAAGAACGAAGACCACTTCTACAACCTCAAGTGGATGCAGGCGCACGTTCTATGAGCGGGGATCGGGGATGACCACGGCTGCAACCGCAGTAATCAGCAAGGCATCGGGGGACGCGGCGCTCCGCGATCCGGCGATCCACTTCGACGACTATCAACGCCGGCTGTCGCATCTGCTGGCGAATTTCGACTGGGCGCCCGTCGCTGCGATGGCCGAGGACTTCCTCGATTGCTGGCGTACGGGGCGGCAGGTGTTCCTCGCCGGAAACGGTGGAAGCGCGGGCAATGCCGTGCACCTCGCCAACGACTTCCTGTACGCGCTCTCAAAGCGTGCCGGGTCGGGCTTGCGCATTGAATCGCTGTCGGCAAATCCGGCGGTGCTGACGTGCCTCGCCAACGACGAGGGCTACGATCACATCTATTCGCTGCAGCTCGCCGTGAAGGCTCGCCCCGGCGACGTGCTGGTCGTCTACTCGGGCAGCGGCAATTCGCCGAATATCCTGAAGGCGCTGGAGGAGGCGCGCCGCATCGGCATGCGATCCTATGCGGTGCTCGGGTTTTCCGGCGGCAAGGCGAAGGCGCTCGCCGACGTGCCGGTCCATTGCGAAATCGACGACATGCAGATCGCAGAAGACATGCAACTCATCATTGGCCACATGATCATGCAGTGGCTGCATGCCCGCCGCGACCAGGTCGCGGGCTGAGAGCACTATGGCAAGTTCAGAACGTTTCGTTGTTCTCGGCTCGAACTCGATATCCGGCGCGAGCTTCTGCAATCATCTTGCCTCGCGCGGCTATGACGTGCTGGCGACGAGCCGCTCCGATGAGCTGCACGAGGCGTTCCTGCCGTACAAATGGCAGGAGCATCCGGGCAAAGTCCGGTTCGAGCGCATCGACCTCAATTCCGATCTCGACCGTCTCGCGGAGCTACTGCGCCGGGAGCGCGCCACGCACGTGGTCAACTTTGCGGCGCAGAGCATGGTCGCGGAGAGCTGGCAGTTTCCCGATCACTGGATGATGACGAACGTCGTCTCGGCGGTACGCCTGCACGATATGCTGCGCCGGCACGATGGCCTCGAACGCTACGTGCACATCACGACGCCGGAGGTCTACGGATCGACGGACGGCTGGATCGACGAGACCGCGCCGTTCAATCCATCGACGCCCTATGCGGTGTCGCGCGCGGCCGGCGACATGTCGCTGCGCACCTATTTCAGCACGCACGGCTTTCCGGTCGTCTACACGCGTGCGGCAAACGTCTACGGGCCCGGGCAGCAGCTCTACCGCATCATCCCGCGCACGGTTCTGGCGGCGATCGGCGGCCAGAAGCTACGTCTCGACGGCGGCGGGAAATCGGTGCGCGTCTTCATTCACCTCGACGACGTGTGCGACGCGACTTATCGCGTTGCGACACGCGGCAAGCTGGGCGAGGCATATCACGTCTCGGGCTATCATCTCGTTTCGATCCGTGAGCTGGTGGAGATGATCCTCGACCGTCTCGGCAAAAACTTCGACGAGTGCGTGGAGATCGGGCCGGAGCGGCCGGGTAAGGACACGGCGTATATGCTGGACTCCCGCAAACTCCGGACGGAGCTGGGATGGCAGGACCGCATCTCCCTGGAGCGGGGGATCGACGACATCATCGCGTGGGTGCGGCGCTACTCCGATTATCTGCGGAGCGCGCCGGCGAAGTACGAGCACAAGCCGTGACGGCGTTGCCCGACAGCAGGGAAGGCAGTGTGATGTTGAAGCTGCAGACAAGCGAGCCCGAGGCCTCTACGCCGGTGGACGTTGAGCACCTCAAGCGCGCCGCCGCCGAGCTGCGCGGCAAAGTGATCGAGATGAGCCATAGGGCCGGCACGGCGCACCTCGGCTCCTCTCTCTCCTGCTGCGATATCGTCACCGCGGCCTACTGGCACGTATGCGCGATCGATCCACAGAACCCGCGTGATCCACTGCGCGACCGCTTCATTCTCTCCAAGGGGCACGCGGCCAGCACGCTCTACGCGGCGCTGGCGATGCGCGGCTTCTTCCCGCTGGAGGAGCTCGACACCTTCTGCCAGGACGGCGGGCGGCTCGCGGAGCATCCGCCGGCTAATCTTTTGCCGGGTGTCGAAGCGGCCACCGGCTCGCTGGGGCACGGTTTGCCCATCGGTATCGGCATGGCGATGGCGGGGCGCATCCGCAAGGAGACATTCCGCGTCTACGCGCTGCTCTCGGATGGCGAGTGCAACGAGGGGTCGGTGTGGGAAGCGGCGATGTTTGCCGCGGCACAGAAGCTCGATAACCTCTGCGTCATCGTCGACTACAATAAGTGGCAGGCGACGGCACGCTCGAACGAGACGCTGGCGCTCGCACCACTGCGTGCGAAGTGGGAAGCGTTCGGCTGGGATGCCGTCGAGATCGACGGGCATGACATCGGCACGCTTGCGCGCCTGATGGAGAACGTGCCGAACGGATCGGGCAAGCCCTTCGCCATCATCGCCAACACCGTCAAGGGCAAGGGCGTGTCGTTCATGGAGGACGACAACAACTGGCATTACCGCGCGCCGACCGCGGAAGAAGTGGCGAAGGCGCGCAAGGAGCTCGGACTGGCATGAGAAACGCGTTCGCAGACGAGCTGACGAAGATCGGTAACGATGACCCGCGGCTCGTCATGCTGTCGGGCGACATCGGCAACCGGCTGTTCGACAAGTTCAAGGCGGCGCATCCGGACCGCTTCTACAACTGCGGTGTCGCGGAAGCGAACATGACCGGGCTCGCGGCCGGCATGGCGATGTCGGGGCTGCGGCCCGTCACTTATACGATCACGCCGTTCGTGACGACGCGGTGCCTGGAGCAGATCCGCACCGATGTCTGCTATCACGAGGCGCCGGTCATCATCGTTGCCGTCGGTGCGGGGCTCGCCTATGCGGGACTCGGGCCGACGCACCACGCGTGCGAGGATATCTCCTTCCTGCGCTCCATCCCGAACATGACGGTCATTTGTCCCGGCGATGCGTGGGAGGTGCGGGCGGCGCTGCGCGCGGCGCTGAAGCAGGATCGCCCCGTTTACATCCGCATGGGTAAGAAAGGCGAGCCGGTGGTGCACGCGGGCGTGCCCGAAGCCTTCGAGATCGGAAAGGCAATCACCATCGTCGACGGCAGCGACGTGTGCCTGCTCTCGACCGGCAACATGCTCCCCGAGACGCTCGAAGCGGCAAAGCTGCTGAAAGAGCACGGCGTGTCGGCGCGGATCGTGAGCTTCCACACCGTGAAACCGCTGGACGAGGCTTGCCTCACGGAGGCATTCGCGAAATTTCCGCTCGTCGCCACGCTGGAAGAGCATTCGCTCATCGGTGGGTTCGGAGCGGCCGTGAGCGAATGGCTTGCCGATACGGGCATCCGGCCGCACAAGTTCGTGCGCTTCGGCACGCGGGATGCCTTCTTCAAGTGGTCGGGCGAGCAGGAATACGCACGCGAGAAGCTTGGTCTTTCCGCGCATCAGATAGCCGATCGCATTCGCAACGCTTTGGGTCAGCACTAGGTCTCCATGAAAACGCAAGCAGCCATCCTCGTTGAAACGGGGCAGCCCGTCGTTGTCGCCGACATCGAAATTCCGGCGCTGAAGCCGGGGCAAGTTCTGGTCGAGATCGCCTATTCGGGCGCATGCGGCACGCAGGTGATGGAGATCCGCGGCCGCAAGGGCAAGGACGCATGGGTGCCGCACTGCCTCGGCCACGAGGCGACCGGCACCGTGCTCGAGGCCGGTGCGGGCGTCACCAAGGTGAAGGCCGGTGACAAGGTCGTACTGTCGTGGATCAAGGGCACGGGTATCGAGGCTGGCGGCGCGGTCTACGATTGGGACGGCCGCAAGGTGAATGCCGGCGGCGTGACGACGTTCCAGCGGCACGCCGTCGTGAGCGAGAACCGGCTGACGCTGCTGCCGGCATCCCTGGCCATGGAAACCGCCGTACTACTCGGATGCGCGGCACCGACCGGCATGGGTGCGGTGTTCAACGTCACGCAATTGAAGCCGGGTGAGTCGGTGGCGATTTTCGGCACCGGCGGCATCGGCCTCAATGCCTGCATCGGTGCAGCGTTCGGTGGCGGCATGCCGGTGATCGGCATCGATCCCAATCCGCTGCGGCGCGAGATGGCGCTGGCGCATGGTGCGACGCACGTCATCGATCCGACGGGCAACGACGTGATCGCCGAGATCAAAAAGATCGTGCCGCAGGGCGTCGATGTCGCCATCGAAGCGACGGGCGTGCCGAGCGTGATGGATCAGGCGGTGAACGCCACGCGCCAGCAGGGCGGACGCGCGGTCGTCATCGGCAACGCGCAGGCCGGGCAGACGCTGGTGCTCAATCCGGGCGTGTTCAATCAGGGCAAGAGCCTGATGGGAACGTGGGGCGGCGATTCAGTGCCGGACCGCGACTACATCCGGTTTGCGCGCCTGCTCGGCTCCGACCGCTTCCCCGCGCGCGATCTGCTGTCGAAGCCCTATCGGCTGGAGGACATCAACAGCGCGATCGACGATCTCGAAGCGGGCCGCGTTGGGCGGCCGCTGATCGACATGTCGCTGCAGTGAGCCGGCCGGCGATGCGCATCGGCATCGACTTCGACAACACGATCGCCTGCTACGATGGCGTTTTCCACGCCGCTGCGCTGGAGCGGCAGCTCATTCCCACCGATCTGCCGTCGGACAAGACGAGCGTGCGCGACCATCTGCGCAGCTTGGGGCGGGATACGGATTTCACGGAGTTACAGGGCTACGTCTACGGCAGCCGCATGCAGCTCGTGAACGTGTTTCCGGGATTTGTGGAGACGCTGCGCGCGCTGCGCGCGAACGGGCATGACGTCTTTATCGTCAGCCACAAGACGCGCACGCCGTTCGCCGGGCCGGCCTATGACCTCCACGCGGCGGCGCGTGAGTTTCTGAATTTGCGTGCGATCGTCGGCGATAACGACGGGCAGATTCCGGGACAGAACGTCTTCTTCGAGCTGACGAAGGAAGAAAAGGTTGCGCGCATCGCAGCGCTCGGCTGCGATGTTTTCATAGACGACCTGCCCGAGATCCTGGCAATGGACGGTTATCCCGCCGGGCTGCGGGCGATCCTGTTCGATCCCGACAATCACTATGCGGATGGCGTCTGGTGCGGCCGCACGTTCGAGCGGCACCGGAGCTGGCGGGAGATCGGCGCTGCGATCGATACGGTGTGAGGCACGATGGGCCTTCCCGACGATGACCTGCTCGGCAAAGCAACGGCACTCGCGCGACGCGCAGGCCGCCCTCGCCCCATTGCCGTGGAGCGGCTCGCCGGTGGGCGGAACAATCAAGTCTATCGGCTAGCGATAAGCGGTGACGCGCCGCTGTTCCTGAAATCGTACTTTCACGATCCTCGGGATACGCGTGCGCGCCTCACTGCCGAGTGGGCGTTCCTCGAATACGCATGGGGTCGTGGTATTCGCAACGTGCCCGAGCCCATCGCAGCCGATCCGGCGCTTCAGCTCGGACTTTACGAATTCGTCGAGGGGCGGATTGTGCAGGCGGGTGACATTGGCTGGCCGCTGCTCGAGGTTGCCGCCGGGTTTATTCTCGATGTCAACCGGTCGCCACGGGATATTGCGCTGCTTCCTCTCGCGTCGGAAGCCTGCATGTCGGTGGCGGAGCACGTTGCGACCGTCGATCGCCGCGTTAACGGCTTGCAACAACTGCATCCCGATGTGCCATACCGCGAGGCGGCGGCGCAATTCATCGCGACGCGCCTCGTTCCGACATGGCGCGCGGTGCGCGCGCGTTTGCTGGTGGGAGCCAAGCATCTCGACCGCGCCGTCGACGCGCCGCTGAATGATACTGCCGTCATCGCGTCACCGTCGGACTTCGGTTTTCACAACATGCTGGTGCGGCCTGACGGCACGCTCGTCTTTACGGACTTCGAGTATGCGGGGCGCGATGATCCGGCAAAGCTCGTGTGTGATTTCTTCGCACAGCCCGACATGCCCGCGCCGATGCCATTCTTCGACGCGTTCATCGACACGCTGGCGCAGGGCCTCGCACTTTCGATGGATGATGTACGCCGCTGCCGGTTGCTCCTCGATGCGTACCGCATCAAGTGGGCCTGCATCATCCTCAACGATTTCCGTCCTGTCGGCGCGACGCAACGCGCCTTTGCTCGCGGCGATTCCTGGGCGCAGCGGTGCGCCGATCAGCTCGCCAAGGCGGAAGCCAAAATCTCGCAGATTTCAATCGAACAGAGGGGCGTTGTTTCCTAGATGGCTTACCAGCAATTCGTGACCACCAACCACACCTCGACGCAGCGCGATTATCTCGCGCGCGTCACGGAGCGCGACAAGGCGGAGGTGGCCGAACTCGCCATTCAGTATGGCTACGACTACTGGGATGGCAGCCGGCAGACGGGCTACGGCGGCTATAAGTATGACGGCCGCTGGCGCAAGGTCGCCGACGCGATGGTCGAGCGCTATGGCATCAAGCCGGGCATGCGCATTCTCGATGTCGGTTGCGGCAAAGGCTTCCTGCTGCACGATTTCCTAGAGGCGTGTCCGGGTGTCGAGATCGCGGGCATCGACATCTCCGCCTATGGGCTGGAGCACGCGATGGAAACGGTGAAGCCGTTCACACAGCTCGGCACCGCCGCCAAGCTCCCCTGGCCGGACGATCACTTCGATCTCGTCATTTCGATCAATGCGCTACACAATCTTTACGTCTACGACCTGTGGTCGGCGTTCAAGGAGATCGAGCGCGTCGGACGCGGGCACAAATACATCTGCGTCGAGGCGTACCGCAACGAGCGCGAGAAGATGAACCTGCTCTATTGGCAGCTCACGTGCCGGGCGTTCCATACGCCGGAAGAGTGGGAGTGGATCTATCAGCAGACCGGCTACACGGGCGACCACGAATATATTTTCTTCACGTGATCGAATCGCCCGCGCCGTGAGGTGCGCGTTCCGCCGGACGCGCTCTCACTGCCGGGCCATCGCGAGGTAGGTCTCGCGGATCGTACGGCGCACGACCGTCGTCGTGAAGCCGTCGAGCACACGTTGGCGGGCTGCGGCGCCCATGCGCTGGCGCATCTCGGGGCTCGCGACGAGGCACTCCAGCGCGTCGGCGAGCGCCTCGGCATTGCCCGGCGGGACAATCAATCCGTCGATCCCGTCGCGCACGAGATGATTACAGCCGGGAACGTCCGAGGTGACGAGCGGGCGGGCGCAGGCGGCCGCTTCGACCAAGCTGCGGGGCAGGCCCTCGCGCGTGATGGCCGGCAGCACGGCGATGTCGCTATGCGCCCAGACGTCGTGAATGTCGGAAATGTGCCCGTGCCAGGTGATGCCGCCGCGCCGGTCCCATGTCTCCAGCTGCGCGCGGTCGAGGCCGCCTTTGTTGTCCTCGTCGGGCTTGCCGTAGAGCGCCACGTCGAGCTGAATGCCGCGCACGGCCAGGAGACGTTGCGCTTTGACGAGCACGTCGACACCCTTCGAGTGGATCATGCGCCCGACAAATGCGGCGACGGGGACGGGATTGCCGGGGACGGGGAGGGCCGGAAATTCGTTTTCGTCGATCCCCGCTCCGCCGAGGATGCAGGTGCGTGGGCCCGGATCTGCACCGCCAGCGCGCAGGAATGCCACGTCGTCGGGGTTTTCTGCCATCAGCCAGTTGCCGGGCTTTTTGAGGATCGCACGGAGGAGGCGCAGCGCTATGGGGCGTAGGATGCGGGCGGGGTATGTTTCGGAAACGCCGAGATAGCCGAGCCCCGTCAGGTGCAAGACGGCGTGGGGGATGGCGGGCGCAAATTGCAGCGCTGCACACGTTATAACCATGGTCTGCATGGAAATAGCGTGGACCACGTCGGGTTTTTCAGCCGCGATCAACCGTGCGAGCTTGCGTATGGTGTGGGCTTGCGCAAGCGGGTCGAGGGAGGAGCGGCGGAAGTCGAATTCGACCGTGCGGACGCCGAGTGCGGCCAGCTCGCCGATCCGGCCGGATGAGTGGGTCACGACGACCACCTCGTGGGCGAGGCTGCGCAGCTCGGCCAACAGTGCCCTGAAATGCGAGAGCGCGAACCAATCCTCTGTGATGAACACGAGCACGCGGCCGAAGGGCGCCGTGTGGGAGGGCGAGACGTCGCCGGCGTTTTCAGACGCGCGGTCAACTGCGGACAATGCTTTTCCCGTCCTTTGTCAGATTCGCCGTTACGCGTCGGATGAACCGGTGTGCATGGTGACCGAGCGCTGATCGCGCAGACTATAGAGTGCTCACCATCGTGTTGATCCTTTGGCGTTATGTATTTTGAAGAAACCCACGACAGTTACGGAGATTTGCAACGGTAAGTTGTCCAGCTCGGAGCGGTTGTTACTATCGCGTGCCTTGCTTGCGCTGCGAGAGGCGAAAATCTTCAACCGATAAACTGCACGCGGCGGCCGTTCGCCTAGCCGGCATGGTGGAGCCGGCGGTCACGCCGGGTCGTTGCAAGAAATGTTTATCGGGCGGGTGGAGCTGGACGTGGTCCACGGCCAGCCGCTCCGCGGTGAGCGGAGGCTTGGTCTGACCGGAGCTTGAGAATTGATTGGAGCGGGCGATGAGATTCGAACTCACGACCCTTACCTTGGCAAGGTAATGCTCTACCCCTGAGCTACGCCCGCATCCATTAGGGTAATCGGCGCTGCAACGAGCGCGGACCGCCTTATGACGCAACTAAGCGAGGTTTGCAAGCGGTCCCGAACGGCCTTTTGAAGCCATCTCGATCCGCCCGCTCGGCCGGCCCGGGGCGGGGCCGTGGCTAGCCTTTTTCACCTGTTCCGGCGTTGAAATAGCTCTTGAGGCTGCACTGGGAGTAGCCGCCCTCGGAGAAGAGCCGCTTCACCTCCTTCAGCGCGATTTGTCGCGTCGCCCCTACCGCGGCGGCGCATCCCGCCTTCGGGGCCGTACAGCACATCACCGCGAAGGTGTGGTCCATGCCGTTGGTGCTGGCGGGGGTCTCGGCGCAGGTGGACGACACTTTCTTGCAGGCCACCACGGCGAGCTCCTTCGCCTGATCCTTGCTGGTGGCCCAGACCACGGTCGACGAGTTTTCAAGGTTGGGGGCAATGGCCGCCCAGCGGTCCTGGGCAATGGCCGAGGATGACATGCTGAACACGAGAACAGTCAGTACGGCGGAAGTCGCCGAGAGGGCTCGGGTGAGCATCTGATCTCCTGCGTTCACCTGACGGGCGATGCTACTGCCGCCCTCATCGGCCATCAAGCGGGGGAGATGGTGGAAAGCGTGCGCTAAAGGGAGGTTGTGTCTTTCCCAAGTGGCGGCGGTGAGGGTGAGCTCGTTGGATCGGGGGGCAGCGGAGACAGGGGAGGCTTCCACCGGCGTCGATCAGCCGGATGCCGGCGAGCTTGGCGCATCGTGCGCTTCTCGCCTAAGTAGGGTCTAAGATTTATTCGCGTCTTCCCGCCTTCATTCCACGAGCCATGCCCGCAACTCGCCAGGATCTTTTCGACCGCCTCGCCGCGCTCGGCATCGAAACGACGACCGTGGCACACGAGCCGCTGTTCACCGTGGCCCAGAGTGCCCCGGTAGAGCGCGCTCTTCCCGGCGCCCACACGAAAAATTTGTTCCTCAAGGATGACAAGGGCGCGCTGTTCCTCGTGGTGGCCGTCTCCTCCACGCGCGTCGACCTCAAAGCCCTATCGCGGACCCTCGGCGCCGGGCGCTTCAGCTTCGGCAAGCCGGACCTCATGCTCGAGGTGCTGGGCGTATCCCCCGGCACGGTGACCGCTTTTGCGGTGATCAACGACACGGAGCGGCGGGTCAGCGTCGTGCTCGATAAGGAACTGCTGGGCTATGAAACCGTCAATTGTCATCCCCTTGAGAACACCGCGACCACCAACATTGCACGGGAGGACCTTTTGCGGTTCATTCGCGCTTGTGGTCACGAGCCGAGGGTAGCCATGCTCGGGCCCTGATGCTTCGCACGGTGGCTAGGGTTCGCGAAGCGCCGGAAAGTTCCGGTGCTGCCACGACTTGCAACTTGCGCCGTGCATGCCGATGTGGGGGCGGAAGGCGTGGTTTCTCGGCGTTCCGGCGCCCGGATTTGAGGCGTCCACGGCGTTTTTGCTATTGAGTTGCTGGCTGGCGATAGGCTTACTGGCTCGCCGCGAGGAGAAGAGGCAATGGAATTCGGTTTGAAGGCGTCGTCCGCTGGCGGGGGCGATGCTGACGTCATCAAGGATTCGACGACGGCGAGCTTCGCCAAGGACGTGCTCGAAGCATCGCGTACGGTGCCTGTGATTGTCGATTTCTGGGCGGCGTGGTGCGGCCCCTGCAAGCAGCTGACCCCTATCCTGGAAAAGGTCGTCAGCAGCTACAACGGCAAGGTGCGGCTCGTTAAAGTGAATGTCGACGAGCACCCCGGCATCGCCGGCCAGCTTCGCGTGCAGTCCTTGCCCACGGTTTATGCCTTCCGCGACGGGCGGCCGCTCGATGGCTTCATGGGTGCGCAGCCCGAAAGCGCGGTGCGCGCGTTCGTCGAGCGTCTCATGGGGGATGATGCCGAATCCGACATCGCCGCGGTGCTTGCGACGGCCGAGGAGGCCCTGGAGGCGGGCGACGTGCAAAGCGCCGCCGAGGTCTTCGCTGCCGTTCTGGAGGAGCACAAGCAGAACCCGACAGCGCTCGCTGGCCTTGCCCGCTGCTATCTGCAGACCGGCGATCTCGACCGCGCGGAACAGATGATCGCGCTGGTGCCGCCGGAGGAGAAGTCCATTCCCGCCGTGCAGCAGGTGAAGGCGGCGCTGGAACTGGCGCGCAAAGCGGGGCCTGCGGATCAGCGCGGCGCGCTCGAACAGCGGCTCGTGTCCGATCCCGGCGATCTGCAGGCGCGCTTCGATCTTGCCGTTGCGCTCGCCGCGCATGGACAGAAGGCCGAGGCGGTCGATCACCTGCTGGAGCTTGTGCGCCGCGATCGTAAGTGGAACGATGAAGCTGCGCGCAAGCAGCTCGTACAACTTTTCGAAGCGTGGGGCTTTAAAGACCCGGCGGCAATCGACGGACGCCGTAGGCTCTCGTCGCTGCTTTTTTCCTAGGAATTTCAGGGCCTCATTGGAGGCGGAAGGATAAATTGCCCGTGTCACCGACCGATCGCTACCGGCGCCCGGCAGACCTTCCACCCCGTATTCCTGTGTTTCCGCTCCGCGGCGCGATCCTCCTGCCGCGCGCGACGCTGCCGCTCAACGTGTTCGAGCCGCGCTATCTGGAAATGCTCGATGACGTGATGGCGGGCGACCGGCTCATCGGCATCATTCAGCCGGCCCTGAGCGAAGGGGCGGACGATGAGGAAAGCCCGCGCGGGCCGGTCGAGCTGCGCAGTGTCGGATGCGTCGGACGGGTGACGAGCTACCAGGAACTCGATCATGCGCGCCGGTCGATCACACTCACCGGGGTCATGCGTTACGACGTGCTCGACGAAGCCGTGACCGACCTGCCCTACCGGGTGATGAGCGTGAGCTACGATCGGTTCGCCAACGACCTCAACGAGGGGCTCGGCGAGGAGATGGTGGACCGTACCAATTTGCTGCGCGTGCTGCGCTCCTATCTCGACGCCAACAAGCTCGAAGCGGACTGGGCCGCCATCCAGCGTGCGTCGAGCGAGTTTCTCATCAACGCGCTGTGCGTGATGTGCCCGTACGGGCCGGAAGAGAAGCAGGCGCTCCTGGAGGCGGACGACCTCAAGCGCCGCGCCGAGGTGCTCGTTGCGCTCGCCGAGATGGAGCTTGCGTCCAGCGGCAGCAGCGGCACGACGCTGCAATAGATAGAAGGCGGTTCGAACGATGCCGGGAGCGGCCGACGACACGCAGCGCAAAGTCGATCCGAAGCTTCTCGAGCTGCTCGTCTGTCCGCTCACGAAGACGATGCTCGAATATGATGCGGCCGCGCAGGAGCTCATCAGCCGTGCGGCGGGGCTTGCGTTTCCCATTCGCGACGGCATTCCGCGCATGCGCCTGGAAGATGCGCGCCGTCTTGATGATCCGCGCGCAGACTAGAACGTTTCCAGACGACCTGTCCGACGCCCTATCGGCATACTTGAATGCTCGTGCTGTCGCGGTTTGCGACCCGCGCATCGCGGTCGCTGCGACAACGCGGCCCAGCTAGGTTAACCAATCCCTTTCAACGTTTCGAAAGGCACCTGTGGTCGTCTCACGCGGATGGGACATCTGCGTACGGGTACGTTTGCGTGGGCGAGAATGGCTTGCATTCCTCTGGCGCGGCTCATGCCGCGCAGGCAGGAGGCGACGGGGCATCGGGGGAGTTTTCAGTTCTCTCCGATCCGCCGGTCGCGCTGACCGATTTGCAGTACACGCGGGAAAATGTTTTCGGCGCACTGGCAAGCGTGTCGGGCATTCTGATGCTGGCGGGGCTTTTCTGCCTCGTCGTCGTGTTCGCGCTCATGCCTGCACCGGTGACGGCTCTGCAGGTGTTCGGCACTGCGGGCGCAGCGCTTACGCTCGTCGCTATTTTCTTTGCGATCCACGCTCCGGCCAATCCGCGCTGCGGAAGAAGCCAAGCGGAGCCGGACGATGCCAACGCGCATATGGAAGCGCGGCTGGAACGTTTCCGGGATGCGCAATGGGAGCTGAGCGAGAAAGAAGCCCGCTATCGCGCGCTGCTCGATGCACAGGAGCAGGCGATCGCGCGCCGCGACGAGCGGGGAAATCTAACCTACGCCAATCGCGCGTATCTCGAGACGTTCGGGCTTTGCGCAGAGACGGCGCTGGGCAGGCCGCACGACATCGAAGACTGTGACGACGATGAAGGTGCGCCGCTCAAAATCGACGACGGCGTTGGGCGCAAATCCCATGTGCAGCAGGCCCTCACGGCGTCGGGACCGCGCTGGATCGCATGGGAGGAACAGATCGTCATCTCGCCCACGGGGCGAAAAGAAGTGCAGAGCGTCGGGCGCGATATCACGGAGCAGCGCCGCTGCGAGCAGAAGCTTGCCCAGGCGCGCGATGAGGCCGAGGCGGCAAACCACGCCAAGAGCCGCTTCCTGGCGTCGATGAGCCATGAGATCCGCACACCGATGAACGGTATTCTCGGCATGGCCGGACTGTTGCTCGGTACGGCGCAAACGCCGGAGCAGCAGACCTACACGAAAGCGATCGACCAATCCGCGCGCACGCTTCTGGCGCTGGTCGACGAGATTCTCGACTTCTCCAAAATAGAGGCTGGGAAGCTGGAGCTCTATGACGCTCCATTCGCCATGGAGGACTGCGTGCAGGCGGCGGTCGAGCTGCTGGCGCCGCGCGCGCACGAGAAGGGCCTCGAGATCGCATGGTCGATTTGTGCGGCGCTGCCGCGCCTCATCGTCGGCGATGAAGCCCGGGTGCGTCAGATCCTGCTCAATCTGCTGTCCAATGCGGTGAAGTTCACCGATCAGGGTGGTGTGATCGTGCGCGTCCTTTCCCATCCCGCCGAGACGCCGGTTTCTGAGTTGCGCATTGCCATCGAAGTGCAGGATACCGGCATCGGTCTCACCGAAGAGGATATGAGCGCCCTCTTCTGCGAGTTTGCGCAGGTTGATTCAGCGACGCGCCGCGGGTACGGCGGCACGGGGCTCGGCCTTCCCATTTCCATGCAGCTCGCGCGCGCCATGGGTGGCGAGATCCGCGTCGAGAGCGAGCCGGGAAAGGGATCGGTTTTCACGGCGGATCTCGTCCTCAAGCGTGCGCCTGCGGAAGCTGTTGCCCCGGATGCAGCCGTGCGTGTGCGGGAGCCCCGTGTGCTGGTCGATACGGGCCACGTTCTGCTGGCATTCGACAGAGTGCTGGAGCGCAGCGCCCTGCACGAGGGTCTGAGCGCCGTGGGCGTGCGCTCGACGGAGACGGATTTCTCGTGCGCTGCTCTCGCGCTCGCTAATGCTGCCGAGAGTGGCACGCCCTTCGATCGGCTCGTCATCGACGGAACAGAAGGGCCGGCTGCGGCGGGCGCGGTGCTTTCCGAAGCGCGCAGGCTCAACCGGACGGGTCCGGTGCGCGGCGTCGTACTGGTCGATGTGATGACGCGCGCTGCTCTCGCGCAGTTCCGCGATGTTGGTTTCGATGCTTACCTCGTGCGTCCCGTGCGCCCTGCATCCATGCTGATGCATCTGGCGCTATGCCGGGATGGGCCCAACGCCGGTTCCGGTGCGCTGCTGTCCGATGGCGTGCTGCGCGCGCCCGCGTTGCCGTTTGCGGCTGCACCGCGCCGCGTGCTGCTCGCCGAGGATAACGAGATCAACGCGCTGCTCGCCAAGCGCGTGCTCGAGAATTGCGGGTGCGAATATATCGCCGTGGGCAACGGAGTGGACGCGGTCGCGGCGGCACGGCGCGCCATGCTCGGCGAGGCGGCCGCAATCGATCTCGTGCTCATGGACATTTTCATGCCGCAGCTGGACGGCATCGAAGCGGCAAGGGCGATCAAGGCGCTCTACGCGGAGAGTGCGTGCCTCTTTGCCGCGCCGCCGATTGTGGCGCTCACGGCCAACGCGTTCGCCGAGGACCGGCAGCGCTATCTCGCCGCCGGTATGGACGATTACATCGCCAAGCCGTTCGACAGGGCCAATCTCGAAGCGGTGCTTTTGCGCTGGCTGGGGCCGCGGCCCGGCGGCGATACCGATGCAGCCGCCTGATCGGGCGACAACTTCTCTCGATACGCCAGCCCTGCCCCGTGCATTACCCGCGAATCGGTAGCGGCTCATTCCGGCCGCCATTGCTCCTCCTTTTGGCCCGAACCCGTTGCTCCGCGACCATTGGCCGGTGGTAAAAAGTCTGTCATGGAAGCGTGATACCGACCCGCGTCCGTTGGGAAAAAAGCCAAAAACGGGTGAGAGTGGGAGGGGCGGTTCGAGCCGCTTCTAGGGGCGCTGCGGGCACCATATGATGGGGCAGCAGCCAGGGGAGAGTCGGAGCATGAAGGAAGCGGCGCGGCGGATGGCCAGCCGGCTGGCACGTAGTCCCCGCTGGAAGTCGGTGCCGGGGGGGCTGTTGGCACTGCGTGCGCTGCGTGAGCGCGGCTCCACCTTTCCGTTGCGCAAGCCCGGCAAGGTGTACGGCAAGATCGGCAACCTCGAAGTGCGCCTTTCGCGGCGCTGGCGCGACATCAAGCTGGCACAGCGACTGCGCTATAAGGTTTTCTACGAAGAGATGTCTGCAATCCCGACACTGCGCGCGGAGCTGCGCCGGCGGGACGAAGACCCTTACGATGCGGTTTGCGACCACCTCCTGGTGGTCGACAGCACCGGCAGCCACGGGAACGAGCCCTGGGGCGGCTTGCGCCGTCAGAAGGTGGTCGGCACCTACCGCGTGCTGCGCCAGGAGGTCGCCGAGGATACGCTGGGGTTCTATACGCAGAGCGAATACGAGATCGCGCCGCTCATCGCCTCCAAGCCGCACTATCGCTTCATGGAGCTTGGCCGCTCATGCGTGCTCGAGCCCTATCGCAATAAGCGTACGGTGGAATTGCTCTGGCACGGGCTGTGGACCTATGTGCGGGAGCACAAGGTGGATGTGATGATCGGTTGCGCCAGTCTCGCCGGCACTGATCCCGACCAGCACGCAATGGCGCTGAGTTTCCTGCACCACAATGCGCTGGCGCCGCCGGAGTGGCGCTGCCGCGCGCACCGCCATCTGCACGTGCCGATGGATCGGCTGCCGGCGGACAAGGTGGATGCCAGGGCCGCACTGAAGGCGCTGCCGCCGCTGGTGAAGGGCTATCTGCGGCTCGGGGCGTTCGTAGGTGACGGCGCGGTGATCGACCGGCAGTTCGGCACAACGGACGTGCTCATCATTCTTCCGGTCGAGAAGATCGATCCGCGCTACTTCGAGCACTTCGGCACGCCGAGCGAGTTGAAGAGCCGCGTGGCCGTCGACGCCTGATCGCGAGCCCCCGCGCTGGGCGAGCGCCGGGCCCCGGTTCGGGAGGAAGCGGCGTCAGCGCGGGCTATTGCTTCGGCGGCTTGCCGGCTGGCGCGGTCGCATCGACCGCGGCGAAGCGCAGCGCGCACTGCTTGACCGCGCGCTTGATGCCGCTCATGCGCACCGGCGGGCTGAAATAGAAACCCTGAGCCTCGTTATATCCAGCGTTGCGAACGGCTGCGAGGCTCGCTGCCGTCTCGACGCCTTCGGCAACGGAGCGCATGTTGAGCTCGCGTGCGAGGTCAGCCACCGATTTGACAATCGCCACGCAGTCATGGTGCTCGGGGATGTCGCGCACGAAGCTGCGGTCGATCTTGAGCTTGCGGAAGGGGAAGCTGCGCAGATAGCTCAGAGTTGCGAAGCAGGTTCCGAAGTCGTCGAGCGAAATGTAGACGCCGATGTCGTGCAGCTTGCGTAGCACTTCCTGCGTGCGCGCCTGGTCGCGCATCAGCATGGTCTCGGTGATCTCGAGCTGCAGGCGCTGGGGATCGAGGCCGGTCTTCTCCAGAACCTCGGTGACGGTTTCGTAGATGTCGCTGCACTCGATCTGCACTGCCGACAGGTTGACGGCGACCTTGGTGGCGGCCGGCCATTCTTTCGCGTCGGCGCAGGCCTGCATCAGTGCCCACTTGCCCATGCGTACGATGAGGCGCGTTTCCTCTGCGATCGGAATGAACTCCGATGGCGGGATCATGCCGCGGCTGGGGTGCTTCCAGCGCATCAGCGCCTCGAAGCTCGAAACCTTGCCCTTCTGCAGATCGACGATGGGCTGATAGTGCAGCACCAGCTCGGAGCGGTCGACGGCGCACTGCAGCTCGCCGCGCAATGGCGTCTGCAGCGTGGAGGGCGGGGGATCGATCGCGCCCGGCGCGTAGATGGCGTGGGCGCCACGGCCCATCGATTTGGCGCGGTAGAGCGCCATGTCGGCGCAGGCGAACAATTGCTCGGGCGTTTGGCCATGCTGCGGAGCGAGCGCGATACCTATGCTCACATCCGTATGTAAACAGTGGCCATGCACCTCATGCGGCAGGCGAATTTTTTCGAGGATCCTGCGGGCGAGGGAATCGGCCAGCTCCTCGCGGTCGACGCCGACCTGAAGGATGGCGAACTCATCGCCTCCGAGACGGCCGACGACATCGCCGGCGCGCAGGCAGTTCTTGAGACGGTCGGCGACGCTCTTGAGCAGCCCATCGCCGATGAGGTGTCCGAGTTGGTCGTTGATTTCCTTGAAATGGTCGAGATCGAGCCAAAGCAGCGCAAAGCCCTGGCGGGGATCGTAGCTCTCGAACTGCTGCTCCAGCTTTTCGCGGAAATGAAAGCGGTTGGCGATCTCGGTGAGCGCGTCATGGCGCGCCAGCCATTCGATCTTCTCATCGGACTGACGCTGGGAGGTGATGTCCTCCTGCATGTCGACCCATCCGCCGCCGGCGAGCGGCTGGTAGGTGACGCGGATAACGCGGCCGTCGGGCAGGTGCTGAACCTCCTCCACCTGGCCGAGATGCTGCAAACGCGCGACGTGATCCTTGACCCAATTGGAGGCAAAATCGCCGGACGTTTCCTCGCCGGTCACGCGCCTCATGTGATAGCGCAGGATGTCCACGAAGGGCGTTCCCGGGGCGGTCAGCGCGGCGGGAAGAAAATAGATATCGGCGTAGGCCTTGTTGCAGACGAGCAGGCACTGCTCGCTGTCGAACATCGAAAGGCCGCGCCCCATGTGGTTGAGGGCGGCTTCCAGGCACGCGTTGAGCTGCTCCAGCTTTTCGTTTCGCTGCAGCAGTTCCTTGAGCTGTTCGTCAAAGCTAGCCTGGAGCCTGGACGTCTCGTCGGTCGAGCCGGGCTCGGATGCCTGCTCACCGTGCTGGTGGTCCTGCCACCGGGCACCAGGGGCAAGTCTGAGCGCACCGTTGGTCACGTTGGGCCTTTCCGACATCGCCTCTGCGGATTAGCAACACTCTACGTCAGGGTTGGTCTCCACAATCCTAACCGTCTGCTTTGAGTGTAGGATCATTTAGCAGGAAGTTAATGGCCACGTGCTTTAAGGGCATCTTGCCAATCGGCCGCGGCGCCCGGCCTTATCGCTCATCTCCGTAATAATACTTGATGCCGAGGGTGACCTCGTACTGCTCGGTGGAGATCTCAATTCCGTGCGCGGGGTTGGGAATGATCTCCGCGCCGGCGACTTTCGTCTCCGGCGCATACATGCCAGCCAGCTCCAGCGCCCAGTTCTGGTCGATGCGCCACTCACCGCCGCCCGCGATGTGGTGTTGCGTCGTTGCGGGCGCGAGGATGTTGAGCTGCGCGTTGGCGCCGCTGAACAGAGCCGAGTTGTAGCCGTATCCTGCACGCAGCGTGAGATCGGGGCGGTAACGCCATTCGATGCCGAGCTTCACCGCATCGATATCGCGCCAGCCGAAAGCCGGCCCATCGGCAGCTCCGAAGGGGGCGAACAGCATATTCGAGGCGGGATTGGCGACGCACGGCACCGAGCCGTAGGCGATGTGCTGGTAATCGAGCATAACCGTCAGGTTGTGGTGCACATCGTATGCAATTCCAGCTTGCCCGTAGGCGGGCACGTCGCAATTTCCCGCGCCTGCAAGGAGGTGGGCGTATTTTTCAAATGAGCCCATGTAGGTGCGTGAGGCGATCGCGGCACCGAAACGTAGATGGGGCGCCAAGCTCCACTCGATGCCGCCGCTGACGCCGTAGCCCCACTCCGCATCGATGCTGTTCGAGACGGGGGCGAAAAGCTCCAGGCCTTTGGCGCGGAACTGCTGGCGTGCGAGCGTCGGTCCAAAGCCGATGGCGAAATCGGGCGTGAGCTGCTTGGCGAGCGACAACGTCAGGAATGTCTGCTGCAACTCGATGCCGGCGGGACCGCGGCAATACATGCCCGTACCGCCCCCGGGGCATGGCGAGCCGCTGCGGTCGAAGTTGCGGTAGTTGGTGCCCGCTCCGTTGCCCCAGATGGATACGCCGATCACGTCGACCAGCGGGCTGCCGGAAATGCGATAGGCGGCCGACAGGTTGGGCACGAAGAATTCGAGCGTATTGCTTTCGTATTTGCCGTTCGGCGTGAGACCGGGCGCACCCCAGCCGCGCATCTCGCGCGTCGGGCTGAAGAGGGAGAACGCGGAATCGACCTCGTTCCCGGCGTGGACCAGCCCTGCGGGATTGATGATGGCGATGGTCGCGTCGCGACCATCGGCAGCACCGGCGCCGGCCAGCGCCTTGTGGCGCGCACCGTAGGCGTTCTGGAAGTAGCCCTCCAAGGCTTGCGCGCTGGAGCCGAACGGTGCGACAGCGGCCATAGCCAGAAGCAAGCCGCCGATATGCGCCTTCGCTGCGCCCATCAATCCCCCGCATTTCCCGAATCACGTTTAGGAGATTTTACGCGAAATCGGTGCGGCGAAGCGTGGCGCGGCTGAGCGGTGAACAACTGGATTAACCGGATCAAGCCCTCTGGCGGTAAAACGCTTCTTCCGGCAGGGCCTCGTGCCGGATGAGGCTATAGCTCCAGCATTCCGAGCCAGGCAGGGGCTCTGCGGACCGCACGAACGTCGACCAGTTCTTCTCAAAGTCGGGATGGTAGTGGCCATCCTCGGTGGGGAACCACCCGTGCGCCTTTCTTGCCCGTAGCAGTTGCAGCATGTCGGCCGGGGCGTTGCGGCGCTCGGCGGTTGCGTATTGCGCATCGAGGCTTTCGCCGTGCGAGACGAGCAGGAACAGCTCGTTGCCGTCCGCGTCGCGCATCATGACGCCGGGCGGCGTGGCGGAGACGTAGTGCTCGACGATCTGGTTCTCGTCCATCACCTCGCGCAAAAGGCTGATGAAGCCCGGATCGGCGAAGAACGAGGGCTCCTCGAGCGCGAGCGCATTCGAGATCGGCGCGGAGATCTCCTCGAAATACTCCTCCTGCAGGCGCCTGATCTCGCGGCGCAACGCTAGGGTGACGCTCGCGTCCTGCTTCTGCAGGAAGCAGTTGATAACGCCCTCGTTGAAAGCGGCAATGGCTGTTTCCAGGCCCGCTTTACCGGTGAGAAGGATCGTTTTGACGGGGAGGTGACGGATCGCGCGGCAGAACTCGACGCCGGTCATCTTCGGCATGTCATAGTCGACGACGGCAACGGCAACGCGCTGCTCACGCGCGGGGTCGTCGATGACGGCGCGAAGCTCGGAAAGCTGTAGCCGCAGCAGCCGGTCGCCCACGCGTGGGTCGGTACGGGCGTCGAGCTCCGAGGCGTCCTTGAAATAGCGGGGAAAGCTCGGATGCTGGGACGCCTGCGCGGCGAGATGCTGAAGGGCCGCGTCCGGACGGGTGAACGTCTGGCACGAGACCTCCTCGCTGAACTGGAAGTCGAGACTTTCCAGAAAAAGCGGATCATCGTCGAGAACGAGGATGGACGTCGGATGATAGAATGGCGTCATTGTAGGGCGAGGTCCCGAAACGAAGAATCCACTTTCCGTAAGGATGTTTCGTACTACGCTTTCGTATCGGATCCGGTACGGCGAAAGTTAAAAGTTTAAATGCTTCAACTGTCCGAACGTTTTTCGCTAAGGCCGCGAGCGGTCTTGAGCGCGGGCGAGCGCAAGCCAACGGGGCGGCTGTCATTGCGGCGCTGGGCGCAGGATCTTTCTCGCCGCTACATCGAATATCACGCCCATGCGCAGCGGAAGATTCACGTCGCCGCCGTGATCGGCGTGTTCGGGTTTCCGCTTTTCTATCTCGTCTGGACGTACGTCGTGCCGCAGCCCTACGAAAGCCTAACCTTGCGCGGCATCGGAACAGGCACGTGCCTTCTGCTCGCGTTGAGCCGGTGGTGGCCGCCAGGGTGGCGACACTACGTCGTGCCGTTTTCGTACTTCACGTTCTTCTACAGCCTCCCGTTCTTCTTCACGCTGATGCTGCTCATGAACGGGAGCAATTCCGCCTGGGAGATGTCGACCCTGGCGGCACTGATCTACGTCGTGCTGCTGTATGACCTCGTCAACGCGATCGTCGTGCTGGTGGTGGGCTCCCTCGCTGCGGTGGGTGCCTACATGCTGATGACGGGCAACTCGGCCATTCCACCGGGTTATCTCGTTACGCTTCCGATCCTGATCTTCGCGCTCACGGGCCTTTTTGCGCTCGCCTACAGCGACAACCTCATCGCGCGGGAAAAGCTGAAGGCGGCTGCGTCGCTCGCGAGCCAGGTTGCGCACGAGTGCCGCACGCCGCTCACCGGCATCCGCTTCGAAGCCGACGGCTGCGAACGTCTGCTGCAGCGACTTCCGGATTCGCCCATTCGCAACAAGCTCGCGGCCTCCCACCGGCGCGTGCGCCAACACATCACGGCGGCCAACTCCGTCATCGACCTGTTGCTCACAAACGTGGCGCAGCATCACCGCGGCGCGCCGACGGCGGAGCTGCACGACATGAGCAGGATCGTGGCAATGGCGGTGGAACGCTACAGCTTCAAAGCGAGCCAGCGCGAGATGCTACGCACCGACGTCGCGGAGGACTTCAAGTTTCGCGGGTCCGACCTGCTGATGACGCATGTCCTCTTCAATCTTCTGAAGAATGGATTCCGCGCCATCGAGGCGCGGGACAGCGAGAGCGGGAATTGTATCTCGATCGAGCTGAGGCGCGGCGGGCGGATGAACAGCATCATCGTCACCGATACGGGCGAAGGTATCCCGCCGGAGATTCTCAACTACGTGTTCATCCCGTTCGTGTCGGCGCAGCGCCCGGGCGTTGGAACGGGGCTCGGGCTCTCATTCTGCCGCATGATTATCGAGGGCGCCGGCGGCACGATCTCGTGTGCCTCGAAGGTGAACGTCGGGACCAGTTTCACCATCGACCTCCCGGCTGTTGAGCCAGCCGCCGCCGACGCCGCTGCCGCCTGAGGCAGGGCGCGGCCTGCCGCGCGCAAATTCAACGGGAGCAAGCGGTTTCGAGGCCTGGGCGGCCTTGCGGCGGGTCGAGCGCCACGAGGCCATCCCGACTTCCTCGCGGATTTCGCCACACACCGCGATGATGCGGTCGAGCTCGTCGCGGCTCAGTCCGCAATTGACCGTAAAGCGAATGATGCAGCGCTTGTCCGGCGTCGCGGGCGGGAAGAAAATCGCGCCGAATATGCCACGGCTTTCCAGCGCGTCGCGCAGGACCGTTGCCTGGCGAATGTCGCCTGGCTCGAGGGCGATAATCTGTGTCTTCGATGCGGAAACGTTATAGCCGAGGGAATCGAGTCCCTGCTTCAGGTACGCATGATTGGCGTGCAGCTTCTGGCGCCGCCAGGGTTCGTTCTGGAAGATGTCGAGAACGGCGTCGAAACCTGCCACCTCGTGCTGCATCACCGAGGTGCTGAAAATCGCCGGCAGCGACTCATAGCGGAAGTATTCGATGTTCCGGCGCGAGGAGACGACGATGCCGCCGCGGCTCGCCACGGCCTTCGAAAGGCCGACGGTGCGGAAGTGGACGCGGCTGGCCAGACCCGCGGCAACGACGAGGCCGGCGCCGTCGGGTCCCTGGGCGCCGAACGAGTGAGTCTCGTCGACGACGAGGGCCGCGCCGTGCCGTTCGCAGACTTCGACCAGATCGCTCAAGGGCGCCATGTCGCCGTCGGTGCTGTAAAGGGCGTCGACGCAGACGAGGCCGGGGCCGTGTTGCGCCAGCATGCGGTCGAGGGATTGCGGATCGTTATGGCGAAACAACATCGGCACGGCACCGGCGCTGATCACGCCTTCGTGCAGCGAGATGTGGGCCTTCATGTCGAGGAAGACCGGCTTGCCCCGCGTCGCGAACGATTGAATGAGGCCGACGTTGGCCGTGTAGCCCGACGAGCAGACGACGCTGTCCTCCGCCTGCATCAGGTTGGCGACGCGTTTCTCGAAGTCGCGGGTGATGTCGCGCTCGTGATGCACCCACACGCGAGAGACCGAATCGCCGTGCCCGCCGGCGCGCAGGGCGGCGATCTCGCTTTCGATCACATGGGGATGACCGGCGAGGCAGAGGTAGTCGTTGCTGCGGACTTTGATGCTGCCAGGTCCAGGGGATTTGCCCTGGAGCGGGTGGTGGCCCTGCCAAAGATCGACCTTGCGCCGCACATGGTAGTCATCGACGCGGTCGCGGAGGAATTCCGGCTCCGGGGGCGCGGCAGCTGCTTGTTCTAGGGGCGTGGCGTCTTGCGCCTCGGTCTGGCTTTCGGAAACGCTACGCCGCTCGGCAACGCGAAAAAGCACTATGGTTACCCCACGATTAATTCCGGTGTAATTAAGGAAAATAAAACGTTAATTTCAACCCCCGAAAACGGCGGTCGCCATGAAACCGGCGGTCGGCCGCTTTCTTTTTGCTCGCCTTGCATCCGAGCGCGTTCGCGCTGCGCCAAAATGGGGCTGCGATTAATACTTAGGTAACAATTGCGACACGGCAATGATCTCGATTGCGCGTGCGGCGAATTGAAACGTCAGATGGCGGATGAATTGCCGTGGGGTTTTGCAGCGGCGAAATGCAATGTTTTCGCGCCGACAGGCTCTTAGCCGAACGGGCTCGCGAACGGCTTGAAACGGCTATTGCTTCCAGTGCGGAACGGGAGGGGTCCGACGAGCGCTGCGGCCAGGGCTACGCGCAGCCAGCGGCGGGGCGCGGACGCCCGTTCGTTTGCGGTAAAGGCAGGCAGAAGGTCGGCGTGCGGGCCGCCCTTCAGTGGCGGTGGCAGCCTTCTTCCCTCCGCGGCGCGGTGATCCGGGCCGGCGTTATTCCCGCCTTCCCGCCTCGTAGGCGGCAATCGCGGCCATGTTGACGATGTCGCTGTCCTTGGCGCCGAAATCGCAAATCTGCACCGGATGGGAGAGCCCCACGAGGATCGGTCCGACAACGGTCGCGCCACCCAACTCCTTGAGCATGTTGGTGGAGATCGAGGCGGCGTGGAACGCGGGCATGACGAGCACGTTCGCGGTGTCCGAGAGGCGGCAGAACGGATAGTGCCGCATCAGCTCGCGGTTGAGGGCCACGTCGGCGGCCATATCACCATCGTACTCGAAGTCGACCTGGCGCTGGTCGAGAAGGGCAACGGCTTCACGCACCTGATCCGACCGCTCGCTCCTCGGCTGGCCGAAGGTGGAGTAGGCGAGCATGGCAACGCGGGGCTCGACGCCGAAGTTGCGGGCCGCGCGCGCCGCTTCCGTCGCGATGTCGGCAAGCTCGGTCGCCGTCGGCATGTCGTGCACGCTCGTGTCGGCGACGAGGACGGCACGCCCGCGCAGCAGCACCATGCAAACGCCGATGACGTGACGTCCCGGCTCCTCGTCGAGCACGCGCTGGATGTCGTCGTAGACATTCGTCCAGTTGCGCGTCACGCCGGTAACGAGACCGTCTGCGTGTCCGTGGGCGAGCATAAGCGCGGAAAACACGTTACGCTCGTTGGTGACGAGACGCTGGCAGTCGCGCTTCAGGTAGCCGCGGCGCTGCAAGCGCGCATAAAGAAACGCAGTGAATTCCTCGGTGTAGGCATTCTTGCGCGTATCGACGATCTCGTATTCGGTCCGCAGGGGAATGCCGAGCTCGCGGAAGCGGTCGCGGATTACCGCCTCCGTTCCCACCAGCACCGGAATACCGAAGCCTTGCGCGAAATAACTGTGGGCCGCGCGGATCACCGCGGGCTCCTCGCCTTCAGCGAAGACGATGCGCTTGGGATTTTCGCGCACGGCGCTGAAAGTGGACTGCAGCCAGCTCGCGGTCGGATCGAGCCGCCCTTCCAGCCGCGCGATATAGGCGTCCATGTCGACGATCGGCTGGCGCGCGACGCCGGAATCCATCGCCGCCTTGGCGACGGCCACAGGCACCGTAGAGATAAGGCGCGGATCGAACGGCGCCGGGATGATGTATTCGGTGCCGAACATGGCCCGGCGGCCGTAGAACGCCGCGGCGACCTGATCGGGAACCTCGGCGCGGGCAAGCTCGGCCAGGGCATGGGCGGCGGCGACCTTCATCGGCTCGTTGATGGTCGAGGCGCGCACGTCCAGGGCTCCCCGGAAGATGAACGGGAAGCCGAGCACGTTGTTGATCTGGTTGGGATAATCGGAGCGGCCCGTCGCCACGATCGCGTCATCGCGGACCGCGGCGACCTCTTCCGGCGTGATCTCGGGATCGGGGTTGGCCATGGCGAAGATGATGGGGTTGGGCGCCATCGACCGCACCATGTCCTGCGTCATGGCGCCTTTGGCCGAGAGGCCGAAGAACACGTCAGCGCCCTGGAGTGCGTCGGCCAGCGTGCGCGCCTTGGTCTTGGCCGCATACGCCGACTTCCACTGGTTCATGCCTTCCTTGCGGCCCTGGTAGACGACGCCCTTGGTGTCGCAGAGGATCACGTTCTGCTTCGGGATGCCGAGCGCCACGGCCAGCTCCAGGCAGGCGATGCCCGCCGAGCCCGCGCCGTTGACGACGAGTTTCAGGTCCTCGAGCTTGCGGCCCGTCAGCTCGGCGGCGTTGATCAGGCCCGCGGCGGCGATGATCGCGGTGCCGTGCTGGTCGTCGTGGAAAACAGGAATGTCGAGCAGCTCTTTCAGGCGCTGCTCGATAATGAAGCAGTCGGGTGCGCGGATGTCCTCGAGGTTGATGCCGCCAAACGAGGGGCCGAGGTAACGCACCGCGTTGATGAATTCCTCGGGATCCTGGGTGTCCACCAACAGGTCGATGGCGTCGATGTCGGCGAAGCGCTTGAACAGCGCGCCTTTGCCCTCCATCACCGGCTTGGCGGCGAGCGCACCGAGATTGCCGAGGCCGAGGATGGCGGTGCCGTTGGAGACCACGGCGACGAGGTTGCCCTTGTTGGTATAGTCGTAGGCGGCGTGCGGATCCTGCGCGATCGCGTTCACGGGCACGGCGACGCCCGGCGAATACGCCAAGGAGAGATCCCGCTGGGTCGTCAGCGGCTTGGTTGGCATGATCTCCAGCTTGCCGGGTTTGCCCTGGGCGTGGAATTGCAGGGCTTCCTGATCCGTAAAGCGGGCTTCGGCGGCTTTGGAATTGCGCGGGGTGGACATGGGCGAGCGGTCAATCCGAGGCGATGCGGTTGAAAAGGCGGGCAACATAGGCTCCTGAAAGCACTTAAACAATCGCAGCGGCCAAGCTTTTACAGAACGGCGGTGCTCGCTGATGTCGCGCAGCGGGAGCCCATATCGTTCGGGGCGGCGAGTCCGGCAGTGCCGCGCGGGACAACGTCATTACTGTGGGGGAATGCCGCCGATGGCGGGTAAGCGGACAGGGATGAAGCGTCAGGCGCAGCGGGAGCCGGAGGTGACGGGCGCGCGCGGCGGGGGCGAGGGCGCCGGCTCTCTGCCGTCCGAGGTATCGGATGCGGCTGGGTTTGCCGAGCAGGCCGTCGACGGTGGCGCAAGGGGCGTGGCTGCTCCTCTCGGTGGGGCCGCCGCGGCTGCCGGAGAGGCATCTCCTTCCATGGCTCAGTTCCTGGAGATCAAGGCGGCCAATCCCGATTGCCTGCTCTGGTATCGCATGGGCGATTTCTACGAGCTGTTCTTCGAGGATGCGGTGATCGCCTCGGCGTGTCTCGGCATCGTGCTGACGAAGCGCGGCAAGCATATCGGGCAGGACATTCCGATGTGCGGCGTGCCGATCCACCGCGCGGACGAATACCTGCAGCGGCTGATCCGTGCCGGCCATCGCGTCGCCGTGGCCGAGCAGCTCGAAGATCCGGCGGAGGCGCGCAAGCGCGGCTCGAAGGCGGTGGTGCGGCGCGACGTCGTACGCGTCGTGACCCCGGGGACGCTCACCGAGGAGGCGCTGCTCGACGCAAGGGTGCGCAACTATTTGACCGCCCTGTTCCGCCCGGCCGCACAGGGCGCCGCGGATTCCGCCCATGGCGGGGGTATTCTGGCGCTGGCTTCCGTCGACATTTCCACCGGCGAGATCGAGGTGGGTGAGGTTTCCGCTGCGGACCTTCCCGGTGAGCTGGCGCGTCTTGCGCCCGGGGAGGTGATCGCGTCCGACGTGCTTTTCGCCGATGGGGACGTGCGTGGTTGGGTCAAGCGGCTCGGTGCGGCGGCTACGCCCGTGCCCGGCGCCTACTTCGACAGTCTCGCGGGTGAGGCAAATCTCAAGAAGCATCTGAAGGTGGCGGAGCTCGGCGGATTCGGCAGCTTCACGCGCGCCGAGCTTGCCGCCATCGGGGCGATGCTGAAGTACATCGAGCTGACGCAGGTGGGGCAGCAGCCGGCGCTGCGACCGCCGAAGCGAACCGGCTCGGATTCCATCCTGCTCATCGATGCGGCCAGTCGCGCCAGCCTGGAGCTCGTGCGCTCGGCGTCGGGGGAACGGCAGGGCAGTCTTCTTTCGGCAATCGACCGCACGGTGACCGGGCCGGGCGCGCGCGAGCTGGCGGCGCGGCTTGCGAGCCCGCTGCGCGACGCCGTCCGGATCAACGGCAGGCTCGATGCCGTCGGCTTCCTGATGGAGCAGGAGAACCTGCGCGCCGATTTGCGCGCCAGTCTTGGCTCCGCGCCCGACCTTGCCCGCGCCACCTCGCGCCTCAGCTTCGGGCGCGGATCGCCACGGGATCTCGCGGCGGTGCGCGAGGGGCTCGCGAGCGCGGCCCGGTGCGCCGATCTCCTGGCGAACGAAGCTTCCGGCATGGGATTGCCGGAGGAGCTGTCGCGCATTGCGAACGAATTGCGCGCGGTGGGCCCGGAGCTTTGCGCCGCGCTCGATGCGGCGATCGTCGATGATCCACCGCACCTCAAACGCGACGGCGGTTTCGTGCGCGCGGGGTATCGGCCGGAGCTGGACGAGGCGCGACGCCTGAAGGAGGACGGGCGCGGCGTGATGGCCGGGCTCGAAGCAAAGTACATCGAGCGCACGGGCGTCAAATCGCTGAAGGTGCGCCACAACAACATCCTCGGCTTCTACATCGAGGTGACGCAGGGCAATGCCAAGCCGCTGCTCGAAGAGCCGCTGGCCGCCGAGTTCCGGCACCGCCAGACGATGGCGAATGCGGTGCGCTTTTCGACGGCGGAGCTGATCGACATCGAGGGACGCATCGCGTCGGCGAGCGAGCGGGCGCTGAGCATCGAGCAGGAGGTGTTCGCCGAACTGGCGGAGGCGATCGCGCGCGAAACACGCGGCCTCGGCCGTGTCGCCGCCGGGCTTGCCGAACTCGATGCAACTCAATCGCTGGCAGAGCTGGCCCGCATCGAGGGCTATACGCGCCCGGTGATCGACGGTAGCCGCGTGTTCGAAATCCGCGGCGGCCGGCATCCGGTCGTCGAGCAGGCGCTACGGGCGGCGAAGACCGGGCCGTTCATCGAAAACGATTGCGTGCTGGCGGCGGGTGATGCCGCTGGCGCTGCTGCATCGCAGGGACGTGGCGATACCGTAGAGCACGCCCGCCGCGACGGCCATATCTGGCTGGTCACCGGGCCGAACATGGCGGGCAAGTCCACCTTCTTGCGCCAGAACGCGCTGATCGCCGTGCTGGCGCAGATGGGCTCGTTCGTGCCGGCGCGCGCCGCCACCATCGGCGTGCTGGACCGGCTGTTCAGCCGCGTCGGCGCCTCGGACGACCTTGCGCGCGGCCGCTCCACCTTCATGGTGGAGATGGTGGAGACGGCAGCCATCCTCAATCAGGCGACCGCCCACTCGCTCGTCATCCTCGATGAGATCGGCCGCGGCACAGCCACGTTCGACGGTCTTTCCATCGCATGGGCGACGGTCGAATACCTTCACGACGTGCTGGGCGCGCGCGCCCTGTTCGCCACGCACTATCACGAGCTGACCGCACTTGCCCGCCGCCTCGATGGCGTTTTCAATGTCACCATCGACGTGCGGGAGTGGCAGGACGACATCGTCTTCCTGCACAAGGTGAAGCCGGGGGCCGCCGATCGCTCCTATGGTATCCAAGTCGCTAAGCTTGCCGGGCTGCCCGACCATGTCGTCGGGCGTGCGCGCGAAGTTCTCGCATTGCTGGAGAAGGCCGAGCGGGGAAAGAATGCGCGGAACGGCGGCCTCGACGAGCTGCCGTTGTTTGCGGTCAGCCGCCCGGCAGCCCAGCAGGAGCGTGCCGGACCATCTCCGGTCGAGGCGGCACTGGATAGCATGAGCCCCGACGAGATGACGCCGCGGGCGGCGCTCGATGCCATATATCGGTTGAAGGCGTTGCGTCAGGGTGGAGACAAGGGCCACTAAACGTCGCCACGATGCCGCTGAAGCTCGAGAAGGATTGGCGCTGAGAGCCGTATGGACAAAGCCATCCAACAGAAAGCGCCCTATTTTGATGCAGGGGAGCTGCGCGCGGAGCTAACCGCTCATTTCCACGCCAGCGGTGACGATGCGGACAGGGCGCGCCCCGGCATGGTGGAGCGCCTGAAGCAGCTCGCCACGGATGCGCGCGCCGCGGCGCGGCTCGGGCTCGAAACCGATCATAGCGGACGGCGATGCGCGGCGGGGCTGTCGCACTTTCAGGACGAGCTGATCCGCGTCGTCTACGACTACGCGGTGGCGCATGTCTATCGGGCGACGAATCCATCCGATGCGGAACGCATGGCCGTCGTTGCGACGGGCGGCTACGGTCGCGGGCTCCTGGCGCCGGGCTCCGATATCGATCTGCTTTTTCTGCTTCCCTACAAGCAGACAGCGTGGGGCGAGAGCGTCGCCGAATACATCCTCTATGTGCTGTGGGACCTGGGGCTGAAGGTGGGGCACGCGACGCGTACTATCGATCAGTGCGTGAAGCTGAGCGCCGACATCACCATCCGCACGGCGCTGCTCGATGCGCGCCTCATCCACGGCGACCGGCAGCTCTACGGTGCATTCGAGGAGCGTTTCCGCACGGAAGTGGTGGAGGGCACTGCGCGCGCGTTCATCGATGCGAAGATGGCCGAGCACGATGCGCGCCACCGGATCGCCGGCGAAAGCCGCTACAAGGTCGAGCCGAACGTGAAGGATGGCAAGGGCGGGCTGCGCGACCTGCACACGCTGCACTGGCTCTCGAAATACATCTATGGCCAGGGCGTCGGCGCGGCGACGGTCGCTGCTGGAATTTTTCGCCCGAACGAGGTGGCAACGTTCCGCCGTTGCGAAGACTTCCTGTGGACCGTGCGCTGCTTCCTGCACTTCGGCAGCGGGCGTGCGGAGGAGATGCTGACCTTCGACATGCAGCCGTGGCTGGCCGAGCGGCTCGGCTACAACGACCGCGGCGGGTTGCTCGGTGTCGAACGCTTCATGAAGCATTACTTTCTGGTCGCGAAGGATGTCGGCGATCTGACGACGATCCTGTGCTCGGCGCTGGAGATGCAGCAGCTGAAGGCGGCGCCGGGCATCAGCCATTATCTGCGGCCGTCGAGCTGGAAGCAGCGGCGTCAGCTACGCACGCGCACCGATTTTCGCATCGACAACGATCGCCTCAACGTTGCGGACCCGGATGTCTTCAAGCGCGATCCGACGAACCTCATTCGCTTCTTTGCGGAGGCGCATCTTTCCAACTCGTTTCTGCATCCGGACGCCATCCGGCTGCTGCGCCAGTCGAAGCTGCTGATCGACGACAAGCTGCGCGCGGACCCGGAGGCAAACCGTATCTTCATCGAGCTGCTCACCGGGAACACCAATCCGGAGATGTCGCTGCGGCGCATGAACGAAGCCGGTGTGCTGGGCCGCTTCGTGCCGGATTTCGGCCGTGTGGTGGGGATGACGCAATTCAACATGTACCACAGCTATACGGTCGACGAGCATCTGTTGCGTACCGTGGGCGTACTGGCCGACATCGAGACCGGCGGGCCGAGCGAGGAGTTGCCGCTCGCGACCGAGATCATCGGCACGGTGAAGAACCGGCGCGCTCTTTATGTTGCCGCCTTCCTGCACGACATCGGCAAGGGCCGGGTGGAGGATCACTCGGTTGTCGGCGCGCGCATTGCACGCAAGCTCGGCCCGCGCTTCGGCATGACGCCGGCAGAGACAGAGACGGCGGCGTGGCTCATCGAGCAGCATCTCACGATGAGCAACATCGCGCAGAGCCGCGATCTCTCCGATCCCAAGACCATTCGCGATTTCGCCGATGTGGTGCAGAGCCCGGAGCGGCTGAAGCTGCTGCTCCTGCTGACGGTTGCCGACATTCGCGCCGTCGGCCCCGGTGTGTGGAACGGCTGGAAGGGTCAGCTTCTGCGCACGCTTTACTATGAGACGGAGCCGCTGGTCGCCGGCGGGCATACGCAGGTGAAGCGCAGCCAGCGGATGGCGGAAGCGCAGGAAGCACTGCGCGAGGCACTCAGCGATTGGACGCCGGAGGAAATCGACAGCTATATCGACCGGCACTATCCCGATTACTGGCTGCGCACGGACAGCGCGCAGCGCGTGGAGCATGCGCGGCTATTGCGCCATACCCATAAGGGCGGACAGCAATTCGCAACGGATACACGCACCGATGCCTTCAGGGCGGTTACGGAGCTGACGGTCGTTGCGCCGAACCATCCACGGCTGCTGGCGCTGTTCGCCGGCGCGTGTGCAGCGGCCGGCGCCAATATCGCGGGCGCGCACATCATGACGACGCGCGATGGCTATGCGCTCGATACGTTCCTATTGAACCGCGCATTCGATACCGACGAGGACGAGTTGCGCCGCGGGCATCGGATCGGCGATCTCATCGGCAAGCTGCTGCGGGGCGATGCGTGGCTCGATACGCTTCTGGCCGAACGAAGCCAGCCGCCGCGGCGCGTTCTGGCATTCACGGTCGAGCCGGACGTAATCATCAACAATGCGCTGTCGGATCAGTTCACCGTGATCGAGGTGGCGGGGCGCGACCGGCCCGGCCTTCTGCACGAGCTCACGAGCACGCTCTCGAACCTTCTGCTCGACATCACGTCCGCGCACGTCACCACGTTCGGCGAGAAAGCCGTCGACGTCTTCTACGTGACCGACCTGACCGGCAAGAAGATCGACAGCGAGACGCGGCAAGAGGGCATTCGCGCGCGGCTGCTGAGCATTTTGGAAAGCGGCGATAAGGATGCGCGCGGTGGGGCGCCGGCCTGAGTGGATGGCGAGCGGGCCGCGGCAGGCGCTCAGCGCGTCACCACAAGCTCCACGCGCCGGTCGAGCTGCCAGAGATCCTCTTGCGAGAAATCACCGCGCACGACGCCGAGGTAAGGCTCGGTCTTGCCCTTGGGAACGAGCTCGAGCTGGCCGGTATATCCGCCTTCGCGCAGGAAGCGGGCGACGGTCTCGAGGCGCTCGCGCGACAGGGTCATGTTGAGCTCGTTCGTGCCGCGCTCGTCCGCGTGCCCGGTCAGCGTGACCTTGGGGAAGCGCTTGATCTGCAAGTATTCCAGCAGGAGCGCCGCGGCCTTGCGGCCGTCCGAAGTGAGCGTCGCCTCGTTGTAGACGAAGGTGACGGGCACCGGCACGGAGATGCTCGGGGTTGGCGTTCGGGCCGCGAGCTGTTGCGCGCTAGCGGATGGCGGTGTCTCGGCCGGCGCGACCGTTGCGGGCGGCGTTGCCGCGGATTGCTGGAGTGGCGCGGCGCCGCCCGTGCTCGCGGCTTGCCCGCCCGTGGTTCCAGGGACTTCCGTGAGGTGCTGCGGCGGCGTATCCGCGAGCTGTTGCGGCGTCTGCGGGATATTCGCCAGCTGCTGCGGTCGCTGCTGTGTCGCCTGCGGCTCGCTGTTGGCGGCGGTGGATTCGGAGACCGGAGCGCTATTCCCGCCCGGCTGCTGGGCTTCCGAACGGGCATCCGCAACCATGCCTTCGAGATTTTTCAGCATGTTCGCCGTGACGGCGCTGGCGGATTTCGGCTGCGGCTCGTCGACGCCGGCTGCGGTCGCCGGTGCGCTGCCCGCTGCGGCTTCGGCCGTTTTGTCTGGCGATGGTGGCGTGGAGGGGGTGCTCGATTCGTTCGCAGTCGCGACGGGTTCCCTAGCCGGCTTCTCCGTGCCGTCACCGGCGACTGGAGCGGCGGAGCGTTCGGTGGTCGCGGATGCGGCCCCGTGTGCCGCCTTGAACAGGGCGAGCTTGGCATCGGGATTTGCGATCCGTGCCTCGGTGGTCAGCATCCACTCGCCGTTCTCGTCGACCTCGGCTGTCCCGACTTCCTGGCCATCGGCGGTGACGGTGATGCGGGTGTTGGGCTCCGCACGCCCGGCGAACACGGACGTCCCTTCCGGGTCGATGCGCGCGATGTCGAACGCAGGGGCATCGCCGTCCTTGCGGGCCGGTGCGAGGGCCTCGTGCAGATCCTTGATGTCGTCGGTTGCCCGCTGTGCCGCGTCTTTCGTTGCGGATGCGTCGGCGGGCTTTTCGGTGCGGGCCTGCTCGTCGGGAGCCTTCGGGTTGAGATGGCTATCGAGCAGCCACACGGCTCCGCCGAAGAGCGAGAGCAGCAGCAGGATGAACGGAACAACTAGGCGAAGCATTTACTCGACCCTGCGCGGACCCCCCGGCCCTCTTGGGGCGGAGTTTCCGGCATTTGTGCATCCGGTTCAAGGCCGTCGCCTGGCAGTGCTGGGCAGCCATCATTGGCGCGTGGCCGTTGGGGCCACCCATCCTGTGTGCCCGGTCGCGGACGGGCGGCTATGCCGAGATGCGCGGGTTGCCGCCCCTGCCACGGAACAGGAATGCCATCAGGAACCCGGCGACGAACCCTCCCACATGGGCCATGAAGGCTATGCCGCCCTGCTCCTCGCCCTGGCCGGTGTTCGCCAGTGATCCGAAGCTGGAAAAAAGCTGCAGGCCGAACCACAGGCCGAGCACGATGATGGCTGGCACCGCGACCACGCCGCCACGCATCAATACGTTCACGCGTCCCTGCGGGAACATGAGGATATAGGCGCCGAGCACGCCCGCGATGGCGCCCGACGC
>Ga0182746_1000187_pt1 | contig 105336 bp, 60 predicted proteins | sample eDN3rd30CBELigOP_FD_128881 | JGI IMG/M metagenome (GOLD analysis project Ga0182746, IMG submission 128881) | Enriched Organic Plus compost microbial communities from Emeryville, California, USA - eDNA 3rd pass 30_C BE-Lig OP (version 2) (version 2) ...
ATCACGGGCATCACGTTTGAAGATGACAGTTTTGTGTACGATGGCACAGCCAAATCATTGGCCATTAAGGGTATATTGCCTGACGGTGTAGCGGTGGAATATGCCAACAACAGCCGTACGGATGCAGGTACACAGGAGGTGACGGCCACCCTCAGCGGGGACAATTATGAGACGTTGGTACTGACAGCGGATTTGACGGTTACACCGACTGAGCAGACATTAGTCTTCCCGCCATTACCGGAGAAAATCTACGGGGATCCAAATTTCGATGCAGGGGCTACGGCCAGCAGCGGAGAAGCAGTGAGCTATACCAGCAGCAACCCATCCGTAGCGGAAATTACTCCCGGGGGATTGGTCCGTATCACAGGTGCGGGCGAAACCATTCTCACAGCCACGGTTCCGGAAAATGCCAATTATAGCAACCGGCCCGAAGCTGCGCGGGTACTCACTGTCCGCAAAGCCACGCAGGCCATCACCTTCAATGCCCCCTCCGAAGTCAACCGCGATGCGGGCAGCATCTCACTGGATCTGTCGGCTAGCAGCGGGCTGCCGGTTACACTTACACTAGACGACCCCGAAGTAGCTGTGCTGAATGGTACGGTGCTCAACGTCCTACGCCTCGGCACGGTGCGCATCACAGCCGTGCAGGAGGGCGATGCCAATTACGAAGCGGCCGATCCGGTTACGGTGACAGTGCGGGTTATCGATCCGAAGCTGGAGCTACCGATACGGATACACAAAGCGGTTTCACCCAATGGCGATGGCATCAACGAATACCTCATCATCGAAGCCATCAAAGACTACCCCGAGAATCGGGTGCGCATCTTTAATCGCAACGGCACGGTGGTATATGAAGCTTCGGGTTATAACAATGGTACAGTGGCGTTCCGGGGCATCGGCACCGGACAACAGCGGTTACCGGCGGGAACGTACTTCTACACAGCTGAAATCCGGGTGAACGGAGAGTGGAGGTACGAAAAAGGGTGGTTTGTGTTGAGGTATTAGGTGAGATTTGAGATTTGAGATTTGAGATTTGAGATTAAAGAGCAAATAGCAACCAGTAAATAACGGACGTATGAGACGGGATTTTTTAATAGCAATAGCTGCAGTAATGACGGGTACGGGGCTTCAGGCTCAGCAGCCCCTCACACACACCCAGCATGGGCAGCTACGATCGGTATTGAATCCGGCAGCAAGCCTTATGCACATGGACGGTGAGGTGTCGGTCATTGGACGCAAGCAATGGGTTGGTCTTGATGGAGCACCCTCGGCATACTGGGCGAGCGGCCACTTCGGTTTGGAGCGTATGGGTGCTACAGCGGGGATAAACCTGCGGCATGAAAGTATGGCGGTGGAAAAGCTGACTGAGGCGAGCGCCTTCTTTGCCAAGAGTGTGCGGATATCGGAGACAGAGTATCTGGGGCTATCGCTCAACGCAGGCTTCAGCTACATGGATGGACGGTTTTCGCAGCTGGATCCGCAGGATCCGGCATTCCGGGAAGATGTGAAAGAGACGGATGCACTGGTAGGTTTCGGGGTGATGCTCTACCGCCCGGAGCGGTATTACGTAGGCTTGTCGCTGCCACGGCTGATGCTGGGTAGCCTGGGGGTGGACTCCGACAGCCGCTACAACTTCCGCAACCTATACCATCTGACGGCAGGAGCACTGTTCAACTTAGGCACGGATTTCCAGTTCCGACCATCGGTGCTGGTGACCTACGCAGAGAGTCTGCGTCCGCAGGCGGAGGCCTCGGCGATGTTTTTCGTCAAGCGGGTATTCGGTATCGGGATCAACATGCGAAGCTACGGCGAGCTGGCAGGCATGGCACAATTTTACTTCGGTGGCTTCGGGCTGGGTTACGGCTATCAGTTCGGTACACACAATGAAGCACTGAACCGAAGCATCAGCAACAACACCCATGAGATCGGGTTGAGCTATCGATTCGGTGGCACGATGGGACTGCTGTAACCACGCTGGCTGTTTGCAATCATGTACCTCCTGAGGTATTGAGCTATAAGACATTAGATATTTCTCCGAATTGTACTATCTTTGAGGAGTGCATCTACTTTCTTATTTGTCAAAGAAATGGTTTTTTCACCTTGGTCTCATTGGGTCGCTGTGTGCCGGGCAGGCAGCATTTTCGCAGGATTACACGATAGCGAAGCTAAAACTGTTTCCGGACCGCGATGAGGTATTGATCAAGGATGTAACTACCGATAGCCTCGGGTTCATCTGGTTTTTAACCAACGGTGAAATCTATCGGTATGACGGTTATCGCTCTTTGGATATCCTGAAAACCATCGCTGGTCAGCAACTCACCGACGATATGCCCCAACGTATCCTCATTGATCGACAGCATCGATTATGGATGGCCGGTAATGCCAACCTGAGTTATCTTGACCTCAAAACGTGGATGGTACATGCGGTGGATTCCAGCTTGCTCCCGCCGGTACACAACCGGATGGTAAGCTGGATTAAGCAACTGGCCGACTCAACCGTGATGGTGGCTTATGAGAACGGGCACCTGTTGCTGATCCATGATAATCGGTTCGTACCCATCGATGGGCTTTATCACGAAAGTGTGGCAGCCAATAATAAAGTATCGCCACTCTGTGTGACGCTATGGAACGGGAAATACTGGGTGGGCACAACGGTCGGAACAGTGCTGTCCATTGATCCGTATCGCGGGTGCCGGACCGAATACCATCAGTTGCCCGGCATCCATCAACATATCCCGAACCTCATTGCCGGTGATGACGGGCTGATCGTGAACGCCTCCCCGGACCAGTTGTACCAATTGCGAAGCCAAGGCGAATGGGAAGCGTTTGTTCCTGAAGGTTTTACCTTGGCGGAAAATGAATATTACGTGCTGGGCGAAGGGAAGCAGATGCATGTTTACGCCGATACGAAGTCGGCCTGCCTGCTGGATGCCGACTTCGGAATCACACAGCAGATTGCGATGCCTTTGAAAAACCGGTTTGGCCCTAAACACGTCTGCATCATAGGAGATGAGGCGGTGTTGGGTACAGAAGAGGGGATTTTTGTGATCTATCCGAAAACGAAAGGGTTGTCGCAGTTTATCCCGCCGAATGCAAGCACCAACAAAAGCACACGCGGCATCTATGTCTATCCAGATGGTGCTTTTTTTTACAGCACCTATCAGGGTGCCGGCTTTGTCGAATCCGACGGAACGGTTTGGCCGTTCGAGCAACTGCGCCATGCCTATGTGTTGTATCCCATCAATGACCATGAATTGTTTGTTGGCACGGAAGGCGGGTTCCTGAAAATCTTTGATCGGAAGCGCCACCGGGTTACTGATATCCACTATACGCTTACCCCGGAGACCGCAGCAAAGCATGCTTTTAATCTTCCTGTCAATGTAATGAGCCTGGCTGAGACCGATTCGGATTACCTGATCGGCAGCTCGGGTGGCCTTTGGCTGCTGGATAAGAAAACGTACAGCCTGAGGCGGTTTGCTGACGTTTCCGGTGAACCCCATGGATTGGATCTCCAAATCCGGTATATTCAGCTGACGCCGCAGGGGAGCATGTTGCTGAGCACAAATGTTGGACTTTTTGAGGTACTGCAGAGGCAGGTCATTAAGCGTTATCCCCTGTCGGGAAATTTGGGAGTTTATAAATCGCTGGCGGTAGGTGATACCCTTTGGGTGGCTACACAGGGAAAAGGGCTCGTAGCGATTGACGCAAAGGGACATGTTCTGCAAACTTTCACGACGGGAGAAGGCCTTAGCAACAACCTGGTGTACAGTTTGGAGTATGCTGATGGTGCCTTCGTGGTCGGTACCGCCGATGGGCTGAACCTGATCAGCGGGCAACGGGTGCGGCGGATCGGTACGGCTGAGGGATTAAGCCAATCGGAATTCAATTCCGGTGCGTCCTTTTGGGACGAACCGAGGAAACGGGTATATGTCGGAGGATTGATGGGATATACCGTGCTGGATATGAGTCAGCCTTGGTTTACAAATAGCAACCGTTTGGAAAGCTATGTGACGGAAATACATACCTCCGGTGGAAAATCGGGAGCCCAATCGGCGGACTATACCTGGCCCTACCATGGTGATCAGACATTGGTATTGCAACCGGAGCAAAGCTTGACGGGCCTTTACGTCGGTACACCCGGAAATTACCGTGCCGATAGCGAGATCCGGTACATGCTCAACGCGGGCAATTGGGAACCGCTGGAGCTGGGGCAGTTCATTTCACTTATCGAGCCTTCCCCGGGTGATTATCACATCCAATTGGAAACCCGGAGTACGGGAATCGACAGCAAACAAAAGGCAATTAACGTAATCAAGCGCCCACATTACTACCAGACATGGTGGTTCCGGGGACTGGCCATGGTGCTGGTATTGTTGCTCGTGGTGATTTGGTACCGAGGCCGTATTCAGAAAGTAAGGCGTGAGCAAGCCATCCGGAACCGGATTGCTGCCGACCTTCATGACGAAGTTGGCAGTTCGCTGACCCGTATTTTTTTCCAGGCCAATACCCTGTCGGCCGAGCAGCGAGCAGACGAAAAGCAGGGAAAGCAACTTGAGCTGATTGCCGATACCAGCAAACAGGCGCTGCTGACGATGAGCGACATGGTGTGGTCGATCGATTCGCGGTTTGACGCGATGAAGGAGCTGGTCATCCGCATGAAAGATTATGTCTATCGGCTCCGGGAAGAACTGGATTTCAGTTATCGGTTTGAGGAACAGGGGGATGTGGAATCAGGCAAGGTTTCTCAAACCGTCAGGCAGAATTTATTCTTGATCTTTAAGGAAGCTTTAACAAATGCCATTAAATACAGCGATGGTTCGGAAATAACCATTGCTTTCGCCGTCGATAAGGCCATCCGGCTGGTAATCACCAACCGCTATACAGCAAACAATAATGCGGTGGCAGCCCAGCAAGGGGGGCGGGGCCTGGAGAATATGCGGCAACGGGCTACGAAAATCGGCGGTGTACTCTCCGTAGCGGATGGCGAAGGAGAATTTCGGCTCACATTGGACCTGCCACCCAAAAGAGGGATATAGTCCGTTGCCCCGAAGTTGTATTTTTACGCAATGATACGCTTAGGAATCATCGAAGACGACGACCAGATCAGAAACATGCTGTCCACTTTTTTCAATGAGCAGGGTGGCTTTTCCTGCCTGCTTGCCGCCCATTCCGTGGAGTCTTTTTTTGAACAGTGGAAAGACGATCTATACCTGGATATCGTGCTTTCCGACATCGGTTTACCCGGGGAATCCGGTATTCGGGGAGTCTCGCGCATCAAAAAGCATGCGCCGAAGTGCCAAGTGATTATGCTGACGGTGTATGATGACGCTAACCGGGTATTCCAGGCGCTCTGCAACGGCGCTTCGGGATACCTGTTAAAGCAAACGCCTTTGCCCAAGATCAAAGAGGCTGTACTGTCTTTATATGACGGTGGTGCACCCATGTCACCGGGTATTGCCCGGATGGTCGTAGAATATTTCAATCCCAAAAATACGGAGGACCTCGGGGAAAAACTGACGCCCCGGGAAGCACAGATCGTCGCCGCTATTGAGGAGGGGCTTACCAACAAGGAAGTGGCCATTCGCCTGGGTATTTCCCTTGAAACCGTCAAATACCACATCAAGCATATCTATGAAAAGTTGGAAGTGAACAGCCGCCATGCGTTGATCAGCCGGAAATATAAATAGCCACTTCCTATTGCAGGAAATCTTTGATGTACGCAATGGCTTCTTCGAGGTGCTCGCCCGGAATGCCATGTCCACCGCTGTAAGTAAAGCGGGTATAGGCCACGTCCTCGTCCGTCAGAAATACTTCCATTTTCTCATCTTTCGTGCAGGGAACCATCCAGAAGCAAGGCGCCGCGTACAACAATGCGGCGAAAAACAACTTTTTCATAACCAGTAGCCTCGTTACTATAGAATAGGTTGGGCAATTATGATGCCGTTCGTGGAATACTTTCCGGTATCTCCCCCTAAAGAGGGATACCGTCGCCATTGAAAAAGTGTTCACTTTGTAGGGCTATGAAAAGACTTCTACCGTTTCTACCAATGTGCTTTGCACGGTTATGGGGAACATTCGCTTTTATACTGATTGGCTTAACGGCACTGGCACAACGGCCATTCGTCACTACCTGGAAAACAGACGCTCCCAATGAAAGCATCACCATTCCGGTGAACGACGATGTAAGCGGCTATAATTACGTCGTGGATTGGGGGGATAGCAATACGTCTACTGGTCAGACAGGCGATGCTACGCATACGTATGCCACTGCGGGCACCTATACCGTATCCATTAGTGAAAGCTTTCCGGCCATACGGCTTCAAAGGTTCGGAAACGAAGTGAGCGATAAACTGATGAGCATCGAACAGTGGGGCGATATCGCTTGGCAATCCATGTACGGTGCTTTTTCGGGAGCTCGGTATATGGTGCTGAATGCAACCGATGTGCCAGACTTAAGTGATGTATCAACGCTGGCGCGGATGTTTGATCGTGCCGAACTCGTTAACGGCGACCTGAGTGGTTGGAACGTTTCGGGCATAACCGATATGAGCGGTATGTTCAATGGAGCATCCTCATTCAACGGTAATATCAGCGGATGGAATGTCGGTAATGTAACGGACATGTCTTGGATGTTTTGGGGTGCAAGTGTCTTTAATCAAGACATCGGCGCCTGGAACGTAGGCAACGTGGAGGATATGTCTTATATGTTCTATCAAGCACCGGTCTTTAATCAGGACTTGAGCGGTTGGAATGTATCCCGTGTAACCACGATGAACAGTATGTTTTTCATTGCCCTTGATTTTGACCAATCGTTGGGCAGTTGGGACATTTCCAATGTGACGGATATGGACGACATGCTGCTCGCGACTGGTCTTTCTTCTGCCAATTACGGTGCTACGCTCGTCGGCTGGGCACCACAAAATGTGCAATCCGGTATTGTATTGAATGCCACCGGCCAAGAATATTGTCCGGGGACGCCGGCCGAAACTGCGCGGCAGCAGCTGATAAGCAAAGGATGGACGATTAACGACGACGGAGTAGCAGCGGATTGTAGCGGTGGGGGGACCGATGGGGCATTCATCACCACTTGGCAAACCACCAACGCAGGCATCTCGGGTAATGATGAAATCAATATTCCGACATCGGGAAGCGGGTACAATTATGATGTTTACTGGGAGAAAGTGGATGATATCAATGTCAATGGGACCGAAACGGGTATTAACGGAGACTTAACGATTACTTTCCCGTCTCCCGGTATTTATCGGGTAACGATAACCGGTGACTTTCCGCGAATCTACTTCAATAACGAAGGCGATAAAGATAAAATCCTGACCGTAGACCAATGGGGAGATATTGTTTGGGAAAGTATGGCCTATGCTTTTTACGGAGCCAGGAATCTTCAGGTAACTACCACCGAAGCGCCCAATTTAAGCCAAGTGAGTAATTTAAATTCCATGTTCCGTAATACGGAGTCCTTCAATCAAGACTTGAGCAGCTGGGATGTATCAGGGGTAAGCAGTGCGTACGAAATGTTTGCCGGTGCTAAGGCATTCAACGGTTCGCTTGCTGGCTGGGAACCGGGGGCGGCATTAACGAACGGCTGTGATTTGGGCGGCATGTTCCGTGAGACAGAGGTATTCAATCAGGACCTGAGCAGCTGGGACGTGTCCAAGGTGAGTAGTATGTATGAGCTATTTGCCAAATCCAGGGCATTCAACGGTTCGCTTGCTGGCTGGGAACCGGGGGCGGCATTGGCGAACGGCTGTGATTTGGGCGGCATGTTCCGTGAGACAGAGGTATTCAATCAGGACCTGAGCAGTTGGGACGTGTCCAAGGTGAATAGTATGTATGAGGTGTTTGCCAGATCCAGGGCATTCAACGGTTCGCTTGCTGGCTGGGAACCGGGGGTGGCATTGACGAGTGGATGTAACCTGGGAGCTGTGTTCCGAGGGGCAGAGGCATTCAATCAGGAGCTGAGCAGTTGGGACGTATCCAAGGCAACCAATATGTACGGCATGTTTGAGGAGGCCAAGGTCTTCAATGGTTCGCTTGTTGGCTGGCAACCGGGGGTGGCACTGCTGGGTGGATGTGACTTGGGCGCCATGTTCCGTGAAGCGGAAGCGTTTGATCAGAGTCTGGGCAGTTGGGACATAGCTAAAGCAAGTACGCTGTACCAGATGCTTCATTATTCCGGGTTATCTGCCGCCAATTACGACGCGACGCTCATCGGGTGGGCAGCACAGGAAAATATACCGGTAGATATGAACCTGGGTGCGGAAAGCCTCACGTATTGCGCTGGTGCCGACGCCCGGCAACAGTTGATCGATGATTTTAGCTGGACGATTAACGACGCGGGAGAAGCGGACGATTGTGACGGTGGTGGCATCGGACCCGCCGACCCCAATCATTTCATCACCATCTGGAAGACCGATAATGATGGTACGAGCGGAGACGACCAAATTACGATACCGGCCACAGGGGAATTTACCTATACCTGGGTGGATACCAACAACCCCGCATCAACGGGGTCGGGAAACGGCAACGATGGGACGACCATCACGTTTCCGCGGGCGGGTACCTATGAGGTACGGATTGCACCGATAGGAAGCACCCCTTTTAACGATATCTTTTTCGGTGCATTTGTTGCCGGCGACAAGCTTAAGCTGTTGGAAATAAAGAATTGGGGGGCGATACATTGGAGTGAATTTGCGTTCGGGGGCTGCGCTAACCTTACGGTTACAGCGACGGATATCCCTGACCTGACGGGTGTAACGGACTTAAGCTTTGCGTTCAGCTACAGTGGAATTGACGAAATACCCAACTTCAATGACTGGGATGTAAGCAACGTAACCAACATGGGGAACTTGTTTGAACAGGCAACCAACTTCAATCAATCCTTGGATAGGTGGGATGTAAGCAATGTGACCGACATGACATTTATGTTTGACGGTGCAACCAGCTTCAACCAACCGTTGGACAGCTGGGATGTGCGTAAGTTGGAACACTTCAGTTACATGTTTCGTGACGCGTCCAGTTTTAATCAATCGTTGGGCGCCTGGAAATTGGAAAGCCTGTTGGGGGCTGTTGCCGCTTTTTTCCGGAGCGGTATGAGCTGCGAAAACTATAGTTATACGCTTTACGGATGGGCAACTCATCCGAATACAAACGAAGATGTGATTTTTGGCCTCAATGAAATTCCCTACAGTCCGGATGTTGCGCCCTATCGTGATTTTCTGACCGATAATCTGAACTGGGACTTTCAGGGAAATGATGGGGTTGGGACGTGTAGCGTTACGTTGCCGAGTACGCCCGTCACTCCGGGTCCAGACAATATCCTGTATGTTGATCAAAACGTTTCGGGTGGTAACGGCTCAGGCGATAGTTGGGAAAACGCCATTCCCGAACTGGCCGATGCGCTCAAATGGGCGCGGGAGCAACACGATGGAGGGAGTCCCAGTTGGACGGAAATGGACCCGCTACGTATCTTCGTAGCCAAGGGCACCTACCTGCCGTTATACCATGCCGCCGACGGTCAGTATACCACCGACGGCGGGCGGGATAATAGCTTTGTGCTGGTGCCTAATGTGCAGCTTTATGGTGGGTTTGACCCACTTGCCGGAATTGAGACATTGGAAGATGCGCGTATCCTGCCGGATATGAATCGTCCGGAACAAGGCAGTATCCTAAGCGGCGATTTCAACGGCGACGACCGTACGGATAATTATGATAACCATACCGAGAATGCCCATCACGTGACCATTGCATCGGGAAATGTAGGCAGTGCCCTCATGGACGGATTTACGGTAACCGGTGGCTATGCCCGCGGCAGTACGTCGGGACCGTCTGTAATGGGACGGACAATTTATCGGTTTTTTGGTGGTGGGACGTATGTCATCTCCTCGTCGCCACAATTTACCCACATGGCATGGTTTAATAATTTGGGCGATTGGGGAGGCGGGTTGTTCAACACGGTTTCCCTCTTAACAGAAATCAGTTCTCCGGAGTTAATCAACGTTGCGTTCTATCGGAACATGGCGCCCGGCGGTGGAGGCGGTATACGTAATTTTGGGGGGTCTGTTGACATCAAGCAGGCCATATTCGCAAACAATGGAGCCGGATTGGTTGAAGACGGAACATCTTCCGGTCCGGGTGGTGGGATACACAGCAGTGGTAATGGCACATCGTTGTCCGTAACCAATGCCACATTTTACCGAAACTGGATCGTCGGGGTTTTTATCCCCCAGTTCGATGGAGGTGCAATATTTGTGGAGCAAACCTCGACCCTGCTGAACAATGTGTTGATATGGGGGAATGAAGTAGAAGGTGACCCGGCTGATCCGTCCGCATCCATATCCATATCCACATTGGGAGGCGATGTAACCGTCGCCAATAGCTTGGTCGCTCATTCGGGTGGAAGCGCGAACTGGAATAATGCAATGGGCATCCTGGACGGAGGCAATAACATCGACGCCGATCCGGTATTCGTGAGCACCATACCCGGAGAAGTGGGCTACCTACAATTAAGCGCCAGCAGCCCAGCCATCAACGGAGGAAGCAATACGGCTTATACCGATGCGGGCGGGGATCTCGCAACAGATATCGACTTAGCGGGCAATCCACGGGTGTATAACCTAACAGGGGGTGGGGTGATTGATATGGGGGCGTATGAATACCCCGGCGAACCGATACCTGAAGTTACACAGCTTGCTGCATTGGATGCCGTGGAGACTGCCTACGGCACCGCATTCAATGCGATAGCGGGCTTGCCGACAACGGTGACTGCTACCTTAAGCGATGATACAGATGTAACCGTTCCATTGGATGGTAACCTAGACAATTGGACGCTTGTAAGCCCTGCCGGTGGGAGCTATAACGGCAATGTAGCGGGTACCTACGTGTTTGCTGTACCGTTGGTGCTGCCCGAAGCGAGTGATGAACCGTATTTTACGAACCCGGATGGACTGCGGGCGGAAGTGACCATCATCGTAACGAAAGGGATACCGGCATTGGCTGTGTCATGGGATGGCGAGGATATCGATATGGATGAAGGGCTTTCATTGACCTATGGGGACATCGGGGAACTGGTGTTCGGTACAACCGATCCAACTGGTGTAATCACATATGCATTTGGCGATGAAGACCCGCCGGTACTCGGCCTAGCTGACCTCGCCGCCGTTGCTGCACAACAAGCTGGAATGGCGACACTGACCATCGCACAGGAAGAAACAGATAATTATGAGGCGGCATCTGTTAAGGTCGCCGTCAGGGTGGCACAAAGGACCATTACCATCATTCCGACCACTAACCAAGGTAAGATCTACGGAGCAGATGACCCCACGTTTTACGGTTTTGCACTAGTTGATGGTGATGCACTTGCATTCGATGACGAACTTGCGGATATCGTTTCGGCAGCATCGCGCGAAGCAGGTGAAAATGTGGGTAGCTATGACATTAATTTGGAATTTGCCGGTGAACAGGTCCTTAACTATTCTATTACCTTTGAGACAGATAATAATGTATTTCAAATCACACCCCTGCAAATCACCGTTACAGCAGAAAACCAGGCGAAAACGTTCGGTACAGATGATCCGGAACTGACCTATACATTCACACCGGGACTGGTGGGTCATGACGAATTTAGCGGCGACCTTGACCGTGAGGAAGGTGAAGGTGTGGGCACGTATGCCATTGCTCGGGGCGACCTATCATTGGGAGATAACTACGAAATCGTCTTCGAGGAAGGTGCACTGACGATTACGCCTGCAGGCTACGAGGGCATTGAATTTAAAGACGCATCCTTCGTCTACGACGGCATGGAACACGTGTTGGAACTGACCGGGGAATTGCCGGAAGGAGTGACGGTGATATATGAGATCGATGGCGAAGCGGGTAACGGAGCTATCGATGCGGGTATATATAAGGTAGCCGCACAAATTGATGGTGGGGGCAACCACGATGACGGGCTACTGTCTGCTACACTGACCATCACACCGCTTGAAATCACGGTTCGGGCAGCCGATCAATCAAAAATATTTGGCGCGGATGATCCGGATCTGACGTACACAGTTGCGCCTGAACTGATCGGTGAGGATGTCTTTACAGGGGAACTTGCCCGGGAACCGGGTGAGGATGTCGGTAGTTACGCCATCACCCGGGGCGATTTATCCGTAGGCGACAACTACCGGATTGTCTTCGAAAACGGCACAATGGCGATTATTCAGGCAGCATATAACGGTATTGATTTTACTAGCGAAACATTTACCTATGATGGCACCGAGCACAGACTTACCCTCACGGGCAAACTACCCGTGGGGAGTTCGGTGCGCTATGAAAGCAATGGACGTACGGATGCCGGCAGTCAGCAGGTGACGGCAGTAATAAATGGGGGAACCAATTACGAAGACACGGTGCTGACGGCTACACTGACGGTACTGCCGTTACCTATGAGGGTGACGGCGGAAGGTCAGTCGAAGACGGTCGGTATGGATGATCCCGTGCTGACGTATACCTTTACCCCGGCACTCATCGGGGGAGATTCCTTTACGGGTACCTTGACACGTGAGTCTGGTGAAAAAGCAGGGACATATGCCATTATGCAGGGAACTTTATCGGCAGGAAGTAATTACGGGATCACTTTTATCGGGGCTGATCTTACAATCACGCAGCCGTTGCCAACGGAGATCACTGGCATGGTGTTCACTGGCCGTAGGTTTGTGTATGACGGCTTGGAACATACGTTGTCCGTTACCGGCGAATTGCCCCAAGGCGCTTCGGTACGCTATGAAAACAACGGGCGCACCAATGCGGGCAGCCAGCAGGTGACGGCCACCATCGAGGGGGAAGGTTACGAAACCTTGGTACTGACGGCTACGCTCACCATCGCGCCTGCGGAGCGCACGATTATTTTCCCGGAATTGGCGGAGAAGGTCTATGGAGACGATGATTTTGATGGAAGGGCAATGGCCAGCAGTGAAGAAAGGATCATTTACACCACGGGTGATGCAACGGTGGCAGCTATCGTGGAGGGGCGCATCCGCATCGTGGGCGCAGGGGAAACCATCCTTACCGCCACCGTACCTGAAAACGGAAATTATACCAGTAAGCCCACGGCGAGCAGGCGGCTGACGGTACGGAAAGCCACCCAAACCATCCGTTTGGATGCACCGGAGGAAGTAGACCGGGATGGGGGCAGTATTTACCTGACAGCGTCTTCAACCAGTGGATTGCCGGTTAACTTGGCGATAGACGATGAACAGGTCGCTACATTGGAGGGCGAAACATTGAACATCCAACGTTTGGGCACAGTAACCATTACCGCTACCCAACCGGGTGATGCCAACCACGAGGCAGCCGACCCAGTCATCCGGACCATCCGTGTGGTGGATCCATCTGCTGACCTGCCGATCCGCGTGCATCCGGTCGTTTCGCCAAATGGTGATGGCATCAACGAGTTTCTGATGGTGGAGGCGATCGGTGACTACCCGGAAAACCGCATGACGATCTTTAACCGCAATGGTACCCTTTTGTGGGAAGCCGGCGGATACGATAACAACCGGGTAGCGTTCCGCGGTATCAGCACGGGTCAATTGCTTCTGCAGGCGGGCACCTATTTCTACATAGTGGAAGTGAAAGTCGATGGAATTTGGAAAAATAAGAAGGGATGGTTTGTGTTGAGGTATTAGCGGTGGTCGGTGGTCAGTGGTCGGTGACCGGTGTGTGGGAAAAAGAAAGAATCAAGCTTGATAAAAGGCGATAACCATGAAAAAGACCTTATTAATAACGGCATTAACAGCGATAGTTGCATTAGCTGCCTATGCGCAACAACCGCTTACTCATACCCAACACGGGCAGATTCGGACGAATGTGAACCCTGCGGCCTCGCTGATGGCGCAACGGGGGGAAATCGCGGTGATCGGTCGCAGGCAGTGGGTAGGGTTGGATGGTGCGCCGTCTGTGCTTTGGGGTAGCGGGCACGTGGGGTTTGAGCGATTCAGGGCGACAGCGGGTGTGAATATCCGCCACGAAAGCCTGGCCGTGGAAAAGTTGACCGAGGCAAGTGCTTTTTTTGCAAAAGGGGTACGGATATCAGAAACCGAGTACCTGGGGTTGTCACTGAATGCGGGCTTCAGCTATATGGATGGTCGCTTTTCGCAGCTTGACCCGCAGGACCCCGCATTCCGGCAGGATGTGCGGGAGACGGATGCACTGGTGGGCTTTGGGGTGACGCTGTACCGCCCCGGGCGGTATTACGTGGGGTTGTCGCTGCCACGGCTGATGCTGGGTAACCTGGGGGTAGGAGACGATAACCGCTATAATTTCCGAAATATCTATCACCTGATGGGGGGAGCGCTGTTCAATATGGGGACGGATTTCCAGTTCCGTCCATCGGTGTTGGTTACCTATTCGGAGAGCCTGCGCCCGCAGGCAGAAGCCACGGCGATGTTTTTCGTGAAGCGGGTGTTTGGCGTGGGGCTGAATGTACGGAGTTACGGAAGCTTGGCAGGTATGGCGCAGATCAACATTCAGCAGTTTAGTTTGGGATACAGCTACCAGTTCGGTACGCGCAACGAGCCGCTGAATCGCTCGATTAATAATAGCACCCATGAGATCGGGCTTAGTTACCGATTCGGCGCGGAGCAGGGGCTGTTGTAAATTCCATATAGGAAAGTACAGGATGCGTATTCAAAAAAAAAATTCATATTTGCCAATGTTGTAAACCTAGTATGTTACGTAAGATTTTCATGATTCAAAATTGGGTTGTTGTGTTTGTCTTCCGTGGCTGTTTTGATACACTTGAGCAGAGATGTGAAAAAACCTGATAGTGACGATAATGAACTTTTGGGCAGGTTAAAGGAAGGAGATGCCGAAGCATATACCTTGCTTTTTAACCGCTATTTTGAACCATTGTATCGGCACGCGTACCACATGTTGGCCGATCGGGATGCGGCATACGACATTGTTCAGGACGTGTTTGCCGCATTTTGGGACATGCGCAGCGAATTGCAGGTTACTTCTGTAAGATATTATTTGTACGCCGCAATCAGGAATGGCGTATTGAATGAGATCAGGCGTTCGAACAGGCAGGAAAAGCGCCTGGAGGAGTTTGCCGCTTTTTTGCAGACGCAAGAGATCCCCGCTGATTTTCTTGTGCGTCTGAAGCAACTGGAAGAAGAGATCAACTTAGCAATTACCACGCTTCCACCTCGTATGCGGCAGGTGTTTTTACTTCGCCGTGATGAGGAACTGTCGTATGCTGAAGTCGCTGAACGGATGAATATATCGAAACTGACGGTTAAGACACAGATGAACAAAGCTTTACATTTGCTGTGGAAGCGGATTTCTGTGCTATTTATGACAATTATCATCCTGATTTACCTAATTGGCTGAGTTTTTTTTGATTGCCGATACAACCAATGCCCTTGACCGGTGTCTTGGTTATTGATGGACAGGGAATATGCAAATCATTTAATTGATAAGTTCCTTAAAGGTGTACTTGCACCCGAAGAGGAATACTTATTATTACGTTGGTACGAGGCCAAAACTAGGGATACTGAGGTCGGCCAGCCCTCGGATGTGGATATCAAGGTGCTGCGCGAACGTATGCTCCATGAGTTAAAACGTCGCCGTTTGCTTAAACGGATGACTGTGCGTTATCTGGCGGCAGCATCGGTTGTCGTGGTACTGGGGATAGGATCCATAGTTTATTTTGCCAACCGTCCTCTACCACAGGAGTCGGTTACAGCGACAATCGGACCCGGAGGAAACCGGGCAACACTCACACTTATAAACGGAAAGAAAATAGACCTAAGCGAGCAGCAGGCGGGTATTGTAGTGACAGATGATATTACTTATTTGGACGGTAGCAAGGTCGTTGAAAATGACAGAAAAAAGGATACTAAAGGTGTAGGAATGGGTCTGTTGGCGCTGCATACTCCTAAAGGAGGAACCTATTCGATTACGTTGTCCGATGGGACACGTGTTTGGCTGAATAGCGAATCGACCTTGCGGTATCCGGTTCATTTTTCCGATACAGAACGGGTGGTTTTTCTTGAAGGAGAAGCCTATTTCGACGTGTCAAAGAATAATAATGCTTCAGGGAATTGGCCGTTTCGGGTAGAAGTTACCGGGCAGCACATTGAGGTGCTGGGCACCGAATTCAATGTTGACGCATATAGAGACGAAGGGGATGTTAAAACCACGTTGGTTTCCGGAAAAGTGTGGCTGACAGACGATCATAAGCAGTCCGTCATCCTTCGCCCAGGGCAGCAGGCAAGTCACATGGGGAGAGGTTTTTCCGTACGGAAAGTAGCTGTACAGGAGTCAATTGCTTGGAAAGATGGGTATTTTTATTTTAACGACGCAGACCTGGATCGTGCATTGAAACAGTTTGCCCGTTGGTACGGTTTGAACGTATCGATATTTCCGAAGAGAAAAAATGAACTTTTTTCCGGTAGAATAAGTAGGTCGATCCCTTTGGCCGATGCGATTGCGATATTGGAAGAGATTTCCGGAAGAGCCATTTCGGTTGAGGGAACTACCATTTACGTACGGTGAGGTGCGTATGGAAATTAAGCGGCAGAAAGGAGGTGTCTGTTTGAAAAAATAAGCTAACGAATATTGAACGGGCTTAAAACGAAAAGCCGATAGTGCTCCGAACACTACCGGCAACTGGTTTTAAGTTACCTTAAAATACGGCCAATCATCAATGATTAGTGAACCAAATAATCAAGATAAGTTATAAACCCAATAAAGTTATGCATAATACTGAAATATGCAAAGGGCATCCTATAAAACCAACCCATTGCAGAAAATTAAGCAGGTTCTTAATGAACATTACGTCTTTACTAATAGCATTCGGTTGTTTTCAGTTTGCGATGGCCTTAACAGGCTATGGACAGAAACTGACACTGAATCTCAAAAATGCCAAGATTTATACAGTAATCGATGCGATCGAAAAAGAAACGGGCTATACCTTCGTGTATAAAAAGAAGGACCTGGACCGTATAAGGAGGGTCGACCTTCATGTGATCAATGCGGAATTGATAGACGTACTGGAGAAAGTATTCCCGACAGAAAAAGGACTTTCTTTTCAGACCCGGAATTCGGTAGTCATCGTAAAAGCCCTACCAATGTTTGCCAGCGCAGAAAAGGTAAAAGCTAAATCAATGATACCCCCGGTGGAACAGCACGATGTTAGGGGGATGGTAACGGATTCAACAGGTATGGGCCTGGTGGGGGTAACAGTTTCGGTGAAGGGAGATTCCCGGACGATGACCAGCACCGATCAGAACGGGAGGTACGTATTGAGCGTGCCTGAAAACGCCACTTTGGTATTCACGATGGTAGGTTTTTTACAACAGGAGATTTTTGTGGACGGCCGCGAAGTGATAGACATTGCCCTTGCACAAGATCAGTCCGGATTGGACGAAGTGGTGGTGGTTGCCTTTAGCGGTAAGCAAAAGAAGCGTGAGGTTGTCAGTTCGGTTACCTCGATTAATCCTTCTGAACTGAAGGTGCCATCCAGCAACCTAACGACGGCACTGGCGGGTAGGTTGGCAGGTTTAATCGCTTATCAGACCAGCGGTGAACCGGGACAGGATAATGCCGATTTTTTTATACGGGGAGTGACTTCTTTTGGTACCGGAAAGGTGAATCCATTGATCCTTATGGACAATGTGGAAATATCAACCGATGATCTATCCCGGTTACACCCTGATGATATTCAAAGTTTTTCCATATTAAAAGACGCAACCGCCACTGCGCTATATGGTGCTAGAGGAGCCAATGGAGTCGTGCTAGTAACCACCAAAGAGGGTAAGGAAGGACGCCCGAAAATATCGCTGAGGCTGGAAAATTCGTTTTCTTCGCCTACAAAAACTGTGAAGATGGCCGACCCGATTACATATATGCGTTTGGCCAATGAGGCTGCAAGTACCAGAAATCCGCTGGCACCGATACCCTATTCCAATAGGCAGATCGATAACACGATTAGCGGTGGAAATCCGTATGTATACCCGGCGGTCGACTGGATGAGTATGTTGACAAAACCTGTGACCAGCAATCAGCGTGTCAATGTCAATATTAACGGAGGTGGCAGGGTGGCGCGATATTACATTGCGGGATCCTTTGCGCAAGACAACGGGGTGCTGAAAGTAGACAAACGCAACAATTTTAATAACAATATTGACCTGAAGAAGTACCTCCTCAGGTCTAACATCAATATTAATTTCACGAACACAACGGAAGCGGTTATACGGGTTCATGGAACGTTTGACGACTACGTTGGACCGATTACCGGTGGGAATGATATGTATCGGAAAATTCTTCAAGTAAGCCCGGTTCGATTTCCCGCGTATTTTGCCGCTGATGAAAAGTATGAACGTGCCGAACACATTCTTTTCGGAGGGTATGAGGGCGATTCATATATGAATCCGTATGCTGAAATGGTAAAAGGGTACCGTCAGGAGAGCAAAACGGCTATGATGGCGCAGATTGAAATTAAGCAAGATTTAAGTTGGCTGACGAAGGGCCTGGATGCGCGGATTCTGGGAAACACGATCAGAAATTCCGGTTTCGATGTCCGCCGGGCTTACAGCCCTTTTTATTATCAGGTAGCCAACTACGATAGGTTTTCAGATGAATATATCTTGAGGGAGCTGAATGCTTCATCGGGTAACTCCTATATTGAATACATTCCTGGATATAAAAGTGTTGTAAACTCGTTTTATGCGGAAGCGGCGTTAGCTTACAACCGGACGTTTGAGAAACACAGCACAAGCGGCATGTTGGTCGGCATTGCTAGGAATTCGCTGACGGGCAATGCCGGATCGTTATCGGAGTCGCTACCTAAGCGAAACCTAGGAGTTTCTGGAAGGTTTACTTATGGTTTTGGCAGCCGCTATTTTGCTGAATTCAATTTTGGGTACAATGGCTCGGAGAAATTTGATAAAGGGCACCGATGGGGTTTTTTCCCTTCCTTCGGACTGGGATGGTCGGTATCAAACGAGCCTTTCTGGAAAGGCGGACTGAAGGATGTAATTTCCATGCTGAAGCTGCGCGGTACCTATGGTTTGGTTGGGAATGACGAGATCGGCTCAGAACGGTTTTTCTATTTGTCTCAGGTCACCATAGGCGGTGGCGGTGGGTTTTCAACGGGCTATGATCTGAGTTCGGGGACGGGAATCAGCCGTAACGGAGTGCGCATCAGTAACTATCCAAATTCCCAGATCGGCTGGGAGATTGCCCACAAAACCAATCTTGGGATTGATGTCGGTTTGTTTAACGGAAAGGTCGAAATCTTGGCTGACTTATTCCGGGAGCACCGCACAAACATCCTGCAAAACCGGGCCGATATTCCCACATCCATGGGGTTGTGGGCAACCCCGCAGGTAAATGTGGGAGAAGCATTGGGAAAGGGCGCTGACATATCGGTGGATTACAACCATGTGGTCTTCCCCGGATTCTGGTTTGTGGGAAGGGCCAATTTTACCTATGCCCGGTCTACGTATAAGTACTACGAAGAAGCCGATTATGCGAGTATCGGCCTCCCGTGGCTCTCGCGCGTAGGGAATTCAGTTTCACAGCGCTGGGGCTATGTTGCTGAGCGGTTGTTTATTGATGAAGCAGATGTTGCTAATTCGCCAAGGCAGGACTTCGGTGAATATCTTGCCGGCGATATCAAGTATAAAGATATAAACGGGGATTTTGTAATTAACGAAGCTGATATGGTTCCCATCGGCCGGCCGGTAATACCCGAAATAAATTATGGCTTTGGACTATCGGTCGGATATAAAAGTATCGATTTTTCATTTTTTTTCCAAGGTTCTGCACACTCGTCGTTCTGGATCGATCCCGCTGCCATGTCCCCTTTCAAGCAAACCTCATCCGGCGGACAAGTGCTGGAAACGGGTCTCACCCAATTTATAGCGGATAGTTATTGGTCGGAGCAATCGCAAAATCCATATGCGCGATGGCCACGGTTATCGAATACGATCATCAATAACAACATGCAAAGCAGTACATGGTTTATGGAAGAAGGACCGTTTCTTCGGTTTAAGAGCGCCGAAATGGGATATACCTTGCCCCAAAAGGCGGCAGAACGGTTAAAATTGTCTAAAGCACGTCTTTATATTAATGGAACCAATTTATTGATGTTTAGTAGGTTTAAGTTGTGGGATGTTGAAATGGGCGGAAACGGATTGAACTATCCCCTGCAACGGGTATTCAATCTAGGTGTCAATATATCATTCTAATTGGAAGATTATGAAAAACTTGATAAGAATAACAATAGTAACTCTTGCAATCAGTGGGTTTGCGTCATCATGTAATTACCTGGATGTGGTGCCCGATAACGTACCTACGGTTGATCATGCATTCAAAAACAGAAACGAGGCGGAAGGGTATCTGTATGGATTGTTTTCCTTCCTTCCGGAGTTTGCCAATGCAGCTTCTAATCCGGCTTTGCTAGGTGGTGATGAGGTGTGGTATATCGATCCGGTGGAGGGAATGAGTCCAGTACTGTGGTACCTTTCGCAAGGGCGGCAGGGTACCAACAATCCATTGGCAGATTATTGGTCCAGTAAGCAGGACGAGACCCAATATGGTCTGAATGGAGGGAAAGCGCTGTTTACGGCATTGAGTGATTGCAACATTTTTCTTGAAAACATCCATAAGCCGTTTGATCTCTCAAAGTACGAGCGGGAGAAATGGATTGCTGAGGTCACATTTTTGAAGGCATATTATCATTTTTGGCTCTTCCGGATGTATGGACCTATTCCGCTGATCAAGGAAAATCTGGAAATAAGTACCAAGGGAGAGGGGGTACAGCGGTATCGGCAACCGGTAGACGAGGTGGTGGATTACATCGCTGAATTGCTTGACGAGGCAGCAGTAAACTTGCCCGTACAGGTGGAAGATATGGCATTTGAAATGGGACGGCCAACGAAGGTAGTTGCGTTAGCTGTAAAAGCACAACTGCTGACATTAGCTGCAAGTCCGCTTTTCAATGGGAATACCGATTATGCATCGATGGTGGACAACCGGGGGATACAACTTTTTCCGCAGACTTACGATGCCGAGAAATGGAAACGCGCCGCGGATGCCTTGGAAGAAGTGATAACACTGGCGTTTGAAGCTGGACACAATCTGTTTGATTTTTCAAAGACCCCATTTGCCGGCAACCTGAACGAAAAGACCATTGCTGCGATGCAAGTAAGGGGGGCGGTTACCGACCGATGGAACAGCGAAATCATTTGGGGCGATTCGAACACCGATCCCGATGCGCTGGAAAGAGCCTGCCACCCAGTCTTTACCCTCGCGCAGCTAGGAGGTGGAATCCGGAAGAGTTACGCACCTACCTTGAATGTAGTTGAACAGTTTTATACCAAAAACGGTGTGCCGATCGAAGAGGACAAGGAATGGCAGAACCGAAATCTGATGGAATTGCGGAAGGCAGGACCGGAAGATGCGTATTACATAAAAGAAGGATTTGAAACAATACAATTGCATTTCGACAGAGAAGCCCGTTTTTATGGTTCGATTATTTTTGACGGCGGCACGTTGTACGGCAACGGCAGGACGACAAACGACCAAAACCTGTGGGTTACCGAGCTGAAAAATGGAACGCTCGGCGGCGGACCGACCCCCCCCGGCAGGTATTCGAGCACGGGTTACTTATGCAAAAAGCTGATACATTATTTAACTGCAGCTCCCGAGTCAAGTGGAAACCTCGCTACCTACCGATACGCATTCCCCATCATACGGCTGGCCGATCTTGGTTTGATGTACGCTGAGGCACTCAACGAATATGCTACGGCACCGACAGCGGAAGTTTATTATTACGTGGATGTGATCAGAGGGCGAAGCGGACTGCCCGGGGTAATTGAAAGCTGGCGTACTCATTCGATCCATCCAGATAAGCCGTTGTCAAAAGAAGGCATGCGCGAAATCATCCGGCGCGAGCGATTGAATGAACTTGCATTCGAGGGGGCACGTTTTTGGGACCTGAGGCGCTGGAAGCTCGCAGAGGAGTATATGAATCGTCCGATCCGCGGGTTGAACATCAGTGGAGAAACCGCGGATGAATTCTATCAGATCAAGAATGTTTACAACTTGACTTTTGAAAAGAAAGACTATTTGTGGCCCATCAAATTGAGCGTGATACTGAAGAATAAAAATTTGGTGCAAAACCCTGGCTGGTAATGGTTAAATAAATCGTTTAGATTTTAGATAGTTATGAAAAAATTACTGAATATATCTTGTTATATCCTTGCGTCTTCGTTCGTTTGGTCTTGTTCCGACGTGAGGGATTGGAGCGATCCGGTTGATAAAGAGGCTCCGGGAGTTGTGAGAGATGTGGCGGTCCGGAACGTCAACGGTGGAGCTGTCATTTCCTACACATTGCCTGATGATGACGATTTACTCGGTGTGAAGGCGGTATATGTACTGAATGATGGGGTACCGCGGGAAATCTACTCTTCTGCATTTAAAGACTCAATCACCCTGGAGGGATATGCGGATACGGAAGCGTTTTCGGTAAGTTTATATGCTGTGGATAAAAGCAAGAACGAATCACTTCCCGTAGAGGTGACGATTAATCCCCTGACGCCGCCCATTAAACTGATCCGCGAAACATTGGATATTAGCCCAACATTTGGCGGAGTGTTTGCCACCTGGGACAATCCGCTGAATAAGGAAATATCCGTTACCTTATACAACCGGACGCCCGGCGGGGAACTTACGGTATTTGATACCTATTATTCCAACGCTAGTAGGGGGCGTTACACGTTCCGCGGATTAACCAGCGAACCACAGGACCTGGTAGTCGAGTTGCGTGACCGGTGGAACAATTTCGCCCGGCCGCTGGACACGGTATTGACGCCGCTGTTTGAAACTGAGATATTAGGAAGAGACGAGCGGGGGGGAATGATCTGGACACAATGGGGATATAACGAGGGAACCCATTTGTTCCGGGGCGATATGCATCGATTAATTTCGAACAGGACAATCGCGAATGCTACCGATGGAGAGTTGATGAGCGGCAGCGTTTATTGGCACTGTTCCAACAACATGCTTAGTGACTTCATGCCGGGCCAACCGGAGGTAAATACATTTCCCTATTATTTCACGATTGACATGGGACGGAAAGCGTCCTACAGCCGCCTGGCAATGTGGATGCGGGATCGGTCGCCGCTGTTTTCGGCAGAATTGCCTTCAGTTTTTGAAATATGGGCGACAAATGAACCTAAACCCATCAGTGAAATTGGCAATGGCAGCAGGGAAGACAACCTGAAGTACTGGACGGAGTGGCCTGCTGCGGGCGGAACCGACGCTTGGAAAAATGATTGGGTGAAGATTGCAGATTGCGTCATGCAGCTGCCTTCGGGCACGATGTCACCTAGTGAACTTACCAATGAAGACAGGGATTATATACGGAGTGGTTTTGTATATGATATTGATACGGAACAGGCAGGTAAGCCGTACCGCTATCTGCGTTTTGTAGTCCATAAGACCAATACAGGCGTGCCGCAATTTATGATCAGCGAACTGAAGTTTTGGGGTGCTTATGCCGATTAAGCGCAATTGTAGATTACCTCGCAGCTTTGTTGCGGGGTAATCTTTTAGGAGAAAAATGAATTTTGTAAGAACGTTTACTAGTAAAAAAATCAATAAAAATGGTAATAAGTAAGGAAAGAAATAGTCAATCACACCCTCGATTGAGCATTTTGCTGTTGTTATATGTTTTTCTTTTGCCCGTAGGTACTTGTTTTGCACAATTCCACACGGAGCAGCTTTTTGTAAGTAAAAAAAATCCCCATCTATTGGTCACCGCTGATGAGACCCCCGTATTTGTGAATAGTTTTACCGTATGGATGCTTCTTAGGAACGGGTCAACAGATGATGTTTGCGAGTTGCTTTCACGGTTGAAGGACATGAAGCTGAATGCGATATCGATGATGGTGCTTGATCTAAATCTGGATGATATCGGTAAAAACTATTATGGTGATTATGCTTTTGAGTTTGATGAAAATGGTTTGCCGGATCTTTCGAAACCCGTTGTAACTCCGGGCAGCAATTCTGAATCTCCCGATGAATATGATTTCTGGGATCATTTGGATTTTGTGATTCGTAAGGCAAATGATAAAGGGATGTATGTTGTTTTGCATCCTGCATGGGGAGATTGGTTTTCGGGATCTTTTAACGGAAAACCTAATAAGTATGTTGTTTTCAATGAAAGTAATGCATATACATATGGTCGTTGGATCGGTGAGCGGTATGGAAACCTGAAAAATGTGATTTGGATGCTGGGTGGCGACAGGTCTGCAGTTTATGGAGAATACGATTACAGAAGCATCTATTCCGCAATGGCTAAAGGCGTTACGGAAGGGGTAAATGCCGCCGCAGTCCGTGATCCACTCATCTCCTATCATCCAAGAAAATGGGCGCCGAATTCCTCTGAGTGGTTTCACACCGAAAAGTGGCTGTCTTTTAATTCCATTCAGGATACTCCTTATGATCAGGTTGAATCAGTTCCGAAAGACTATCAGTTAGACCCCGTTAAACCGACCTGGCTTTGTGAAGGCCGGTACGAAGGAGCAATTACCGATTGGGGGATCAGGTACCAAGCTTGGCAAACCGTGTTATCGGGGGGATTTGGCCATACGTATGGATCTGATGCGTGGAAATTTCCGAAGGACGACTGGCGTCAATATTTGGAATTGCCGGGTCTTGTGCAAATGGGATATTTGTATCATGCGGTACGTGAGATATGGACAGATAAACAATTTTTAAGAAGGGTGCCCGATCAAAGTCTGATTATCGGCGATCAGGGAAATACGGTTGGTGACGGAAATACCGGTGAGGATGGAGATGGTGGTGGTGCGGCAGCATCAACGGTGAATGGACGTTCGGATAGGATTACGGCCATGAGGGGAAGTGACGGACGTTGGGCGATGGCCTACACAGCAGCGGGTAAAGATATTCATCTCGACCTGAAGAAATTAAAGGGAAAACTGAACGCTTATTGGTTTAATCCGGCAACCGGAGGATGGTGGGTTGACGGCGTAGAGTCAAAAACAATGCGCCCCTTTCTAAGAGATATCAGAAAACAGAAAGGAGATTTCATTTTCGACGCACCGGGTAGTCCTGGAAAAGGAAATGACTGGGTGCTGATTTTACGAAAATGACCAAATAAGTTGCGGCGAAACCGGGGTGGGACAACTGCTAACCGAACGATACATACTACGAGGCCACGTACGACGAGATTGTTATGAATTTGGAAATGTGAATATTTTTGCACTATTTTGTAAGTATGGAGCGATTACTGTCCATTATCCGAAATAAATACATTATAGCAAGCGTGGCTTTTACGGTTTGGATGTTGTTCTTTGACCGCCATGACGTGGCAACGCAATACGGTTATTACAGCCAGCTGAAAGAGTTGAGAGCCGAGAAGGAGTTTTACACAACGGAAATAGACAAAGTAACAAATGCCATCCACGACCTGAATACAGACCCTCAGGCCCTGCAACGGGTAGCCCGTGAAAAGTACAAGATGAAAAAAGAAAATGAGGATATTTTCGTGATCATTGAGGAAGAAGGGGAGTAGTAAAAGCGGCCATCAGCGGTCGTCTGTCGGCGATCAGCCGTGTGCCGATTGCCGAAATCCGAGCACTGACAGCCGAAAGCCAATTAAAATTTATACGTTAGTCCAACACCGAATACCTGCCGTACTTGAAGTGTCGGGCGCTCAGAACCAGGTACGATGGCACCATTTTCCTGACGGGGGATGAGCGTATTGTCATCATAAAGCAACTGTAACCCACCGTTAACAGAAATATAATCGTTTACCTTCATGAATAAGTTGAGCGTATAGTCCACGTCGATGTTCTGCGGATCTTCGAGGTAATTTGAATACAGCTTGAGGATGTTTTCCACACCGATGTTTTCCATCAGGTTTACCTTGTAGTAGGCGTCAAACGAAGCACCAAACTCGAAGCGGGAAGTGGAGCCTGGATCTACACCGAATGCACCAATACTTGACAACGAATCTTGGGTGACGAATATGAGGCGAGCCGCCGCCGGTGATAGGTTGAACCGGAAATTATCCGACTCTTTGTACGCAAAACCAGGCCCGAAACTCAGATAGGCGGGCGCGAAGGCTGTGGATATCAGCGTTCTATTATTATTGTCGTCATATTGGAATCCGTCGGCGAATTGGGTGTTGAAATTTAAATAGAAGGTATATAACCACCGTTCCGCGGCTTGGTATCCCAATAAGCTGTTCAGGACAATCCGGTCGTCGTTTTTCCGCCATCCGATGGATTTCTGCTTGGTAAGGCCATAAGCGGCGATAACTTTGTTGTCCCAACTCCATTTAGCCTTTTTATAGTTGAAATCGTAATTGAGCATCAGATTCGCGGCAAAGGAATTGACGCCACCTGCAGCCCAATTGGAAAACGAACTTTGATTGAGCAGCAGGGTGTTCTCACCGGCAATGCGCCAAGTGGTATCGGAAGTGCTGTCTTGGGCTTGGGCTTGCCAGGTTAAAACAAGCGTAAAACCTAATAAGGATAGTAATTTCTTCATGGTAATTAAATTTTGTGATAAGTAGTTTAAAAATGCAGTTAGAAAAAACAAAATGGGTGCCAAAGATGTTGTAAGTGCTTCAATCATTGCTGGTTTTTCCCTTCATAGGTAAATTTGTCTAACTTTGTGAATGCGTATAACCTTGTTGTGTATCGGGAAGACAGACGATGCTCACCTCAAAGCAATGATCGAGAAGTTCGAGCAACGGTTAAAACATTACATCCATTTCCAGTTAATAACGTTGCCGGACATCAAAAATACGAAACACCTGAGTGTCGATGAACAGCGGGTCAAAGAGGCGGCGATGATCGAAAAGCAGGTATCGCCGGGAGACCAATTGATTCTGCTGGATGAGCACGGCAAAGAATACCGGTCTGTTGAATTTGCGGGATATCTCAACAGGCTGATGGTGAGCAGTACACAGCATGTGGTATTTGTGGTAGGTGGGCCTTATGGTTTTGATCAAACAATTTATCAGCGGAGCAACGGCAAGATGTCACTATCCCGGCTGACTTTTTCACATCAAATGGTCCGGTTGTTTTTTGTGGAACAACTATACCGCGCATTCACCATATTGAAACGGGAGCCTTATCATCACGAGTGACCGTATGGAAAATCCAAGATTTAAGCATCCAAACAATAGATGAAGACAATTGTTAACTAAATTGCTATGATAAATATCCCCAAGCGGAAATACCACTACAAAGGAGCGGATACGGCCAGTGAGAGCCGATTGTTTTGGTTGATGGTGATCATCGGCATCGCCTTGATGGCCGCTATAATTTTTCTGTTCTGATAGACAGCTCTTTTTAAAAAAACGAGGGCGTTAATCGTCCCCCGTTTTCTGTGTGGCTGTCGTATCTGCATCTGCAGATGCTGGACGGTCCTCATCAAATAGCGGTAATTCTTTGATGATGTTGTACCAACTGATGATTTTTTTGATGTCTGAGGAATATACGCGTTCTTCGTCGTGGTCAGGAGCAACGTCCCGGAAAAAATTGCGCAGGGTTTTTCCATCAGATTTGGGGTCGGGTGTGGTCCCTTTTTCCTTCATCCGCTCCAGTATGTCTACGAGTTTCAAATCCTCTCCAAGGCCATAGACGGTAATATCTTCCAGCGTGGCCATTTTGTTGGTGGCAAGATTTACCACCAATTTCTTTTTCTGTTCGTCAAGGCTTTCCAATATAAAGCCACCCTTATTCTGTCCAATTAATTTGAACAATCCCGGTTTGCCCGTGACAGATACAAGCGCTTTCAGATTCATGCTGTTTGTTCTTCAATGATGTCAATACCCAATATCTTGTCGCCTTGACGGATGTCGTCGATCACCTCAACGTTTTCGACCACTTTGCCGAAGCAGGTATGGTGTCTGTCCAGGTGAGCAGTATTTGTACGACTATGGCAGATAAAAAACTGAGACCCTCCCGTATCACGCCCGCGGTGAGCCATCGATAAAACACCCCGATCGTGATATTGGTTATCACCGTCCAGTTCGCAGGGGATGGAGTATCCCGGACCACCGGATCCGGTACCCGTTGGATCGCCGCCCTGGATTACAAAATCCGGAATGACACGGTGGAACGTTACGCCATCGTAATAACCAGACTTCGCCAGTTTCAAAAAGTTAGCTACCGTGCCCGGTGCATCGTTGTCATAAAATTGCACCGTTAAGTTGCCCTTTTCGGTCTTGATAATTGCTTTGCTCATGTTTTTAAAATTGGACTGCAAAGATAGCGTTTAGTTGGGAAGTTTGGTAGGGAATCCGTATCTTTGGTTGTTAATACAACAACCTTAACGAATACCTATGAACCAGTTATCACATGTAGCTATTAAAGCTTGGGCGGAGGCCGATCGGCCGCGCGAAAAGCTGTTGGAACAGGGGCGGAGAGCACTTACCGACGCAGAATTGTTGGCCATACTGATCGGAAGCGGCTCGCGGGAAGAATCGGCTGTAGAACTTTGCCGCCGTATTTTGCACGACCGGAACAATGACCTGAATCAATTGTCGCGCCTATCGGTATCCGAATTGTGCCGGTATAAGGGAATCGGAGAAGCCAAGGCCGTCAGCATCGTGGCGGCACTGGAATTGGGCCGGAGAAGAAGGGAGCGGAGAAAAGAGCGGCGCGAGATATTAAACAACAGTGCGCGTGTATATGATTACATGGAATCGGTATACAACGATTTGCCTTATGAAGAATTTTGGGTTTTGTTTCTGGCCGGTGGCTGTAAGCTAATTACCCGGGCATTGATTGGAAAAGGGGGCAGCGATTTTACACCGGTGGATATCAAACAGGTAATGCGTCTCGCGCTTGAATACCAAGCGACTAGTATCATCCTTACGCATAACCACCCTTCCGGTACCCTGAAGGCAAGCACAATGGATGTTCAACTGACCACGAAGTTGACCGAAGCGGCGAAATTGTTTGATATCTCCATCAATGATCATGTTATTTTTACCAATAGTGGATATTATAGTTTCCGGGACAGTGGGTTGCTGTGATTTTGGTGGTCAGTGGTGAGTGTTGGGTGGCCAGTGGGTCGACGGAAAAGGGGAAGGAGACAGGGGGCCGGTGTTTGAGAAACACGAAAAAAAATCTAAGTTTGCACCAAATTCCGGAATCACGTAATGAAGATATCATACAATTGGCTAAAAGATTTTATACAGACGGACAGAACACCGGAAGAACTCTCCGGAATTCTTACCGATATCGGGCTGGAAGTAGAATCGCTTGAGACGGTGCAAAGTCTCCCAGGGGGGCTGGAAGGTTTGGTCATCGGTGAGGTGAAAACCTGTGCGCAGCACCCCAATGCAGACCGGCTGAAGGTGACGACCGTCGATATTGGAGCAGCGTTGCCACTACCAATCGTTTGCGGGGCACCCAATGTAGCAGCGGGCCAGCGTGTTGTCGTTGCAACAGTAGGGACCACGGTTTATCCCACTTCCGGCGAAGCTTTCAAAATAAACAAATCCAAGATCCGGGGCGAAGTGTCCGAGGGAATGATTTGTGCCGAGGATGAAATCGGCCTGGGAACTTCGCACGACGGTATTCTGGTCTTGGCTGCGGACGCACCGATAGGTATGGCTGCCAAGGATTATTTTGGTGTTCATGACGATTATGTCTTTGAGATCGGGCTTACGCCTAACCGCGCTGATGCCGCCTCGCATTTGGGGGTGGCGAGAGATGTAGCCGCTTACCTGCGCAATGGTTATCACCTGCCGGATATCCTGGCATTTACGCCGGGAAGCGGAGAGGCATTATCCGTTTCCGTGGAAGATGCAGACGCTTGTCCACGGTATAGCTCAGTAACCATCAGCGGTGTTCAGGTTGGCGAGTCCCCGCGGTGGCTGAAAGATCGTTTAACGGCCATTGGCGTCCGTCCCATCAACAATGTGGTGGATGTGACCAATTATGTGCTGCATGAACTGGGACAACCATTGCATGCCTTTGATGCCAGCAAGCTGTCGGGCAGTAAAGTGGTTGTACGTGCTGCGCGGCCGGGTGAATCTTTTGTCACCTTGGATGGGGTAGAACGTACCTTGAACAAGGCTGATTTGATGATCTGTGATGCGGAAAACCCTTTATGCATTGCCGGTGTGTTTGGTGGCATCCATTCAGGTGTGACCGATAAAACAACCGAAGTGTTTTTGGAAAGTGCTTATTTTCATCCGGTTTCCGTGCGGAAGACATCCAAACGGCACGGGCTTAAAACCGATGCGTCCTTCCGTTTTGAACGGGGTACCGATCCGAACATCACCGTATTTGCACTGAAAAGGGCTGCACTGCTCATCGCGGAAGTGAGTGGGGGCTACGTTTCGACGGCTATTTCGGACCACTATCCAAAACCGATCCCGCCGTTTACGTTTGATGTACGGTACACAGCCGTACAGCGGCTGATTGGGGAGGCTATTCCCGAAACTGAAATAAAGGCAATTATTGAGGCGCTTGGCATTACCATACTGAGTGAAACCGACGATGTACTGAACGTGCAGGTGCCGCCTTATAAAGTAGATGTAAGCCGGGAGGTGGATATTATTGAAGAAGTGCTCCGTATCTACGGGTATAATCGTATCGAAATCAAACGGCAGATCAAAGCCTCCCTGAATACGTCGCCCAAGCCGGACAAGGAAGTGGTGCAAAATCAACTAGCGGATTTGCTGGTCGGGAATGGTTTCCGGGAGATCCTTTCCAATTCGTTGACCAAAATGGATTACATGGACGATGCAGATTCGGCCGTCCGTATCCTGAATCCATTGAGTGCCGACCTGGAAGTAATGCGGCAGAACCTGATGTTTTCTGTGTTGGATGCCATTGCCTATAACCAGAAACGCAAACAGACGGATCTGAAATTATTCGAATTCGGGTACACCTACCACCTGCAACCGGAAGGATATCTTGAAACACAGCACCTGGCCCTGGCCATCGCCGGCAAGCAGTGGCCCCAGCAATGGAATCAGGCGTCCAAAGCAGTGTCATTTTATCACATCAAAGCTGCGGTAGATGCGCTTTTGCGACGGCTGAATATTACCGGCCTGCGCGATGCGGATGTGCCCGGATCACACTACCAGTATGGGTTAGCCTACGAACGGGCAGGTAAGACACTGGTTTCCTTTGGCGCGGTAAACCCGGCACTCGTAAAAAAAACCGACGTGGACGGGGAGATATTTTATGCGGATTTTGATTGGGAATTGGTGCTTAAAGCGATCCGTAAAAATAAAATCACCTATCAGGAAGTACCGAAATTCCCCGCAGTTCGGCGAGATCTGTCTTTGCTGATCGATGAGAATGTAACCTTTGCCAAACTGCGGGAGATAGCCGAGCGAAGTGAGCGTAAGCTTTTGAAGCGTGTAAACGTTTTTGACGTTTATAAAGGAGACAGATTGCCGGAAGGCAAAAAATCATATGCGCTTCAGTTTGTATTGCAGGATGAAGAAAAAACGCTTAATGATAAACAGATTGATGCAATAGTTAAAAAATTAATTTATAATTTTGAAAAAGAGACGGGAGCGGAAGTGAGGAGTTAGATACGAAATTAGAAGTACGAGGTTAGAAGTAATATGGCATCGGTAGCAGCACAATTGGCAAATGTAGTAGACAACACACGGAAGTTGTTGGATTTGTGTGCTTCCCTGCAGGAAGAAAACGACATGCTGAAGCTGGAGGTGCAGTCGTTGAAAGTTGCGTTTGATACCAGCAGCGATAAAAATAAGCAATTAGAAGAGAAGCTAAAGGCACTTGCCGTGGCCCGTTCACTGGACGAAGGCAAGGTGGATGAAGCGGTAATAAATGAAAAAATACTTGACACAAAGCAAAAAATTAACGATTTTGTGCGGGAAATAGATAAGTGTATTGAATTGCTCAGGTAAAGGGCGGGAGAGTGACGTATAGTGAATTAGCTCAAACATGGGAGAAATTTCCATAAAAATAAACATTGCAGACCGGATTTATCCGTTGCGGGTGGATATGGAGGAAGAGGAAGTGATCCGGCGGGCAGCGAAATTGATAAACGACAGAATTAAAGAATTTCAGGAGAATTATGCAGTAAGGGACAAACAGGATTTATTATCGATGTGCGTGCTTCACTACGCAACGGGAATGCTGAAAGCAGAGCGGAAGACGAGTGTAGATGAAGTGGGTGTCGTAAAGGCTGTAAATGAACTGGATAGCATGTTAACCGAATTCTTTAGCAAATAACGTTCTTATTAATCAGAGCTTTAAGACGACGAATTTACCGCAGTTAAATTCGGGTTTCACTATTTTAAACTTAACGCTTCAATATCACAAAGCGTAAATAAGATGTAGACCATTTTGCAGATGCCATCTGGTCATGATCAATACGCTAAGCCTGTGTAAGGAAGTTTATAATACATGAGACCTGGTTATTTAATTGCGGTTTTTTTTTGCCGTAGGGTAATTGGGTCGTGAACGAACAGATAGTGAATAAAGGGATAAATAAAACAAATAAACAACAATGGAATATATATACATCGTTATAGCTTTCGTGGTAGGTGTGGCCGCAGGACGGTTTGCGCTGCGGTCTTTATTTAAAAAGCAGGAAGTTGCAGCTCAGAGTAAAGCCAAAAAAATCCTTAAAGAAGCAGAACAGGCTGGTGAGCACCTCAAAAAACAGCGGCTGTTGGAGGCAAAAGAGAAATTCTTGCAGTTGAAGGCTGAACACGAAAAAGAAACCAGCCAAAAGAACAACGCCCTGAATCAACGTGAAACCGGTATACGGCAGAAGGAGCAATCGCTTAACCAGAAAATGGAAAACCTGAACCGTGAAAAGCAGGAATTGGAAAACGCGCGGAAAAATTTGGAGCGCCTCACCGAGCTGAATGAGAAAAAGCAGGAGGAAGTAGAGCAGCTCAAATCCCAACACATCAAGCAACTGGAAACCATAGCGGGTTTATCCGCAGAGGAAGCTAAAAATCAGTTGATTGAAAATCTCAAAGAAGAGGCCCGTTCCCAAGCGGTCATCCAAATAAAAGACATCGTAGACGAGGCAAAACTGACAGCTACCAAAGAGGCCAAAAAGGTGGTCATCCAAACCATTCAGCGTACGGCCACAGAGAGTGCCATCGAAAACACCGTATCGATTTTCAACATCGAAAATGATGAAATCAAGGGCCGTATCATTGGTCGTGAAGGGCGGAATATCCGCGCGTTAGAAGCTGCGACAGGTGTAGAAATCATTGTGGATGATACGCCTGAGGCAATTATTCTCTCTGGCTTTGACCCTGTTCGTCGTGAAATAGCACGCTTGGCCCTGCACCGCCTCGTAACGGATGGGCGTATACACCCTGCGCGCATCGAAGAGGTTGTCGCCAAAACCAAAAACCAGATTGAAGATGAAATTGTCGAAATCGGTGAGCGTACCGTGATTGATCTGGGGATACACGGACTCCATCCGGAATTGATCCGTATGGTGGGCCGTATGCGTTACCGTTCCTCGTATGGGCAGAATTTGTTGCAGCACTCCCGGGAGGTTGCCAATTTCAGCGCAACGATGGCGGCAGAGTTAGGGCTTAACGTAAAGCATGCCAAGCGGGCCGGATTGCTGCATGACATCGGTAAGGTACCCGACGACAATCCGGAATTGCCCCACGCCATTCTTGGAATGCAACTGGCCGAGAAATATAAAGAACATCCCGAGGTATGTAATGCGATTGGTGCCCACCACGATGAGATCGAGATGACATCGTTGATTTCGCCGATTGTGCAGGCATGTGATGCCATTTCGGGCGCACGGCCGGGAGCCCGTAGGGAAGTTGTCGAAAATTACATCAAGCGACTCAAGGAACTCGAAGAATTGGCCTTGTCTTACCCGGGGGTGGAAAAGACTTTTGCTATTCAGGCCGGGCGTGAATTGCGTGTAGTGGTGCAAAGTGAACGTGTGTCGGATGCCCAGGCAGAATTGCTTGCGGCAGATATTTCTACCCGGATTCAAACGGAGATGACATATCCCGGCCAGATTAAAGTGACGGTTATCCGTGAAACGCGGTCGGTATCCTATGCGAAATAGTGAATAGACCGGTGATTAGGTGATGACAAAGACGAAGAAGCGACAGAAAACACAAATTCCCCCAAAGCGGGAGGTGGACGTTTATTTTGAAACGCTTGCTGAACAATCCCAAAATCCCATAAATCGGGTTATCCAGTATGTGGCCATTCCGGTCTTCTCGTTTGCCGTGTTGGGTTTGGTTTGGATGATCCCATTTCCTGAAATCGGATTCCTGAAAAGAAACGGTTACGATACGTTCCTCAATTGGGGTTCGTTTTTCATTGCCGGGTTTGTTTACTATTACCTCCGGCTTGCTACAACGTTGTCGTATGCTGTATTGCTTACGGTGGGGGTATTTAGTTTTTTTATTGTGCGGCTGGAAGACGTTGAACAGTCGGGCGGGCCCACAGTCTGGTTTGTCTGTTCCGTGTTGCTGCTGGCCTCTTTTTTGGCGTTGTATTTAGGTAAACGTATGGAAAGAAACCCGGTGCCATTCAGCAATTTTTTACGGATGTTGGTCTTGGGGCCTATCTGGCTTTGGCATTTTGTATTCAAAAAACTAAATGTCCCGTACTGAGCTTTGTACACTATCCATATTTTTTTGACAATGCCCCTAATCCGATGGTATAGCCAAAAGCCGCAAATTGGAATTTAAGGTTATTGATGTGTTGCGTCTGTTCGTCCTTGGGTATATCTTCCAAAATGAGGATACGGCAATACGCCTCAAGCAATTTAAAACCATACGTTTCGCAGATTGAGATAGCTCGTTGCCCGAGGATCCGATAATTGACATCATGTGTGATTTTTCCCGAATGGAGGTGAAAAAGTGCGTGTAGGAGACGATAAGATAAATTATCCAGTGACAGTGCGTTTCCTTTTGCCACCGAAGCAGTCGCCAATTCAGGCTCGTTACATTCAAGCAGGTATAGTGCGTAAATAAGTGTCGTAAAATCGACTTCGAAGGTCTGTGCCGGATGCATCTCCTCAAGCCGGCGGCGGATGACTTCGCTGTACCGGCGCGCGGTTCCTGCATTACCGGATATTTTGATCAGCATGTAAATCAGAAGGTCAAATAATTGGCTTCCCGATGTATGATCAGGTAACGAAAGTTTGTGCGGTAACGCGTTGAGATCGCGGGAGATATTGTGATCAACGATACCCTCTTTAAAGTATTGGTAGAGGTAAGAAAGCACATGTAGCGGATTGATTAGGAAATTCGCAAACGTTTCGGGCTGCTTGGCCGAAAGTGCATCCAATTGGCGGAGGAGATCCTCTTCTTCCCATTTCAATAAAGCTATAAAAGCGAGTTTACTGCGAAGTATGACTTCATGTGTTTCAGACAGGTCGAAAGCCAGCAGTTTTGCGATATTGGACTCATATCCCGTTTGGAAACAACTGTGATTGAGCATATAATCCACAAACCGGTTGTTATTGAGCTTGGGTCTCGCGATCGGGCGGTTACTTTGACCGAGCTTATCAAGTGCGTCACAAATAAAGGCCATTACTTCGAAGCGATTTTCCTTTAAAAAAGGTACGGAATCGACCTGATTGGCCAACTGCATATTGCCTGCTTCGATATAAAACAGAAGTAACCACCTGAGTTGTTCGGTCTTTGTTTGATTGGTTATTTCGGCCCGGTCCAATTCCTGGATCAGCTCACGTGTTTCGCAGTGTTTGTTGAACAGTCGGAGTGCCATGAAATAGGTGGCAACGATGTTTGACTGGAAACGGATGACGGTCTGCTGCCTGACTTCTAGCCCGTCGTTGGTCTCAGCGATAATACCGGAGTGGAGCAGGTCGTTATAGGCCGTTTTATATTGCTTAACGATTGTATAGGCTTGCTTTTTAGACACCTGCAGTAGATCGCCGTTTTGTTCAATAAGCAATGACAAATCTTCCATCAACGCTTGCTTGGCCATTGTATTAACACCATTGAACACCCGTTTTTTCAAGTACTGCGTGATCACCAAATACTCATCAAAAGTAGTTACCTGGGAAAGGTCTAATTCCTCGCCGTTTAATTCATAATAATATTGGAAAAACAGCGGAATGTGGATGAGGCGCTTCTGATTTGATGGTAGTAAGTGATAGGATTTCGTTTTTCCGTTGATATTGCGGATGAGTTGGTGTAGTTCGGCATTGGAGAGTGTGGGTATGTTGGCCGATTCGTTGCCGGAAGTTTTGCTTAATACTGAAAACCATTGCGGATTGATGATGGTATCTTTAAAAATACTTTCGTATTTAAGAAGCGTCACCGTGCGTAACATCAAAACAATACGGAACCACCTGTATTGCGCAAAATGGCACACCATATCGATAAACTGGTTGATTACGCTGTAGAATTGTCTGTCGGCGATTAAGTCACTATGCAGTTCGTCAATAATCAGGTAGAAGTTGCCGGGCGCGGTATCCCGATGGGTTTCCATAAATGCATCCAGCAGGTCGCTGGTATCGAAACCCAGTAGATGGGCCAACCATCTATTGCTGTGATAACCAAAAGCAGTTCCCTGCAAAAGAGACAGGCTGTTGGTAAAAAGATAAATGTCATTGATTGAATTTGCATGGTTTTGGCAGATTTGCTTTTCCACCCAACGGGATATTGCAATGGTTTTTCCGTGCCCTGTGTCACCGCTGAGAATCCCCGTAGTAGCACCACTGCGATGGAAATGGTCCATGAAGGTATGAATGCATTCCCGGTCGATCGTAAGGTGGTAAGGAATACCGCATTTATGCTTATTGCTTTGAATATTGAACAAGCTGATTTTAGTAGCATTCACCGAAATCTCACCCCAAGAGCGTTGCTGCGATGTTTGTAGCTTGCCCTGCTCCATTTGAACATAAAAATGGTTCCAGCTTTCGAAGCCACAATATTCGGCCAGTGTATTTAAGGTGTAGATAGAGGGTTGATGTACGGAAGATGCAAAGCCAAAAACCCGTTTGAGTGTTGTTTCACTGACGCTTTTAGCAGTTGCAGACTTAATTTCGAGGGCCAACCGATAACAATCAGCGGGTACAATTTGTGTGATTTGGGACTTGCCCAATACCAATGACTTTAACTTATCGAAATAAGCTTGTAGGTACGTTTTCATGGGATGAGTAGATGTTTTAACAATACACCTATTGTCAATCTGTCTGTTGATCTCAGACTTATCGTTTCATAATCTGAAAGGCAGATCGATTAGTAGCTGTTAGTGATGGGATTTGTTAGTTGTTTTCCATTGTGCCTCTGTTTGCTGATTGTTCCAGTTAATTATTGTGTTTGCATGATTGACCTTGGCCAAAGATAGAATATTTTCTGTTTTACCTAATTCATTCTTTGTGAATAATTTGAACATTAGTCTAATACGGCCCGTCTTGGCAATAGGGGTTTATTCAAGGTAACCTTTCATGAAATCATGGTTAGCTTGCCTACAAGCAAACTTACTTATAATTTGTGGAGTATATGCAACAATTTGGGTAATGTGAACAAGATGAACAAACCGAGAAAAAATGAATATAGTGAACAATCTAACTGAATTGCGGCCCGGTTATCTTTGCGTGAAATCACGGTATGGCAGGATAGCCTAATTTAAACAAGACACTCCCGAAGAGCGAGGCGCTCCCCGGAAATGTCTAAAACATCTACCGGCTAACTAGTTACAATAACCATACCATATTAAACAAACACAGCCTTACGTGCTTAGCGTGGAGGGTATTTAATTATATCTATTGAAAAACATTTTATGATTGTAAACCCATTACCTATGGAAGCATCATCTACTTATCCTGAATTCTCTTTTTTTCGTTTTGTTTGCATCTGTCTATTAGCTCCGTTGTTGATTGTTTCCCCGGGTTTGATGGGGGAGGTACATGGGCAGGAGAAGATTTATGCTACATTGGATGTTAGCTCTGGAGTCGACGTTGTTGGTGTACTAGGACCGGGCGATGCCACGGTCAATAATCCGTCGCGTGCTTCCGATCATGAGGATAACGCAGCTGCCGAATTGGTCTCAACAAGGGTTCTTGCTGGGATTTTAGGTGCTGGAGACGCTTGGCTTCAAGTAAAGTTCCCCGAACAGTCGGGTGGTTCTCCAGACATTCCGGCAAAGGCTGCAACCTTTTTCAGAATTGATGCACCCACATTAACGGGTATCAGTTTGGATTTGGGTAGTCTATTGAATATGGCCAATAACATCATTCCGGCCGAGTTATATTATGGTAGTACTTCAGGTAGCAATGGAACCGCGATTACCGGTATCAATGTCATTTCAAAAATTGTCCTTGGTGGTGATGGAAGTCATTATTTGATGGTGTATTCCCCCGATAACGTAACGGATTATGATGGTGTGCGTATAAAGCTGACATTTTCGGGACTAAATGTTACCGTTGCATCCAACCTCCATCTGAACGTTTACCATGCCTTTACGTTAGATGCGACACCCTCTTGCGGGGTTTCTTCATTTGCCGATCTCGGGCAGGCATCGGGAGTGACTGTTTCTATCGGCGATTTGGTTTTGAATCCCGGTTTAGCCGTTGATAACGACGCGAATACCCACTCAACCATAACTACCGGTACATTAAATCTCCTGGGCTCTATATTCCAGACATTTTATTTCAATGGGCTTTCTGCGCCACAGGACTATTTCAAAATTAAGTTTAAAATCGGCGGTGGCAGTGCGCTTGATTTAAATGTGCTGGGAAATTTTGAAGTTCGAGCCTATAACGGCGATCAGTTGGTATATACCAAGAAATTGCAGGGTGCGCTGGTTAATGGCCTTGACCTGCTTACTTTATTGGAATCTGGCAATCCCATTACGGTGCCGTTTGCACCAGGGGTGCCCTTTGACCGGGTTGCGATTGGAATTAATACAACGGTTGCTGTTAACCTTGCATCTTCGCCACTTGAAGTATACCACGTTGAACGGTATGGTCTTAATGGTTCTCCACTGATCTGCGTTGATCCTGACCCCCCGCTGGTAGATGAGGGAGATAATCATATGCTGGGAATAAATCGAGAATGTGCGGACCAATTAGTAGGACACCAATACGTAAATTTCCCGTTTAATGCGATAGACGGCGACCCAGGTACGTATGCCGTATTGGAAGCAACTTCCGGTTCATTATTAGGTCTCGATGCCTATTCCGGGAACATTGAAATCGGATATCCAGACAATATACAGGCAAATACGACTTCCTATCTGAAGATCGATATGGGCAACAACGGCCTTTTGACAGCATTGCTGGATGGCAGTTTAGGCGGATTACTTGGCGGTACATTGGATAACCTGGTATTTGGCGATCATTATTTCGACATTCAAGTGAATGACGAAAACGGCGATCCGGTATTAAACGGCTCAAGCGCAAATGCATTCAATGGCGTGCCGATTCGGGTTGTTCAGGATAAATACGGCGCATTTTATGTGGCAATTACACCGACTACGCCATATAGGAGTGTGAAAATCACAGAGCACTTCCCTGCATTGGTGGGGTTGGAGGCAAGCCGGACGATGAAAGTTTACAGTTTATGCTATTCGACCGGTTCGGAAGATTGCGAGCAAGCCTTTGCCACGTATTCGGAGTCGAGTGGATTTGATATCGACGTATTGGGCATCGGGAATGCAGGAGTAACCAACGCACACCTCGCAATCGACGATGACGACGAGTCGGTGGAAGAGGATGAAACCTATTCGGAAATCGGTCTCGGCGCAGCAGACATTGGGGCTAGTTCGTTCCAGTTTGTGGAATTTCACACACTGTCCAATCCGGCTGACTATTTCAAAGTAAAGCTCGGCGTGGACGGAAGCAGTGTAATAGATATTAATGTGCTGAACAATATCGAAATCCGTGCCTATGCGGGTGATGAACTGGTTTATTCGCAACGGATTGAAAACGGCAAGCTTGCGGATATAGATGTACTTGGCCTGTTGTCGACCGATGATGTGGTGACGATCCCCATCGGGCCGGGAAAAGCATTCGACCGGGTCGCCGTAGGGGTTACCTCCACGGTGGGACTCGGCGTGTTCAGTGCTCCCCTGCGACTGTATAGTATCAAGCGTTTCGGGGCCGGTTGTCCCGATCCGAGACCGATCATGACCGACCCGCCGACTGAATCGCCGTTCAATGATCCCGATTGCAGTATCGATCTGGGAGCGTTTGAGCACGTGAATTTTGCATACAATGCCATTGACGGCAACCTCGACACCTATGCCACCATATCGGCCGGATCCGGAGCTATTGCCGGTATCGGCGCGTATAGCGGCTACCTCGAAATGAACTTTGGTACTGAGGTTCCGGCACACGAGACTTCTTACATCCGCATCGATATGGCAGATGATCGGATGCTTGACGCGTTGGTTGGTGGAAGTCTGGGCGAGTTTATCGCAGACGTGGGCGACCTGGTACTATTTGGGAATCATTATTTCGATGTTGCGGTCCTGGATGCAGGCGGCGATGAGCTATATGAAACATCCAGTATTGGCGACTTTGCCAACAACAACGTCCGCATTGTACGGGATGAATTCGGCCGGTATTACATTGCCGTAACGGCAGATTTACCCTATCAGTCCGTGCGTATCACGCTGCACAATACCGCTCTTTTAGGAGCTGATGCGTCGACCACCATGAATGTTTACAGCATGTGCCGCGAAACGGTATTCGACCCGTGCGAACAGGCAACGTTTACTTCTTTTGACGGCACGGGGCTGAGCGCGTCCCTGCTGAATGGAGCTAACCCGGCGGGTGTGACCAACCCTCAATACGCGATCGACGGAAACAATTCCAACTACGCAGAGTTCTCTTTGGGTACCGTTGGGGTGAACATTGCGGCTTCACTCTATCAGGATATTTATTTCAAAGCCAAAGTAACCACGACAGCTACCGACAAGGTGAGGCTGCGCGTGCAGGTTCCCAGCAGCCTGTTGAACGTGGATCTGTTGGGTGCATATACCGTTTATTTGTTCAACGGTGAACAGCAGGTTGGCAGTCCAATGACCCTGCAAAGCGGGCTGATCAACGAATTGGATTTGTTGGGCCTGTTGAATTCGGGAAGTGTCATCGGCGTCGACCTTGAACCGGGCGATGGCCTTACCTATGACCGTGTCCGCTTTGAGATCAGTAAAACGGCCGGAGTAGCTGTAGGCAACCCCATCCGGCTGTACGGCGTCTACCGTATATCGGATGCCTGCCCGGATCCTGAATTTGAACAGCCCCCGTTTGAAGTGTGCTCCGACATAATTGTTGATGCAAACGAATATGTAGACGATCTCCAGAATTTATTGGACGGAAATCACAATAGTTACGCCACGATACGCTCCGATGCGGGCCTGGTGGGCACTTTCGGCAGCTATTCAGGGACGTTGGAACTGGGCTATGGCAGTGTGGTGCCTACGGGGACACCTTCTTACATCCGCATTGGCTATGACGAAGATATCCTGAGCACGCTGCTCGCCGGGTCTTTGGGAGACGTCGTGAATGATGTACTGAATGGCATTGCCCTGGGCGATCACTATTTTGAGGTAATTGTCAAAGACGAAAACGGTACGGAAGTGGTATCGGGAAGTAGCAACAACCTCTTTGAGGGTGCAGACGGGCAGATTGCACTGGTACAGGATACGGAAGGCCGGTACTACCTGCGGATTAACCCCGCAGCCGATTACCAATCCGTACAGCTCATCGATCATACGACGGCCCTGCTTGCATTGGGACTGTCTGAAGGCCACCTTGATGTGTACGGTATGTGCCATACGCCGAATACAGCCGAATGTGTGGCTGCGTTTTCTACGTCGTATTCAGGCGATGGACTTACCGCAGACGTATTCGGCGTCGGCGGAGCCGGGGTACGGAACGCATTCTGGGCCATTGACCAGAATACCTCTAATGCGTCTACCCTGAGCCTGGGTGCGGCAGCAATCGGCGGTACCATTCAGCAGAATGTGCAATTCAATGAAGTCGTTCCGGCCAATACGCCGATCCGCGTGAAGTTGCAGGTTGGGTCAGGATCTTTGAATGTAGACGCCCTGTCTACATTGGAGGTGATCGGTTACCTCAACGGCGTTCCCCAATTTACGCAAAACTTCAATACCGCATTCGTAGAAGCGGATGTCCTTGCGCTATTGGATGGCGGTACTCCCGCCGAATTGACGATAGAGCAGGATGTTTCCATTGATGAGATCGCGATCCGGCTAAGCAGCCTAGCGACCCTGGGGATTGCCCCCAACGTAAGCCTGTATTCCGTAATTCCGTATTGCGCATCGTTCACCAACAGCTACCTGACGGTAACCGAAGACGGTGCCGTGGCCGATGGGGTGGCTTACAACGAAGTGACCGCCACTGTATTGGATGCGGGAAATAATGCCATTGCGGATCAGGAAGTGGTGTTTACCATCGTCAAGCCGGACGGGACGACGACCACACAGACGGTAATAACCGATTCGGAAGGTATCGCTACGTTGCAGATCACCAGTACCACAGCGGGTGAAGCGACCATTTCTGCTGCGGTAGAAGGTATGATCATTTCTGTGGTACGGACCGGCCCGGATCCGGAGGATGTAACGGATGCACCAGCCATCGTGACGTTCGTTGCGGGGCCGGTTGATCACGGAGAAAGCACGCTGGAAGTGACCAAAGATGGTGCCGTGGCAAATGACGCCGACTACAACGAGCTGATTGCGACGGTCGTGGATGCCAACGGCAATCCGATCGAAGGAAAAGATGTGGTGTTCAACGTCACCTACCCGGATGCAAGTTCAGAACCGATAACAATATCCACAGATGCCGAAGGCAAAGCGGTGCTGCAGATCACGAGTGCAACAGCGGGTGATGCGACTGTCGAGGCAACGGTGGATGGTACGGCCATCAGCGGCAGTCCTGCAACAGTAACCTTTGTTGCAGACATTGTCGACTACGACCAAAGTATACTGGAGGTAACGAAGGATGGGGCAATTGCCGATGGCGTGGATTACAACGAATTAACGGCCACGATCACCGATGCAGGGGGGAATCCGGTAGCCGGTTCGACGGTCATATTCGGCATCACTTATCCCGATGGAACAACCGATACGGAGACAGTGGTGACCGGCGCAGACGGAAAGGCCATATTGCCGATCACGAGCTTAACTCCCGGTACGGCTAATGTGACCGCTACGGTGGGTGGCGTGCCAATCAGTGGAAGTCCGGCAACGGTAACGTTTGCTCCATGTACGGCGCAACCTACGATCACGTATGACGGCACACTGGATATTTGTGAGGGGAATGGCATCTTATTGACATCAAGCACGGCAAACGGCTACCAATGGTACCTGGATGGCAATCCAATTGCCGGTGCAACAACTGTGACCTACATGGCTACAGAAGCCGGTGTTTATACGGTTATTGTGATGGGAACCGGCGGTTGTTTTAGTCTGCCTTCTGCTCCTGCGACCGTGGTCGTGAATCCGGCACCTGAAATAACGATAAACGGGGATGCCGAATATGCGATTGGGATAGGGACATCCATTACCTTACCCGATGTTGCCGTAGATCCAGCCAGCGCAACGGTAACCTGGTATGATTATGAAGGAACGGAAATAGGAACGGGTCTGACGGCACCCGCAGTAGGGCCGTTTACCGAGCCAGGCACCTATGTCTATACGATTGTTGCCGAAGATGGCGATTGCAGTGCAACGGCTTCGATCAGTATTGTCGTATTCGATCCGGACGCTTGTCCTCCGGGCTACGAACGGATTTATGTAAATGCATCAAATACACCTTCGGGTGTCACCAATCCCGGCGGAGCGGTCGGATCCGATTTGGCGGACCGTGCAGAAATAGCCATTCCGTCGTTGTTTGGAACAAACCAGCTTGACCTGTCATTTGCAGAACCCCTGTCTGGCGGCGAGGCTTTGCATGTAAAGGCTGGAAGCCGGGTCAATCTGAGTCTGATAGGAGGCGTAACCTTGACCATACAGGCCCTGAATGGCGGAACGCCGGTGGGAACCCCAGTGTCGCTGAGCGGCGGATGGTTGCTGAATCTGCTAGCCGGTGAAAACCAATCCGATATTGTGGTGCCGAATCCCGGTGCAACCTACGATGGTGTGCGGGTATCGGTGCAAGGTGGCTTGCTGGCAGCGGGCAACATCGATGTATATGCAGCCTACGCAAACCGAGAGGTGGCCGAACTGACTGATTGCCAAGAAGTCGTAGACATCCTCACAGGAAGTACCTCTGGGGCACTTGGTGCGCTAAATGGTGTTACAAATGCCCCGGCTGCGACCAACGACGATATGGACGATTTTGCGACCATCCGTCAGAATGTTAACGCCCTCGGATTTGTCCACCTCACGGCACTTTATTCATCAACTGCGAAAGCAGGCGACTCGATACGGGTGATCGTAAAGAATCCGAACGGCGGTCTTTTGGATGCGGGCGTCTTGGATGGCATTTGGATCGACGCATACAACGGGAATACTGCTGTACACTCGGAATTGGTGGATGCATCGGTACTCCGGATCCAGTTATTGCCGGGATCAACAGATTTGAATGTAATATCATTTGCGAGTGATGCACCGTTTGATCGTATCCAGATTCGCGCCGGTGGCGTTGTGGGCGCGCTGAGCAGCTTGGAAGTATATCATGTAGAGCGGATTGCGGCCATTGATATTGCAAACCCCGGATTGCCGGGAGGCGTATTCGAGATATGTCAGGGAGCGGATTTGGTGCTGGACGCGGACGATTGCGGTACCGTATATGATTGGTATGACAATGCGACCGGCGGCGCACCCATCGCTGCAGAAGGATTCACATTTACCGTCCCAACAGACTGGGCGCCGGGCGATTACACCGTCTATGTACAGCCGAAGCGCTTCGGTTGTGATTTCGGTGGACGTATTCCGGTAAATATTCGGGTATTAGAATCGCCGACAGCAGGCGATATTGTAGTCGAGTCGGCATCTGACGTGTATTGTTTCGGTGACGAAGCGGTGCTGACTGCTACCGCTCCAGATTTCACAGATCCGCAATTTACCTGGTACTTCGATGCGGATAAGTTGGAACCCGTAGCTAGCGGCAACGGTGTAACTTATACAATAGACAATGGGGGGCTAAGCATTGTTGGTTTGGCGCCGGGCACTTATACATACTACGTGAGTGTACGGGAGGGTGCCGATGGTTGCGAAAATCCAGCCGGCGAGCTTGCAAGCATCGAGATTACGGTTGATGAGATTGCAACCGAGGATGACCTGACTAATATTCAGGTGAATGGAGTGGATCCGACCGATCCGCTGTGCTTGCTGCCAACTGAAGAAGTTGTTCTATCTGTTGAGCTTTCTCCTGCAAGTACGATCGAAAATGCCGTATTCCATTGGTACGATGCTTCCGGAACTTCTGTGGGCACTAGCGCCGATGGTACACTGAACTTGGGGATTTTGACACCAGGGGTCTATACTTATAGCGTCGGGCTGAGTGGTGACGACATTTGCGAGAGTGGCGTGGATGACCGTAAAACAGTTACGTTCACCATCAATCCGGTCGCAGATGCCGATGACATTGCCGAGGTATCGGTGAATGGTGTGGACGGTGGCGAACCACTCTGTCTGTTGCCGGGTGAGACTGTGGTATTGGAAGCCGTCCTGACTGACGCAAGTACAATTACCAACCCAGTGTTCCACTGGTATGATGCGGATGGTAACCTGGTTGCCGGCGGAGAAGACGGCGAGCTGGATTTGGGTGCATTGGCTCCGGGCGACTACACCTACCGTGTGGGGGTAAGTGGTGATGGTTTGTGTGAAACACTGGAATCGGATCGGAAATCGATCAGCTTTACGATCAATCCAAATGCAGGGCCGGACGACATCGGCGATGTGACTGTCGTGGGTGCCGACCCCGATGGCAATGTGTGTATTGATGCCGATGGTAATGTGACGCTACTGGCTGTGCTGGCAGAGGACAGCGATTTGATAAATCCTGTCTTCCACTGGTACGATGCGGATGGAAATCCGGTGCCGGGCGGGGAAAGCGGCGAACTGGTATTGACCGGCTTTGCACCAGGCACTTATACATACTACGTGGGTGTAAGTGCGGATGGCGTCTGTGAAACGCCAGCGGTTGACCGTAAATCAATAAACTTCATTTCGCGGATTTGTACCGACCTGGCCATCGAGAAGACAGTGGACAATGCGACACCGTATGTAGGTGACAACCTGGTCTTCACCATCGTTGTTACCAACAATGGCCCCGGTGCCGCAACCGGTGTCGTAGTGACGGACGAACTGCCAAACGGCTACACGTACGTAAGTTCGGATGCGACGGTGGGCACGTTTGACGCGGCCACCAACACATGGACGGTGGGCAGCCTAGCAAACAGTGCCAGTGCAACGCTGACGATCACGGCCAGGGTGCTTGCCGCGGGCGACTACATTAATTATGCGAGCGTGGACGGCGATGAGCACGATCCGGATGAAGACAACAACGAGGATACCCCGGACGATCCGGTGGTGCCGGTTCCGGTGACTGACCTGGCCATCGTGAAAACGGTGGACAACGCAACACCGTATGTGGGCGACAATGTAGTATTTACCATCGTGGCTACCAACAACGGTCCGAGCGATGCCACGGGCGTGGCGGTGACGGACGAGCTACCGTCGGGTTATACCTATGTAAGCTCCGATGCGACGGTAGGTACGTTTGACGCAGCCACCAATACCTGGACGGTGGGCAGCCTGGCCAACGGTGCCAGCGCGACGCTGACGATCACGGCCGGGGTGCTTGCCGCGGGCGATTACATCAACTATGCGAGCGTGGACGGCGACGAGCACGATCCGGATGAAGATAACAACGAGGATACGCCGGACGATCCGGTGGTGCCGGTTCCGGTGACCGACCTGGCCATCGTGAAAACGGTGGACAACGCAACACCGTATGTTGGCGACAACGTGGTATTTACCATCGTGGCCACCAACAACGGTCCGAGCGATGCCACGGGCGTGGCGGTAACGGATGAACTGCCATCGGGTTATACCTATGTAAGTTCGGATGCGACGGCAGGTACGTTTGATGCGACCACCAGCACCTGGACGGTGGGCAGCCTGGCCAACGGTGCCAGTGCAACGCTGACGATCACGGCCAGGGTGCTTGCCGCGGGCGACTACATCAACTACGCGAGCGTGGACGGCGACGAGCACGATCCGGATGAAGACAACAACGAGGATACCCCGGACGATCCGGTGGTGCCGGTTCCGGTGACCGACCTGGCCGTCGTGAAAACGGTGGACAACGCAACGCCGTATGTGGGCGACAACGTGGTCTTTACCATCGTGGCCACCAACAACGGTCCGAGCGATGCCACGGGCGTGGCGGTGACGGATGAACTGCCATCGGGTTATACCTATGTAAGTTCGGATGCGACGGTAGGTACGTTTGACGCTGCCGCCAATACCTGGACGGTGGGCAGCCTGGCCAACGGTGCCAGCGCGACACTGACCATCACGGCCGAAGTACTTGCCGCGGGCGACTACATCAACTACGCGAGCGTGGACGGCGATGAGCATGATCCGGATGAAGACAACAACGAGGACACACCGGACGATCCGGTCGTACCGATCCCGGTATATGAATTGAGCGTCACCAAGGTGGCTGATCAAGATCGGGTGGTGGCAGGCGAGACAACCACCTTTACCGTGACGATCACCAACAATGGTCCGTCGCCAATCGGAAGCGGTGAGACAATCAGATTGGCAGAACTGCCAAGCGAAGGAATGACCATCACCAACTATGCGATTGCAGCCGGTAACGCCACGATTGCGGGCGGTGCCAATGAGGCTACGGCGACTACTACCGATGTGGTAGCGGTAGGTGGTACGATCGTGGTCACCATAAGCGCGACGGTCGATGCCGACGCGCCTGCCACGATCACCAACGGTATACAGGTCTGGGGCCCGGATAAAGATCCGGAGACAGATGATCCGGACGATGAAGATGAAACACCAGAGATCCCTGTAGACCGGGTGTCCAATATGGGTATCACGAAAGTGGCTGATCAGGCGCGTGTGAAAGCAGGTACCAGCACCACTTTTACCCTTACAGTGACTAACAACGGGCCTTCGGTTATCGAAGTGGGCAAGACCATTCAGCTGGCTGAGCGTCCGGGTACGGGCGTGACGATCACGGGATACGAAGTGACTGCCGGGGCGGCAACTCTCGCCGGTGCCGGTAATGAAGCTGTGCTGACGACTACGGGTAAGATTACCGTAGGTGGTACGATTACGGTGAAAGTCACCGCGGATGTGGATGCCAATGCACCGACTACCATCACCAACGGCATCAGCGTATGGGGGCCGGACAAAGATCCCGGTACGGATGATCCGGATGATGAAGACGATACACCTGAAATCCCGGTAGACCCGAATGCCACGTTGAGCATCACCAAGGTTGCTGACCAATCGCGTGTGAAAGCAGGCGAAAGTACTACCTTCACCTTGACAATTACCAATGAAGGGCCGTCATCAATTGCGAATGGTGAGGAAATCAGCCTGTCGGAACGCCCCGGTGAAGGAGTTACCATCACCGGATACACGATAAGTTCGGGTAATGCAACGGTAAACGGTACGGGCAACAGCGCCACGGTGACCACCACTGCGGCATTCCCAGAAGGTAGCACAATTGTTGTCAAGGTAGCTGCCACCATTGCCGGAGGAGCGGAAGGCACCATCACCAACGGCATCAGCGTGTGGGGTCCGGATAAAGATCCGGGCACGGACGATCCGGATGATGAAGACGACACCCCTGAAATACCGGTAGATCCGAGTTATACCTTGAGCATCAGCAAAGAAGCCGATGATGAAACCGTGATTTCCGGCGGAAGTACGAGCTTTACCGTAACCATCACAAACAATGGGCCGTCAACAATTGCTACCGGCAAAGTGATTAACTTGGAAGAACGTCCGGGAGCGGGTATCACCATCACGGGCTATGAAGTAACGTCGAGCAATGCGACCGTATCCGGTACCGGCAATAATCCGGCGCTCACTACGTCTGCGGCCATCCCGAGCAGCGGAACCATCGTGGTGGTGGTAAGTGCTGACGTAACGGCAGTGGCCGGCTCGACCATTGCTAATGGCATAGCCGTATGGGGTCCTGATAAGAACCCAGATACGGATGAAGAGGACGATGAAGACGAAACACCGGAAATTCCCGTGGAACGGCCGTATACGCTCAGTATTGAGAAGGTCGGTGACCAATCCATCGTAACTGCTGGACAGCCGACGACCTTCACGGTAACCGTAACCAATAATGGGCCGATGGCTATCGAAGCGGGTAAAGATATCGCACTCCAGGAACGTCCGGGAGCGGGTGTAACCATTACCGGCTACGAGGTGATTTCCGGAGCGGCCACGGTAGTGGGTGCTGGCAACCAGGCCACGATTGCGACAACCGGCGCTATCGACGTGGGCTCGACCATCGTGATCCGTATTACGGCAGACGTGGCTGTGACTGCTGCGGGAACCATCACGAATGGCATTACCGTTTGGGGGCCTGACCGGGATCCTGACACCGACGATCCGGACGATGAGGACGATACGAATCCGATTCCGGTGGATGCCACTTTGGTGATTCCGAATCTGTTTACCCCAAATGGCGATGGCTTGAACGACCTATTCGTGATCAGGAACCTGCTTCAATACCAGGGCCGGGAACTGATGGTCATCAACCGATGGGGCAATCAGGTCTACAAGAGCAACAACTACAACAACGATTGGGATGGAGGTTCACTCGCGGAAGGTACATACTATTACATCTTGCGTGTTCGCAACGGAAACAATGGCGAATGGCAAACCCATAAAGGTGCGGTAGCCATCATCAGAGTGACAGGCCGCTAAAGAGAGGATTACCTGCCGGGTGAATGCCCGGCAGGTTAACTGAAAGACGCTGATTTGACCATATCCAATAAACAGATAAAGACATGAAGAAGTATTTTTTTCTATTGCTGATCGTCCTTTTAACCGCCCCTGTGTTTGCCCAACAGGCGGTACAGTATAGCCAGTACATGTTCAATGGGTTATACATCAATCCGGCGTACGCCGGTTATCGTGGGCCGGTAAACTTTCATACCTATTACCGCTCGCAATGGACCGGCATGCCCGGTGGTCCGAGTACACTGGCCCTGGCCGCGGATATGCGTACCGCAGGTGACAATGTGGGGCTTGGGCTGAACCTGATGAGTGATCGCGTGGGATTAGAAAAACGCGTTTATGCCTATGCGAACTATGCTTACCGGCTGCGCGTGGGGTGGGATCCCGAAGATAGGTTGGCATTCGGCATAGGTTTGGGATTTATTCATTCCGGATTTGATAATGCTGCTGCGCGTACTGAGGATCCCGAATCCGTGAACATCGAGAATTCGTTTCTGCCCGATGCCCGGTTTGGCGTATATTATTCTACCAATACCTTTTTTGCCGGCGTTGGTGTGGACAATTTGATTTCGCAACTGATCTTCAACGACAATAACGGAAGCACCCGCATCCCTCCGGTTACGCAATATTACATTACCGGTGGGGGCATTGTTCCGTTGGCCACCGATATTCTCTTGAAGCCATCTATTTTGGTGAAAAATGCGAACAATGCGGCCAGCCGCGCGTGGACGACGGATCTGAATGCAGCGGTCATTTTTGCCGAGCAGTTTACGTTTGGGCTTTCTTACCGTACTGCACTTTCCAGTGGAAAGCAATTAAGCGAAAGCCTTAAAAGGCCAAATTCCATTATTGCCCTCGCTGAGTTTGTTGCCGCCGGACAATTCCGCATCGGTTATTCCTTTGACTATGCGCTCAATAGAATCAATAACCAGGTTGGGGGAACCCATGAGATCTCGTTAGGATATTCACTGAACAAAGGAACACAGCGCGTACGTACACCCCGGTATTTCTAAACAAAATAACCCCTACCTATGAAATTTTTTGACACGAAAGCTAACTTGATTTTGGGACTTTGCTTATTCGTTATTGTTCCGTTGCAGGCACAGTATTCGTTGCTGAAGTCTGCCGATCGTGAATTTGATGCATTCAACTTCATCAAGGCGATTGAGTTATACCAACGGGCATATGAGGCCAAACCGGATATCAGAACGGCCGAACGACTGGCGGAGTCGTACTATCACATCCGGAATTACCGTGAAGCGGAAACCTGGTATGCCCGCTTAGCCAACCATGACGAAGCAAAGATTGATCATATTCTGCAATACGGGCATGTGCTTCGCAACAATTCGAAATTCCGGGAGGCAAAAGCGCAATACCAACGGGTGGCGCTGAAGGCAGATGGAATCATCAGCAAAGAGGAGCTGAATATATTGTATGCCTCGTGCGACTCTGCCGTGGTTTGGCTGGAAAATCCCGTCAAAGCTGTGGAGGTTAAAAACCAAAAAAAATGGAATAGCGCGCAAGCCGAATTCGGTGCAACCAAAGGTCCGGATGGACTGTATTTTGCTTCCGACCGGTTTGACGGAGCGGCAAAACCGGATGTTATTTATGGCTGGACAGGTAACCCATATCTGTCCATGTACGTGGCAAAGGAAAACACGGTGGGTAAAGTGGATGCCACTTGGGGCGATGGGGCCAATCATTTCGGGCCTGCGACGTTTTCCAAACAACGAAATGAAATCTATTTTGCCGTAACCCGTAACTTAACCAGGGAAGAAAAGCGAAAGGCAGGGAAGGATGTGACCGTCAATATCGAAATTTTTTCTAATTCATTGGATTCAGCAAACTGGGGTGCGGATGCCGTTCCATTCCGTTACAACAATATCACGGAGTGGTCTGTGGGAGACCCTTTTCTAACAACATCCGGCGATACGCTCTATTTTACGTCGGACATGCCGGGGGGTAAGGGGGGAACCGATATCTATTATGTAGTTCGCCAAGGAGACGGAACCTGGGGCGATGCGGTCAATCTGGGCGATGCGGTGAATACACCCGGTGATGAGCGGTTCCCAGCGATCGATGATCGCGGTGATTTTTATTTTTCATCAGATGGACATTTGGGAATGGGAGGATTGGATGTATACCGCGTGGTTGGGACCGGCAATGCCACCAAGGCCGTTAATTTAGGCTTTCCGTTCAATTCACCTTACGATGATTTCTCCATCCGGTTTGATAAGGAACTGGAAGGATATATGGCCTCGAATCGAAGCGGTGGCGCCGGGGCAGACGATATTTATTGGTTCAATCTGAACAAAATAGTCCAGATTGATTTAGAGGGAGGCGTTTATAACGAAAAGACCAGGCTCCCCGTGACCGGGGCGAAAGTGACTCTTACGCCCGTTGGCGAGGAAGTGAATGCCGTAATTGTCAACGCCGGAACGGACGGCAAATTTAAATTCAATCTAGCAGAAAATACAGTCTATACGCTCACCGCCGAACAGACTGGCTTCCGCACATTTACACCGATGAGCTTTTCCACTTCAGGCATTGATTCTAGCACAACGCTGCAAAAGGACATTTACCTGTCGCCGGTTGAAGTTAAGGAAGTGGTTGTACTCCGTAATATCTATTTCGATTTTGATAAAGCCGATATCCGCCCAGACGCGGCTTTGGAACTGGATAAGATTGCTGCATTTCTAAACAGTGATCCCAGCGTGCGCATCGAACTGAGTGCACATGCGGACTCCAGGGGAACCGCAGCTTATAACATGAAACTGACCCAACGACGGGCCGATTCGGCGGTGGCATACTTGGTCAGTAAAGGAATTGCAGCCAGCCGCTTGGTTGCCAAAGGATATGGTTTCACTAAACTGGCCAACCATTGCGCCAAAGGAGTTGAATGTACCGAAGAGGAGCATCAGTGGAACAGACGGGTGGAATTTTTTGTGATTGGGAATGACGAATGAAAGGCACTTAATCCGATTTACAACTAGACGTATTTATTCAATACCCATTGTCCGAAATCGGCAAATTTTGTCAGTTGGAGTTCCCGTTTGTCGGATGCGATTTCCTCCAATTTTGCAGTCATCTTCTTGCGGGCCGCTGCTTTCCACGCATTTCCCCGGCGTTTGGGGTCTACTGCAACGGTATGGAAGATTAATTTCTCGGTTTTATAGGCTTTGCCCTGTTTACTGAACGCTCTTTTGTACGACCGGATCTCATACTCAATGTAGCCAATATCATCCGTTTCGTAACTGATAAGGATTTGGAGCAGGCGCCCCGCACGATAGGCAAGGTGTTGCGGGGTTTGTTTGGCAACCGCGGTGAGCAGGTTTAATGGTTTCTTCGCCTTACTCCATTGTTGTAACATAAAATGAGTGAATGCGACAAAAAAGTAATATTCCAATTGTTTTTCGTGACCCTCTATGGTCTTTTGTGTATCCCCATTAGCCGAAGATTGCACGATAAATTGGGCAGCTATTTCATATTGTTTGCAGCCCACATACCGATTTAATCGGTATACGCGCGCGGTCAATGTGGCTACACTTTTAAAATGTTCCGGGTAGGTGCGTTCTGACAGTGCTGCCAACTTATCAATAAAAGGGGTCATTTCTTGATAATAACCTATGCTCCGGAGACTGTCAAGGATGCCATCAAGTGCCGATAGATAATCATACGGGGGGTAATCCCACATGGATTCGTTGGCTTCGGTCAATTTGGTCAGCTCATTGAATATCCGCAGCGCGGAGCGGTATTCGCCGGAATGAATAAAAAAGAAAGATTGGAAGAGCAAGTGTAATTTCTGAGGCTCAAACTGATGCTGACTACCTCGTGTAGAAAGGCTAAGTTCGCTTAAGATCAAATCATTCACCTGTTTATCCTGCTTGCTGCTTTCCGGGCGTTTTCCATGCGTAAGCCGGTGGCTAAGAAGCTCATAAAGCGAATAATGTTCGTGGATCTGCCGAAGTGATTGCAGGGTGTGTTTTGCCTTCATTTGCTTGTCCACCAATTGCTGCTCACTAAGCCCCGGAAATCCCATGTCTGCAAGTGCGGTTAACTCCATCCGGGCGGCTTGGTAGGCAACCGGATGGTGCTGGCTTGCTACTGCTAATTTGAAAGCCTTATGAAGCTCCTTGAATGCCCTGGAAGGGATGGAGCGTTCGAAACACAACCTTGCTTTCAGTAGGCATTGGTATTGTTGGTACCATGTATCCTGTTCGATACGGATCTGTACCAGCATGTCCGTTAATGTTTTGTATAAATAAGCGGCTGTATTTTCCAATGACTTCGTCGGATATTGCTTTTTGTATTGCTCTTGCCAGGATATTCCTTCGGGACTTGCAGGCGCTGCAATCAATTCATACAGTAGCAGGTAGTCACTTTCTTCCTTCAATCGGATACTGTTTAATTGAAAGAGCTTTTTTTCAGCGGCGGAAAGTGACTTGACGAGTTTTTCGAGTTCGTAGAACAACATGGTAAGTAAAGTAGCTAATGAAGAATAAGTTGAAAATAATATATTATTTAACTATTTGATTATAAGTTTTTTATTAAATTATTTTGATGTTTTGTTTGTATTATAATTCATAAAATTATTAAAAAAAGGTCGATTTATCAAAAATATACCCGTTACTTTTGACAGTATTATAAGCCAAGTTGCATTTTTTAACCAGTTGTATGAGCAGTAAAATAATCGTTGTAGGTAGTATGAATATGGATATGGTGGTGAAGACAAGCCATATTCCACAACCCGGAGAGACAGTCTTGGGTGGATCTTTTTTGATGAATCCCGGTGGAAAGGGAGCGAATCAAGCTGTGGCTGTTGCCCGTTTGGGTGGTGACGTGACCTTCATCGGTAAAATCGGTGATGACATTTTTGGAAAGCAATCTTCCCAACTGTTTGATGAAGAAGGGGTAGATACGAACGGCATTTTGGCCGATGATCACAGTCCTTCGGGCATTGCGCTGATTACCGTGGATGAACGCGGTGAAAATAGTATCGTAGTGGCACCGGGTGCGAATGCCCATTTAGAACCTAACGATGTGGAAGAGGTGTTGGATAAGTACCCCGATGGCAAAATTCTACTGGTTCAATTGGAGATACCGATGCGGACGGTAGAACACGCCGCCCGCCTCGCCCGGAGTAGAGGCATGCAAGTAATTCTTAATCCCGCACCTGCGAATAGCTTAGTACCCAGTATGTTTAATTTAATTGACATCATTACGCCTAATGTCCATGAAGCAGAGATGTTGTCGGGCGTTCGTATTGTCGACGTACCGAGTGCCCGCCAGGCAGCCGAAAGCATACACCAACAGGGAGTGAAACACGTGATCGTTACATTGGGAAAAGAAGGAGCGGCACTGTTGGAAGAAGGCGTATTTTACCACATTCCGGCCCCAAGTGTCGAGACGGTGGATACGACCGCTGCCGGCGATGTGTTCAATGGAGCCCTCGCGGTGGCTGTAAGCGAAGGCAGGGCACTGACAGATGCGGTGTCTTTTGCCTGCCAAGCGGCATCTATTGCTGTGACGCGCATGGGGGCACAATCTTCTATTCCGTTCCGTAACGAGGTGCTATTGAGTAATATGACGTAAACAATAAGTGTAAACCGATTTTAAAACCAACAAATTATGTTTATCGTAGAAAGTTATGGAATAGCAGTTATATTCTGCATCATCACGATGCTCTGCTGGGGCTCCTGGGCTAACACACAAAAGCTGGTACAGCGGGAATGGCGTTTTGAGCTGTTCTATTGGGATTACGTTTTGGGGATTTTCCTGTTGGCCCTTATCGGTGCGTTTACCATGGGTAGCACGGGAGAATCGGGTAGACCATTCTTGGCCGACCTCTCGCAGGCGGAAGGAGCTAATATCAGGAGCGCATTTATCGGCGGAGTGGTATTCAATTTGGCTAATATCCTGCTTACAGCGGCTATTGCCGGTGCGGGGATGGCTGTTGCTTTTCCCGTCGGAATCGGCCTGGCACTGGTAATCGGTGTACTCATTAATTACCTGATGCATGCCAAGGGTGACCCTGTCTTTCTATTTCTGGGGGTAGGCTTGGTGACCTTGGCTATCATACTCAATGCGGTGGCTTACGGGAAGCACTCGGGTGGAACAGGAAAAAAAGGCGTGGGAAAGTGGATTGTGATATCAGTTATCGCAGGAGTGTTGATGTCTACGTTCTATCCATTTATCGCAGCAGGGATGGATTTGGAGAATTTTGTTTCGCCTGCACCGGGAAAAATGACTCCTTATACTGCTTTTGTCGTGTTTGCGGGAGGTATTTTAGTGAGTAATGTATTATTCAATACCATACTCATGCGCAAGCCATTGGAAGGGACACCTAGCAGCTACGGTGAATATTTCCGGGGTCGCTTTGGTGTGCACCTGGTAGGCATTTTGGGCGGTTGCATTTGGGGGCTGGGCAATCTCTTCAATCTGATTGCAGCGGGGAAAGCCGGTCCGGCCATTTCCTATGGCCTTGGGCAGGGTGCCACACTGGTGGCCGCGTTGTGGGGGGTATTGATATGGAAAGAATTTAAGGGAGGATCAAAGACCGTAAATGGACTCGTGGCCGCGATGTTTGTCCTGTTTGTGGTTGGACTAGGGTTGGTGATTGCCGCGGGAAGGTAATAAAGGGCTAGTACGGAATAAATAACATAAAGCTGCTACGGACACGTAGGAACAGACGATCATACCGCTACGAGGTGACACATCGCTGTACAGGCAAGTTATTGAAAAAAAATGGGTTTATCATAAACGTAAAGCTATGAAATTAAGGAATTTAAGATTGTTTTGTGCACTGTTTTGTTGGCTGGTCACGACTCAACTGGCAGTTGCTCAGGTCACGGTATCGGGAAAGGTATCGGATCAGAACACGGGTACTCCCTTAGCTGGCGCAACCGTAAAAGAATTAAATGGACAAGGCGGAGCGACGACCGACGATGCCGGTGCATTTTCCCTGTCGGTTTCGTCCGCCGACGCCACACTGGTAGTGAGTTACATGGGATATCAATCGCAGGAAATTGCGTTGTCGGGTCGGAAAACAGTAGACATCAGCCTGGTGGCGGGTGATGCTGCGTTGGATGAAGTTGTTGTCATCGGATACGGTACGGTCAAGAAAAAAGACCTGACAGGGGCCGTTTCCGTGGTCAATACCGAATTGCTCCGTGACCGGAATTCACAGGACATTGTGGGAGCCATGCAGGGTCTCGCATCGGGTGTAAAAGTAACGTCGAGCGGTTTACCGGGCCAGCAGGCTTCGATTATTATCCGCGGTTTGGGAAGCCTGACAAACAACGCTCCACTGTTTATCGTCGATGGAATGATCGGGGGCGAAGCACACCTGAACCCTGCCGATGTTGAATCCATCCAGGTGCTGAAAGATGCTTCGTCTGCGGCTATCTACGGTTCCAGAGCGGCAAACGGTGTGGTAATCATTACGACCAAAAGCGGTAAAGAAGGACCCATGAAAATCCAGTTTGACGGCAACGTAACGAGCACCAACTTGCCCCGGTACGATTTAATGGATGCGGAAACCTGGAAAAGGTACGATGACCTTGCTTATGACGAAGCGATTCGGACGGGTGTGGCCGGCGTGGTTAGCAGACAAAACCATTTTGACGCCAACACCGATTGGCAGGAAGAGATGCTGCGTACCGGTGTGCTGCAGAACTATAACCTGTCGTTTTCAGGAGGCTCGAAATCAGGCAACTATTTTGTGTCGTTTAACCGGATGGTAGATGATGGGGCGCTGTACGGATCCGGGTACGACCGGTATGGTTTCCGGGTCAATACGAGTGGCAAGAAAGGCATTTTTTCGTATGGTGAAAATTTTGTTTATACGAAAACCGACCGCAAGAATCTGAATGGGAACCCTTGGGCGGATTTTATTGCCATTTCTCCTACGATACCGGTAAAGGATGAAGCCAATCCGGGAGGATATGGTTATGGGAATCCCGATAGGGCCAATAACTATGGACGAAATTTGGTGGCGATGCAGGAATTGCGCCCTCAGGATAATCCGGAAAACCTACTGAAGGCGAATGTGTTCGGTCAACTCTCCTTATTTGATGCGCTGCACGCAAAACTCAACTTAGCGTATACAAATTATTCGGGGGTAACCAATACCTTACGTAAATCAGGCAATTGGACCATGGGACAGGGAAATGACGCTGCAAGCCTGGGATTCGAAAATTACAGAAGTGACGACATACTCATTGAGCAGACATTGAACTACAAAAAACGGATTGGCAGGCACGACATCGATGCCATCGGCGGGGTGACCTATAATACGTTTTTTGGGCAGACCAATTGGATTACCAAGCTGGATCCGCTGGTGATCGGGGATAAATATATTACCTCTCTTGATGCAGCGACCGGTATTACCACGGCAGGAGGAAGTTACCAAAAGGCACGGATCCTGTCCTATTTGGGGCGTGTAAATTATGCTTTTGACGATAAATACCTGGTTCAGGCCACCATCCGGCGAGACGGTACCTCCCGATTGCCGGAAACCACCCGGTGGGGTAATTTTGCTTCGTTTTCTGCAGCATGGCGCATCAGTGGCGAGCCGTTCTTTGATGTGCCTTTTGTAAACGATTTGAAGCTTAGGGCCAGCCACGGCACGTTAGGAAACAGCAGCATCGGATATTGGGATTACCAAGCGGTAATCAATACAGCTCCCCGTGCTGTCTTTGGTTCTCCGGAAACCAAAGTGCTGGGGATGACACAGTCCAGGCTGACGAATACCGACTTGGTGTGGGAGCGGAAAACAACCACCAATGTCGGTGTTGATGCAGTACTGTTAGACAACCGATTGACGTTTACCGCGGAATATTTCCATTCCAAGAGTAAAGACCTCCTTGTGTATTTGCCTATTTTGATGTCTTCGGGCAACGAAGGTGGAAATCCCGCCGTCAATGCCGGCAGTTTGGCAAACAGGGGTTTCGAAATTGAGACGGGATGGAAGGACAAAATAGGCAGCGAGTTTTCGTATTCAGCTTCCTTGAATCTATCCAGGGTACGAAATAAAGTGCTGGATTTAGGTTATGGGAGGGTTGAGTACTATGAATTTTTATCCAAAGCAGCCATCGGTCAGCCGTTGGGTGCATTTTATCTGTACCGGATGTTGGGAGTCTTCCAATCTGCCCAGGATGTGGAAAATCACAAGAACTCACAAGGAATGGTTATCCAACCGGATGCATTGCCGGGAGATATCAAATACGATGATTACAATAACGATGGGATTATATCCTCGGAAGACAGGCAACTGGTCGGTAATCCGTGGCCGAAATTCGAAATGGGACTTTCCCTGGGTGCGGCATACAAAGGCTTTGACATCGGAATTAACGGATACGGACGTTTCGGCCAGGATGTCTGGAATGGAGCAGCTGCGGCTGCGGCCGATTTCGCAAATAACCAGAACAACTTTAATGGTATCGTTCCTTGGACACCTGAAAATCCGGTGAATGACCGTCCAAGAATCGTTTTTGGAGATACACGCAACAGCCGGGGCGACCAAAACAGGTGGTTGGAAAACGGTTCGTTTTTCCGGCTGAGTCAGATCGCGCTGGGTTATACCGTGCCGGAACGGTTTTCAAGAGGTATCGGACTGGAGCGGGTCCGCACGGGTGTTACGTTGCAAAATCTGGTCACTTTTACCCGTTACACGGGGTTGGATCCGGAGTTCCGGGATTCGGGAATATTCACCATCGGAGCCGATAATACCTCGTTCCCCAATCCGCGGTCCGTTATGTTTTCATTATCGTTTACATTTTAAATCAATTCAGACATGAAAAGATATATCGTTTATTTAACAGGTGTATTCTCACTGATCGTTATTTCATGTGATGAATCAAAATTGGATATCAATAATGAGAATACCATATCAACAGGCAACTTTTGGAAGACAGAAGCCGATATTGAACATGGTGTGGTAGCCGTATATAACATGTTTTACCGGCAAGGCACCTGGACCCGGAATATATACACCCAGATGCAGGGGATGGCTGACGATGGTGTCAGTTTGGCGGGATGGACCGAACTGAACGAATACGCAAAGTTTATATTTACCAACTATAATTTTGGCGAAGTAAACACAAAAATATGGCGAGAGCATTATATCGCGGTCTTTCGGGCAAATCAGGTACTGGATCACATCGATGATATACCATTCAGCAATGAACAGCACCGGCAGGATCTGATCGGGCAGGTTAAATTTTTGCGTTCCTTTTACTATTTCTACCTGACCACACTCTGGGAGAATATCCCTTTCGTGTTAAAAACCTCTTCGGCGTCTGATGCACCGGAACAGAAAACGCCGGCAGAAGTTTTCGCGCAGCTTGAAGAGGATCTAAACGATGCGGTCTCAAAACTGCCGGCTACCCGGCCGGAATCCGATTACGGTCGTCCTACCAAGGGGGCTGCTTATGCACTATTGGCAAAAGTGTACATGCAGGGCCATAAATGGCAAGAGGCCGTTCAATGCCTGGAATGGCTGGTGGACGGAGAGGGTAAAAATTACTACGATCTGACGACCGATTACGGGGACAACTTCCGCAATACGACCGAGAACAATAGAGAGTCGTTATATGAGATCCAGTTTTCGCTGATAAACCGCGTAGGTTTCGATCAAACAGACAACCATTTGGATCCAAACGCTCAATTGGGTACCCAGATCGAAATGAACCAGGCGCCGGTGGGAATCGGATGGAATAATGTAGAAGCCCGGCGGTGGTTAGTGGATTACTATAAACGTGAGCAAACCACGGATGGAAAAAATGACATGCGCCTGTTTTACAGTGTGTGGTATGACGACGCAGGAAAGGATTTTCCCGAACGGCCCGATACCTTGATTTACGGAAACAATTGGAGAGCGGATTGGGGAAAACGCGTATTCATTAAGAAATACAGTACCGATGAAAACCCCATCTATTACTGGAATGATAACAATTTCCGCTCGTTACGGTATGCGGATATCCTCTTATTGTATGCCGAGGCCTTAAATGAGTTAAACGGTCCTACGCCCAAAGCCATCGAATGCCTGAACCGGGTAAGACAGCGGGTAAAACTGCCGGCGATCCAGAACAGTACGTATTACGACGGGGCACAAATCGTTAGCGATAAAGCCGCATTTAAGGAGCATCTGAAGATTGAACGGGCATTGGAGCTTAGCCTGGAATGCGTTCGGTGGATCGATTTGAAAAGATGGGGACTGGATGATCAGGCTACGATTAACGAGTTGAAAAGCAGGGATAGCGATTTCAATAACTTTATCATCGGAAAATCGTCGCGCATGCCCATCCCGCAAAGCGAGGTGGATAACAATCCGAATCTTACACAAAATCCAAACTATTGATCCGGATTCACCAGCCCGATTGCCATAGCAATCAGGCTGGTGAAGACCACGTTTAATCAGATTTCAGACATGAAAAATAGCGGATTCCTTCGATTCTTACCCTTAACCGTTTTGTGCTTTCTTGTGTACGCATTTACGGACGATGAAAGCCGGACCATTGTCCCGGAGGTAAATTACGAATTCAGCGGCGGGGCGGGGCATTATAACTATGCGCCGAGTGTTATTCAGGATCAATATGGCATTCGGTATGCGTTTGTATGTCAAAATCTCGAACCTTTCAAAATTGTGGACTATATTTATCTGTATAAAGGCATCCCCACAAAAGACGGCTATAAATGGCAACCGGGAACCCGGCTGGTGGAACCTTCTGATATCGGATGGGATATCAATCACATATGCGATCCCGATGTGAGGGCATTTAAGACAACTTACCAGGGTGAAACCTACGATTACATCATGACCTACCTGGGAACCGACCAATGGGATAATAAACACAATCAGATCGGTTTGGCTATTTCCAAGAACATTGAAGGACCATATATTAAGTTCGATAAAAATCCGATTGTGCCATCCGACGACCGCACGAAGTGGGGCGTAGGTCAAAGTACGTCCATCGTCTTAAATGACTCTACTATACGCCTTTTCTATTCCAATTCTAGCGGCGGCTTTACCTACAGGGATGTGATCTTGAATGATCTGAATCATATACGGTTGGGAGAAGAAAAGAGAATAGCCGGAATGGGGAGCAATAACTATCCGGCCTTTTCGGAAAAAAACTGTTACATGGTTTCGGAGAGAAGGGTGAACATGGACACACAGATTCCCACATGGGTCGGCAACGTGGCTGAGCTCACCTACATTCCGCTGGACCAGGATCTGACCAAAAGCGGTGATAAATGGATCAAAATAGGAGCGGTTACACCCAACGAATCGGGGTTTCCACGTAACCATAACCCCGGAATCTTGACGGATGAAAGGGGATACATGCTGAACGATGACGAATTAATCATGTATTTTACCCCCGCAGTGACGGGCTCAAATTGGTTATGGTCTTATGATATGTATTCTGCCAGGTTTAACCTGAAAGAGTTTTTTAGCAAGTGAGATGAAACAAATAGCGATAGGACTCATGCTCCTCTTCGGTTTTCAAGGGATGAGCTTTGGATTTCAAGCCCGTAAGCCTATTTTGGTCATTACGGATTGTTATCATCCTTATCAGGATCCGGGAGACAATCTTGATCTGATACAGGGATTTGCGCTCCGTGACGTGGAGCTGTTGGGTATTGTACTGGATATCACCGATGCGTTCCGGAAAGATACGGCCGATCATCCCACTTTATGGAAAGATCCCAGGGGTCCAAGGGAAGCGGGGATTATTCCGGTACAGCAGCTTAATTACATCTTTAACCGCAATGTGCCTTTTGCCGTTGGTCCGATGACCCTTATGAAAACGGAAATGGACGAAATGCGGGATTCGCCCGGATTTGAGCAGGAAGGCATAAAGCTGTTACTGGATGTTCTCAGGAAGAGCCCGGAACCGATTGAGGTATTGTCATTTGGCAGCGCAAGGGCGTTGGCTGTGGCTTTCAACCGGGAGCCTGAGTTGCTGAAAAAGAAGATCAAACGCATTCATTTGAGTGCGGGCACCGCCAGTAAGAATTATGCATTGGGTAAAGATGAGGGGGCCAATATGATTCCCGGCGGAGAATGGAATGTAGCGTTGGATGTGTATGCCTTTACGCGGATATTGAAGTCGGGCTTACCCCTGGCACTGTATCCCTGTGCAGGGAAAGACGGTGGTTTTGTCAAAGACATCAACACTAGTTATTACACACTGTACGACATGTCTTTTTTGAGCAGCATGCATCCGAAACTGCAATGTTACCTGGACTATGCATTTGATAAAACCCTGAGGTACGATTTCCTCCGGTCCATGGACGCCGGGGCACCGTATACAGCGGGGAAAAAGCCACAGTTCGACACGTTTCACGTGTGGGAGTCTGCAATCTGGTTAAATGCAACGGATCGGATCATCGCTAAAAGTGAAGATGGAAAGTACAGGCTGGTAAAAAAGGAGCAGCTTGAAGATACGGACCGGGTGATAGAAAACGGTTTACGGCCCTGTAGGCTGACGGAAATTAGAGATGACGGGCGTTTTCAGTTTGAATACACTGCGGGCGATTCCCCTATTTATATATACCATCGGTCCGATACCGAAGAGAACGAAAAAGCCCTGAATGCGGTGATTCCAAAACTTTTTGAATCGTTCGAACCGTAGTGCCGGATTGATTTTTAAATGCAGAAAACAGGAGTAAAGATGCCAAACATACAGCTAAATTCAGGTGTTTTCGGATGGATGATGTTGATCAGCCTGTTTTCCTGTACCAAGGAAAATACACCCGAGAAACCCTTGCTGCCTGACCCGACCGATGAGTCCCGGTATGATTTTATAAATCAGGAAGAAGTGTTCGGTTTTTACAACCAAAGCCGTTATTCTTATTGCCCAAGTCTGGTGAAAGAGCTGGATGGAAACGTGCATCTATTTTTTTGTGGAAACCCGGAGCAATTGGTGATGGTGGATCATATCTATCACATACAGATCCATCCCGACGGTACGCAGACCCTGCCGGAAAGCGTCGTACAACCGGGGCCTTCCGGTTCTTGGGATGATCACCACATCTGTGATCCTTCGGTCATCGGAGGTAGTTTTCGCATGGGCGGAAATACCTACAAGTACGCGATGTTTTACTTAACCAACCAATATGATGTTTATTACAACGAGGTAGGTGTAGCATTCAGCAACGACCTGAGCGCTGGACAATGGGTGAAATATCCGCAGCAGTTACTAAAGAAAACATGGGCGCATGAGGGAGATGAGCAACTCCCAAACGGAGGGAAATCTTGGGGGGTAGGACAGCCGTCGGCGGTTTCATTGGATCAGAAGGGCGAGGTGCTGCTAACGTATACGGTCGGGGATAAAAATGGGACGCGGATCGAATGGGTAAGATTGAATTTAACCGATATGGATACCTATGAGCCTATACCTTCCACCCGGATGGTAGATAATGGTTTAGTTAACATCGATTATACAGGTAGGGATTATACCTGCAATTCGGATTTTGCAATAGATCCTGAGGAAAATGTCATCGTCATGGTCAGGCCCGTGCAGCCCCATCCGACCACATATCCGGCGTACCTGAATCAAAGCCTGGAAGTAAACTACATGCCTCTGGATGATTTCCTGAGCAGTTCCGGGAAATGGGAAGTGATGGTGCGGATCGCTCCTTACCTGACAGGCTTTGCAAGAAATCATAATGCGGGACTGGAACGGGATCCGTATGGGGTGTTGGAAAACTGGAAAGCTCCTGTTGTTTATTACACGGTAAGCAAGGAGGCACCGGATGTAGCACCTTCCGCCACATCCCATGCCGAATGGACCTATCATATCTGGAGAGGAGAGGTAATCAAACAATGATGAAACCGAAGAAAAATACCTGTAAAATGATCTTCCTGATGATCGCGTGGATTGTCATTCCGTTAGGGATGTCAGCGCAGATCAACGTGATTTTTGATACCGATATCGGTAGTGACTGCGATGATGCCGGTGCGATGGCTGTTTTGCATAAGCTGGCAGACCGGGGTGAGGTCAACATCATCGGGGTGATGTTCAGTTCAAATGCCAATCGGTATGGTGTCGGTGCTTGCCACGCGATTAATACCTACTATGGAAGGCCTGACATTCCCATAGGTCAATACATGGGCGAAGATGAAATTGGAGACCCCAATGATTCTTATTCGGCCCTGATTGCCGGTGCAACGGATAAATACGGTCATTCGTTGGTTGATTCCACCACAGAAATCGTATCCTTGTACAAGAAACTGTTGGCGGACCAAACCGATAGCAGCGTTACCCTGGTATCGGTGGGGCATCCGGTAGCGTTATTTCATCTGATCCGGGATCCACAGGGAATGGATCTTGTCAAGAGAAAAGTAACCAAATGGGTGGCAATGACCCATACAGATCGCATCCCTCAAAATGATTGGAATTTCGGTAGAAATGGTACTGATAAATATATAAAGGAACTGTTGAAAAGATGGCCAACCGATGCTTATTTTAGTGGAGCCGGTGAGGATATCATTACCGGCAACCGGAAGCTTCCGAACACCGGAGATCGGAATCCGGTAAAGGCGGCATACGAATTTTGGCCGGGTAATGCATTAAAAAACGGCAGATCCAGTTGGGATCAGATCGCCGTGCTGTTTGCCGTAAGACCGGAATATTTTAATATTGAACCGGGTTGCCTAAGGCAAAATGACAACATGGAGACTTTTTGGACGACGGCTATTGACCCAGATTTAACGAAGCGTTTTAAAGTTGTCCCCCGTATTCCGAAAGATACGCTGGAAGATACGATAGAAACCTTGATGGCTGAAAATCCACGTTGAAGTATAGATGACTAACAGTTTTACACTAAATTAGAAATTAGATATGACAAAAAGCAGATTAGTAATTGGCGGCCTTTCGTTGTTTTTGGTTACCGCCTGTTCCACAACGGGAGTAAATAAAAAAAATGATCCTGATAAAGTCATTCCCAGCATCATTTTCGACACCGATATGGGCCCAGACTACGATGACATCGGAGCGATAGCGGTGTTGCATGCGTTGGCCGACAGTGGTGAATGCGAAATACTGGCTACGGTAGCCAGCGATGCACATCCATCCATTGCACCGACGATCGAGGTATTCAACCGTTATTTCGGCCGTGACAGTCTGCCTGTTGGCGCTGCGGTTCAAGGTGCGCCCGACTTCACCGCCCAAAACGGATGGAACGATACCTTGATCAATATTTTTGCCCCCGATGTGCGTATAAAAAGTTATCCCGACGCAGTGAGTGTGTACCGCCGTATGCTGGCCAGTCAACCTGATAATAGCGTGACGATTGTAACGGTGGGATTCTTTTCGAACATCAGTGCGCTGTTAGATTCACAGCCCGACGAATATTCGCCGTTAAACGGTATCGATCTTGTCAAGACAAAGGTGAAACAATTGGTGGCAATGGCAGGTGCATTTCCGGAGGGTGTTGAATTTAACGTCAACGAACATGCTTCGGCTGCGGTGAATGCCATGAACAAGTGGCCCAAACCTATCTTATTCAGTGGTTTCGAGATCGGTTTCAAGATTTTTACGGGCGGTAAAGTAGCCGCGCAAGGAGGGGATAATCCGGTGAGTAAAGGGTATGCGTATAACCTAAAAACCTATACCAAGGAAGGAGAGTCTAACCGCAATTCATGGGATCTGACAGCGGTGTTGGTTGCGGTCCGGAATCCAGCGGATTACTTTTATGTAAATGGACCGGGGAAATTTATCGTCCGTGAAGATGGATCAAATACGTGGGATCCGACAACCGATGCGGGTCACTATTTCCTGAGCCATAAATATCCATATAATCACGTCGCGGATGTCATCGATGGATTACTATTGCAGGGAGTATCACGTCGGCAGTAGTGAATCACAGTTAAACGGAGATGTAATGAAAGCAATGAAAAAATTTACACTGTCAATCGGAAGTTTTTCTATGTGTTGGTTACTGTGTTTTGGACAGGCACAGCACCCGGAGGAACCACAAAGAACAAAGGTTATTTCCCTCGCCGAACTACAAGACAAAATCAGGGGAGGCTGGGCGGGCCAGACAATCGGTGTTACGTTTGGCGGACCTACGGAATTTCATTACAACGGTACGTTTATACAGGATTATCAGACAATTCCGTGGTACGATGGTTACCTGAAGAAGTGGATGGAGGATGTTCCGGGGTTGTATGACGATATCTATATGGACCTGACTTTTGTAGATGTTTTTGAACGCTTGGGAATGGATGCGCCCGTGGACTCATTTGCGAATGCTTTTGCCAATGCAGGGTACACCCTTTGGCATGCTAACCAAGCTGCACGTTATAACATCCTCAACGGAATCAAGGCACCGGAATCGGGCCATTGGATGAATAATCCACATGCGGATGATATTGATTATCAAATCGAATCAGATTTCGCCGGACTGATGAATCCGGGAATGCCCAACTCAGCCTCGGAAATCAGCGATAAAATCGGGCATATCATGAACTACGGTGATGGCTGGTATGGCGGTGTATATGTAGGAGCAATGTACTCATTGGCGTTTGTATCGGATGACATTCACTATGTAGTGAAGGAAGCGCTTCGTACCGTTCCTGCTGAGAGCGATTTTTACAAATGTATTTCCGACGTGATAACTTGGTATGAACGGTATCCCGATGACTGGAAACAGACCTGGTTTGAAATACAAAGGAAATGGTCTGAAGAAGTGGGATGCCCGGACGGCGTGTTTGCCCCGTTCGATATCGATGCAAAAATCAATGCAGCTTATATTGTACTGGGCTTACTTTATGGCAACGGTGACTATACAAGAACACTGGAAATCGCTACGCGCGCAGGGCAGGACTCCGATTGCAACCCTTCAAGCGCTGGAGGTATTTTGGGAACCATGATGGGGTATAATAAAATTCCCGCCCATTGGAAAATGGGACTGGCCGATGTTGAAGACATGGAGTTTAAGTATACGACAATGTCCTTGAACAAGGTTTATGACATCGGGTATCGGCATGCGCTTGAAATGATCCGGCGCAATGGAGGCACAATCGACGAAAATACGGCAACGATTGCCTTGCAGCGTCCTACACCGGTGCGGTATGAGAAAAGTTTCGAGGGCCTATATCCGGTTGAGCGGGTTTCGGTAAATCAAACGATTACAGCCGAATACGCATTTGACTTCGAAGGGACAGGTATCGTACTGTTGGGATCCGCACATAAAGACCGAGACGAATTGCCAAACCATGTTTTTTCATTGGAATTGCATATCGATGGCAAAAAAATAGAGACATTTTCCATGTCTACCGATTATACCAAACGGCGCCACGAGATTTTCTGGAAGTACCAACTACCGGAAGGCAAGCACACCGTGAAAGTCGTGGTCACCAATCCCCGGGATGGTTATCGGGTATGGGCGGGTAACTATGTAGTGTATGGTAATATGCCGGTGGATGGGATAAACTACCATAGCACCATTTCCGGCAGGTAACCGTACTAAGCCAATATTGTATTAAAATAAGTTAACAATTTGTTGGAAAACCAGCAAATTGTTGGCTTATTTTGTCTTAGTTTTTTGCGAATATATAAATCCGATTGGTTAACCAAGAACTGATGACAACGATGGCAGACAAACATGAGAGTGAATCTCCTACCTTATTGGAATGGGCGGAAGTTGAGAAATATATAAAACGTGCAAAAGATGCGTTTGAACCGTATAGGCAATCTTCAGTGCAGCAACGCATTGGTTTTTTACGCCAGATCGCCCATGAAATTAGCGCCATCCGGACCGATCTTATTGAAACCAGCCACGGGGAGACACACCTTCCCGAAGGGCGTCTCAGTGGAGAGATCGACCGGACGATTAACCAAATCCATTTGTTTGCCGGGGTGTTGGAGGAAGGATCGTGGGTAAATGCGATTATTGATACGGCCGATCCGCAACGCGCGCCGGTTCCGAAACCGGATATCCGGCAAATGCAGCGGCCTCTTGGACCGGTGTGCGTGTACGGGGCAAGTAATTTTCCCTTTGCGTTTTCGGTGGCCGGGGGTGATACAATATCGGCTTTGTCTGCAGGGTGTCCCGTATTGTATAAAGTGCATGAAGGGCATCCACAGACGTCCTTGCTGGTAGGCGGCTGCATCGAAAGGGCCGCCCGCCAAACAGGTATGCCCGATGGTGTATTCGCTTCACTGATGGTGGCAAGGGATGTGGGCGTACAGGTGGTTACCCATCCGTCGGTCACGGCAGTTGCCTTTACAGGCTCTTTCTTGGCGGGTAAGGCGTTGTATGACGCAGCGGCGAAGAGACCGGTACCGATTCCGGTATATGCTGAAATGGGAAGCATCAACCCGGTTTTTTTGTTGCCTGATCGATTGAAGCTCCATGCCGAGGCAACGGCCGCCGCACTGGTGGCCTCTAATACCTTAGGCGCCGGACAGTTTTGCACCAATCCGGGATTGATGGTGCTGTTGCAGTCGCCCGACACGGAACATTTCCTGTCCATGTATGGGAAGCAGTTGGCCGAACAGACCTGCCATGCTATGTTGACACCGGGCATCCACAGGGCCTACTCGGCGGGGGTAGAACGTTTGAAATCCATGGTCGAACTCAGCACATTGGGTGAAGGAAAGAAAATGGAATCGGCCAATGCCGCCGTTCCGGTAGCCTTCCGCGTCAGTGGGAGCGATTTTCTTGGAAATAGCGCCTTGCAGGAAGAATATTTTGGCCCCGCGTCCATACATGTCGTCGCAGAAGACCGGGCGCAGTTGCTCGAAATAGCGGAAGCATTGGATGGACAGCTGACATGCGGAGTTTGGTGTACCGATACAGACATTGACTCATTCGGACCGCTATTTCAGCGATTGGAACAAAAAGCAGGGAGGTTGATTATCAATGGTGCTCCGACGGGTGTCGAAGTATGCCATGCGATGGTGCATGGGGGGCCTTTCCCGGCCACGACAGATACCCGGAGCACATCGGTGGGGACCCAGGCAATCTACCGTTTTACGCGACCTGTGAGTTACCAGAATTATCCCGATCGGTTACTGCCCGCGGAACTGCGGAACGGCAACGAGGCAGGCATCTGGCGGAAAGTAGACGGTGAACTGACCCGGAAGTCACGCTAAGAAAACAGGTGATTACAAGCGCTAAGGGAGACGATGAAGATTTCGTGTTAAGAAAACAAATTATGAAGCTATACAAAACTACACTGGGTACCTTGCTCCAAGCAGTAGATGGTTATTATCAAATTGACCAAGATTGGGATGAACTGATTAACCGCGATCGACTTTACGATTATCTTGATAATCGGTCGAAATCGGCTCGCTCGGTAGATGAGAGGGAAGCCAAGGCATGGATCGCTAACAAACTGTTGCCGCCAATTGGCAATCAGGAGGTGTGGGCAGCAGGGGTAACGTATTTCCGAAGCATGGAAGCGCGGATGGAAGAGGCAAAAGAATCCGGCGGCGCCGACTTATACGATAAAGTTTATCACGCTGAGAGACCGGAACTATTTTTCAAGGCGTTGCCGCACCGAGTAGCGGGTCACGGTCAGACGGTAAGTATCCGCAAGGACTCCGCGTGGGATGTGCCTGAGCCAGAACTGACACTTTTCATCAATTCGTCGGGAAGTATCCAGGGGTATACCGTGGGAAATGATATGAGCTCCCGAAGCATCGAAGGGGAAAATGCGCTGTATCTTCCGCAGGCAAAAGTATACGATCGAAGCGCCGCGTTAGGTCCCTGTCTGTATGTGCCTGAACTGCCGATCGATCCTGAAACAACCATTGCGATGCAGATATCAAGGGCGGGAAAAGTGATGTTCAGCGACTCGGTGCAAATCAATCGGATAAAACGTCCGTTAGAAGAGTTAGCTGCTTATCTGTACCGTGAATGTCGATTCATATATGGAAGTTATTTGATGACAGGTACCTGCCTGGTGCCTGCCCATGATTTTACGCTAGCTCCCGGTGATGAGGTCGATATTACCATCGACTCCATCGGTACCTTGCACAATACGGTAAGTTATAACTGATCTTTTCTTTTCCATAAAATAATAAATGAGGATAAAAAACAGTTAGGATAGGATAGCAAATGGGTGGCTTGGCGTACTCCCTATCTCTATTTTTGCTATTAACAATTATACCTCACTTAGCGAAAAGAGAAATGCGAGTACTTTTGTTATCTTCCCTGTGGATGGTATGTATGGGTTTCAAGCCGGTATATGCCCAGCAACTTAAGGAATCGGAAAAGACAATCACCTTATTTGATGGAAAGACATTGAATGGCTGGAAACCGCTAAATCCAGCTGATGCGAAGTATTGGCAGGCAAAAGACAGTTTGATTATTGGAGGAGATGGGATCAGTAATGTGCCTCAAAATACGTACTTGCAAACAACCGATGAATACGGCGATTTTGAATTCAGGTGCCTGTTTCGTCTTTCCGGCGATGCCGCTACAGGGTTTATTAACAGCGGTATTCAATACCGTTCCAAGGTAGCGGGGAATGACATAGTGGGGTATCAGGCGGATATAGGCGACGGGCATTGGGGCGACATCTATGATGAGCATCGGCGCGGGTTATTGCTGCCGGGGGACCTGCGCATTGCATGGCGTATATTGAAAAGAGGTGGCTGGAACAGCTATATTGTTCGGGTACAGGGAAACCGGCACGAGCTTTACATCAACGGCGTCAAAACATGCGACTATGTGGAAACGGATACGACCGTCCCCGTTAAAGGCGTTATCGCGTTCCAGCTCCATGGAGGGGGTGCCGCAAAAATTGAAATAAGGGATGTGACGATCACAACCTTTGACTGAACAACGGTTGGTTCTGAACCCGTTGATAAATCCACAAATGAATCATGTATTAACCAGTTTATAAACGATGCAGTCACGTCTATTTTGCTTTAATTTTCTATTCTTATTTGGCCTAGTATGTGTGGTATCCTGTACGGGTGACCGCCGTTCGACCGATTCCCAAGAGATTGACCGGGAGTATGTGTTGGATGCCAAAATGATCGGCTATACCGGGGTCGGCGGAGATATTGACGGTCGCCGTAATCCCGTGCTGCGCGCAAAAAAGGGTGAGCGTGTCAAAATTTCGCTGATAAACGGCGAACTGATGGCGCACGATATCACATTGGAGAAATTAGGAATAAAAAGTGAAACGATGCTGGAAGCAGGGGATACGACAAGCATTGTCTTTAAGGCGACCGAGGATGATACGTATTTTTGCAGCCTCCCCGGTCACCAACAGGTCATGCGGGGACAGTTTAAAATCGTAGAGAATTTTGAGGCGGCGGTTGTGAGCGACAACTGGGGGGTATCGCCCCGGAAAAATGGCCGCCCACTGAATCTCGGTTTTGAGCGGGGCAGTTTGCAGGACTGGAAGGCTACGGGTGATGCCTTTGGGCCACGGTCCGTTACTTTTGATCCGGCTCCGTGGTATCCCGATAGCGTCGTGCTGAAGCAATCCGGCGACTATTACGTAAGCAGCGGTGGTACGTTGAACTACCAAGCCACGGGAACACTTACTTCCACATCATTTGAAGTGACACATCCCTGGGCATCTTTTAAAATTACCGGTGGAGCATTGGCGGGATTACGGGCCGAATTGGTAGATGCAGTGGCCGATACGGTGATCTTTAAGATGTCGGGATACATCAACGAAAGCAAACCGAGCGATCCGGCACATGCTGCGTTCCGTCCCGTGGTGGTCGACCTGAGTCGGTACCAGGGTAAGGAAATCTTTGTCCGTTTGGTGGACGAAGAAACGGGAACTGTGCCTGAAATTGCGTATATCGGTGACAATCCCTGGGCGCATATTTCGTTTGATGACTTCCGTTTCCACGAAGAAAGACCCACGTATGCCAATGAGCTAAGGCCGGATGACGTGGTCATTTTGCCTCCACGTGACCTGGTACCGAATGCCGGGCTTTCCGGTGCGGAAGCTGCCAAAGTAATGGATGTTCCGAAAGGCTTTAAGGTGACACTTGCCGCCTCCGAACCTGATATTGTCCGTCCGATCGCTTTTACGCAGGACGACCGCGGCCGATTGTGGGTGGTCGAGGCCCATACCTATCCCGTACGTGCACCCGAGGGACAGGGAAAAGACCGCATCCTGATTTTTGAAGATACAAATGGAGACGGGACATTGGATAGCCGCAAGGTATTTATGGAGGGGCTTAACATGGTGAGTGGCATCGAAATCGGATTTGGTGGCGTATGGGTTGGTGCCGCACCGTACCTCCTATATATCCCGATTGACGAGAGCAAGGATCTACCTGCCGGCGAGCCAAAGATCTTGCTGGATGGCTGGGGCTATGAGGATACCCACGAAACACTCAATACGTTTAAATGGGGGCCTGATGGTTGGTTATATGGCAATCATGGAGTGTTTACGCATTCAAACGTGGGTAAACCTGGCGCATCAGATCAGGAACGGACACCGATTAATGCAGGGGTGTGGCGTTATCACCCTACACGGCACGAGTTTGAGGTGTTTGCAAATGGTACCAGTAATCCATGGGGAATTGATTTTAACGACTATGGCCACGCATTTACCACGGTATGTGTGATTCCGCATCTGTTTCATATGATTCAGGGCGGGAGGTACCATCGTCAGGGTGGCGAACATTTCAATCCGTATACCTATGAGGATATCAAAACCATCGCAGACCATGTACATTGGCTGGGCGATCAGGGACCGCATGCGGGTAACTTCCGTTCGGCTGCAGCCGGCGGTGGTCATGCGCATGCGGGTGCTATGTTTTACCTGGGTAACAAGCATTGGGATATCGATCGTAATGCCATTTTCATGAACAACATCAATGGATTCCGTGTAAATATGGATATCACGAAACGTGCGGGATCGGGATATACGGCAAGCCATGGAACTGATTTCATTAATACAAACGACTTTTGGTCGCAGTGGCTTAATTTCAGGATCACGCCCAGCGGATCGGTATTTGTCATCGACTGGTACGATAAAAACCAATGCCATAGTCCCAATCCCGATGTGCATGACAAGACCTTGGGACGTATCTTCAAAATCAGCCACGAACAGGATCAATGGGTGACCGTGGATTTACGTAAGAAAACGGATAAAGAGCTGGTCGCTTACCAACTTGATGAGAATGAGTTTTATGTGGTACACAGCCGGCGTTTGTTGCAGGAGCGGGGAGGTAATGCCGAAGTTCACGCCGATTTGTGGAAGATCTTTCATGAAAATCCCGACGTTACCCGCAAACTCCGGGCGTTGTGGGCACTGCATGTTACCGGAGGAATAAACGAAAAACAGGCCGAAGAGCTGTTGGATCATGCCGACGAATATGTACGCTCCTGGGCCATTCAACTGATTGCGGAAACCAAAAAGGTGCCTACCGGTGCGCAGCGGAGATTTGAATCGATGGCAAAGCGAGATACATCTGCACTGGTACGTTTGTACCTCACATCGGCACTTCAGCGGATGGCCTTGAATCAGCGGTGGGAGATCGTTAAAAACCTCGCTGCACACGAGGAGGATGCGGCAGACCAGAATATTCCCCTGATGGTTTGGTATGCGTTGGAGCCGCTGGTTGGGATGGATGCAGAACGTGCTACCGAATTGGTTAAAAACTCGAAATTGCCGAATTTGCAGGAATTTGTTTCAAGACGTATCGCGGATGGAAAAAAATAAATTGATCAGGCTTTCCATGGCATCTCTGGTTTTGACGCTGGTATGTCAGGATGCAGTGAGCCAGGGAAAGGGTAACGGAAATACCGTAACCTTTAAAAAACATGTATTGACCACCGCGTTTATTTCAGAGGGGGTGGCCGCGGCGGATGTTAACCGGGATGGGACCGTGGATATCATTGCCGGTGCCAAATGGTTTGAAGGTCCCGACTGGAAGAAAGTACATGACATCTATCCCGAAGATCAGGTGTTCGACGGTACGACGGGATACAGCAATTCCATGTTGAACTTTACAATTGATGTCGATCAGGATGGTTGGGTTGACTATATACGGGTGGACTTTCCGGGTAAGGAGGTATGGTGGTATCAAAATCCAGGTACAGGGGGTGGATTTTGGAAACAGCACACCTTGGCAAAAACCGCATCCAATGAATCACCGGCATTTGTTGACATGGATGGCGATGGCCGTACCGATATTTTATGTGGCGATCCGCATACAGGGGAGATGGTTTGGTTCCGATGTCCTTCTACCCAGGGCGATACGACTTGGACCCGCCACACCATCAGTGAGCCGAAGATGCCGGGTACGGAGATTTTTTCCCATGGACTTGGTTTTGGGGATCTCAATGGAGATGGACGAAGTGATGTCATTATCAAAGAAGGGTGGTGGGAAGCACCTATGGATCCTACCCAACCGGGCTGGGCTTTCCATCCGGCTGAATTGGGATTAAACGCTGCTCAGATGTACGTGATGGACGTAAATGGCGACGGTTATCCGGATGTCATCAGTTCGTCGGCCCATCGGTTCGGAATGTGGTGGTATGAGCAAGGACGCGATGCGGGCGGGAAGACGACGTGGAAACTTCATGAAATCAATAGCGATTACTCACAGACCCATGCCTTATCTTTGGTTGATCTGGATGGCGATGGTGACCTGGATCTGGTAAGTGGTATGCGTTATTTTGCCCATCAGGGTCATGACCCCGGCGAATCCAACGACCCCACAATTTTCTGGCTGGAGTTTGAAGCGGGAGAGAAGCCAACGTGGACCCTGCATGTGATTGACAACGACTCCGGTGTGGGGTTGAATAACGTTGTGCAGGATATGAATGGCGACGGTTTACCCGACATCGCTATTGCCAATAAAAAGGGGGTGTTTTACTTTGAGCGGATTGCGCCGTGAATGGCGCGCTGCCTAAGCTTGAGTATATTTTTCCGGTAGTCGATGACGCCACCGTAACGTGCTAGGATGTCACCACCGATCACACCGATAACCGGTTCCACCTCCAATTGTTCATATGCAAAATTGATGGAAGATAGATCGAGTATCGCTACTTCATAGTTTCGAAGGTGTAAGCCGCCGATTTGCAGATCAGGTACATTTAAGACAAAACTGGGCATGGAAGTGGTGCCTAAACCGGTTGATACCATGTCGGTATGCCGAAGTACGCTGTTTGGATGGAGGTGAAGGTGGTTTTCCACGGTTGCTTTGTCAAATACGGTTTTGGAAGCACCGGTATCCAGAACCGCTTTAAAATGCCTCCCAAAAACAATGACTTCCAACAAAAGGTGGAAGCCATCGTCCTGTAAGTTAAGCAAGGTCAGGGGAATGTAAACCATGGATTACAGGGCCCCTATTTCTTTTAATACGTTATTCATGTTACGTACCGCTTCGGCACTCTTTGCAAAGGAGGCTTTTTCGTCTTCATCAAGCGGAAGTTCAAGGATACGCTCCCAACCATTTTTACCGAGGATTACAGGAACACCCAGGTTGATGTCCTCCTGTCCATACTCGCCTTCTAGATATACCGAAGCCGTAAACAGTTTCTTTTGGTCGCGGACAATACTCGCTACCACTGCAGCACTGGAAGCCCCCGGAGCGTACCATGCCGAAGTGCCGATCAGCTTGGTAAGAGTCGCCCCACCGACCATTGTATCTGCGATAATTTGCTGTTGTTCTTCGTCAGACAGAAACTGGGTTACGGGCAAGCTGTTCCAGGTGGCATGCTTAATGAGCGGAATCATGGTGGTATCGCCATGGCCGCCAATGACGATCGCATTCAGATCGGCAGGGGAAGCCCCGAGCCGCAAGCTGAGTTGATACCGGAAACGGGAGGAGTCCAATGTGCCGCCCATGCCGATAATCCGGTTTTTGGGCAATCCCGTGGCTTTGAGGGCCAGATAAGTCATGGTGTCCATTGGGTTTGACACCACCACGAGAATGATATCCGGTGAATGTTTCAACAGGTTTTCCGCTACGTCCCGCACAATGTTGGCATTGGTGCCGATCAGTTCTTCGCGGGTCATTCCCGGTTTACGCGGAATACCCGAAGTGATGACTGCAACTGTGGAACCGGCCGTCTGGCTGTAATCGTTGGTCACACCAATTATTTTGGAGTCAAATCCCAACAATGCCGCAGTTTGTGACATATCCTGCGCTTTGCCTTCGGCAAACCCTTCTTTAATGTCTAATAATACCACTTCTTCGGCTAATTCACTGCGGACGATGTTATCAGCAGTAGTGGCACCTACAGCACCGGCACCTACAACAGTTATCTTCATAAGCTATTTTTTAGTTGGTTATCATTCGTATCCAAGGAACGGTAGCTAAGATAATTATTATAGTTGATAATTGATAATTGACAGTTGATAGTTCACTATCCATTATCCACTATCCATTATCCACTATCCATTATCCATTATCCATTATCCATTATCCATTATCCATTATCTAAAAAGGATATCCGATGGCGAGGTTAAATACGAGATTGCTCCGCCGCCAGTTGCTGTTGCGGAAATTGATCTCGTCAAATACCCAACGTTCGCCTTTGGGCCGGTAAGGAATACGCAACGGCATAGCTAAATCGGTTCGAAGTATCAAGAAACTCAGATCAAAGCGAAGTCCCAAGCCTGCACCGACTGCCATTTCGTTGATGAAATGGCGGCTGAATGCAGCTCCCGGTTTTTCGGGGTCGGAACGTTGAAGCCAAATATTACCTGCATCTATAAATGCTGCCCAATGGAGGATGCTTACAAGTTTGGCCCGGTACTCTGTGTTCAGCTCAAACTTAATGTCACCGGTTTGGTCGGCAAAGAAATTGTCTTCGCCGTAGAATTCCGGCGTATAAGAGCCCGGTCCCAGCGCACGGGCACGGAACGCACGCAATCCATTGGGGCCACCCATAAAGAATTGCTTAACGTAGGGGAGCTGTGTGGAATTTCCGTAGGAATATCCAAAACCGGCCATTGCGCGGGAGGCCCAAGTAGCATTTGCCCCGAGTTTCATGTAATGCCGGAAATCGGCTTCCATTTTGATATATTGCGAAAAGTTGGCGTCTAAAATCTGATATTGTCTGCCTTTTTGGACATTCGCACCACGGATAATTCCGTAAAGATTGGCAGATAAATCCAACCCGCCCTTGAAGTAATACGTGTGCTTGAGGTCCGCATTCATGGTGTTCGTGCGGGTGTAATTGTAAATGGGACCAAAGGTGAACATCGGTTCAATGGCGTGGCGGAGCGGCGGAACTGTATCCAGCATGGCCTGATAGGACTCGGTGATATTTCTCGGTTGCACATACGCCACTTCGAGTACTTTCAAGTCGTGCGTTTTCTCTGGATTTTCCTGCCACTGGTATCCGAAGGAAAAACGCATGGAATTGAGGCTATAGGCGGTACGGCGATTGAGGTACTCGTAGCCTACTTGAAAGATGGAACGTGGCACATACTTCCGTGTGGGCTGCCAGTTAAACGGAGCGATCATGCGCGGAAAGGAAAGACTGACTTCTGCCCCGTAGCGGTAGAAGCTGGAGTTAAGGTTGACGTTCCCGCCGGTTTGGGTTTCAAATCCACCAAACACGGTAAATGTTAGCAGTTCAGCGCTTTTGAATGCATTGCGATGCTGCCAGGCTACATTGATTTCCGAACCGTTGTATACCGCCGCAGTTTTACCTAACAGCTCGGTGCGGAGACCGTGCTTGGGCATAGGTGTGAGGTAATAGTAAGCATCCAGCCGATTCGTCTTGCCCGAATCAACGTCTACAAATTCATTGCGTACAAAACTGAAACTTCCCATTCCCACCAGTTGCCGGAGGGTTCGGGATTGATCGCCACGGGTATAGAGCTCACCGGGGTAGAAAATGATGGCATTGGCCAATGCAAACCGCCGGTATGTGTGTTCGGGGTCGATGAAGTATAAGCCGTGATAGCGTTCGGCTTGAGTGGAATCTGCACGTTGGTATCCGCCCTCGGTAAGCTTGTAGTTGGGATAAATATAAATGTTGTTGATGTAATAAGGCTGTTTCGCTTTTGCCGGAGTTTCCTCTTTGACCTTTACATAGAGGTCTACGTGGTGATCTCTGCCGGTACTGTCTACTTCCACAATCAGGTGGTCCGGACTGAAATAATAATAACCTGCATTCTTGATGGCCCAATCGATGCGTTCACGTTCGGCTATGATATTGTCCAAGTTGTAGGGACGTCCCGGCTGCAGGAGCGATTCGGGTTCGGTAGCTTTAATCGCCTTGCCCAGTTCGCTGCTATCCACTTCGAACGTAACCGAATTGATCCGATAAATGACGTGAGGTTTAGCCGTGTATGTCACAGTCGCTTTACGGTTTTTAATCGTAGTGTCCGATGCAACTTCGGCATTGAAGAAGCCGATATTTTCCAATCGGTTACGGAGTACATTTTCATTGTATTCGCGGTTGACGTCACTGAGCAATACCGGTGCTTGCCCCACTTTGTTTTTTAACCAATTGCGGAATCCCCGGTCACTTTGTGGTTCTCCGGCAATGTTATAAAGGTATAGCTGCGGGCGCATCCCTAAAATCGTGGTATTTGGTTTGGGCCGAAGCAGGTCTTCCAGACTCGCCGTCAGCGGAGCGATATACCGGTCGGGTATGGTGTCGGTTTCGATTTCTACTTCGCCCTTCACATACAGATTTTCTCCTTCTGGCAGGTACTTGATATTGCTGCAGCCGATGAAAAACAGGGCGGCTGGCAGCAGATGACTTAGCCTTACAAATGTCTTACTCATTTGTCCTCCCTTTCTCTAACGATACATTTTCATTTTGCTCGTCACGCCAAGCTACGATGTCATTATTCCGCGATTGGGTATTCGAAGATTCATTTTTCTGATTTTCCCGTTCGCGCTGCCGCTGTTCCATTCGCTCTCTGAACTCGGGATCATTTTTTTGCAGGCTGTCAAGTATTACCTTTCGTACGCTATCCCGATAAGCCGAATCCGTCTCGATCCGTTCCGCATCCCACCGTCTCCTAAACCGTCGGGAGTCTGTATTGAATTCCTGGGCCTGTCTGTTGCGCCGATTGAATATTTCCCTAAACTTATCGTAGTCCATGTTTAGAATAAAACCGAGACCCGTTTCCACGAATTGCCCCTGTAGGGTCACCTGGTATTGGTTTTTTCGGTAAGCACGGACCAGGTAACGTCCATCGTCTGTCAATTGGTAATCTACGGAGATATCCCCTGCTATGTTAGTGGTCTGCTCGCCGGGGCGGGCATTTCCCTCCAATTCAAAATTGGATCCCACGGTCACTTTCATACGGTCATTGAACAACATTTTGGATACACCAACGTTCAGGTCGGTCCGATTCTGTCCGGTTCCCATGGAATAATCCTCTTCGGATTGCAGGTTGAAGTCGAATTCAACTCCTTGTATCAGGTCGCCCGCCAACCGATTAAGCTGGCTACTTAAAAAGGAACTTACGGTACTGCGTGCGATGGCTTCGGCACCTCCACCTCCGGAGAGACTTTCAAATGGGTTCGCAGCCATGAAGCGCCCCAATACAATGAGTGAGAAGACCTGCTTGTTCATTTCAGACTCATTTTCACGTAGCTGCGTTAATCCGGTATTGACTCGGCTTACCACGTCCTGGGAAGCCACGGCATTGTTTTCATCCAAATCAATGTCAAATTTCAGTTGAGGCTGAAAGAGTTGTTCCGTAATTTGCAGTTTTACATCAAACGGTATCCGCTGTTTATAGAGACCAGACTGTTGGTTTCCGATTTGCGCCTGTACGAGTTCCAGTGTAGGGGCTTTCAGTTTGTAAACCGCGGTAATATTCAGACGCGCGTCCATCGGATCGCCCGACCAGGTGAGCGTGCTGCCTTTTTGAAATTCAAAAAGCCGCTTCACCGGTCCGAAAGAGAACGAATAGTTGCCGGATTCAACCGTATACGTACCTGTGAGCCGAATATCCCCACTTGGGGCCATTCCTGCATTCAGCTCGGCTGTACCCTGAATCTTCAAAGCATCCTGGCTTCCCGGGTCAATTACCACGGTAAACGCCGCATTCTTATCCGTAGCGATGTTGACGGAGAGGTTGATGCCGCTCAATTCGGTATGTGTAAGTGAATCGACTCCCGCGAATACGTTTGTCTGTGTGGTATCTCCTCTATCCACAAAACGTACAATGCCCTGCCTGTCCACCATGCCGGGATCATCATTAGGCAAAACAAAAGTCACATCAGTTTTGTCTTCTACGCGCAATGTGCCGCTTACTGACGGACTTTCCATATTGCCTGTTATATTCAGGTTAGTAGATATGAACAGGAGGCCGTAATACATGTCATTATCCTGCTGGGTAGAATTCAATACCTGAAAATCATTAGCCTTAAGTGTCAGTCCAAATGCATAATCCGTATAGGTCTTTGTATTGACCGTTCCGTCCAGCACAGCTGTATTGCCTTTGCTGTCTTTGAGCTGGAACCGATTAAAACGCAGTCCGTTATCGTTGAAATTAATACGCTGACCATCTAAGTCGAAAGTTGCATTCAGCATGGCCACGTTGAGACTCGCCTTATCAAAGTTGAGTGCACCGTTGATACGGGGCTGATCCGGCGCGCCCGTGATGTTGAGTTTGCCGTTAATGGCACCGGAAGTATTGCGTAGGTAACCCAGGCTGAAAGCCTCCAGCGTATGCATGGATAGGGGGTTGACGTTTAATACGAAGTCCAGTTGAGAGGTTCCGCCAGGGGGGCTGATAAAGTCGCCCGTGAGCTTGACATCGTTTCCATTGCCGGTGATACTGATATCGGCGGCGAACACATTTTCACGTTCATTGTTTACCTTAAGGTTGATATCACCTACCGTATCAGATCCAAAGTAAAACCGGTCGATCGTGATGTCTGACACAAATACCGGCGAGGTTTCGAGCCGTGATACGGTTGCCGTCCCGTTGATGCCACCTCCCATGTCAAGTACGTCGCTTTCCAGCATTTTACTGAAAGTTTCGATCCGGAAATTTTTGAAAACCAGGTCCAAAGGTGCATTCAGCGTCGAGTCCTTAGATTGCAGGGTCATTTCCTGTCCGCTGTTACTCAGGATGAACTGGTGTACACGAAGCCCATCATTCCCAAAGGTGATTGCATTTTCGGGATCAACCTGCCACCGGTCATAGTTAAGCATGAGGCCATCCTCCTTCAGATTGAACAGAAAATTGCCGGCGTCCACTTTAAGTCCCATTCCCAAATGGTAGCGTTCCTTATCCGCGTTGTCTTTGATCCATAGGCCAAAATCCAATTCGTTGTGTTGCACAGTTCCACTGAGCAGGGTGTTGGTGAGCTCGATGTTCCCAACACCAATCCGGTTGATCAAGGCGTTATAATAAAGGGTGCTGTCATAGGTATTGATGTCAAACCCGACATCATCGACGGTTGTACCCGCATACACAATATGAGGAGCAACCGCTTTGACGAGCAGCAACTTATCTGCACTGTTAAACGATCCATCCAACGTCACATCATCCATTTCGGTAAGATCGGGTACCAAGCCCCGTATAAACCGTGAACGGGTGAACTGCGCACTGAAATCAAATTGCTGGGGCGCATACTCATGTACGGGAGCGATGGAATCCGGTTGATAATAAACGGCGATAATGTCCTGTATGGAAGAACTTAATTCACTTAGTTTGTAATTGCCGACCATGTGGGCATTTAAGAATTCAGAGTGCAGTTGCAGCAAGTTTGAACTGTCTTGTGCCACCGCCCGCAGCCTTACGGTGTCCAGTGTATAACGTTCGTCGTTGTAGGCAATGGAAGAGTTGACGATGTCAACGGTCCCGTTCAGATAGTCTATATCCGCAGTTTCAAAATCGGCAACCAAGCGGCCATGATAACGGAGTTCGTCGTCCATCAGGTGGAGATTCTTAAGGTTGATACTGTCTACCATCATGTTGATAGCTACTTTTGGATACCGGTCGCGCATATCTGCATGTGCATCCAGGTCAAAATTAATATTCGGGTCATCACTGGTGACGGCTGCCGTGATGTCGCCACTTTTTGCGGTTGCATTGATGCCAATGTCCGTATATTCGTATCCCATCGCCTCCAGGCTGATCAGTTTTCCCTGTATATCCGCTACGGCCGTGGCCGGATCCAATCCTGAACCTTTGGCATGGGCGGCAAACGATATTTTACCCAATACCGAATCCATTTTCATCAGCTTTCCGATATCAATGTCCTGGATACTTAGCTGCGCATTGTATGTAGTATCGCGCGTTTGAGCATTGGCTTGGTAGTCTGCGTCCACACTGGCATTACCCATTGTCGTGCGGAGCTGCATGTCGGTTTGGAAGCTGTTCAGTCCGCCGTTAAAGGTTCCGACAAGCTGAATATCTTGCGGGAAATTGATGCTGTCCGGCAGCATACTTTTTGCAATCAAGCGGTCCAGATCACCTTTTCCAGTAGTCAATTCATGTAGGTTGAGATCGATGGTAAACTGATCAACATCCGGCAAGCCTTTGATGGTTGCTTCAGCAGCAATGCGCGTCTTGTCGAGCGCTGTAATTTCCAGGTTTGGAATATGAAGGTCGTCCAGTCGTCCGTTGATCTCGGTATTGATATAAAACGTATGTGCCCAAAGTGGTTTCATCACCTCCATGGTATCGAGATCGGGTACGAAAAACAACACATCTTCCATACCCAGGTGACTCTCTTTGATATCGGCTGTCAGCTCAATTTCACCCAGTCGTTCGGTGATGGTTTCCAGTGAAGGATAACGAACCTTTAGGTAATCGCGGATCAGTGTATGAGGTGTTTCTGCATACAGGTCGTCTAGTTCTGCACCTTGGTTTGTATAAATAAAATCCGTTTGTAGCCGGTTCAGTACGAATCCACTGTGGTCTTCGGCTTTCAATCCGGATACCTGTCCGCGGATGGTATCGGCCGAATAAAAGAGATCGGTCAATTCCCCTTCAAGGCCCGTAATCCCGATGTTACCGTAATCAAATCCGTTGGGTATACGAGGTTGGTTTGCATCTTCAAACGAAAAATCGGTGTTGGCAATCCGGATCGACGTTGCGTTTACCCGCCAATTAATGGGTGCACCGGCAGATGAGTCAGCAGCAGCGGGAGCAGTGGGACGCGCCACCTGCCCAAAGAAAATGCGCGAGTCCGATCCATCCAAATCGATTTCACGGATATCCACGATTTCTTTATTGAGATCCAGTCTGTTTAGCCGTGCCAATAGTTTATTGATCTTGAATCGGGTATCTAGAGCACTGGCTTCGTCTGCGTACGCGAAGTCTATCTCAGATAGGTTAAACGTTTCGAAGTCCAAATCGGGTAGCAAAGCCGATTCAGTGGTATCGGGTAGGCCAAAGTCATCGGCATCCGGCGTTTCTTCGGACGCGGCGACCGCCCATTGCCTGACCGAACCCTGCAGTCCATTTATATTGATTCGGGGTATGCCGAAATGCATGTTGTCTTCCAGATCAAACGTTTCAATGCGGGTATCTAAGTGATTGAGATTGACTTCTGCGGCCATGCCGATCACTTCATCCCGGTACAGGAAACGGATACGGTTGAGGTTTACCCTGTCGATGTCAAATTTCATCGGGGCGGAACTATCCGGAGATGCCGGTTCATCCTGTTCGCTGACAAAAGCCCGGATGATGTAATCGAAATTAAACGAACTGTCGGGTAACGTCCGGTTTATTTTGGCTGTAATGCCCTGCAGATCGATCTGACTGATTTCGACGGTATTTTTCAATAGCTTCAGCATACTGATGTCTACCCTCAGCTTTTCGCCTGCCAGCAGCGTATCTTTTGACTGATCTTCGAAATAAACCCCTTCGAGAACCAGCATTTTGGGAAGATCCAGGCTTACCTGGGCGATCCGGACGGGGGTCTTGATTTTGCTTTCCAGGTACGACGTGACTTTCTGGACCACGTAGTTTTGGATGGCGGGAATACGGATGAGTATAAAAACAAGCAATATAAGACCGATGACTCCTCCGATAATCCAGAGGAGTGTTTTAATTGCTATCCTGCCTATTTTATTCAATGTCTATTTAAGTAATTTAAGCTTCCCTTTAGTACGATAAACATAGTGCCTCTCAAAAGGTTTAGCGAAGATGCCTAAAACTTTCCGAATTAGGAAAAAGCAAAAATTAAACCGAATTTCTTAAATTGGCTTTTTCAAATGAAACAACCCATTCCTATCGAAAAAGGTCATGTTCCTTTTGCCCGTTTCCTGATGGCCCTCGGCGCGGGGATAACGGCAAGCTATCTATGTGAGCCACACTGGAATACATATGCAGTAATAAATGGAGTACAGGTAGGTGCCATAGCCACCTTTGTGTACATGGTTTTATACACATGGTTACGGCGGCAACGCTATTATGGCTTCATGGGGTTTTTAATCCTGTTGATCTTTTTTACCTGGGGATGCCGGTCGGCCTGGCAGACGCATCCCGAAATCGACCGCTTACATTTCAGTCGTGGCGAATATCGTGCCTTGATTGGAAGGGTAGTGGATGAACCAGCAGTCAACAACGGTTATTTGCGGTTCCCATTGGAAGTTATACAGGCATATGGCAGAGAAGGCGTCACAAATGTAACCGGCAAATTGATGATCACGCTCGCCTCGCCTGATAGTTTATCAACACCCACCGTTGCCTACGGCGATGAACTTCTCATTCCTGCCCGGTATCAGGAGGTGCCGCCACCCTATAACCCCGGGCAGTTGGATTACCGTCGTTACCTGGCAAATAAAGATATATGGCACCAAGGGTATCTCTCATCCACTGAAGTACGGAAACTGGGCGCAGGGAAAGGCAATCCACTTGTAGCAACGGCACTCAAATGGCGAAAGAGCCTCGTTACTAAGTTTGAACGGTATCTGCCTGACAAAGATGCGCTTTCTGTGGCATCCACATTGATTTTGGGTTACCGGGCCGATTTAAGTGAGGAGCTGCTCCAAGCATTTTCCAACACCGGAACCATTCATGTGCTGAGTGTATCGGGCATGCATGTCGTGATCGTGTTTTGGTTGTTTTCCAAGTTGATGGGATGGATGGATGGCAAACGGAAGCTGCGATTGGTGAAGTTTATCATTTTACTTATAGCCGTTTGGAGCTATGCGGCGCTTACCGGATTTTCACCCTCGGTATTGCGTGCTGCTATGATGATCAGTTTTGTGATGGCTGCGTCGGCGTTTAACCAAGAAAACAGAATTTATAACAGCATTTCTGCATCGGCATTTTTCTTATTGCTGTATGAGCCCAAGTTTATTGCAGATATCGGATTTCAGTTGTCTTATCTCGCGGTATTGGGTATTATTTTTATGGCTCCTCTGTGGCAGGCAATTTTGGCATCCAACCATCGCCTGGTGAGACCACTTGGTAATTATATCGGCATGTCTGTGTCGGCCCAAGCGGGTGCCGGGCCGCTGGCTACCTATTATTTCCATCAATTTCCAATGTATTTTTTAGTGGCTAACCTATTTATCGCGTTGCCTGCAAGCGCTATTATGTATCTGGGGTTTGTCCTGCTGATTTTGCCGGCGGGTATATGGGCTACTTGGGTGGGGGTGTTGTTAGAAAAGACAATTTTATTTGTCAATGCCGTGTTATACCGCATCGAACAATTGCCTATGGCAACCGTCAGGGGTATTTGGATCGGTGTGTGGGATAGCCTATTGATTTACTTGCTGTTTTTTTCGATTACCCTCATGATGGTAAATCGGAGCAAATCGTGGTTCTATGGTACTTTGATTGCGATTGCCCTAATGGTGTGCACATCCACAATCACCGGTTTTCAACGACAGAGTCAACGTGAAATCATTGTCTTCAATGTGAAGCGGGATATCGCCGTCGGACTGATCGGCAATGGAGATGCATGGATATATAGTAATTTGGGATCGTTGGACAACCGGACCATCCAGTACAGGGTACTGCCTGGGTTGGAACGCCGGGTGTCAACCGATCGCATTCATTTGGTCCAGCAAGATAGCAGCTATCGTACCGAAAGCGTCTATGTAAAAGACCGGGTTATACAATTCGGTGATACCCGGCTTATGGTATACGATGAGGATAAAACCTACGGTGCACAACTCGAAGTAGATATATTGTTGATTAGAAACAATCCCCGGGTTTCATTGGAAAGACTTATTAAAAACATCCGTTGTAAGCAATTGGTGGTTGATGGCTCCAATCACCGCTTTACGGTTGATCGTTTGGTACAAGAAGCCGAAGCCAATGATATTCCCATTTACGTATTGAAAGACAATTTTGCTTGGACCCTTACATTGCCTGACTGAATCGGGGCAAAGAAATTTTGTGTATTTTTGGACTGCAGATAAGCCCGTCATCATGAACACCGTTGAAATTCTTCGCAAGTACTGGCATCATGAATCGTTCCGCCCGTTGCAGGAAGAGATCATTCAGTCGGTACTTGACGAGCGTGATACCCTGGCGTTGATGCCTACGGGAGGAGGGAAGTCTGTTTGCTTTCAGGTGCCCGCATTAGCGAAAGAAGGAATCTGCATCGTCATAACCCCACTCATCGCGTTGATGAAAGACCAAGTTGAAAATCTGAAAGCTAAGGGCATCGAGGCGGTGGCGATTTTTTCGGGGATGACGAAACGGGAAGTAGATATCGCACTTGACAATTGTGTCTATGGACCTGTTAAATTCCTGTATCTCTCACCCGAGCGACTGAAGAGCGACGTCGTACGCGAGCGAATCCGGTATATGAATGTCAACCTATTTGCGGTGGATGAGGCCCATTGTATTTCGCAGTGGGGGTATGATTTCAGACCTTCTTACCTGGATGTTGCTGTATTACGTTCCTTGCATCCCAGCGTTCCTTTTTTAGCACTTACCGCGACTGCAACGGCTAAAGTGGTCGATGATATCCAACAAAAGCTTTCTTTCAGGGAATACAATGTGCTGAAAAAGAGTTTTTTTCGGGAGAATCTGGCTTATATGGCTTTTGATGAAGAGAATAAGACAAGCCGTATGCTGCGTATCATCCGAAAACTGGGCGGAAGCGGCATCATTTATGTGCGCAACCGCCGGGAGACACAGGAAGTAACCCGGATTCTGTTGAACGAAGGAATTTCTGCAGACTTCTACCACGCAGGTCTGGAAACTCCGAACCGGGCACGTAAACAGGAAGCATGGAAAAACAACGACATACGGGTAATTGTAGCGACAAATGCTTTTGGTATGGGCATTGACAAACCTGATGTCCGTTTCGTCATACATTTAGACCTGCCGGAATCGCTGGAAGCCTATTATCAGGAAGCGGGCCGCGCAGGACGTGATGGAAAGAAAGCGTATGCCGTACTGCTTTATCACCAAAGCGACCGCGACCAATTGCAGAAAAAATACCAACTGAGCTTTCCATCGATAGACTACATCCGGCAAGTATATCAGCAGTTGGCCAATTACTATCAATTGGCCTATGAAGCGGGAGAGGGACTAACGATTGATTTTGATGTGGCCGATTTTTGCAGCCGTTATAAGCTGGATGCTCTAATGACATTGAGCGCATTGAAATTCCTTGAACGGGATGGATGGATCAGTGTAAGTGAGGCCGTATATTTGCCGTCACGCATTAAATTTGAAGTCAGTCAGCCGGACTTGTATCGGTACCAAGTTGAAAATGCGGCCTACGACGGATTGATAAAGGCTATTCTTCGGAGTCACGGCGGTGCATTTGATCATTTCGTTCCCGTCCGCGAATCGGAGATAGCAAGGCGGTTGGGCAAGCCCGTGTCAGTGATTGCTGAAATGCTCGAATACCTAAAAAAAAGTGAGGTGATCAGTTATCTTCCGCAAACAGATAGTCCGCAAATCCAGTATTTGAGGCCCCGGGCAGACAGCAAGCGGCTACATATTGATAGCCAATACATCCGCGAACGGAAAGAAATGAAACGGGAGCAGATGGACGCGGTTCTTAACTATGTGGACGACCGGAAATGCCGCAGTAGATTTCTATTAGCTTATTTTGGTGAATATAAACCCGAGCACTGCCGGATTTGCGACCTTTGCCTGAAAGCGGAGAAGACCGAAGGTCTAGAGGATAAATTAATGGGCGAACTGGTCGAAATATTGGCCGAAGGCCCCGCGACGATCGATAAGCTTGTTACGCGTATGCTTTCCGGTGATGAGGAAATCCGTTTGGCATTTATCCGAAAGCGTCTTGACGAAGGAAAGCTGAAGGTGAATGGTGATAAATATTATTTGAGCTAAAATCTCTTCTATCGACAGATTCCCTGATAGGGGATGAATTGTCATTGTTTTTTTAACTACGCATTCGTGAATGCAACGCATTTTAGCTAAGTTTGTGGCCGCTCAATGGCATAAAGCATCAAACCCTTAATATTGTTATACAGAGACTATGTCTGAAAACGCCAAAATTCATTACACCAAAACAGATGAGGCCCCCTTGTTGGCCACGTATTCATTTTTGCCTATCGTCAAAGCTTTCACGGCTCCGGCTGGCATAGCGGTCGTTGAAAAAGATATTTCATTGGCAGGACGGATTCTTGCCAACTTTCCCGAGTATTTGACAGCTAGTCAAAAATCGGGAGATGCGTTGGCTGAACTGGGTCAATTAGCCACCACACCCGAGGCAAACATCATTAAATTGCCCAATATCTCAGCTTCTATACCGCAGTTGAAAGCGGCAATTGCCGAGCTGCAGGCAAAGGGGTTTGCGGTGCCGAGTTATCCCGAAGAGCCAAAGAATGAAGAAGAGAAGGCAATCAAAACACAATATGCCAAAGTATTGGGATCTGCGGTCAATCCGGTATTGAGGGAGGGAAATTCCGACCGCCGCGCACCGCGTGCCGTTAAAAATTATGCTAAGCAACATCCGCACTCCATGGGTGCTTGGACGGCTGATTCCAAAACTCAGGTAGCCTCGATGTCCGATGGTGATTTTTACGGAAGTGAACAGTCGGTCACTGTACCACAGGAAACAACTTTTGCGATTGAATTTGTTGGGGAAGATGGTGCTGTAACGTCCTTAAAAGCACCTGCGAAGTTATTGGAAGGGGAGGTAATCGATTCGTCGCGGATGAGCATCCGCGCATTGAAAAACTTTGTGGCCACGGAAATTAAGGCAGCTAAAGAAGCAGGGGTATTGTTATCTGCCCACCTCAAGGCAACCATGATGAAGGTATCCGATCCGATTATTTTCGGTGCCATTGTCGAGGTATATTTTAGCGATGTGTTTGCTGCATATGCTGACCTGTTTGCTCGACTCGGTGTGGATACGCGGAATGGGTTGGGAGATGTTTATGCAAAAATTTCCGGCCATGCACAAGAAGAGGAGGTGAAAGCAGCGTTGGCTGAAGCGATTGAAAACGGGCCGGACTTAGCGATGGTTAATTCGGATAAAGGTATCACCAACCTGCATGTACCTTCGGATGTGATCGTCGATGCATCCATGCCGGCCATGATACGCAGTTCCGGAAAGATGTGGAATAAAAAAGGGGAATTGCAAGATACCCTCGCGCTTATTCCGGACCGCTCGTATGCCGGTGTATACGTAGCAACTATTGAGGACTGTAAAATACATGGTGCGTTCAATCCGTCAACCATGGGGTCGGTGTCCAATGTGGGACTTATGGCTCAGAAGGCCGAAGAGTATGGTTCGCACGATAAGACATTCCAGGCCACGGGTAAGGGAACCATCCGGGTGATCGATGCGGATGGCAATGTATTGATGGCCCAACAGGTGGAAACCGGTGATATTTTCAGGATGTGCCAAACGAAGGATGCGCCGATCCGTGATTGGGTAAAGCTTGCGGTGAACCGCGCGCGGTTATCCAATACACCGGCCGTATTCTGGCTGGATGAAAATCGTGCACACGATCGCCAAATTATAGAAAAGGTTAATACCTATTTGAAAGAATACGATTTGAATGGATTGGATATTCGTATTTTGAATCCCATAGCGGCTACCCAATTCTCATTGGAACGCATTCGTAGGGGAGAGGATACCATTTCCGTGACGGGCAATGTACTGCGGGATTACCTGACCGATTTATTCCCGATTCTGGAATTGGGTACTTCCGCCAAGATGTTGTCTATTGTTCCCTTGATGAATGGCGGTGGTTTGTTCGAAACCGGAGCCGGTGGATCTGCCCCTAAACATGTGGAGCAATTTCTTCAGGAGGGGTACCTGCGTTGGGATTCGTTGGGTGAGTTTCTTGCGTTGGCTGTGTCATTGGAACATGTGGGGCAAACTCAGGGCAACACCAAAGCACTGGTGCTGGCTGAGGCACTGGATAAGGCTACCGAGAAGTTTTTGGAAAATGATAAATCGCCAGCCCGGAAAGTGGGTCAATTGGATAACCGGGGATCGCATTTTTACCTGGCATGCTACTGGGCGGAGGCGCTGGCTTCACAGGATCGGGATGCGGAACTGAAGGCTCAGTTTACACCGATTGCGGAAAAATTGAAAGCAAATGAAAGCAAAATCAATGAAGAATTGATCGGTGCACAGGGCAAGCCACAGGATATCGGCGGATACTATTCTCCCGATGACCAGTTGGCTGTCAGGGCTATGCGGCCGAGTGCAACACTTAATGCAATTATCGGATAACGTTAGACTGGGGGTGGAGACGCCCCCAGTACCTACGGTTTTGTTTGCATAGCGGCTAGCTGGCCGGATATTTTTTCCGTGTCCAACTTACTGAGGCTGTGATCATTTGTCTCAGTATACCTTCATCAATATCTGTCAATTTCTTTACATAGATGCAGGCTTTTCCGCCTTTGTGTTTACCAAACTTGCGAAGTAATTCTTCCCTTCCGTCAAAATTATGCGCAAGGTAAAGCGCTAGTTCATTCTTTCGGGGAGAGAAGCCTACCAAGGGTGCCTCTCCCTCTCGTCCGCTCTCGTAGCGGTAATGGTAACTTCCGAACCCAATGATACTGGCTCCCCACATACGGGGTTCGAAGCCGGTTTCGGTTTTTATGATTTCAACGAGACGCAAACTATCTTTCCGTTTGGTTTCATCCACGACAGAATCGAGAAATTCAACTACGCTATCGGTAGTTTCAACCGTTTTGTTTTTTGCCTGGGCCATGCGGTACTTTTGGGATTGTACTTATTAGGTAATCTCCTTGAACCAAATTACAGATTAATTTCGACTATGCAAAAAAAATCCCCACTCCTTTTTCGGGAGTGGGGAGTATAATGGTCACGTTATGACGATTATTTTTTTGCTTTTTTAGCGCTTTCTTCGTCTTCCAACTGTTCTTTCAGTTGTGCAAGAACATCGAGATCTCCCAACGTAGATTTCTCCACAGAATCTTTCACTTTCCGCACGGCAGATGAAGCAGCTTTGGCTTCTTTCTTGCGGTTATTGAATTCTTCCATACGTGCTTCTGCCCGTTGGTCTTCCCAAATGCGGGAGTGTGAAATTACTACCCGTTTGTTGTCCTTATTGAATTCGATGATTTTGAAGTCGGCTGTTTCGTCCAACTTCAAGACGCTTCCATCTTCCTTTACGCTGTGTTTAGCGGGGCAGAACCCTTCAACACCATACGGCAAAGATACAATGTTTCCTTTTTCTCCTACTTTGATTACCGTTCCTTGATGAATGGAATCCAAGGTGAAAACAGTTTCAAAAGTATCCCATGGATTCTCTTCCAACTGCTTGTGGCCGAGGCTCAGCTTCCGGTTTTCTTCATCAAGTTCCAAGACAACCACTTCTAATTCTTCACCTACTTTGGTGAACTCATTCGGGTGATTGATTTTCTTAGACCAGGAGAGGTCGGATATGTGAACCAATCCATCAATTCCTTCTTCCAATTCTACAAACACACCGAAGTTCGTCATGTTTTTCACCACGGCCTTTTGCTTAGAGCCTATGGGGTAGCGTTCAGCAATATTTTTCCACGGATCGGGCGTCAATTGTTTGATGCCCAGGCTCATTTTGCGTTCGTCGCGGTCCAGTGTGAGAATTTGAGCTTCTATTTCGTCGCCCACCTTCAGGAACTCCGACGGACTACGCAGATTTTGAGACCAGGACATTTCCGATACGTGGATCAATCCTTCTACACCTGGTGTGATTTCGAGGAAAGCACCGTAATCGGCTACGGTCACAATTTTGCCTTTTACCTTTGAGCCTACTTCCAATGACGGATCCAAGGATTCCCAAGGGTGTTCGGTCAATTGCTTTAAGCCAAGAGCGATACGTTTCTTTTCGTCGTCAAAGTCGAGCACAACGACATTGACGGTCTGATCAAGCTGCAGTACTTCCTTCGGATGCTCGATGCGGCCCCAGGAAATATCGGTAATGTGCAGCAGACCATCTACGCCACCCAAATCGATGAATACGCCGAAATCGGTAATGTTCTTGACGGTACCTTCCAATACTTGTCCTTTTTCGAGTTTGGAAACGATTTCGGTCTTTTGATTTTCCAAATCGTCCTCGATAAGGACTTTGTGCGAAACGACCACATTCTTGAATTCATGGTTGATTTTAACTACCTTGAATTCCATGGTTTTGCCCACATAGATGTCGTAGTCGCGGATTGGTTTAATATCAATTTGAGACCCGGGCAAGAAGGCTTCCACACCCTTGATGTCTACAATAAGACCACCTTTGGTCCGGCTTTTTACAAAGCCATCGATGATGGTGTCATTTTCCAGGGCTTCGTTGATCTCTTCCCAAGATTTTTGGGTCTTAGCACGTTTACGCGAAAGCACCAATTGTCCGTTAGCATCCTCCTGTGACTCAACGAATACGTCAACCACATCGCCTACTTTCAAATCCGGTGTGTCGCGGAATTCAGAAAGGGATACCAAACCATCCGACTTGAAACCTATGTTAAGTACCACATCCTTATTGTTGATGGATACAACGGTGCCCTGTACAATTTCACCTTTGTTCACAGAATTGAAGGTACCTGCATAGAGGTTTTCCAATTTGGCCCGCTCTTCGTCGCTGTAATTGCCAAATCCCTTTTCATCCTTGTCCCAATCAAAATCGTCGTCGGGCGTGTTCCAGGTGGTTGATTTGATTTCGTCGATGAACTTCGAATCGGCTTCCGACTCAATGTCCTCCTTCTCCTTCACCAAGGTGTCCTCGGCGTCTTGAAGTTCAGCTTTTTTTGCTGCTAATTCCTTTTCTGCTTCTTGTTTTTTTGCCATTAATTCATTTTTCTCCTTTTTCCCGATTTTTATCGGGATTGCAAAGGTACGAAAAACTTTTATTTATAGGGAGTTATTATTTTAAAAACATTTTTGGCATCAAGTTGGCATAGATCATATTAGATCATTAAAAAAGGAGATTTTATGAAACGATTGTCAATATACGCAAGTATCGCCTTTATGGGGGTGACATTGCTTTTGTCGGGATGTGTAAGCAACAAGAAATTTCGGTCGTTGCAGGCAAGTTACGACGAAATGCGTACAAAGGAACAAGCGTTAAATCAAAAGTATCAGGAGAGCCAACAGCAATTATCATCCGCAAATACACGCCTAACCAGTCTGGAAGATCAGATTGCGTCGGAACGGGCTAATGTGAAATCGCTGCAGGAAGCACTCAATCAGTGTCTTACTTCCTCTAATCAAGGAAATGTGAATATCTCCAAATTGGTAGATGAGATAAACGCTTCCAACCGGTATATCCAACATTTGGTGAATACCAAGAATAAAAGCGATTCACTGAACCTAGTGCTTACCAACCGGCTGACCCGCTCGTTGAGCCGGGAAGAAATGCAGGATGTAGACGTGCAGGTGCTGAAAGGGGTAGTTTATATTTCGTTGTCAGATAACATGTTGTATAAATCCGGAAGTTATGAAATATCAGACCGGGCAGGCGAGACACTCAGCAAGATTGCGAAGATTATCATGGATTACAGAGATTATGACGTACTGGTGGAAGGTAATACCGACAATGTACCCATTTCACAGCCTAACATCCGTAATAATTGGGATTTAAGTGTGTTGCGTGGCTCATCGGTCGTTCAGGCGTTACAAAACGATTATGGAGTAGATCCCAAGCGCCTCACCGCTGCAGGACGGGGTGAATACAATCCCATTGCAAGCAACGATACCGAAAGTGGAAAAACACGGAACCGTCGTACCCAAATTATCATTACACCCAAGCTTGACCAATTCATGGAGCTGATTGACAAAGCGCCCGAAAACGGTCCGGTTACGGATACGGGAGATCGATCGGGCGATACCACCATCGTGGCACCTATACAGCAATAAAGACCAGACAAATTTGTCACTAAAATCCCCGGTTCATCCAACCGGGGATTTTTTATGCCGATATACCGATTCGGTGCAATCAGGAAAGTGCTTTTAGAATCGTTTTCACAATCTCAGATTCGGTAAACGGTTTTTCGATAAAGCCATCAAAAAAGGCCTCGGCCTGGGTTTCCTCAGCGTATTTCAACGTAGACATATCCGCGGAAATAGCCAGTACCTTCATGGTGTTGAAACGTTTATCGCTCCTTATTTTTTCAAGCAGCTCTATTCCGCTCATTCCGGGCATATGGATATCGGTAATGACCAGATCGAACGGCTGATCGTTCATTAGAGTCAACGCGTCTTCCCCGTTATTGACCGTGTGGACGTTTCCGACTCCTTTGAAGAATTGTTTCATCAGCAATATGTTTATCGGGTTGTCGTCCACAACGAGCAAACGGAGACCCGGTGGCAGATCCGGTAAGGTTGCCTTGCGTTGTGCATGAGCCTCCATCCGGCTATCAGAATAGGGAATCTCCGCGAAGAATATGGATCCCGGGGTCGATTTACTTTTCACGCCGATGTTGCCCCCTAATTCTTCGACCATGATTTTCGTTATATACAGCCCTAAGCCAATGCCACCGGCATTCGGATTGGTCGTGAAGTATTTCCGGAATACCTGACGCCGGTCCTGTTCGCTGATTCCGATGCCTGTATCTTCTACCTCCAAGTGTAGGCGTTGGCCGTTGCTTGTTACGGATAGCGAAGCGCGGAACGTAATTTTGCCTTTCTGCGTATATTTGATAGCGTTGCTCAAAAAATTGGACGCGACCTGTTTTACCCTGAATTCGTTGCTTAATATGCTGAGCGTCGGATCCACATTGATCTCGGTTGCCAGTTGAAGACCCTTCAATTCTGCCTGGTTTTCGTGCAGGGTTATCAATTCCTGGAAGATGCGGTTCGGAGAAAAATACTCCAGCACAATGTTGCCTTTGTTGGATGCTTCCAGTTTACTTAGGCTTAGTATATCTGTAATGTTATTGCTGATGATGTTGATGCTGTAGTATGCAGAATCAATGAGTTTCCCATCGATGGTATCCGACTTTGCACGGTTTTTTAATAAATCCACAACGCCCAGCAACGAATTGAGTGGAGTACGTATTTCATGGCTTATGTTTGCGAGAACACTCGTTTTTTCTTCTGCAAGCTTTGCCGCATAGTCTTTTTCCACACGGAGCCTACGCTCGTAGGAAGTTGAATAAAGTTGGTAATACACCAGCGCAATAATCATAGCCAGCATAAGTATCAAGGCAAATATCAACTGCTTGCCAAACAGGTCTACATTCTTGCGGTAAAGCGAAAAATTATTTTCCTCCGCTTGACGTAACGCATAGACATCAAGTGTTTTAATGATTTCCATGCTCTCCTTAAGCTCATTTAATAAATCGAAGTTAGTTGTGACAAGTTGCCTTTCTTTGCCTTGTAGTTTCAAAAATGTGCTTCGTAGTTCATCAATGGTATTTACATAGGATTGCTCAATCTCATGTTGAGCGGAAGAAAGATTTTTCTTGAGTACAGTTACCCGTTCTACATCAAATTCATTGTGCTCACGGGTGAGTACAATGGTGTCGTCTTTCGAGTTGAAAATCCGCTTAAATAAATTGGGGCGTTTTCTGACGATGGTATCGACAGAAACTTTCCGCGTGGTATCTGTTAACACATGGTCAACTACCGATTCAATTTCACGCTTGGGAATGGGTCTCAGCGAAATGGCGTGGGTTAGCAGACTCAGCGAATCACTGGTATGCAGTACCAGATGATCCAGCCGTTTTTTGAGCGACGCAAATTCCAGGGCAATTTTTTGTTGGTCTGCCACTTTGAGTGCAGGATTGTTGAGTGGGTTGCGGGCAAAAGGAAACGACTGCAATGAATCGACAAAGCTTTTTAGCAGATTGAGTTTATTGAGGTATGCGTGATAACTGCTGTCGCTGAATTCCAGGGTGTATAATCTGAACGTATTCTCAGCCTCACTATAGGTCGAAAACAGATAATTCAGGCCTTCGGAGCCAACTTGCTGAATTTTGTACGCGTCGCTGAGCCGTTTTTCAAGTGCACGGTATTGGCCATATTGGTATACGAAAACGGTTCCAATGAATAAAAATGAGATTACAAAACCACATAGCAATATAATTCTTATCTTAGGAGTCTTCTTCGTGTTTTTTTTCATGGTTAAAATGGCTGATGTGCCGAGATACGGTCATAACAGCGACGTTTCATGGTGCTTTTAAGCAAGCAAAAGTAAGGCAAAAAATTTATTTGCAACGAAAAATTAATTGAAGTGCCTGGAATGGTTTGCCGGGGTGCTTTCTGAGGCTGTATCAGATTTGAAAGTGTTGAACTTACGTGGTCTTACGATCTTAATACTCTGTTTGGAAAGTGCAATACTGGCGTTTAGTTCAAAACCCACCAGCAGGATCAGTGAGTTGAGGTATAACCAAATCATGATTACAATCAACGTGCCTATTGATCCATACAATTTGTTATATGCATTGAAGTTATTGATATAAAACGCAAATCCGGAAAATGTCAGGATAGCCAATATCGTAGCCAGCATAGCTCCCGGACTGAACAGCTTCCATTTTCTAGAGGAAGCCGGACCGAATTTGTAAAGAATGCTGACCGTAAAGAAGTAAATGCCAAATAAAATAAGCCAACGGGATGCTGTAATGATAAACCCCCAGAACGCCGCATTGATTTCGATGTTATCTTGCAAATATCGGATGACGTAGCCTGCGGCCGTAAAAATGGTCATCCCAACTGCGAGGGCGATGATAATCATTAACGTCAAGCCTATGGCTACCAAGCGTTGATGCCCCCAACTGCGGCTTTCAATAATCAACGACGCCTTGTTGAAGGCGAGCATCAATGAGCTGACACCATTGGTAGCAAAGAAGGTAGCCAGTATGAAACCGATGGATAGCAATCCGCTATTTTGGTTTTTTACGATATCTTCCAGCGTTGACTCAACGGTAAGGAATGCATTTTCGGGCATAACTACTTCCATAAAATCGAGCAACTGTTCCTGGAAATTATCAATTGGTATATAGGGAATCAGTGTAAACAGGAAAATGATACCCGGGAAAATGGCCAACATGAAATTATATGCGAGGGAAGATGCCTTGTTGAGGATAGATTCCCTGGCAATTTCCTGGAAAAAGAACGTAGCAACGGTGTATAGGGGCAACGAGCCGAATCCGGGAAGTACGACGACCTTAGTCCATTCAATGAATTGGAAATAAGGTTTAAATTTCAATAACGTTCGATGTGCCCAGTTCATTGTTAATCAAAATACCCTTGCAGCCTGGCTAGGAAATCAGCAGGGGCCATGCAGGGTTTGTTGCGTTTCATGTCAACAAAAACCAAGGTGGTATTGCCCGTATTTAGTAATTCCCCACCTTTGTTAAACAATTCATAGTCAAATCGGATTTTGACTGATGGCTTTTCTTTTAAAAATGCTTTTACGGTTATTTCCTCGTCATATTTTGCGGGCTTTAGAAACCTCGACTGCAATTCGAGTACCGGAAGCATGATACCACTGTCTTCCAAAGCCTTGTAAGAGAATCCCAAGCTACGGAATAACTCAACACGGCCAACTTCATAAAATGCAGCATAATTGCCATAATAGACGTAGCCCATTTGGTCGGTCTCTGCATACCTGACCCGTACTTTGGTTTCAAACGTATACATCAGCGCTTGATATTTCGTTCATTCAACGCCTGCTGGAATTTCCGCGCGTTGACGTTGTGTTCGGCCTGTGTTACCGCAAAATTATGATAGCCTGAAAAATCTTCCTTTGCGCACATATACAGGTAGTCGTGTTGCCGATAGTTAAGTACCGCGTCGATTGACGCAATGCTTGGCATCATGATGGGTCCCGGTGGAAGCCCACGATACAAATAGGTGTTGTAGGGTGAATCCATACGCAGGTGCCGATAAAGTACACGTCTGATGGTGAAGTCGTTATTGGCGAAAATGACGGTAGGGTCGGCCTGCAATAGCATTCCTTTGTTCAATCTGTTGAGGTACAATCCAGCAATGGTAGGCATCTCATCCGTATGCAGTGCCTCTCCTTTTACGATGGAAGCCAATACGCTCACCTGTTGCGGGGTCAGTTTAAGAGCGGCCGCTTTTTCCTTCCGTTCGTCATTCCAGAATTTTTTGTATTCTTCGTGCATCCGCTTGGCAAAAGCGTCGGTGGAGGTATTCCAATAGAACTCGTATGTGTTTGGAATGAACATACCGAAAAAATTCTCGGTGTCAAATCCATAGCTGGAGGCCAAACTATCGTTGTTTAACAGGTTGATGAATGCAATGGAATCTGGTTCCAGTTGGTTTGCCAATACAGCAGCGAGATTTTCCTTAAGCCGGACATTTTCAAAACGGAGTTTCACCGGTTCCTGAAATCCGCCGCCTAGCTTGTTGATTAACGTACGGTTGTTCATGCCGGGTTCTAATTTGTATTTTCCCGGTTTCACACGTTCTGGATATTCCATCTTGCCCGCCGCCCAGCGGAAGGAAGCCGTGTCATCTACGGCTTGCAGTTCACCGATGCTTTGCATCACGTCTTCAAAATCCCAGTGTGAGTAGATATAGAGATACTCCGTATTGTCGGTAACGTTGGGCGCAAAAAAACCTTTGTAGTATTTGTAGGCAACCAATCCACCTACTATGATCGCCGCAAAGGCGATCGCGAGCAACGTTAATCGTAATTTCTTCTTGTTCATGTTTTTCTCACAATTGTTCGCTGACCACTCACCACCGACCACTCACCACCAATCACTGATTTGCAAGCGCAATATTAATCGGAGTACCGATGCTAACTGCCGGATCTTCGGGGGTTGGAGTTTGGGAGATAACCGTTGCGCTCAAGCTGTCGGCAATCAACCCCATGTAATTGACGGTACCCAAGGTCAGTGAATTGCCTTGCAGCGCAAAACGGGCCTGTTCCAGGGTAAGTCCGATTAAATCAGGTACCTGAACTTCACTGGCTCCTTTCCCATTGCCTAGCACCAGGTCTACAGTTGATCCTTTTGGGATTGGACGTCCGGCATTAAGTCGTTCCCCACCGAATTTTACATCGAGCACCACATCCCTCGCAATATCTGGAATGTAGGTGGTATCGCCCAATTTAAGGCCATAGCTGTTTAATATCGCACGGGCCTCTACAAATGTTTTTTCTAATAATTCGGGGAATGCAACCTCGGGGGCTGTACGTGTAATGATCGTAAGGTACAGGGTTCGGTTTTTTTTAACTTTGGTATTCGGATCCGGATCCTGCTCGATTACCAGACCGGGTTTCGCATCCACCTGATAGATGGAATCTAAATCATACTCAAACCCCAGGGCTTCCAGTTTTTTTAAGGCTTCCTCAATCAGAAGCCCCTTGAGTTCAGGTACGGGGACAGATTCACTATGTCGGGTGTATTGACGAAGGCCGAATACAATGATTAGAAAAAGAACGGTCAGCCCAATCAACGCTCCAATGAGATTTCTTCGGAAAGTTTCTGTTCGTAGATACTGGAAGAATTTTACCATATTCATCTTATCAAATTGGCGGATACATGCAATTCAGCTGTTGTTTAGCAATATTAGCGCCATAGTTTTATACCTCCCCAAATTAACAGGAGATAAGGCGACAAACTTAGATAAACTTGCTTTGATATGCAAGTTTGCGTGTCGTGTACGATGGCTTACCTTTCGGTTACCTGTTTGTTACCTGTTGCTTACCTTTTGCTTAGTACTGCCTTAATTCTTGCTTACTATTCGGCTACCAATCCACTACCTTGATCTTACCATTTCTTTACCAATTCCTTACCTCCGCTATACCAATTCCTTACCTCCGCTATACCATTTCCTTACCAATTCTTTACCAATCCCTTACCAGTTCTTTACCAAAGGGGTAAATAAAAGGTAAATAAGGAGTAAATTAAGGGTAGCGAAAGAATAGCGACAAGCAATGCTAGCGGGTATTGTATTTATACAGTGGGTTGTCTATGTTTGCGGAATCATGAAGACAAAAATAGCCTTGATAACCGGCGGATATACCGGAGAATCCGAAGTTTCTTTTAAGAGTGCGGAATTTGTGTACGGGCAATTGGATCAATCCAAATACGATATTTATAAAATCACCATCACGACAGATAGCTGGTTCCACGTGGGCGATAATGGCGTCAAATATGTAATCAATCGGGATCATTTTACATTGCCCATGGATGGCCAGGTTATCCGTTTTGATCTGGCGTTCATTATGGTGCACGGTTCGCCCGGAGAGGACGGACGTCTCCAGGGCTATTTTGATATGGTAAGACTACCGTATACCTCCTGCGATGCGCTTACCTCAGCATTGACCATGAACAAGGCATATACCAAGGCGGTGTTGGCGGGCATTCCCGAACTGTATTTGGCAAAATCCGTCCAGTTGTTTGATGCTGAACGTGCAGATGCCATAGATCTGGTACGCCGTGAACTATCACTTCCTTACTTTGTCAAACCCAACGCCGGTGGAAGCAGCATCGGGATGACCAAGGTTAATGCCGAAGATGGATTGGCCGATGCCATTGAGAAGGCATTCAACGCAGAAAATACCGGCAAACAGGTGATCGTTGAAGAATTTGTAAAAGGGCGTGAATTTTCAGTAGGGGTATATCGCCGATCGGGCGAAATTGTCGTATTACCGGCAACAGAAGTCATTACCGAACGCGAATTTTTCGATTTTGAAGCCAAGTATGTGCCCGGTCTGACCCAAGAAATAACACCTGCAGACCTGACATCCGAACAACGGGAGCGTGTGGAACGATTGGTAAAAGCGATTTACGTCCGCTTGAACTGTAAGGGTATGGTACGCATCGATTATTTCCTGGAGCGGGAGACGGACCACTTCTATTTCATCGAAATAAATACCGTGCCCGGACAGACTGCCCAAAGTTTCATTCCCCAGCAAGTGCGGGCCGCGGGCATGACCGAGACCGCATTTTACGGCGAGCTGATTGAACAGGCGTTGATCGGTGGTCGGTGACCCCTCACCACCGACCACCCACCACTGACCACTATTCCACCACTTCCACCCATTGCCCTGGCGTGAGGGCCTGAATCCGGTTATCGTACATCGCTTCTACACTTACTGCGGGCAGGAAATAACGTCCTACATACGATGCATTGAGCAATACGCGGTAGGTAAGCGTCTCCTGCTGCCGGATATTGAAATGGGTAAGTACACGATCGTCACGGATATCCTGATAGGTAGCCGGCGACGAGCGAAGAGCCGATTCATTGTCATTGAGCCGGGTGTTGATAATTTCCCAACCGGAAGGGAATATCTGGGCAAGTGCCATGTGTTCATACATCCCCATACTTCCGGTATTCTTCAATGTAACCTCCGCAATGAAATCGGTACCCTGTGTCAACGCCCCGGGGTTGATTTCTTCTCCTTCCCGGTCGGTATACCGTACGTTCATGGTTAGCAATTCGGGGTTGTTGTTTAGGGGTGGATTTTCCCCGGCAGGAAGCTGGCCTTCGCGCACAACGCGCACGTACAGCTTGTTGTTACCTGAGTTCTGCACCTGTATCTGATTGCTTTTATTGCTGAAGTCAATCGGAATGCGATATACATACGTAGTTGCTGAAATGGTGTTTGACTTACCATTAAGCGTATAGGTGAAGTTATTCTTGCCTGCGCTCTGGCCACCGAATTTGCCGATGGCTAACAAGGCATACGCCGTAGTCTGCGTGCTATACCAACTGTCATTATCCAATCCGGCGGCTACGGCAAACAATACTTTTTCGGCCTCTTGCCGACGCCCGATTAAATCCAGGGTCTCCAGGATCATGGCACGGTCACGCAGTGCCGATCCAAAAGTATATCCGGCATTTTCATAGGGTTTGCCTTCGGTGGGACGGTTTTTAACCAGTTGGTTGGCTACAATGCCCTGTCCGGCAAGCTGATAGGCTGCGGCGAGTCGCCAGGCTGCCTCATCCGATAGATAAGGGAATTCCTTGAGTCGGTTCATTGCCCCCAGTTCGGGTGCCTTTGCGAGCGCAAGCAGGTAAAGCCGGTAGGCTTGTACCAGATCCCCGCCTCGCCAGTTATATTGGTCGGGCGCCCAATTTTGAGCCGTATTCCGCTGATAGCGCAGCCATGCTTCCAGGAATCCAGCCGGTAACGTATATCCCTTGGCCTGCGCTTCCAGTAGGAAGTGCCCGGCATAGTTGGTGCCCCATTCATTGGCTTCGTTTGCACCCGGCCAATAACCAAGACCTCCGTTAGCCAATTGGTAATTCCGCAGTCGGTTGATACCGGCCTTGATGTTTCTGTCTACGGCCGCTTTTTCCTGCTCTTTCAGTTCGACCAACCGATCGAGCATGAGCTGCGGAAATACACTGGATGTCACCTGCTCCACGCAGCCATACGGATATCGGATCAGGAAATTGAGCCGTTTGCTGAGGTTAATCGGCGGCAATGACGAGATTTCCACCATGGCGGTATTGCCGTTGCCGGGACCCAGTGGTGCGATGTCCCGCTGCCACGCTGAGTTACCATTGATTTCGGCCTTTTCAACCGAGGTAATGAACGGATTCGGGTTACGGATGTCGATTTCAACTTCGTACACCGCCGTCTCATTTCCGCTTTTTGCAACCGCGCGCAATTTGCCAACACCCGTATTGTTGCCGGTTTTTATGGAGGCATAGGCCATTTGTTCGCCCTGCTGCGTGAAGGTCAGGGTCTGCTTGCCGTTTTGCACGATTAGTCCATCGGTGGCAGTCACTTCGAGACTTACCTGTTTGATGTTGTTTTCCATGGCAAACACAGTGAGCGGCAGCCTGAATGTTTCGTCGGGGCCGATTACACGGGGTAGGGTAGCCAGCAGCATAAGCGGCTTCTTCACGGCAACCGCTTTTTCCGCAAAGCCATAAGCACCATCCTGTCCGGCCACTACCATGGCACGTACCGAACCAATGTATTGGGGCAGGGTGAAGTCATGTTTGTTTTTTCCGCCCTTGCGGAGGGTGAAAGGCCCCAGGAATTTGACCACGGGCTGGAAGCGGTTGGCTTTCGCCGGGTTTACATTCCGGTCGATTTCCCCGTCGCCACCAATGCTTAAAATGCGTTCCAGATCACCTCCCCATGCGCCCAGCACCTGATCAAATAGATCCCATGATTTGACGCCAAGTGCTTCACGTGCGTAGAAACTGGCATGCGGATCCGGTGTTTTAAACCGTGTGAGGTCGAGCAGCCCTTCGTCTACCAGGGCAATAGTATACGTCATCGCTTTCCCATTGGATTCGGATACGGTGATGCTCGATTTGGTTTCCGGACGCAGTACGTCTGCCATGCTGATCTGGGGATTTAAGACGGTCTTGGGATTTTCGACCAGCAGCGGAATTACGCCGTACATCCGGATGGGGAGGTCATTGGCGGTCTGCTCGTGGGGTTGTAGCAGGGTAACGTTTACAAATACATTGGGTGCCATCTCTTCGGTCACCTTGAATTTATAAACCGTCTGTCCCTGTTGGGTTTTGATCCACCAGCTTTGCAGTACCCGGCTACCGTTTTCAATGCTGATAAGGCCGCGGCCACCTTCCGAAGAGGGAATGGTTAAGGTCACTTCCTCACCCGCCTGATAGGTTTCTTTATCAGACGTAAACGACAGCATGGATGCTTCCGTCGGATTGCTTTGCTGCTCGCGTTGGGCCCAACCCGGCCAGTCTATGTACAACGTTTTTCCAGTGGCGTGGCCACTTTCCAGATCGACCACCCGCACCAAATAGCGGCCCCAGTCGGGATAGTTTACGCGGATGTTCCATTTTCCACTGCCGTTGTTGAGGGTGATGGTTTCTTTTTTGAGCAATTGATTGTATTGGTCCTGCGTAAAGTTGCCAAGGTATTCTTCCTCCTGGTTCCACCACCATTGCCAACGAATTTTATAGAATTCTACCTGTACACGGCGGGTTCCGGATATTTTTTTTCCAGTTGCGTCTACATCTACGATATCCACGGAGTGGTCCTGATCCGTGAGCAGCATGCCCGAAAGGCGATCGCCTTCAGGAGTACGCAGCCCTACATAACTGGCGTAAGGGCTGTAAGGCATGCTGATGTTATCGATACTGAAGTTGCCGCCGGGTTCAAACACACGGGTGGTGAAACTGGCACGCAGCATCCCCGGAGCCCCGTTGGTGGCCGTAATGTCGGCGGGAAAAGCGGCATTGCC
>Ga0182746_1000192_pt1 | contig 104736 bp, 87 predicted proteins | sample eDN3rd30CBELigOP_FD_128881 | JGI IMG/M metagenome (GOLD analysis project Ga0182746, IMG submission 128881) | Enriched Organic Plus compost microbial communities from Emeryville, California, USA - eDNA 3rd pass 30_C BE-Lig OP (version 2) (version 2) ...
CTTCCTGCAGCAGCAGTGCATCGCGGCGGAGTTTATTGGCTTCGGCCTCTTCTGTAGCTCTTACCACATAGGTACCGAATTTATTAATGGATTGCGGGGTCAGCCCCAGGTGGCCCATCACAGGTATCCCTGCGCTTACGATCTTTTTTACTGAATCAATGATCTCTTCACCACCTTCCAGCTTTACAGTATGACCACCGCTTTCTTTCATGATGCGGATCGCAGAAGCCAGGGCGATCTCTGAATTGGATTGATAATAACCAAAAGGAATATCAACTACTACCAGGCATCTTTCCCTTGCCCTTACCACGCTTTGTGCATGATAGATCATCTGATCGAGTGTAATGGGCAGGGTAGTGGTATGGCCTGCCATCACATTGCTGGCGCTATCGCCTACCAGTATGATATCAATGCCTGCTGCATCAAATATTTTAGCGAAAGAATAATCATAAGCCGTGATCATGGATATTTTTTCACCGGCCATTTTCATTTTCTGGATCGTATTCGTAGTTACTTTCCGGGCTTCCTTGCTGATTGACATGAAACTTGTTTGAAGGGATAAAAGTAGGTAAAATCAGGCTTTCGTTTGTGCAAGCCTGATTTCTTCGTAAAGGGATTGTATCAGCCCGTCGGCCAAACCGATCTTTGGTACAAATATTTCTTCTGCATCGGCCCAGCGCATTACATTGATGTAAATGAGCAATGCAGGCACGATCACATCAGCACGGTCCTCACGCATACGGTAAAGGCTCATGCGTTGCGGAAGAGAAAGGCTGCTGAATTCTTTATAATAATCTCTGAGCAGTTCAAGGCTTAACGGTTTTCCGTCTTTCCGTTTGGAGATGGAAAATATTTTATTGATGTTGCCGCCTGAACCGATAGCAGTAACATGATGAAATCCTTTTGTCCGGGTTTTGATGAATTCCTTCATCGTATCCCATTGCGCTTCCGTTACCTGGTTCTTCAATAGGCGGATGGTGCCGATATTGAATGACTCTTTAAATATGAGTTTACCATCGCTGAAGAAAGTCAACTCCGTGCTGCCACCACCCACATCTATATACAGGTAAGATTCTTCACTGGTCAGATTTTCCGCAACATGGTTCTCGTAAATAAAAGATGCTTCTTCCTGTCCGCTGATGATGCTGATCTGTATGCCTGTTTCGGCTTTTACTTTATTGATGATGTCCTGCCCGTTGATGGCATCACGCATGGCTGAAGTGGCGCAGGCTTTTATATGCTTAACGTCGTATACGTCCATCAGCAGCTTGTACGACTTGATCGTTTTTATCACTTTTTCTGCGCGGGCTGGAGTGATCTCTCCTTTGTCAAACACATCAAAGCCGAGACGGAGGGGCACACGTACCAGTGCCATTTTTATAAATTCAGGTTTATTGTTGGGCGCAATATATACGTCACTGATCAGTAGCCTTGCTGCATTACTTCCAATATCAATAGCTGCCAGTCTCAATTTGTTCCATGGTTTTGTTGAATAAATACTGGTAAATATCAACCTGTGATCTTACCTGCTTCCTGCCGGTTTTTACATATTCATTGGCGAGCTCATTGTCCAGCCATCTTGCTTTCACATTATCACGAAGCTGTATTTCCAGTATATCTATCAGCTCTTTTTTTATCTCTTCGTCCCATACAGGGCAGGTGGCTTCCACACGATGCTCCAGGTTGCGCAACATCCAGTCGGCCGAAGATATATAAACTTTCTCTTTGCCTTTATTATGAAATACCCACACCCGTGCATGCTCCAGGTATTCGTCCACGATGCTGATCGCTTTCACCGGTATCTTGAACTTCCTGTTCTCGGTGAGCATGCAAAAAATACCTCTTACGATCAGTCTTACCGGAACGCCTGCTTTCGCAGCTTCATACAGCTTATCGATCATTCCTTCATCAGAAAGAGAATTCATTTTTAATGTAATGCCACTGGGTTTTCTTTTTTTGGCCATCCTGATCTCTTCATCGATCAGCTTATACATTTCATTGCGGACGATAAAGGGACTTGGAATAATGGCCTGGCAGTTCTTCAATGAATGAATATCTCCTATGCGATGATGTTCCAGTAAATTGAAAATACGGCTCAGGTCGGTCATGATACGGGGATTGGATGTCAGCAGGCAATGATCGCCATACACTCTTGCCGTTTTTTCATTCAGGTTGCCGGTGCTTACAAAACCGTACAACACGTTTTTGTCTTTTACTTTTTTGCGGATCATGCAAAGCTTGGCATGCACTTTCATATTGGGAATGCCTACCAGCACTTTCGCTCCTTCTTCTTCCAGTCTCGATTTCCATTCAAGATTGGCTTCCTCATCAAAGCGCGCACGGAGCTCAAGCATTACCACTACCTCCTTACCATTTCTTACGGCATTGATCAGTGCATTGATGATCTTTGATTGCGAGGCCAGGCGATAGCAGGTGACCTTGATCGTACTTACATCCGGATCAATCGCTGCTTCGCGGATGATATCGATAAGTGGTGTAAAGGAATGATAGGGGAGATGGAGCATGATATCCCTTTCCAGCACAGCATCCGACACGCGGCGGTCGGCAAGCAATGGATGATCAAAAGGTTTTTGTCTTGGTTTCTTTATTTTGAACACCTGCTCGGGAAAATCCATGAAATGCCTGAAATTATGGATACGGCCACCGGGGATCAGGTTATCTTTTTTAGTGAGATTAAGACGGCGGGTAAGATATTCCAGCAATCCCGGGTCCATTTCTTTATCATACACAAACCGGACAGGCTTTCCTTTTCTGCGGTTCTTCAATCCCTTTTCGATCTTCTGGATGATATTGGTGGATATATCGCTGTCTATATCCAGCTCAGCATCCCGTGTTACTTTAAACACATGAGCATGGTATTGATCATACCCGAAATAAGAAAATATTTCAGGAAGATTGCAGCGGATCACGTCTTCCAGCAAAATGATGCGATGTTCATTTTGTTTGGAGGGTAATATCACAAATCTTCCCAGCACCCGGCTGGGCACTTCGATCAGGGCATATTTCTTTTTCAGCGCACTGTCTCTTTTCCACATCACCACGCCAAGATAAATGGATTTATCGCGAAGGTTGGGGAATACGGGGATGTTCTCGATCATCAGAGGGATCACATTGGAGCTCACTTCAGCATCATAGTAATCGCGCACAAAAAGGTATTGCTCCGGCGTAAGCTCATTTTCATTTACCAGGAATATCTTCTGGACTTTCATTTGCTGCTGCACATCTTCCCAGATCCGGGCAAACTCACTTTGCTGGTTCAGGACGGTCATCTGGATATCGTCGAGGATCTGCTGGGGGTTGTTCTCGAGGTGCATATGGGCTTTGCTGCCAACCTGCATCATCCGTTTCAATGTGGCCACCCTTACCCGGAAGAACTCATCGAGGTTATTGGAGAAAATACCCAGGAAGCGGATGCGCTCCCGGAGCGGCACTGTTTTATCGGCTGCTTCCTGTAGTACGCGTGCATTAAAAGAGAGCCAGCTAATGTCCCGGGCAATCGTTTTTTGTTTGAAAGGCGGATGCGGCATGAAAACCTGGATTAGTTATCTGATAAAGTTAACTAAGAAGTGGAATCGCTTGCGTTAAGTTTTGATAACCTGCTGATTTTTGTTAGGAGTTGATTAAAGAAGTATGGCGTAAGGGTATCGAAAAGGGCGCAAAGATTTCGCAAAGAACGCAACGTGGCGCCCTTTGCGAAATCTTTGCGCCCTTTGCGATACTATTATAATCGCCGCTTCTTGTTATACCATGGCAATAAGGCAAAGCTCAACAACCCACCTGTCAGTATTACAAATGTCTGCACAATCCAAAGCAACCAACCAAATGCAGCGGCAATACTTTGCTGTAACCCATAAAGCATCATCGTGCCTTCAATCAGCAAAGCATAGCCACCGATGCCGCCCGGGGAGATGATCATGCCGATGCTGCCGGCAGAAAGAATGGTAAAAGCTTCTTTTACTCCGTAATGCTGGGTTTCCTGCAAAGCCTGGAAACCAATATAGCCACCAGAAAAATAAGTGCCCCATAAAATGATCGTAAGGATAATGAACTGCCCGCGTTTTTTAAGATGCCGGATGGAGGCCAATCCCTGCCACACCCGCGTAGCAATATTCTTCAGGATGGCCCGAAGGTCTTTGAATGTTTTTTTCTTCAGCACCATCCAGGCTCCCACAGCAAGTGCTATCACGCCTGTAATGATCAACAGGATCGTCAAACCTGAAATTTTCGTTTCTTCTTTTTCACCTGGTGAATTGAAGATCTGATCAACGATCTGTGTATATAAACCGGGTTGTATGGCCAGTGTGATGCCGAAGACGATCAGCAGTGTCACTGCATCGATCAAACGTTCGAGGATGATGGTGCCTACCAGCTTATCGGCCGGTATCTTTTCATATTTGGCCAGCACTGTGCATTTCAGCACTTCTCCCAAACGGGGCACGCCCTGGTTGGCGAGATAACCGATCATGACAGCGAAAAAGGTATTTGCTTTTTTAGGACTGTAGCCAAGAGGTTCCATCAGCAACCGCCAGCGAAGAGCCCTGATATAATGTCCGAAAAGGAGAATGATAACAACAGGGATGGCAAGATAATAACGCGCATTCAGCATGGCGTATCGTATCTGCACCCATTCTTCCTGATTGATGTTTTTGACGGATAACCAGACAAAGAAAAAGCCAAGACTGAAAAAGAAAAGGTATTGCAATAAGGTTTTGACCTTTTTATTCATGGCTCGGGTATAATGGTTATTCTTACAGCTTATTGCCCTCCTTCGGGAAAACGATCCAGGGATTGAAGGTCCTGGCTTTTTCGAAATCCATGGTAGCGTAAGAAATGATCACCACCACATCACCTACCATGCCTTTACGGGCGGCAGGGCCATTAAGGCAACAGATGCCGGAACCTCTCTTGCCTTTTATCACATAGGTTTCCAGCCTTTCTCCATTATTGACATTCACCACCTGCACTTTTTCATTTTCGATAATGTTAGCAGCTTCTATGAGGTCTTCATCAATGGTAATGCTGCCAACATAATTGAGGTTCGCTTCGGTAATGACCGCTCTGTGGATCTTTGATTTCAGTACTTCGATCTGCATATAGTTAGAATAGTGAGATGATGCTGTGATATCTGTTTAAAAGTTTAAAGTTTAGAAACTTCACTTAAACATTTAAACTCTTAAACCCCAATATTGGGGTTAGCAAAAGTAGTTTATTTAAAAACGAAAAAAGAACGGCTTAGTTTAATAACAGGTTATCTATAAGCCGTACTTCGCCAAGGAATGCTGCTGCAAGGGCTACCAGTTTTTGCTTGCCGTCCCGGTTTTCGGCAGGATAAAGTGTTCCTGCATCTGCAATGGCCACATAATCTACCCGGAAACCTTTTTGGGTCAGTTGGGCTGTTGCCTGCTGTTGCAACTCTTTCAGAGAGCCCGTCTTCAGATTTTCCCGGATATAATTCAGCGCCTGGTAAATAGCCACTGCTGCATTTCTTTCCGTTTTACTAAGACGCATATTGCGGCTGCTCATGGCCAGCCCGCTTTTTTCCCGGAGGGTGGGAGAGATATGCAGATTCACTGTTTGCCCGAGGCCGGTAAGCTCCAGCAGTTTTTTGACGACCATGCATTGCTGGTAATCTTTTTGCCCCATGTACAAATTGTCAGGCAGCACAATTTCCAGCAGCCGGTGAACGATCTGGCAGACTCCCTGGAAGTGCCCGGGCCTGAAACTGCCCTCAAGCAGGGTCTCCAGGTAGCCGAGCTCATATTTTTTTTTCAACATTTGTCCTGAGGGGTACATCTCGCTTACAGGAGGAAGGAACAGGATATCACAACCGGAAGCTTCCAGCAGGCTGATATCTTTTTCAATGGTGATGGGATATTTGGCATAATCGGCCGGGTCGTTGAACTGGGTAGGGTTCACAAATATGCTTACAACAGAGAGATCGTTTTCTTTTTTGGAAGCTTCCAGGAGGGAAATATGACCCTCATGAAGGGCTCCCATGGTGGGTGTAAACCCTGTTTTTTTGCCTTTTTTGCGCTGTTTTTCCAGGTAATCCCGGAGCTCAGCCGCTCTTTTAAATAGGATCATAATTAGGCTTATTCACATCAAAAAACGACGCAACTTAACTATTCCTTATAAAAAACAGTACCTTTGCACACGTTTTTTCAAAATGATCATTTAAACGGGACAACATGTCAGCAAAAAAGAGAATCTTATTTATTGCCAATGAAATGTCTCCCTACCTGGAGTTGACAGAATTTTCAGAAACTGTAAATAAACTGGCCATAAAAGCGAATGATAACGGGTTTGAGGTACGCTGCATTATGCCCCGCTTCGGCACTATCAACGAACGCAGGCACCGCCTTCACGAAGTAGTTCGCCTCTCCGGTATCAATGTTTCAGTAGATAATGATGATATGCCACTCCAGATAAAGGTAGCTTCCCTCCCCAGCGCCAGGCTGCAGGTCTACTTCCTGGAAAACGAAGAGCTCTTTAAACGCAAACATATTTTTCACGACGAGAATGAACAGTGGTTTGAAGATAACGGCCTCAGAACAGTGTTCTTCTGCAAAGGCGCACTGGAAACCGTTAAAAAGTTTGGCTGGCCTCCGGACATCATTCATTGTAGCGGCTGGATGACAGGATTGATCCCTGCCTATCTCAAAACAGTATATAAAAAAGAACCGGTTTTTGCCCATAGCAAAACGGTATTCACGATCGGTCAGAATACATTCAAGGAAAAGCTTGGCAATGATTTCATAAAAAAAGCACTGATCCATCCTTCTTTGAAAGAAAAAGACCTTGAAGTATATAAAGACGCCAACAACACGGCCATGTTCCGTGGCGGGGCTACATTTGCAGACGCTATCACTTTTGGTGCAGATAAAGTAGACAAGAAATTGCAGGAAGAATTTACCAAGGTGAGAGGCAAGAAAACGCTCTTGTTCAATGAAGAATCTGATTTAACAGAGTATTTACAACTGTATGGCGATCTTGCAGGTAAGTAACATTTCCTAATCTGGTATAAATTTTATTTGTGAAGCATAAACACCTGGTAATTACGCTTGGAGCAATCATAACCAGCACGCTTATCCTTTTGAATTCCTGCAGAAAGATCAATGAGGCCACAACACTTGGGGGAGATCTGATTCCGCCGGTCGATAATATCCACACGTTCGATACCACTCTTGAAGTGGAAGCCTATAATGAACTGTTTACCCTGCTCAACGATTCTACACGGGTCGCCTACAATGCCAACCAGGTATTGGGATATGTTTCCAACGACCCTATTTTCGGAAAAACAGATGCCAGGATGTTCCTGGAACTGAAGCCTACCACTTATCCCTTCACGTTTGCCAACCTGCCAGACAGCGTGTATATTGATTCAGTAGTGTTGATACTGGAAAGTACGGGTGTATGGGGCGATACGAACATTAACCAGACCATCAACGTGTATGAGCTTGATCAGACCAATAATTTTACGAATATCAAGGATTCGGCTTTCCAGGCTTACCTGGTAAGGCAGAATGATCTTACTTACTCCCATCTTCTTGGATCAAGGACTTTTGCGCCTTCCATCCTGAATGATTCCGTCTCTGCTTATCTCGATTCCAATACGGTAAACCAATTGCGGATAAGACTGGACGATGCATTTGGCACAAGATTGATCAGGTATGATACCTCTGCGGCCAATAATCCTTACCAGAGCGATTCCGCTTTCCGCACCAGGTTCAAAGGGTTTGCATTGCAGGCGCAGGCAGGCGGCAATGCTTTGATGAGTTTCAATCTTACTGGCGCCAATACCAAGTTGGGCATTTACTATAAGTATGAAAAGAAATCAGCTACCAATCTTGATCTGGATACAGCGGTGACCTATTTCAATTTCAAATCTTACGATACTTACGGATCAAATGCATCAGCATCTGCAAACTATATTATCCGTGATTATGCCGGTACGCCGATACAGGCAGCGCAGGGAGGCACGGCACCCGATCCTGAAGTTTTCATACAGAATACACCGGGTTCCTTTGCCCGTATAAAAATCCCGGGACTGGCAGGATTGTCCAACAGGGTAGTGCATCGTGCAGAACTGGTCATGGAGCAGATCTATGATATAAGTGATTCCACCTTCCCGCCGCGTTACCTGATGCTGGATGCCTATGATCCTGCACTTTCATCTTATCGCTTTATGCCGTATGATTTCACATTCGATGTGCAGGGCAACCCAAGCCTGGGTGTTTTTGGCGCAGCCCCGATCGATGCAAAGAATCAGGCCGGACAAACGATCAAGACCTGGCATTTCAACCTGAGCCGGTATGTGCAGAATGTGGTGAACCAGCGGGAGCAGGCATATGAGATGAGGCTTTTCGCCCCTTATTATGTCAACGATATGTATAAACCGACCGTTAACTCAACCAGTGCAATGACCTCTGTAACAGTGAATGCTACAGTGGGTGAGGGAAGGGTAAGATTATACGGCGGTGATCTGAGTTCGCCGGCTACCAATCCTCACCGTATGCGCCTGCATATCATTTATTCCAAATTATAACGAAAAAGCTGCCAGTAATGAATTGAATGGGATCGGGTGTTATATTTGCACCCGATTTCAATTATTTATTGACTAACTCATCTATAAACCTAAAGTTCATTTATGCCTTACCTGTTCACTTCAGAAAGCGTTTCCGAAGGTCACCCGGACAAAGTAGCTGACCAGATATCCGATGCCCTGATCGATAATTTCCTGGCTTTTGATTCCCAATCAAAAGTAGCTTGTGAAACGCTGGTTACTACTGGTCAGGTTGTATTAGCCGGTGAAGTAAAATCAAAGGCATACCTGGACGTTCAGGAAATTGCACGCGGTGTGATCCGCAAGATCGGTTATACCAAGAGCGAGTATATGTTTGAAGCAAGCTCCTGCGGTGTATTGTCTGCCATTCATGAGCAGTCTGCCGATATCAACCAGGGTGTTGACCGAAAAAAGAAAGAAGAGCAGGGTGCCGGCGACCAGGGAATGATGTTTGGTTATGCCAGCAATGAAACAGAAGACTATATGCCACTGGCGCTTGATCTTGCACATAAGCTCCTGATCGAGCTGGCAGCACTCCGCCGTGAGAACAAGCAGATCAAATACCTGCGCCCTGACGCCAAAAGCCAGGTGACACTGGAATATGATGATAACAATAAACCCGTTCGTATAGACGCGATCGTGGTATCTACACAGCATGATGATTTCGATACCGAATCAAAAATGTTGGCCAAAATCAAGGATGACATCGTGAAGATCCTGGTGCCAAGGGTTAAATCAAAGTATAAGAAATACGCCAAACTGTTTAACGACAATATCAAATACCATATCAACCCGACCGGTAAATTCGTGATCGGTGGGCCACACGGTGATACGGGTCTTACAGGACGTAAGATCATCGTAGACACTTATGGTGGTAAAGGTGCGCATGGCGGTGGTGCATTCAGCGGTAAAGATCCTTCCAAAGTGGACCGTTCTGCTGCCTATGCTACCCGTCACATCGCTAAAAACCTGGTGGCTGCAGGAGTGGCTGATGAAGTGCTGGTACAGGTTTCTTATGCTATCGGTGTAGCCAAACCGACCAGTATCAACGTTAACACTTTTGGCACAGCCAAAGTGAACCTGACAGATGGCCAGATCGGTAAGATCGTGGAAACCATATTCGATATGCGTCCTTACTTTATCGAGCAACGCCTGAAACTCCGCAATCCCATCTACAGCGAAACTGCAGCTTATGGACACATGGGCCGCAAACCCGAAGTAGTGGAGAAAACATTCACTTCTCCTGATGGTAAAAAAGTGACAAAGAAAGTGGAGCTGTTTACCTGGGAAAAGCTGGATTATGTATCTAAAGTGAAAAAAGCTTTCGGTCTTAAATAATTCACAACATACATTGTAAAAGAGGTTTAAAGAGTCTGGTCTGGCCGGCTTTTTAAACCTTTTTACTTTTGGAGAATAAAACAAATGCAATGAACGAAACAAATCCCTGGCAGGTGCTTGCAGCCCGGCAGATGTATGATAACAACTGGATACAGGTCACTGAATATGATGTGATCAATCCCAATGGTGGCAAAGGCATTTATGGCAAGGTCCATTTCAAGAATATAGCCATTGGCATCATAGTGCTCGATGAGCAGATGAATACTTATCTGGTAGGGCAATTCCGTTTCCCGCTGAATGAATACAGTTGGGAAATACCGGAAGGAGGCGGCGCATTGAACGTAGACCCGCTCGATTCCGCAAAAAGGGAATTGCTGGAAGAAACCGGCCTTGTAGCGAACAACTGGCAACTGATCCTGAAAATGCATTTGTCCAATTCCGTATCGGATGAATATGCACTTCTTTATCTCGCCCGCGGGCTTGAACAGCATGCCCCGATGCCCGAAGAAACCGAGCAACTGGTGGTAAAAAAGATACCTTTTGAAGAAGCCTGGCAAATGGTGCAGCAGGGCAGGATCACAGATGCAATGTCGGTAGCGGCGATACAGCAGGTGAAGCTGATGTTGGGCGATGGCCGATGACCGGAAACTCCTTTCTTTGCATAGTGAAAAATTTCCGCTCTCAACACCGCCCCAAAAAAAGCTCCCTGGTAATCGGCCGGCAGGCTGTTATTGCTGCGCTCCGTTCAGGACAGGCACTCGACAGGATCTATCTCGACACTAAAGTTCAGGGTGCTGATATCAATGAAATAAAACGGTTGGCAGCGCAGTCCGGTGTTCCGGTCAGTTATGTGCCGGTGGCCAAACTCAATGGCTTTAATGCAGGCGAGCATGAAGGTTGTGTGGCACAGATCGCTAAAGTGCAGTATCATGATCTGCAGGAGATGATCTCTTTTGTAGTGGAGAAAGGCGAAACGCCTTTATTCCTGATACTCGATGGCATCACGGATATCCGCAATATTGGGGGAATTGCCCGCACGGCTTATTGCTGCGGCGTGCAGGCGATCATTATCCCGGATAAGGGAGTGGGTGCTTTGAATGAAGATGCGGTCCTTACTTCCGCCGGTGCTTTGGAAAAGCTGCCGGTATGCAGGGTCAATAGTTTGATGAAAGCTGTGGACGAACTGCATTTGAATGGCATTAAGGTATACGCCAGCGAAATGAAAGCTGCCAGGAATGTTTATGATTGTGATTTCAGAGAGCCCGCAGCGATCGTGATGGGAAGTGAAGAAAAAGGTATCTATCCGGCACTCTTAAAAATATGCGATGAAAAGATCAGGATCCCTATGGTCACCGATTTTGAAAGCCTGAATGTATCGGTTGCCACCGGCATGATCCTTTATGAGGTAATGAAACAGCGGCTGGGGCTGTAGTCAGGAGCTTATTATATCTTTGTAAAGGTTATGAACAGTTCTGCCATTAAACTCATCGAATGCCCGCGTGACGCTATGCAAGGCTGGAAACATTTTATTCCAACCGCCCGCAAGATCGAATACATCAATTCCCTGCTGAAAGTAGGTTTTGACACCATTGATTTCGGCAGTTTTGTTTCTCCTAAAGCCATTCCCCAGATGGCAGATACAAAAGAAGTGGTGGAGCAACTCGATCTCAGTGGCACCAATAGCCGTTTGCTGGCCATCATTGCCAACCAGCGCGGAGCAGAAGATGCCAGTGTGTATGAAGCCATTTCCTATCTGGGTTTTCCTTTTTCAATATCAGAAACTTTTCAACAACGCAACACCAATTCTTCCATTGCAGAATCGTTCGAAAGGGTGGAAGAGATTCAGAACATCTGTGTAAAAACGGGGAAGAAACTGGTGATCTATATTTCCATGGGCTTTGGCAATCCTTATGGTGATCCTTATTCGGAAGAGATCGTGTTTGAATGGGTGAACAAGATGGTAGCCCTCGATATTCAAACCATTTCCCTGGCTGATACGGTTGGCCTCGCCACACCTCAACAGGTATATGATATCACCGCTTATCTGGAGGAATCATTGCCAGGTATTGAAACTGGCGTGCACCTGCATTCCTCACCAGCCAACTGGAAAGAAAAACTGGAAGCAGCATTACAGGCAGGCTGCAAACGTTTTGATGGCGCATTGAAAGGGATTGGCGGCTGCCCCATGGCCAATGATGAACTGGTAGGAAATATGAACACCGAATGGATGATCGATTACCTGGAAGAACAGGGCGCTCAACTGCATCTTAACAAACCGGCTTTGGACAACAGCTTGCGCATTGCCGGAGAAATTTTTATTTAGGCCTATGGATTTCATGGTGAATATTGATATAAAGCCGCTGCCCAAACCCATCAGCTATAACGATAAAATTCTGTTGATCGGTTCCTGCTTCACCGAGCATATCGGCAACACATTGGAGGAATTGAAATTCCCGGTGTTGCAGAACCCGAATGGCATCTTGTTTGATCCGGCCAGTGTTTGCAAAAGCCTGGTACGTTATACGGAGAACAGGGAGTATGCAGAGAAGGATCTTTTTTATCTGAATGAGGTCTGGAACAGTTGGGAACATCATTCCCGGTTCTCCCATCCTGATGCGGCCGTTTGCCTGCAGATGATGAATGAAGCGCGCCAGCAGGCGCATGATTTTTTGAAAGAAGCCAACTGGCTTATCATTACCCTGGGATCTTCTTTTTCTTACAGGCTGACAGAGCAGGCGGGCAGTAAAACAGGCGAGGGTGTGGCTAATTGCCACCGCGCACCTGCACAATGGTTCAACAAGCATTTACTGGCCATTGAAGAAACCGTGACCATGCTCGATAATTGCTATCATCAACTGAAACGGTTTAATCCCCATCTCAATATTCTCTTCACGGTAAGCCCTGTACGGCATATCCGCGATGGGGTAGTGGAGAACAACCGGAGCAAAGCCCGGTTGATAGAAGCCGTGCATCATATCGTCAATAAATTTGAAAGCCTGCATTATTTTCCTGCTTATGAACTGGTGATCGATGTGCTGAGGGATTACCGTTTTTATGATATTGACCTGGTGCATCCCAATTATTCAGCTACCAGCTTTGTACTGGATAAATTTGCTGAATCCTGTATTGACACCGCCTCCCGCCAGTTGATGCAGGAAATAAAAAAGATCGTTATTGCCCGTAAGCATAAAGCCTTTCAACCATCCACGCAAGCCCATCAGCAATTCCTGGCCGCCCACCTTGAAAAAGTAAAAGCCTTGCAGCACAAGTATCCTTTCCTCGACCTGGCGAAGGAAGCGGCTTATTTTTCGCAGAAATGATTATTATTCGTTGGCCACGCTGATAAATATTAGTGTTAAAATGACACTTAAATAAATTTCCCTATTTTTGGTGGCCCGTTTTAGATAAACAAAAGCATTCATTCAAACCCTGATTGCCTGTCATGACAAAAGAAGCATTGGCCCGGGAATTCCAAACCCGCTACCAGCAAGAACCGGAACACTTTTTTTTCTGTCCCGGAAGAGTGAACCTTATAGGGGAGCATATTGATTATAACGGAGGTAAAGTAATGCCCTGTGCCATATCATTAGGCACTTACCTGCTTGTTTCAAAAAACACCGATAAAAAGATACGCCTGCAGTGCATCAACTTTCCTGAAACCGCAACATTGCAATTGCAATCTTCTTACAGCAAAACAGGCAGTGAATGGTTCAACTATCCGCTTGGAGTGATCAATGAATTATTGCAACTGGGCCATGAACTTTCCGGAATGAATATGCTGTTTTATGGCAATCTTCCCATTGGTGCAGGCCTTTCTTCTTCCGCATCCATTGAAGTGTGCACCGGTACGGCACTCAGCCAGCTATTCGGTCTTTCCATTCCCGGCCCTGCTATGGCCGTTCTGTCGAGAAAAGTGGAGAATGAATTTATTGGCATGAACTGCGGTATCATGGACCAGTTTGCCGTAGCAATGGGCAAAAAAGACAAAGCGATCTTACTGAACTGCGATACGCTCGATTATGAATACCTCTCTTTTAATATCGGTGATCATGTACTGGCGATCATCAACAGCAACAAGGAGCGCAAACTCACCGATTCCAAATACAATGAGCGGTTTGCCGAATGCGGCCGTGCACTGAAAAAACTGAAGCAGGTACTTCCTGCAGAAAACCTTTGCGATATTTCCGTAGCCGAATTTGAAAAAGCAAAAAGCATTATCAATGATCCCATACTGGAAAAACGTGCCCTCCATGTAATAACAGAAAACGAACGGGTAAGCCAGTCAAAAGAAGCATTGATCAACGGCGAACTGTCCCGCTTCGGAGAACTGATGTATGCTTCCCATCAATCCCTGAAAGAATTATACGAAGTGTCCGGCATTGAACTGGACACCATTGTTGAATTCAGTAAAACGTACAAGGATTGTATCGGTGCCCGCATGACCGGTGCAGGTTTTGGCGGATGCGCCATCGCACTGGTAAAGAAGGACAGCTTTAATGATTTCGCCACCAAACTCATCCCATACTACAAAGAACGTATCGGTTATGAACCAGGAGTATTTGCTTCTGAAATAGGAGATGGAGCGAGAATGCTAGTCGGGAGTCGGTGAGCAGTCGGGAGTCTTTAGTCAGGAGTTCGGAGTCTGAACCTCATGAAGATTTATACATTCATTTCTGCATTGTAGGACTTATAATGTCTTTGTAAAGACCGGACTCCGAACTCCTGACTAAAGACTCCCGACTAATGAATCCGATCCCCCCGTAGCTCGATTTCATTCATAACACCCGCCTCATACTCCAGCCACTCCTTCCATCTTTTCCTGACTTTTTCCTTGTCGATATAAGTTTCGGCCAGGTCGATAAAGAGCGTGTAATGACCTGCTTCGCTTTCCATAAAGCGGCGGTAGAAATTGCGGAGGTATTCATCTTCGAGTCCTTCGCTGAGGCGTTTGAAGCGTTCACAACTGCGGGCTTCGATCAGGGCCATAGTTAGAAGCTGGTCGAGGAAGCGGTCCTGCCAGTCGCCGCCCTTTAATTGAAACTCCAGTAATTTGTTCACGTACACATCTTTGCGCTGTTTGCCCAGCTTCAAGTGGCGTTTGTGTAGTTCGGCCAGTACCAGCCTGAAATGGCCCCATTCTTCGGTAACGATGGGGGCAAGCTCTTTTACCAGCTTTTCCATATCGCTGTAGCGCTGGATCAGGCTGATGCAGGTAGTAGCGGCTTTTTGCTCACAATAAGCGTGATCAGTGAGAATGTCTTCCAGAGATTTTTCGGCTAGGTTGATCCACCGGGGGTCGGTGGGCAACTGCAAACCAAGTATGTTTTTGGTGTCCTGGGATAGTTCCATGAGGCAAAATTAGGCCGGGAAGGGCAAAAATGGGGTATTTTTGCGGCCCGGATGGCAATTTGGGAGGGCTTTCCTTTGCTGATAAGGATACTTGCCTTACCTTTGCCGCCACAAAAATATAATAGGATAAAACCCGGATGACTTTTTAAAAAAATCAAAGATGCCTCTAACAAAAGAAAAAACAGCAGCTATTTTTACTCAATTTGGTGGATCAGCCGCTAATACCGGATCTATTGAAGGCCAGATCGCACAACTGACTGAGCGTATCAGCCAGATCAGCGGACACCTTCAGCAAAACAAAAAAGATTTCTCCACTCACCGCGGGCTGATGCAATTGGTAGGTAAGCGTAAACGCTTGTTGAACTACCTGCAAAAACATAACCTCACAGGTTATCGCCAATTGATCGAGAAACTCGGAATCAGAAAATAAGGCCCTCCTGTTACTCCCACGTGGAGTTGGGGAAGTCTTTAACCTGAGAGTTTTGATCATCCAGGACAGACTCTCTATAAATGATTATTCCCAACTTCTACCGGATGTTGGGAATAACTGTTTTTGGGCACTTTGCAAATAAGCCCCTTTAAGGATACTGACTCCCATTTTTCATTACTAATTTCTCCAATTTTTATGTTACAACAACCCATACGCAAAACATTCGATATAGGTGACGGACGCATGGTAACAATTGAAACAGGCCGCCTGGCCCGCCAGGCTGATGGCGCTGTTACTGTTTCCATGGGCAATTGCATGATCCTCGCTACAGTAGTGGCCACCAAAGAACCCAAAGAAGGACAGAGCTTTTTCCCCCTTACAGTAGACTACCAGGAAAAGTTCGCCTCTGCAGGCCGTATCCCCGGTTCCTTCTTCAAACGTGAAGCTCGCCTGAACGATTACGAAATTCTGACCAGCCGCCTTATCGACAGGGCGCTGCGTCCTTTATTCCCTGAGGATTATTTCTGCGAAGTGCAGGTACTGGTTTCCCTCATCTCCAGCGATGTGGAAGTGCTGCCCGACGCAATGGCCTGCCTTGCTGCTTCTGCAGCACTGGCTGTATCTGATATTCCCATTAAAGAGATCATTTCCGAAGTAAGGGTAGGACGGGTAAATGGTGAATACATCATCAACCCTTCCCGCACTCAACTGGAGCAATCCGATATCGAGTTTATCGTTGCTGCTACTGACAAGAACCTGATGATGGTGGAAGGTGAAGCAAAAGAATGCAGCGAAGAAGACCTGGTAAAAGTATTGCAACTGGCACATGATGCTATCCGCATACAGGTGAAAGCGCAGGAAGAACTGCGTGAAATGGTTGGTGTGAAAGGAAAACGCGATTACACCAAACCTGTTACCGACGAAGCATTGCAGGAAAAAGTAAATGCTTTCGCCAAATCAAAAGTATACGAAGTAGCCAGAGCTGCTTTATCAAAACATGAGCGCAGCGACAGGTTCTCTGCCATCAAAGACGAATTGATGGAACACCTGAAGAGCGGCCTGCCGGAAGGTGAAGAACTGCCTGATCAAACAAAGAAACTGGCATCTACTTATTACAGCGACCTGCAGTATTATGTAGTGCGCGATATGATCCTCGATGAAAAAGTAAGGCTCGACGGACGCGGACTGGAAGATGTTCGCCCGCTGGATATGGAAGTGGATGTACTGCCTTCTCCTCACGGAGCTTCTTTATTTACCCGCGGTGAAACGCAATCACTCACTACCGTTACACTCGGTACTGCGCTGGATGACCTGTTGGTGGAAAGCGCTGCCAGATCATACGACTCCAAATTTTTCCTGCATTATAATTTCCCACCGTTCTCAACCGGTGAAGTGAAAATGATGCGTGGTCAAAGCCGCCGTGAAGTTGGTCATGGTAACCTTGCCCAGCGTTCATTGAAGCAAATGATGCCGTCAGGTGATTTTGCTTACACCGTTCGCGTGGTAAGTGATATCCTGGAATCAAATGGTTCTTCTTCCATGGCTACCGTTTGTGCCGGTTCACTGGCATTGATGGATGCAGGCGTGCCCATTCCAAAGCACGTTTCCGGTGTGGCAATGGGATTGATCTCCAAAGGCGATAAATATGCGATCCTGACCGATATCCTGGGTGATGAAGATCATCTCGGTGATATGGACTTTAAAGTAACCGGTACACGCAATGGCATCTGCGGCGTGCAAATGGATATCAAAGTGGACGGCCTGAAAATGGAAGTGATGGCACAGGCCCTTGACCAGGCAAAACGTGGCCGTTTGCATATCCTCGATGCGATGTACAATTGCATTCCTGAAGCGCGTGCTGAAGTGAAACCACATGCACCACGCATGCTGAAACTCTTCATCGATCGTGAGTTCATTGGTGCAGTGATCGGACCGGGCGGTAAAGTGATACAGGAAATGCAACGCGAAACCGGTACAACCATCAATATCGAAGAAGTGAACAATATGGGTGAAGTAAGCATCTTCGGCGTGAATAAAGAAGGCGTACAAAAAGCCGAGGCATGGATCAAAGGCATCACGGCAGTGCCAGTTGTTGGTGATGTGTATGATTCAGTGGTGAAATCTGTAATGCCTTTTGGTGCATTCGTAGAGTTCCTGCCCGGCAAGCAAGGCCTGGTACATATCAGCGAGATCAGTTGGAAACGTCTTGAAACACTGGACGGCATTGTGAAAGAAGGCGATGCTTTCAAAGTAAAACTGATCGGTACGGACCCCAAATCAGGCAAGTTCAAGCTCTCAAGAAAAGCATTGATCCCGAAACCTGAGTTCAAGCCAAGAGAAGATCAACAGAAAACGCCTCCGCAGGGAGAATAAGATCTTTTATAAATCAAAAGTCAAAAGTAAAAATTCAAAATAAGCTCTATTTTGAATTTTTACTTTTGACTTTTTAATTAATGGTACATGAGTGATTATATACAACTGATATTCCAGCCGGTTACTTCACAGCAATCAGAGCAATTGATCGCTGAACTGAACGAGATAGGCTTTGAAGGTTTTGAAGAAGCGGATGATTGTTTAAAAGCATTTATACCGGAAGGGGATTTTGATGAAGAGAAAATAAAGACCATTCCAGGCAGTGAAGGGCTAGCTTATACAAAATCAGTGATCAAAGAAACCAATTGGAACCAGGTATGGGAATCCAATTTTGATCCGGTGATCGTAGATGATTTTGTAGCAGTGCGTGCTTCTTTTCATGAACCCATATCTTCAGTGGAGCAGGAGATCGTGATCACGCCCAAGATGAGTTTCGGCACCGGCCATCATGCCACTACGTTCATGATGATGCAGCAGATGCGAGGGATTCCTTTCGCCGGTAAAAAAGTATTTGATTTCGGAACAGGCACGGGAGTGCTGGCCATTCTTGCAGCAAGGCTTGGTGCGGCAAGTGTGCTGGCGATCGATAATGATGACTGGAGCATTGTGAATGCAGGGGAAAATATAGAGAACAATAAAGTGGAAGGTATCCGTTTGGAGAAAGCGGATGATGCCACAGGGGAGGACCGTTTTGATATCATCCTGGCGAATATTAATAAAAACGTCATACTGGCCAATCTCGGCGTTTTGGCTGAGCGGCTGATGCCTGGAGGGCAATTAGTTTTGAGCGGATTGCTGGTGGCGGATGAGCCGGATATCCTTGCAGCCTTGCAGGGGCGGGGCCTGCAGGCAATTTCCCGGCGGGAAAGGCACAACTGGCTCTGTCTGAGTGCTTCATATTGAGAAAAACAATATTTTGTGTTAAATTAACGTTACCAACAGGTCGTTTTTTTTACTATTTTTGTTTTTCAACTTCAACCCAAGTTTCTATGAATGAACTATTGCTGATAGTTCTTGCTTATCTTATTGGCAGTGTACCCACCTCAGTCTGGGTCAGTCGTTACTTCTTCGATATAGACATCCGGGAATATGGCAGCGGCAATGCCGGTGCAACGAATACTTACAGGGTATTAGGCCCCAAATGGGGTACCATTGTAATGGTGACTGATATGCTGAAAGGAATGCTTGCAGTAAAGTTGGCACTGCTGCTTCCTGACTATGCAGATAGTGATATCCGTTTTGTCAATCTCCAGATAGGTCTTGGCCTTGCAGCAGTGATTGGGCATATATTCCCGATCTGGGCTGATTTCCGTGGAGGCAAAGGTGTGGCTACTTTGTTTGGATTGGTCGTTGGTATTTCTCCATGGACGGCTCTTTCCTGCTCCGGGGTTTTTCTGCTGGTATTATTCCTGACGCGTTTTGTATCGCTCAGTTCCATTCTTGCCAGTGTGGCTTTCCCTGTGTTTATCCTGATCGTATTCAATGTAGAGAATAATGTTTACCGCATATTTGCCATTGCTGTAGCGCTGATGGTGGTGCTCACCCACCAGAAAAATATCGGCCGCTTATTAAAAGGCAGTGAAAGCAAAGTGCCTATCCTGAAGCACCGCGACCGCCGACGCGAGCGACGCAGGCAAAATGCTGCCGAATAAATCAGGCTTGCTTTCGCACAAGCAATTCATTACAAAAAATCCTAACTTGCCGGGGTCATTCCGGAACAAATTCTGTCGTTGTACTAATACTTTGGTACAATGCTTGGCCTTTTGAATAAAACACTAAACTATGACGCGGATTATCCTTTCTGTTTTTTTGCTGGCTGGTGTGCTGATCTCCTGCACCCGTAATGCCCTGACCGGGAAAAGTCAGTTCACCTTATTGCCGGAATCACAACTGCAGTCGATGGCCTTGCAAGAATATACTACGTTCCTTTCTTCAAGCAAGGTAGTTTCTCCCACTGGCAGCAAGGATGCTGAAATGGTGAAAAGAGTAGGGCAAAGGATTGTGGCTGCTGTTAATTCCTATTATCAGCAACATGGTATTTCTGATCAATTGCAGGGCTACAACTGGGAATATAATCTGGTAAATGATCCAACAGTTAATGCCTGGTGTATGCCTGGCGGCAAGATCGTTGTTTATACCGGTCTTTTGCCGATCACGCAAAATGAAGCAGCTTTGGCCGTGGTGATGGGGCATGAGGTATCGCATGCATTGCTGCAACATGGTAATCAGCGTATGAGCCAGCAAATGGGAGCGCAGGCGGTTCAGGCAGGATTGCAGGTAGCTTTGGCCAATAAGCCTGCTGCAACGCAGAGCCTGTTTATGTCGGCTTATGGCGCAGGGGCCCAATTAGGAGTGATTCTCCCATTCTCCCGTAAAAACGAGCTGGAAGCCGACGATTGGGGCCTTAAATTCGCAGCAATGGCAGGATACAATCCCCAGGAAGCTATTCCTTTATGGGAAAGGATGGAAAAAGCTGGCGGCGGTCAGAAACCACCGGAATTTCTCAGCACCCACCCAAGTGAAGGCAAGAGGATCGAGCAATTGCAAAAGCTGATGCCGGAAGCACTGAAATACTATAAACCGGTGTCTAAATAAGGGATATTGTCCGTTGGGCAGTGTTCATTGACCGGATTCTAATAGAAATCTAATAATAAATTTGAAAGGAGCAGTCTGAAGAAGGCTGCTCCTTTTTTATATAAAATAATTTGCACTTGTAATACAGCATTGATCAGTTGAATGAAGAGCAGGCTGCCTTTATGGATAATAGGGTGAATGTTGGCCATTCCGGTCAAAAGGCAATGATCATCAGGCAATTTTTTGCTTTCAAATCCAGCCTGGACGTGTTTTTCTTGGAAATACGGCCCCCTTCCCGTCATTTTTGTTTATCTTTGCAATCCCTGCAAATGAGAACACTGACAATGAGCACTTTCCGACGATGCCTTGTCAGAAATCCACTAAAAATTGATTCAAAGTATGTTACCAACAGTTTTCGAAAAGTTACAACTGACAGACGAGAAGAATCTTTTAATCCAGGGTTTACCCTCCTCCATCGAGAAACAATTCAGCAAACTTTCATTCGCCAAAAACATGACGCCGCTTCTGAAGAACCGGAAGATTGATTTTGCGCTGGTATTTGCCGTGAATGAAAACCAGTTGAATGGTATTTTGAAAGATGTAATGCCCTCTTTAAAAGATGATTCAAAGTTCTGGGTGGCCTACCCCAAAACCACTTCCAAGATCGTTACTGATCTGAACCGGGACTGTAGCTGGAACCGGTTGACCTGCGAAGGATACGAAAGTATCGAAAGGGTGGAACTGGATCATGTTTGGAGCGCAATGCGGTTTGTTAGAGGTGAAGATAGTAGGGTAGAAAATGCTCCTGTTGCCCGCAAAAGGCAATCTACTGCGGTAGCAGAGTAAGGTTACTGATTAAAATTGATTGAAGGTTTGTTGCGAAAGCAGCAAACCTTTTTTATTGACATTGAATTCCTGCTCCGGGTACCGGATTATCTTGCGTCTATGTCACAACATCTCAATATCGAAATAAAAGCACGTTGCTCCGATCCGGATCTTATCCGTCAATACTTGCTCGGTCATGCTGCTTCTTTTAAAGGTACCGATCATCAGACGGATACTTATTTTAATGTTCCTAACGGCAGATTAAAACTAAGGGAAGGGAATATTGAGAACAATCTTATTTTTTATGAACGCGATAACCAGGCTGGTCCCAAACATTCTGATTTTAATCTGGTGAAAATACCGGATGCTGCCGGTTTAAAAGAAGTGTTGCAAAAATCCAATGGAATAAAAGTAGTGGTGGAAAAGAAAAGGGAGATCTATTATATCAACAATGTGAAATTCCATATTGATGAAGTTCCGGGACTGGGACATTTTATGGAGATAGAAGCGGGTAATATTGGTGTTGATCTTTCAGCGGCGGAATTGCGGGCGCAGTGTGATCATTATATGATGGAATTGAAGGTGGGGCCGGAAGACTTGGTAGAGGTTTCTTATAGTGATATGATGCTTGCTGATAAAAAAAGATAAGTATCGCCAAGAGCGCAAAGGATACGCAAAGGACGCCATGTTGCGCTCTTTGCGTATCCTTTGCGCTCTTGGCGATACTCTACCTTATCTTAAAATAACCGCCCCCATTTTTTTCGTCAGTTCAATCTCCATCTGCTTCAAATGCTCATGGGTTTGGTGAAGCATATAACGCTCTTCATCCGAATGCTCTTTTTCAAGATCAGCCTGGTTTTCGAGCAACATACGTTTTACTTTACGGAGCTTAAGATAAATGATCGCAGAGTCCACTTCCTCGTTGGTACGATCTTCATCTATCTTAAGAAATTTATTCAGTTGCTCTTCATTGTCTTTTTTTAAAGTGCGCATGAAATCTTCAAAGCTTTGCTGGAAAAGGCTTTGCTGAAAACCACTGTTCTGGCTGAATTCGCTGCGCCATCTTTCGCTTTCGTCATAAGGAAAATTGAGCAGGGAAACAGCAAGCGTGCTGAGCCGCGTATCGGCATGATAGATGAAATAGTTTTTATGAGCCTGCTGCATATCGGTTTGCAGCAGTTCCTTGAATGCAGCGATCAGCAGGATCACATCTGCGTTATCGATCAGTGATTCATCGGGGATCTCTTCAAAAATATATTCTGCCACGAGTTTGGTATCATCCCATTTTTTGATCCCGTACTCAAGCAATATCCTGGCTACTTCGCGTTCCTGCAGTTCGTCCTTAAACAACAGATTGAATGTAGCATCGTCATAATTGGTAGCTTCAGCCTGTTTGGCATTTTCTTCATGATGACGTGCTTCTTCAAAAGGCAGTTTCCTTTCCTGCGTGGCAATACGGTCGCGGATGAATTTGTTGACCAGCGAATGCAATCCTCCTTCTTCGATCTTCAGGATCTCCGCGGTCTGTTTGATATAATCCTGCTGTTTGGTGAAGTCCTCTGCTTTATTGATCCTCGAGATCGTTTCCGCCATCTTGTTCACCACTTCCGCTTTCTTCACTGAATCATTGCCTGCATCTTTCAGGGCCACTTCCAGTTGGAAGAGGATAAAGTCTTTTTTATTGCGTTGTACAAAATCAGTGAAGGCGGCTGCACCCACTTTGTTTACATAGCTATCAGGGTCTTCCTTATCAGGGATCAGCACCAGTTTTACATTCAACCCTTCTTCCAGTGCCAGATCGAGTCCGCGCAGGGCGGCTTTGATACCGGCATTATCGCCATCATAAACGATGGTGAGATTGTTGGTATATTTCTTTATCAGCCTTAACTGGTCGGGTGTAAGAGAAGTGCCCCCGGAAGCCACCACGTTCTCAATACCGGCCTGGTGCAGGGAGATCACATCGGTATAGCCTTCCACCAGCAGGCATTCATTGGCTTTATCAATAGCAGTCCGCGCAAAATAGGAACCATAAAGGATCTTGCTTTTGATATAGATCTCATTCTCCGGCGTATTGATATACTTGGGAGCGCGGTCATTGCTTTTCAAGATCCTGGCGCCGAATCCCAATACTTTGCCGCTATGGTTATGCACAGGAAAGATCACCCGGCCGCGGTAGTTGTCCATCAACTGATCGTTGCGGTTCGCTACCAGCCCTGTTTTTACCAGCAGCTCTGCATTGTATTGTTTGGCCAGTGCTTCACGGGTAAAAGCATCCCTTTGTTCCGGGGAATAGCCCAACTGGAATTTCCGGATGATCTCTTCCCGGAATCCTCTTTCCTTGAAATAAGCAAGCCCGATATCCTGGCCTTCTTCGGTATTGAACAGCCTGTCTGAAAAGAATTGCTGTGCAAAATTGTTGATAATGAAAAGGCTATCAGCGGTCTGGAACTGTTGTTTCTGCTCTTCGCTTACAAAGGTTTCCTCTATCTCGATGCCATACCGGTTGGCCAGCCATTTCAGTGCTTCCACATAGCTGTACTTCTCATGTTCCATCACAAAACTGATGGTATTGCCACTCTTGCCGCAACCAAAGCATTTATAGATCTCCTTGGCGGGCGAAACAGTGAAAGAAGGTGTTTTTTCGTTGTGGAAAGGGCAGAGTCCCAGGTAGTTAGTTCCCCGTTTCTTGAGCTTCACAAATTCTCCTACGACGTCAATGATGTCGAGGCGGCTCAGTATCTGTTGTATCGTTTGTGGGGAGATCATGGACTGCAAATATAGTTAGAAGCATTGTTTGAGCCGGGCAGGGAAAGTCAAAATTAAAAAGTCAAAATGCAAAATACTTACCGGGTCGTTAAACTTTTGATTTTTGCATTTTGACTTTTTAATTTTTTAAAACTGTGCAAAACTGCCCGGTATTTATTGCCAAAAGAGTTCTAACTTACGTATACCATCCAAACCCGAGGGAAGAATAGAGTTAAACCCCATTTTTTTACTCTTAAATTTTAATCCCATGGTTCAGGTAGAAACTTCACAGCTCACTGCAGAGTGCAATGCCTGGAGAGATGCACTCCGCCAGTATCGCGATGAATTCAGCCGCGAAAAATCAGAACTCCAGCAGATTTGCTCCCACCAGCTCTCGAAAGACCAACTACAAGAGGTTGAACATTTACACAACCAGTTCCACATTCAGCTTATCAACATTCACGATCTGCGTCATGCTATCAAATCACATGCACGACTGATCGATCATGAAATGAATGTGAACAACGGGCATCTTCGTGAAGAAACACTGGCAGCACATGAAATGCTTTTTGATCAGTATCAGTCGCTCGATCTCACGTTGCATGACCTACGCCATGAATTCAATCATTTTCTCAGCGTAGCCACAACAAGCTGAACGCTGCGTTTACCTTATCCTTACAACCGGAGAGTATTGCTGGCTTTCTTTAACCCGGGCTTCCAACCTTAAGGCTTCGTCTTCATTGGAATTTGAACTTCGGCATTGATCCTACTACGCAAGGCATACTGATATCCCACACCGGCAATAAGCTCCATCGCTAATCGTATTGCTTACAATAAACTATTTGTTATGCCAGAGTTTGATACCTCACATGTAAAAAATATTGTCTTGCTGGGACATGCCGGTTCCGGTAAGACCACATTAGCGGAATGCATGCTGTATGAAGCAGGCGTAATCAACCGCAAAGGAAATATTGCCGAAAAAACTACCACGGGCGATTATCATGAACTGGAGCAGGAGCGTGGCAATTCGATCTTCAGCAAATTGCTCCATGCCAAATGGCGGGGCTATAAGATCAATATCATCGATACACCGGGTTATGATGATTTTGCCGGCGAAGTGATCGCTGCATTGCGTGTGGCAGATACAGGATTGATGTTGCTGAATGCAGTAATGGGCGTGGAAGTAAGCACCGATATTATCTGGGAATACACCGAGCGGTTCAAAACGCCGATGATCTTTGCAGTAAATAAACTGGATGATGATAATGCAGATTTTGATAAAACTGTAAGAGAGGCCAGGTCCCATTTTGGTAATAAGGTCGTGGTGGTGCAATATCCCCGGCAAACCGGTGCAGGCTTTCATGAGATCATCGATGTGTTGCGGATGACCATGTACAAGTTCAAGGATACCGGTGGCAAGCCTGATAAGCTGCCCATCCCTGAAGAAGAAAAAGCCAAAGCAGATGCTTTGCATAAAGAGCTGGTGGAAGCAGTGGCCAGCAATGATGAAACATTGATGGAAAAATATTTTGAGCAGGGCGAACTGGATGAAGATGAAATGAAGAATGGTTTGAAAAAAGCCATGATCAATCATGATCTTTTCCCGCTGTTCTGCCTTTCTGCAGAAAGAAATATGGGAAGTGGCCGGCTGATGGGTTTTATCGACAATGTATGCCCCAGCGCCAATGAAATGCCGCCGCAGGTAACACGCAAAGGCGATCTGTTGCCCTGCGATGCCAATGGCCCCGCCTGTCTTTTTATCTATAAAACCGTAAGTGAGCCGCATGTAGGCGAGCTTTCTTTTTTTAAAGTGTATTCCGGTACCATTAAAAGCGGGATGGACCTGGAGAATGAATCCACCAACGTTACAGAAAAGATCAACCAGTTGTTCCTCGTAGAAGGCAATAAACGTACGCAGGTAAATGAACTGGTGGCAGGTGATATCGGTGCCACACTGAAACTGAAGAATACGCATGTCAATAATACGCTTCATGCTAAAGGCCGCAATTATGAATTGCCGCCGATCGAATTCCCTGCACCTAATATGACCGTTGCCATTGAAACCCTGAAGAAAGGGGAAGAAGAAAAATTATCGCAGGCTTTGCACCAGTTGAGGGAAGAAGATCCCACATTACAGGTGGAAGTGTCGCCGGAACTGAAGCAAACCCTGATCCATTGCCAGGGTGATATGCACCTGGCAGTGGCCAAATGGAAGATTGAGCATAATCACAAACTGGAAGTGAAGTTTGTAAAACCACGCATTGCTTACCGCGAAACGATCCGCCGGCCTGCAGATGCCAGTTACCGCCACAAAAAACAGAGTGGGGGAGCTGGTCAGTTTGGCGAAGTGTTTATGCGGATAGAACCCTGGTATGAAGGCATGGCAGAGCCGAAAGACCTGACAGTGCGCGCGCGTGATACCTATGATCTCGACTGGGGCGGCAAACTGGTTTTTTATAATTGCATTGTAGGTGGTGCAATAGACGCACGTTTCCTTCCTTCCATCTTAAAAGGAGTAATGGAAAAAATGCAGAATGGCCCGCTCACGGGTTCCTATGCCCGCGATATCCGCGTATCCGTGTATGATGGTAAAATGCACCCGGTCGACAGTAATGATATTTCATTTAAGATCGCAGGGCTGCAGGCTTTCCGCCAGGCATTCCAGCAGGCAGATCCGCAAATACTCGAGCCTATTTACCAGGTGGAAGTGTTATGTCCTGATGAACTGACAGGCGCTGTGATGGGCGATCTGCAAAGCCGCAGGGCAATTGTGGAGGGCATGGACAATGAACGTCATTTCCGCAAGATAACGGCCAAAGTGCCTTTGGCTGAAATGGAAGGCTATTCGTCCTCGTTGCGTTCCATTACGCAGGGACGTGCAAAATTCAGTATGCGTTTCTATTCTTATGAGCCTGTGCCGGGAGATTTGCAGCGGAGATTGACTGAAGAGTATAACCGAACAGCGAAGGAAGAATATGCTTGATGATGATTGTTCGTTGTTTGTTGACCGATGTTTGCCAGCCGGCCGGCTGGCAAACATCGGTCATTTATTAAATACAGTAACTGCTGAATACATCTTTGTGCGTTGATAAGTGGAAGCGCGTTCTTTCAACCGGGTCACGTTCCGGAAACCAAGGCTGCTTGCCCATTTTTCCAGTGTTACAAAACTTACGGGAAAGGGTACCCATCTGTTAGCGCTGTCTGTATCATATTCCACGATCAGCAATCGCCCGTTTTTTTTCAGCGCGGAGCAGAGCAGCGTTCCAAAAGCATTTCGGTCCCTTACATAATGCAGCGAATTGGCCATCAGGATGCCATCCAATGGCGAAAGGGAAAGACCGGTTGTAAAATCTGTGTGTATGGTTTGGATATTGGCGCCTTTATATTTTGCAGGAACAAAATGAAGATTGTCTGCATCGCGGTCGATAGCATAGATGGTGCTGTTGGTTGGCAGGAGACTGGCAAGCGCTACTGTAAAGATGCCTTTTCCGCAACCCAGGTCTGCCCAGGTTTGCGGAGCGCTACTTACCCAGCCTGCGGGTTCAAGCATCGTTATAGCTTCTGATGGCTGCATGCTTATCCACTAAAACTTACACATTCGTTCAGTTCTTTTTCAGTATATGCAAGGTTATACTGTTTCAATACTTCCGGTGGCACTCCATTCCACTGGGTAGGCCTGTTGCCGGCATAGCCCAGGTCTTTTACGCCAATTTCAGAAGTATAGAAACCGGTTACGGTGAGATTACGCATGAGGGAAAAGAAAGCCACGCCCTGCTTCATATCGGCTTTGGCTTTATTGGGATAAGCGATCGCATCCACTACTTCAATCTGCTGCTGCGAACTGCAATCTTTAAATGCCTTTCCGTATTGTTTCAGGCAATACATATCCAACCACCTGAGACCACCTTTTAAGGGCACCTGGTGCTGCGGCATATCCTTAACGATAAACTCAATAAACTCCGGCACTTTCGCATCCGAAGCGCTTCCGCTCACTTCATCTTTTGGAATGATGATATCTGCCAGCACGGTGATAGTAGACATTTCATGCTCAGAAAAAAACTTCTCCTGTGCCAGCAGTTTCTTTTCATATACCAACTCATCCGGACTGCGGTCCAATGCAAATACCGGCTCAGCCGATTTCACTTCTTTTGCCTTCTCTTCACCGGTCGTGCAGCCTGTAGCAATAGTGCCTCCGGCAATAGCACCGGTCGCGATCAGTTTAAGGGATTTACGTCTGTCCATAATAGTATATTCTTTAAAATAAAATAATTCAAAAATTAGTTATGTCCTATTCGCGCCATTCGCATTCATTCGCATCATTCGTGTTCTACAAGTTTTGTTTTTTCATTTCATCAATAATATACTCACTCGCCCTCATACTAAGCGCCAGTATCGTCCACGTAATATTCTTATCTGCCTGCGATACAAACTGTCCTCCATCCACGCAAAACAGGTTCTTGCAATCATGTGCCTGGCTCCATTTATTGAGTGCTGATCTGCGCGGATCATTACCCATTCTCACTGTGCCTGCTTCATGAATGATCTCGCCGGGGCGGGAGAGGCCCCAGTTGTTTTTTTCATCATCATCGCCTCCCCAGGTAATGACCGCACCCATGTTGTGCATAATTTCCTTGAAGGTTTCTTTCATGTGTTTGGCCTGCTTTATTTCATTGTCGCTCCATTTCACATTGAACTTGAGTACAGGGATACCGTATTTGTCCACCACAGTAGGATCGATCTCACAATAATTGCTTTCCAGTGGGATTGCTTCACCACGTCCGGCCATACCTACACCGGCACCGTAGAAATAGCGGTTGTCTTCTTTCAATGAAGCGCCATAGCCACCTGCTTCTTTCTTTTTGCCTTTTACCAGGTATTTGCCATTGAGGCTTTCAATGCCCCAGTTGAAACCATAAGAAGGCTGGCCCATGCCGCCCCAGTATTCAATATGATAACCACGGGGAAAATCCAGTTTCTTATTATCCAGCCACCAGGGAGAGTAGACGTGCATGCCGCCTACACCATCTTCATTATATCTTTTACGGTCAAACAACTGCGGTAATACGCCTCCCAGTGCAGCACCGGTGGAATCATGCAGGTATTTCCCTACCACATTGCTGTTGTTCGCCAATCCGTTCGGATGGCGGGTTGATTTTGAATTGAGCAATAGCCTGGCTGATTCGCAGGCGCTGGCAGCGAGTATCACTACACGGCCTTCTACCTGGTATTCCGTCATATCGTCCTTGTTCACATAGGAAACGCCGGTAGCAAGCCCTTCTTTATTGGTCAGCACTTCCCTTGCCATGGCATTGGCCACTACATCTATATTGCCGGTTTTCAGGGCAGGATAGATCAATACATTGGGAGAAGAGAAATCGGCTTTTGCCATACTGCAATTGCGTCCGCACTGGCCGCAGAAAAAGCAAACGCCTCTGTCGTCGTTCAGCTTTTGGGTGAGGATGGAAAGACGTGATGGTATCACTCTCACGCCAGCCTGGGTGGCGGCATTCTTAATAAAAAGCTCATGCAGCCTGGGTTTGGGTGGTTTAAGAAAAATACCGTCGGGATCATTTTCCAATCCTTCATTGGTACCGAATATGCCGATCATCTTATCTACACGGTCGTAGAAAGGTTTAACCTCTTCATAGCCGATAGGCCAGTCTTCGCCCAGGCCATCGATACTTTTCCGTTTAAAATCCCTGGGGCCGAAGCGAAGGGAGATCCTTCCCCAGTGATTGGTGCGGCCGCCCAGCATGCGTGCACGCCACCAGTCCCACTGTGTGCCGCTTTCCTTGGTATAGGGTTCACCTTCCAGGCTCCAGCCACCATAGCAGGCATCAAAATCGCCGAAAGGGCGCAGCTTGGTAGAAGCTCCTCTGCGTGGGGAATCCCATGGATTCTTTAATTGGGTCACGTTTTTTTGCGGGTCATACATAGGCCCCGCTTCAATCATGCACACTTTCAAACCGGCATGCGCCAGAATATAAGCTGCCATACCGCCGCCGGCACCTGAGCCAACTATTACCGCATCATATTTTTTTGGTTGTTTCTTAATCTGGAAATCTCCCATAGTTGTGTTGTTAGTGGTGTGTAATTAATCGCCAATTTACAGGAATATTCAATTCAGTTGGTTTTCCCTTTAAAGTAAATGGTTAATAAAACGTTTGCGGAAATGGTCCCACGGGCAATTAAAAAAATATATATTTATTCATAAAGATCAGTTTTATCCATAAACCCCTTTCTTCATGAAACAGGCATTCATGCTTATTGGTTTTCTTATCCCATTCCTGTCGTCCAATTCACAAGTAAAAGATACAAAGAACTATGCGGCTTACCCGGTTTATACAGGCCGGGACCTGGGGCTTACTTATTCTGCAGCCCAATCTTCTTTCAGGATATGGGCGCCTACGGCGGAGAAAGTGCAATTGCGTCTTTATGCAGAAGGAACGGGCGGTGAGCCTTTGCAGGAAAAGGAAATGAAGAAAGATAAGGATGGTACTTGGACGCTCACCCTTACCGGCAACCAGCAGGGCCGGTTTTATACATTCAGTGCACTGATCAATGGGCAATGGCTGGCTGAGGTGCCTGATCCTTATGCAAAAGCTACCGGTGTGAATGGCAAGCGCGCCATGGTGATCGATCTTTCTTCCACCAATCCTCAGGGATGGGAGCAGGACAGAAGCCCTGCGCTGCCACAGGCAACCGATGCAGTTATTTATGAGCTGCATGTCCGCGATGCCAGTATAGACACTCATTCCGGCATTCAGCAAAAAGGAAAATTCCTGGGATTGGCGGAGAAAGGGACCGTCAATACTGCCGGGCTCTCAACGGGGCTTGACCATTTAAAAGAGATGGGCGTTACGCATATTCACCTGTTGCCATTTTTTGATTATAATTCGGTTGATGAAACCAATCCTGATAAAAAATACAATTGGGGTTATGACCCGCTGAACTATAATGTGCCTGAAGGTTCTTATGCCACTGATCCCTACAATGGCGCTACGCGGATCAAAGAATTCAAACAACTGGTAAAAGCACTTCATGAAAATGGAATGAAAGTGGTGATGGATGTAGTGTATAATCATACCGGGCTTACGGATAATTCCAATTTCAATCAACTGGTGCCCGGTTATTATTACCGCCAGACAGCAGATGGTAAATTATCCAATGCCACGGCTTGCGGTAATGAAACAGCCAGTGAAAGAGCCATGGTGCGGAAATTCATTATCGAATCAATGGCTTATTGGGCAAAGGAATATCATATTGATGGTTTCAGGGTAGACCTGATGGGCGTGCATGATATCACTACCATGAACCTTGCATCACGCGAACTAAACAGGATAAAGCCCGGTATTCTTTTATATGGTGAAGGATGGACGGCCGGTGCTTCGCCCTTGCCTGATTCAGCAAGGGCCTTAAAGAAAAATGTTTCCAAACTGGAAAAGATCGCTGTGTTCAGTGATGATATCCGCGATGGGATCAAGGGCAGCGTGTTTGAACATGAAGACAGGGGCTTTGTGAGTGGCAAGCAGAGTACGGAAGAAAGTATAAAGTTTGGCATTGTTGCGTCCTGCCTGCATCCGCAGGTGGATTATACCAAAGTGAATTATTCAAAATCGCCTTATGCCAGGCAACCTTTTCAAACCGTTACCTATGCTGAATGCCACGATAACCACACTTTATGGGATAAGCTGGCGATATCTGCCAAAGACGCAACAGAAGAACAAAGAAAGCAAATGCACAAACTCGCCTTATCCATTGTGCTTACTTCACAGGGCATTCCTTTTTTGCATGCCGGCACTGAATTCCTGCGCAGCAAAAAAGGTGTGGAGAACTCGTATGAATCACCTGACAGCATCAATGCGATCGAATGGGACGAGAAAACAAAACATAAGGATGTAGTGGACTATGTGAAAGGTTTGATCGCGCTTCGCAAAGCACATCCTGCTTTCCGTATGACAAGTGCTGCAGCCATTGCAACCAATCTTCATTTTCTTGAAACAGGGCCCGGACTGATTGCATACACGTTGAATGGCAGCGCAGTGAAAGATCAATGGAAGAAGATACTGGTTTGTTTTAATGGAAATGCAGAACAAAAAACATTGCCGTTACAGGGAGTATGGCAGGTGGCTGTAAAGAATAATGAATTTCAGAAAGGCAGTGTGAAAGGTGAGTTAATAATGGCACCCAATAGCTGCACTATTTTATTTCAGTAAAAAAATACTATCTTTGCATCTCTATATGTTATCTCTCACTCTATTTGTTTGATCCATTCCACTCAAATCCGTGATGGTGTAACGTAAGGCAGGTAAAGTATCATTCTCTTGATGATAGCCTTACCAACATTTTTTAAGTAAATTTCTATTACATTGTCATTCAACAGTTTACAGCTCATTGAGCCTATATTAAAGGCTTTGGGCGAAGAAGGTTATACAACACCTACCCCTATTCAACAGCAATCCATTCCGGCTATTTTGGCGCATAAAGATCTGCTCGGCTGTGCCCAGACAGGCACCGGGAAAACCGCCGCCTTTGCCATCCCGATGTTGCAATTAATGCATCAGGAACGACAGCAACAGTCAGCCGGTCCGCAGAACCGTCATAGCATCAAAGCGCTGATACTTACGCCAACGCGTGAGCTGGCGATCCAGATCGGAGAAAGCTTCAACGCTTATGGCCGTTATCTTAATTTAAGACACCTCGTGATCTTTGGCGGAGTGTCGCAGTACCAACAGGTTGGCGCTTTGCGCCGTGGGGTAGACATACTGGTAGCTACACCAGGCCGTTTGCTCGACCTGATGAACCAGCGTATTATTTCCCTGCAGGACATTAAATACTTTGTACTCGATGAAGCAGACCGTATGCTCGATATGGGCTTTGTGCATGATGTAAGAAGGGTGATCGCCAAACTACCGGCGAAAAGACAAACATTATTCTTCTCTGCAACAATGCCACCGGAAATACAACAACTGTCCAACCTGTTGCTGCATCAACCGGTGAAAGTGGAAGTAACCCCTGTTTCTTCTACAGCAGATACCATACAGCAGCATTTGTATTATGTGGAAAAGCAAAACAAGCGGCCTTTGCTGGCGCATATCCTTCAGGATGCATCCATTAAAACAGCGCTGGTGTTTGCACGTACCAAACATGGTGCTGACAGGGTAGCAAGGGACCTGAGCAAAGCGGGTATCCGTGCTGAAGCCATCCATGGCAATAAATCACAGAACGCCCGCCAGGCAGCTTTGAATAATTTCAAAACACGCAAGACAAGGATACTTGTTGCTACAGATATCGCAGCACGTGGAATTGATATTGATGAACTAACGCACGTCATCAATTATGATCTTCCCAACGTGCCGGAAACTTATGTGCATCGTATCGGGCGCACAGGCCGTGCAGGCGCAAGCGGTATTGCTTTTTCGTTTTGTGATTATGAAGAAAAAATCTGTTTAAAAGATATCCAAAAGCTGATCGGCAAAAATGTGCCGGTGGTGAAAGATCATCCTTTTGATGTGCCGTTGATGCATGGTGTGTCGCAACAGCCTGCTGCAACAGCTACAGCCAATCATGCTGCTTATACCAATAGCAGCCGGAGAAGCGGAGGGAAAAGATCAGGCCGGTCTTTTACACAGCAAAGAGCGTGATCCCACTATAATTATAGTATCCCACAAAGACGCAAAGAGCACAAAGGATATTTTTTCTTTGTGCTCTTTGTGTCTTTGTGGAATATATTGTTGTGAGCGAACAATTACCTGTGTTCCTGGTAAATGAGTGCAGGCGCTGCGTTTTTCAATTCATCCATTTCCTTTTCTGTGAGCCGTGGTTTATTTACGGTAGCTGCCAGTTCTTCCAACTGTTCCATTGTTCTTATCCCTGCTACGGCAACAGGCACTTGTTGCAATACAAAGCTTAAAGCAGTTTGAGCAGCGCTGCGTACAGCGCCCGATAGTTCATGTACCTTTTCAGCAGCCTTCTTTACCGCTGCGGCGGAATGGCCCAGGTAATCTTTTGCAGGTTTGTTTATCAATAATCCCTGCGCCAGTGCACCGCGGCTTAATACAGTGATGCCATGTTTTTTCAACAACCCCAGGCATTCTTCTTCGGGCCGCCGGTCGAGCAAACTGTATTGCATCATTACGGTATCAATGGAAGAACGTTTTATGTATTCTCTTATCACATTCGGGCGTATGGAAGAAATGCCATACGCTCTTATTTTACCCTGCTGCTTCAGGTATTCAAATGCTTCAATGGCCTCATCAATATTATCGGTGATCATTCCTCCATGCAACTGGTAAAGGTCTATATAGTCCGTTTGCAATCTTTGCAGGCTTTTATCGATCGAGGAAAGGATATGATCTTTCCGCGCATTCCAGTCCCAGCCACTGCCATCAGCACGCCATTGATTGCCCACTTTAGAAGCCAGGAGGATGTTTTTCCTTTCGGCTTTTAATGCAGCACCTACCATTTCTTCGTTTGCTCCTTTATCATACAGGTCGGCAGTGTCGAAGAAATTAATGCCCAGTTCCATGGCACGGTGAAGCAATGCGCTGTTTTCCGGTTGGCCCGGTTTGAGCGACATACATCCAAAGCCTATAACAGAGGCTTTCAGTTCAGATTTACCCAGTAATTGATATTGCATGTTAAGATCAGAATCCTTTTTTCTCTGCTGATTTAAGGGGTGGTAATTTAAAATCATCCAGCGCGCTTTTCTGTGCGATCATTTTTTCAATTGCTTCAATGGAACGTGGTGCAAAGGAAGAAAGCAGCTCATATCCGTTTTGCGTGATCAGTGCATCGTCTTCGATACGCACTGCAATGCTCCACCATTTTTTATCGCAATCACTTCCTTCGGGAATATAAATGCCCGGCTCAATAGTGATTACCATATCTTTTTTAAGCACGGAAGAATTGGCGCGATCATGTACGTCAAGACCGATATGATGGGAGAGACCATGAGGATAATAACGGCCTACTTCATTTTTATTTTTGATAATACCATTCTTCAGCAAGCCTTCAGCGATCACATCTCTTGCAGCCTGACTGGCATCGCTCCATTTGGCGCCGTCTTTCAGTAATTTAAAAGCTGCTTCCTGTGCGTCATAAACGATCTGGTAAATGATCTTTTCTTCTGCAGAGAATTTGCCGCCGGCAGGAATGGTGCGGGTAACGTCTGCTGTGTAGCCATGGTATTCGGCGCCCACATCCATAAGCAGGAGGGAGTTGCCTACTCTTGTTTTGGTGTTTTCCATGTAGTGCAGTACACAACCATTTTCACCAGCGCCTACAATAGAGCCATAACCAACTTCTTCTGCACCATACTTTTTGTGCACATATTCATGCAGCCCCTGAATTTCCAGTTCGCTCATATCAGGACGCACTGCTTTCATCACTTCATTCTGGCCCTGGCAGGATATTTCCACTGCTTTGCGGAGAAGGGTCAGCTCTTCCGGTGTTTTTATTTCACGCAGGGTGCCGGTAAGCTGGCGGAAAGCACGGTTATCGAATCGCGCATCTTTGGAATAGTCTTCCGGTATCGCAGCTTTTTGTTTGAACTGGGCAATGAGATCGAAGAGCTCCGCTTTGTCGCGGGGATTATCTGCAAGATCGTCCGGCAAACGATCAAAGATGATCTTATCAAAGCGGGCAAAATCGATAGGGAAATTTTTGAAATCTTCTCCATTGAATGACATCGGTATGCCGAGCTTTTCCTTAGCTCCTTCCACACCAAGCCTGCGGCCTGTCCATTGTTCGGCCTGAGCATTTCTCTTTTGTACAAAAAGCACTTCTGAGTATTTGTGACCGGCGGAATCCGTTTGTTCATCTTTAAATATCAGCAGCATGGATTGAGGTTCCTTATAGCCACTGAAATAATACATATCCGGATTCTGATGATACAGATAGTCCACATCATTGGAGAATGTGCGGGTAGGGTAGGCGAAAACAACAGTGACGGAATTGGCCGGCATCAGTTGCCGGAGGGCAGCGCGGCGGCCGGCATGAAATTCTTTAGAGAGATAATCAGTAGGCAGATCTGTCTGTGCGGAGCAGACGAGAAAAGAGCCGAGACAAAGTAAGGTAAGCAGTTTTTTCCTGGTGATTGTATTGAACATAAAAACGGTGATTAGATTAACTAAATATAGTCTTTTCTAATCACCGCATTGCATTAAATACATAAATGGTTCAGCTATGATCAATCATCATCTTCTTCCTCGTAATAAGCATCTTCGCTGCTGTAATGTTCTTCCCAGGCTTTTACCGCTTCGTCGCTCAGGCATTCGATGATATCGAACAGCGTGTCTTTTTTCAGTTTCCATTCGGTTTGCGTGGGGTCATCAAAGCGTTGAATGAAGAGGCAATGATCTGTTTCCACTGCCACTTTAATAAGGGCAATAGGTGAATCTTCATTTTCTTTTACAAGGTAATGGCATCCATTTTCCAGCAAATCATAAGTATACATACATCCTCCCTTTATTTTAATATTCTTTGTCTTTTCTACCGGTCGCCGGGTAGTTCTTCTCATGCACCCAGGGGGTTAATTCAGCAGTTTTGTAACGGGAGAATTTAATGGGGCTAGTGGGGTGACCCAAAATTAGTGAATTGGGGGATTTAAAGGCGGAAAGGAAAAGAGGGAAAATGAAATATTTTTTAACAGAAGCTAATTTATTAATTATCATTTTGTTATAATGATTTTGTATATAAATAGGCGTCATAATATCTCCTCTGAAAAAACGGATGCCGGTCAGCATTTGCTGGCCGGCATCCGTATACAATGGAAACGAACTCCGTTCTTAATTCTTGGGCTGTAATTGAATTTCGCCCACATCAGTAGTCTGTCCTTCTGTTACAACCACGTCTTTCTTACGTGTGTTGGAGAAAGGTTCCTGTGCTTCGATGATCACATTGTAAGTACCGGGTTTAACATCCTTGATCTCGAAAGCACCATTCTGTACATCTGCGCGAACTGTATCCGTTTCAGATATAGCCCATGCGCGCACTGCTTTATCAGCAGGCGTTACTGTACCTTTCACGGTACCACCTTCAAATGCTTTGAACGAAAACAATGTGGCGGCAGATAATGCAAGAGCCGCCAAAGTCAATCTGGCTTTTTTCATGGTTAGCAAATTTTTTACGCATATAGTGAGACGTGAATGATCAGCGTTATTATTTAACTGAACGAATTACGCGAAGCGGTCCACTATGTTAAGCGCTACTTGTGATATGAATTTGTTAGCGTGTTTGAGTTTGCAAGGACTATGCCATAGCAATTTTTGATTATATAAACTGCTGTATGATCAGGTAAGATGTTTCCTGAGCAGATTGAATTCTGTTATAGGATTTGCATATTTGTGAAGAATGCGATAAATGCAATTAATAATGGGCAAAGTCACCGGTACATCTTTCAATACAGATAATAATTCTTTTGAAGCCTGGAATCCTTCCGCTATGGGAGTAAGCGTTTGTAATGCTCTATTGACATGTATACCGCGCCCTATCAGTGTGCCAAGGATGCGATTGCAATTCTGTTCAGCATAAGCCGTAACAAGGATATCACCGCAATAAGCAGAAGCAAAAAAATCACGCTGTGCTGGTAAAATATTGTTAAGAAATTCCCTGATCTCCCGCATGGCATTAGCGATCAGTGCAGCCTGGAAATTCCCTCCATATTGCAAACCACTGGCGATACCGGTAGCAATGCCGATAATATTTTTCAGGATCGCCGCATATTCCACTCCAACAGGGTCTGTATTGGAAATAGCTTGCAGGTAAGATGTATTGTTAAGGGTTGTGCTGATCTTTTTTGTCCAGGCCGCATCTGTTCCGCAAACAGTGATAAGCGTATTTTTTTGTGCAGCTATTTCTTCTGCCTGGCATGAGCCTGCAATCACGGAGATGGAAGATTCATCGCGACTGAACTTGCGGCTTAAATACTGGCTGGGAGTGCAGCCGCTGCCTGGAATAAATCCTTTGATGGACACTGCCAGGTGCTTATCTCCCAGCCAGGCTTTATCCAGCCGCTGAAGATCTTGCTCAAGGTATGCGGAGGGAACGGCAAAGATTACCAGTTCTGATCCTTTAATAGCCTGCAGCGGATCTGCTGCAGGCTGAATATATTTCATCTTCAGTGGTACAAAACTCAGGTAGCGCGGGTTATGACCATTTGTTTGTATGAATGATTGCTGCTCCGGGTTCCGGACCAGCCAGGAAACAGGCGTCCCGCTGTCTGAAAACATTTTCACCAGCGCTGTACCCCAGCTACCACTTCCTATGATCGATACACGCTTAAGCATAATAAAGAGCAGACGATATAAATGGGATATGACTGTTCATCCGTCATTTACCATTTGTACTTGTCGTCATCTTTTCCAACATAGAGATATATTTCTGTGCAGTTTCATTGGCGGGATCGATCACCAGTATTTTTTTGAAATACTCAATGGCTGCAGGATAATCTTTTTTAGTATTGGTTTCATAAGCCGCCATATAATTGTAAGCTTCGATCAGCCATTTTTTATCTGAGGCAGAGGGTGCAGCAGAATCAATGGACTGAACGAGTTGCTGGTAATGCGGTATGGCCAGCCCTTCTGTCATAGCTGTATCAATAGCTGCATTGCTGCGTGCCTGCCAGTAGTAACCATAGGTTTTCTGTTCGGGATATTTTTCAGCATACAAACCGAATACAGAATCTGCCTGCGGATACTGACCGGCTTTATAACAGGCAAGCCCCCAGTTGAACAGGTGAACATTGGTAGCTTTGCTATTGCCTGTATAAAATTTGCCCAGCCATTTTGCTTCAGCCGCATTATCATTCACCTGTTTGGCAAGCCGTGAAAGGGTTTGATAATGGGCATATAAACCCTCTTCATCTTTTACCAGCCCCAATCCTTTTTCCAGATAGATCATGGCTGAATCGGGTTTGCCGGTAGCGGTGAAAAGCGCAGCCATGTTCTCATAATCTTTCAGAATGAAATTGCTGTCCACCTCATTCTGGAAGTATTGCTGCATGTAGCCTATCGCAGTAGCTGTATCTTTCAGCTCTTCATGGGAATAGGCGATCAGTTTGTATAAACGCGACTGCACTTTATCCCCATCGCGGCTGATCAGTTTCCTGGCGAGTTGAATGGCCGGTTCATATTGTTTGGTGAGATACAGGAGATCAGTTTGGTCATAATCATCCTGCGGGGTTTTGTCTGCGCGGGATCTATATTGATTGAAATACTCCATTGCTTTGGCCGGATCAATGTACAGGTAATGATTGTACAGCGCATAATAAGCCGGGGCAAAGGAGTTATCGGCAGTAATGGATTTATTGAAAAAATCCAGATACATCTCCGGGTTCTTTTGAGACAGGAAGATCCTGCCTAACTGATAATAAGCTTGCGGTGAGTTCTTATTCTTATTAAGTGCTTCCTGGTATGCCTGGTATGCTTCAGATCCTTTATGAAGGCGGCGGTAAGCATTTCCCTCCAACACCAGCAGGTCTGCGTTCTTCTTATCTTTCTTTTGCGCGATGTCCAGTATCTGCAAGGCATAATCAGGACTTCCTTTTTCTGCATTTATATGTGCTTCGGCAATGGCTGCAAGGATATCCGCATTTTTGGATTTGGTAAGATTCATCGCCTGTTCAAAATACCAGTTGGCACTATCGGTTTTATTGATATTCAACAGCAATCCTCCATAAGCCACGAGGAAATAAGGGTCTTTCTGTACAGAGGCCGGTGCCAAAGCCAGTGTATCGGCTGCTTCTTCTGTCAATTCCTGTTTCAGGTAAGTGCTGGTCAGCATTAACCAGGCTTCTGCGTTTTCGGGTTGCTGGTTAAGAACGGCATGAAAAACCGATTCAGCGCTGGCATAGCGCGCATTGTCGAGATACGACCTGCCTTCTTCCAAAGACTGGGCAGAAAGGGTGGTAACCGTGGTAATGAAACTAATAAGCAGAGCTGTCCTTTTCATGATGGTTGTTTATTTCAATTTAAAGATTAAGCAGGTTGAACGGCCAGTACCTGTGTTCTGGAATCTGGTGACAGCTCATCAGAAATATGCCTGTTGAGCAAACCACCAATTTTTGTTTCCACACCAGGATACACGATCAGCATATCGGCGTTCACTTTATTGCAATAGTTCAGTAATGCTTTTGCCTGGTTGTTGCCGCGGAGCACATCGTATTCCACAGAGCCGGGCCAGTTGGTCTTCAGCAAACGGAAGGTATTCAGCAATGATTCTTTTGAATGGGCATCATCTTTTTCATGGCTGAGATAACTGACCAACCGGATATGGAAGCCCGGTCTGTGCCTCCAGGTATCCAACAGTTCCAGTTTCTTCCACGGAAAGGTAGGCCCAACCGGAATGACCACTGTTTTTACCGGACCATTCAGCGATCCCGGTTTTGCTGTAAGCACAGGTATGCTACTGGCTGCAGCTATCTGTGACGACAGAACAGTTTTTGAAAATGTAAAAAAAGAATTGGATGAATGCTTACCTATAACGATAAGATCAACACCCAGTTGCTCTGCTTTTTGCACAATCGCCTCTTCAATCGAATGACTGTCTGTAAGCCAGCAGGAGACTTCCACATTCGGCCTTAATTTTCGTATCCTTTCACTGAGCCCGTCCAGCTTGCTTTGTGCTTTTTCCTGGTTCCGGTTTGTATTGCCTTTAATGAACTCCTGCAATACGTCCCGCCGCTGCACGTGCAGCAGATGGATGGTTGCAGCAGCACCTTCTATTAATTCCAGTGCCTTGGTAAGAGCCACTTCTGTATTCACAGAAAAGTCAACTGGGACAAGGATCGTATTAAACCGGCCTGACATGGGGATAAATGTAGAAGAAAGCGCTTAAGTAGTGATTAGTGATGAATTAGAATACTATTAGAAAACAGAAATCGTAAATTGCGATCTTTAAAAAAACATTGATGGACGAGTTAAGCATACTCCTGGTAGAAGATGAAGTGCGCATTGCCGACACACTACGGATCGGTCTATCTGAGAACGGCTATGAAGTGGAAGTGGCTTATGATGGCCAGATAGGGTGGAGATTATTCCAGTCAAAAAAGTTTAATCTGTTGATCGTCGATATCAATTTGCCAGGCATTACCGGATATGAGCTCACCAAAATGGTAAGGGCCCAGAATGAAGATATCCCCATTATCATGTTAACTGCCTTAAGTTCGCTGGATGACAAGATAGAAGGATATGATGCAGGTGCGGATGATTATATTATCAAGCCGTTTGAATTTAAAGAGCTCCTGATGAAGATAAGAGTGCTGATGCGCAGGACGGCGGACCTGCAAGCCCCTGTGGGTAATATTCTCCGTGCAGATGATCTGCTGATGAACCTCGACACCAAAGAAGTAAAGCGGGAAGATGTTTCCATTCATCTTACAGCCAAGGAATTTCAATTACTGGAATATTTGCTGCGGAATAAGAACAGGGTAGTATCACGCGCAGATATTGCGGTGAATGTATGGGACATAGATTTTGATACCAATACCAATATCATTGATGTGTACATCAATTATGTCCGTAATAAAATAGACAAGCCTTTTCAGAAAAAACTGATCCAGACCCAGGTGGGTATGGGTTATATCTTAAAGGAAAGCTGATATGCCAATAAGATATCGCATCATCCTCTTATTTACACTGGTAGTATTGCTGATACTCGGGATCGTGTGCGGCTCTATTTATTATTTTTCTGCAAGCTCCCGCACCAAGATGATGCGGTCGAGGCTGACCAACAGGGCCATCACCACTGCACGTTTATTGAAGCAATCAGAAGTGTTTGACCGGCAGCTTGTGCGGCGGATCGATTCTTCCATGTCCATATCATTAAAAGATAAATCCGTTCAGGCCTATAACGTAGAAAACAGGCGGGTATATAATTATACCGATACGCCCGGAGACACTGTGCGTGTTTCCATCGCCTTATTGAATGAAGCAAGAAGTAAAGGCAATGTTTTCTTCAGTGAAGGGAAAAAGGAAGCCGTTGCCTTTCATACACAGGGCACAGAAAAAGGCCTGGTGATCATTTCTGCTGCCAGGGATGAAGAAGGCATCCGCAATATGAACTTCCTGAAGCAATTGCTGATCGCCAGTTTTATAACAGGGATAGGTATTTCCTTTGCCGGAGGATATATTTTCTCAGACCGGCTGCTACGTCCCGTTAAAAAGATCACAGAAGAGGTTACAGATATTTATGCCTATAACCTGGCAAGGCGTGTCCCCCAGGGCAATACCAAAGATGAATGGTATAAATTGGCCAATACCCTGAATGATCTTTTGGACAGGCTTAATGAAAGTTTTGAAATGCAGCGGCGGTTCATATCCAATGCATCGCATGAGCTATCTACTCCGCTAACACTTATTTCCAGCCAACTGGAAGTGTCGCTGCAACGCAACAGGAATGAAGAAGAATACCGTCGTGTGATGCAAACCGTGTTGCAGGATGTTCACTATATGAATAACCTGGTGCAGACCCTGTTGAAGTTTGCAACGGCTTCAGGCAATCCAGGCGGATTGAATATTGATCTCGTTCGGATAGATGAAGTGCTGATGCGCATACCTGCTTTCATACAAAAACAGGATGCGGGATTTTCTGTGTCCCTGCAATTTAATGACCTGCCGGAAGAAGAGAATAAATTGCTGGTGTTTGGCAATGAGGAGTTATTGTTTACAGCTATCCGCAATGTTGCTGTCAATGCCTGCAAATATTCACCCGACCATCATGCAGAGATCATACTGACGGTGCTGCCCGAAGAATTTATCATTCGTATTATTGATAAAGGTCCAGGCATACCGGACAGTGAACTGGAAAATATATTCCAGCCATTCTATCGCATAGAAGAAACCCGGTCAATTGCCGGCTTTGGCCTGGGGCTTTCACTGGCCAGCCGCATTATTAAATTGCATAAGGGAGATATTAAAGTAGAATCGAAAACAGGTATCGGAACTACGTTTGAATTGCATTTGCCGGTGGCAGGAAAACTGTAATTCTGTTTTCCTGTGTTTAAATCTTCTCCAGCTTTTCAATGGCTTTGGTCATATTGATCGCTTTGCCCAGTACGGGTTTGAACAGGTCGCCACGCTTTTTCAACAACCCAATGGTATTTTGAATAGTGAAATCCTGCATCTTCAATCCTTTTTTTACTTCGTCCCAGTGCAGCGGCATGGAAACGGTAGCACCAGGTTTGGGCCGCACAGAATAAGGCGCAGCCAGTGTTGCCTGTGGGCGGTTCTGTAAAAAATCCAGGTACATTTTTCCCTTACGTCCGGATACTGATCGTTCAATGCTGGTGAACTCAGGGATCTGCTGGTGAACAAGTGTTACGATCAACCGGGCAAATTCTTTTGACTCATCATAGCTGTAAGCAGCGCCTAAAGGAATATAAATATGCATACCGGTTGAACCGGAAGTTTTTGCGTAGCAGGGAATGCCTGCTTCTTTCAATAGCTCACCTGTTACCTGCGCCGCTTCAATCACCTGTTCAAACCCGGTGCGTTTGCCGGGGTCAAGATCGATGATGCACCAGTCAGGGTTATCGGGTTTTTTCACCGTGCTGCTCCAGGGGTTGATCTCGATGCAACCCAGGTTCACCATATAAAGAAGCGTTGCTTCATCACTGCAGACCAGGAAGTTTTTGTCTTTGTCCTCATCCTGGCTCCTGTAAGGGAAAGTATTTATCCAGTCCGGTATTTTGCCCGTTACATCTTTCTGATAAAAGCTTTGACCATTGATGCCATTCGGAAAACGGTTAAGCGATTGAGGCCGGCCTTTTAAATAGGGCAGGATATAAGGTGCTGCCTGGTAATAATAATTGATCAGGTCACGCTTGGTGATCTTTTCCTTTGACCAGAAGATCTTGTTGAGATTGGTGAACTGCAGCTCATGTCCGTTCACTTCCCGCACCTGCGATTTATCTTTCGGATTGAGCAATGTTTTCCGTTCACGGGAACCGGTTTTTGCCATTAGTTTATTTTTATTGGTGTTTTTCGCTTTTTTCTCAATGACCTCATCTGTATGAATCGGGACTTCTCTTGTTACATCAGCCGCTTTTTTATCATCCCGCATGCCTTCAAAAGATGGATGGCGCATTACCCCATCACTGGTTTCTTCACGGTAGCTTACTTCACAAACCAGTTTGGGTTTTAGCCAGGTGGCTTTTGCATGTGGCGGATCAGGGCGGAAACGGGAAGGTTTGTTTATATCAGGTTCAGCATTGAAGGGAGATCTTTTAGTGATCAATGGTTTGAACAGGCGCATCATTTTCTGCTGTTGTTGCTGGTTAAAGCCAGTGCCAATTTTGCCGGTATACTGAAGTTTCCCGTTTTCAAACACACCCACCAGTAATGAACTGAATGCTTTGCTGGTGCCTTCATTGCGCGTGTAGCCACCGATCACTACTTCATGCCGGAGATTGGTTTTTATTTTCAACCATTCGCGTGTGCGGATGCCGGGAGTATACAAACTATCCGCTTTTTTTGCCATGATACCTTCAATCCCCATTTTTCCTGCGGCTTTCAGCAAATCATCAGCAGATGCGTCAAAGCTTTCACTCATGCGGATAATGTTTTCTTCTTCCGGCAGGTTTGCTTTCAATATCTCCCTGCGCTCCTGCAAGGGCAGTCCTGTGAGATCATATCCGTTCAGCCACAGGATATCGAACACATAATAAAAAAGGGAACCGTCTGCTTCACTTCGCCAGTTTTGCAGGCTACCGAAATCTGCTACGCCTTTATCATTGATCACAACGATCTCGCCATCCACCACAGCATGCAATCCCCATTGTTTGATGGCTTCAAAAACCGGATAGAATCTTTCACTGAATGATTTGTTATTCCTCGATATAAGGGATGTTTTTTTTCCGTTCATCAATGCCAGGGCGCGATACCCATCCCATTTTATTTCGTAGGTCCATCCCGATTCATTAAAAGGTTTATCTACCAGGGTAGCGAGCATGGGAGTGGTGTAGGAAGGGAAGGGTGATCTTTTACCTGCGGTTGATTGTTTCTTTTTTACAGCGGCTTTCTTCTTTGCAGTTTTCTTTTTGGGTAAGGCTGTGGCCGTGGGTGAAGCATCTTTTTGTGCATACACTTTATCAGGATCTTTTTCCATTTCAGCGATCGTTTTACCAGAGATCACTGAGCGGGCTTTCCTGGTTATATCTGTTGCGCGGGCATATTTATCTTTTACTTTCATCAATAACCAGGAGTTATCTCCCTGGTAAGATGATTTCACCAAAGCGTATTCGCCTTTCAGTTTTTTACCTTTCAATACGAACACGATCTTTCCTTTGCGCAATTGACTTAAGAGGTCTTTTTCTTTTGAACGCTTATCCGTAAACCTGCCTTCTGCCGGTTCATACACGCCTTCATCCCAAACAATGACCGTACCTCCGCCATACTGGCCTTTGGGGATAATGCCTTCAAAATTGCGGTAATCATAAGGATGGTCTTCCACCATCATAGCCAGGCGTTTTACTGATGGATCAGTGGAAGGGCCTTTAGGCACGGCCCAGCTTTTTAATACACCATCCATTTCCAGTCGGAAATCATAATGGAGACGCGAAGCATCATGCTTCTGCACCACGAAATGCAATTGCTGTCCTGTGGGTTTCCCACCCTTCGGTTCAGGTGTATGGGAAAAGCTTCTTTTCTTGCGGTAGGTTGCTAATGCCATATATTGATATTATCAAAACAGGGGCCGGGTATTGTTGTATATATTTTTGCTATGCAAACGTTTGATTGCGGGCAGACCGTATTTTTACGAACCAAAACGGGTAGATTTTCTCTTGGCAATCAATGCATAGCACTTTATGTTTGCACCAGAAGTTGATTGATTGTTATATCAATCTATCCAATATCAAACCGAAGAACCGATTCCAATTAAATCCTAAAAAACCATCTCTATCGGTCAACTTCATCTTTTTACCGTCCAGAAAAAGATTCAGAAGGTCATCGTGAAAAACGGTGGCCTTTTGCTTTTATTAATCCTCCCACCAGCTTTCATTTGGATAAAACTGATCAATGACCACAGCCTGTCCGATCAGGGGAGTGGTTATCCGCAATCCCAATTCTTTTGCTTTCACTGTAAGACGGCGTGGCGGTTCATTCCAGGGATGATTGGCCAGGGCAAATTTTGCCCAGTGCACCGGCATCAGCACTTTGGCTTTAAGATCAATGGCGGCCTGTGCGGTTTCTTCAGGCAGTAAATGAATATTATGCCAGGCAAGATTATACTGCCCGCATTCCAAAAGAGCGATATCAAAGGGGCCAAACTTTTCACCAATGAGTTTAAAATGCGTATCGTAGCCTGAATCACCACCGATAAAGATCCTGTAACCGTATATATCCAGCACAAAGGAAGACCAGAGTGAAGCTGCCTGCACCAGCCCTCGTCCTGAAAAATGCCTGGCAGGTGTGGCAGTGAGTGAAATATTTGGCTGCAATTGTTCTGTTTCCCACCAATCCATTTCAGTAACAGGAGGAATATCATTCCCGGCACAACGGGCTATATCCTTTCCCACACCCAATGAGGTATAGATCTTTTTGATCTTTGGCATCAGTAATGCAAGTGTTCTTTTATCAAGATGGTCATAATGATTATGGGTAATGATGAGATAATCAATAACAGGAAAATCGTTTGCAGTATAAATATCCGAACCTTTGAATGCAGTGACCAATCCGGGCATAGGCGCTGCATGACCGCTGAACACTGGATCAACAAGAATTCTGATGCCTTTGCAAACGATCAGGTAACTGGAATGCCCGAACCAGACAATGGCAGGTGCATCTGAGGATAAGTGTGGCAGATTGGTTTTTATAGTAGGTAAAGGAACAGCAGGTATTGCTGTGCGTGGACGATTGATCCTTTCCAGTAAAACCTTTACCATGCTCGCATCTTTCGACAGCGTTGGAGTGGGGGAGAGGTTCCTGAATTTTCCGTTGCTGTAGTGATCAGAGTTGGGTGGCATACGCCATTGTTGTTTCATCATGAACATAAATTTCGTAGATGCGCCGCAGAGCCGCAAAGATTTTTTTATGGGTAATTAGCCTGTTGATTTTCTTTCGGCATATATCCATGCGGGTCGATAACTACTGCTCCCGATTTTTGTTCACGATTATTGTCAATTTTGTTTCACCATTGGTGAAATGATGCTTAATCTTTGCTTCTTCTATTCTGCCATACTTGAAGAGGACTGAATTTTTATATCAGCATATTTCCAGGCTTCTTCAAAAGCCGCTTTTGCTTTTTCTGCCTCGCTGTTTTTATGCTGCTGCGCCAGTGCTTGATACAGTCCTATTAACGCCCAGCCATTCCTGCGCCAGGTCTTCAGATCCTGATCATACACTTTCTCTGCTTCTGCATATTTTCCTGCTTTGAGCAAAACAGCGCCAAGATGATGTCTTATAGAGAAGAACCAGTCAGGTGGTTCATTGTAGTTGAGATTGTCTTCCATAACAATTGCTTCTTTCAATAACGAAACTGATTTATCGAATTGGCCTTGTTTTACTGCAATTCCGGACGATAGCACCCTTGTTGCGATCTGTACAAGATCAGCGGTGGTGTTAATATTCCAAATGGTCAGGTCGCGAAGCGTGGTATCTGCAGCCAGTATGCGCAGGCTGTCCATTTCTTTTTGTGCATCAGGCAAATTATTCTTTCCCAGGTAAGCCATGCCCCTGGCGTAATGCCAGATCGCACGGGGGTATACCAGGTCTTTTGCTGGTGGAGTAAGGGATGTAATGGTATCCCACATCGAAAGTTTTACGGCTATATAATAGGGAATGGTATAATAATGTTGCAAGGTTCCCCATCCGGGTTCACGCATAATGTCTGTTGCAACATGTTCCTGTAATTTCTTTGCTGCATCCCAGGCTAATTTTGAATTGCCTTCAAGAGCAGCAGTTGCGGCAAGAAAATGATAATTGTGCGGATAATATCCCAGTGGGTAGGCGCCCTGTGCATGACAGGCAGTAGTATAAATGCTGTCAATTTCTACCGCTTTGATATTAGAGAGCGAACCCAAATGATAATCACCGGTATTGATATAAATATGCGAAGGCATATGCACTAAATGGCCAGAACCCGGCACCAGGGTTTCCAGCAGGTTTGCACTTGCCAACGCTTTTTCAGGAGTGGCAGAAGCTTCCAGCGCATGTATGTAAAAATGATGCGCTCCCGGATGCTTTGGGTTGATCTTCATCAGGTGCTCCAATGTGGTCATCAACTCCGGGGTCCATGGCTTTGGCGCTTTCGTTTTTTTATCATACAAATCCCAGGGATGTACATCCATCATCGCTTCAGCATACAGTGCTCCGATATCAGGATCGGTAGGATATTGTGTAAATACCTTTTTCATAGCAGTGGCATAAGCGATATCCAATGGGCTACGGTCAGCCGGTGGCTGCGATGCATACCGGGCACTTAATGCCTCAATCAACGCAATTTCTTTTGGAGTGCAGTTTTTAGCAAGCGACCTTGCTTTTGTGGTTGCTTCATAAGCGCGCTGAAAATTATCTTCCTCCATGCCGGCATTGTAGTTAGGGCCTAACACGTAGGCAAAGCCCCAGTAAGCCATGGCACAATTGGAGTCCAAACGGGTTGCTTCATAAAACGATCTTGCTGCTTCAGCATGGTTAAAACCATAAGCCAGCATCATTCCCTGGGCAAAATATTCCTGTGCTTCTTTACTGGAAGTGGTGATCTTAAAATCAACACCGCTCAATCCTTCAAATTTTGGCGCTTTTTTTCCTGAGGTATACCAATCCTTATCACTTGTTTTGGGACTGTAACAACCAATAACCTGCGGCTCTTTATCAGCCGGCTGGTTTTCTTTACTGCTATTACTGTTGTTGCATGCAATAAGTACCGCAAATGAGATGAATGTTAAATAACGTTGGCGCATAAAACTCTTATTTGATCTTTTTATATCCTCTAAAAGTTTTCTACGATACGTTGGGATTGGCGATGAGAGGGGCCTTCTGATCAATTACTCATGAGATCACCGTTTTAAACTAAATAAAAAGTATCATATAAACAAGATATTCAGGCTTGGAGCAAATAAAAAAGCAAGATTTGATATCCTGCCTTTTATCTGTGAACCCGGTTTTTCAGTATCTGCTGTCATCTGGTCTTCAAAAAACAATGTTCCCTTTATATACCAGCGATTTTACTGGTGATATCCGCGAAACAGCTTCTGCAGAACAACTTGCATCAACAAAAACCATATCTGCGTCATCACCCGCTTTGGGCCATTGCAGTACACCTTCGTCGTCCAAAGGCAGTGGGCCTGCAGTTGCCAGCTTTAAGATCCTTGATAATCCGAATTCAGTTACGTTCCCGTATAGTTGCGCTGCCAGATTTGCTTTCTGTAATACGCCTCCTGTACCAAAAGTGTTCCAATGGTCTACAATGCTATCGTTTCCGGTCATTACTTTCACTCCGTATTTCATCAACGTGGGAATGGGCATGATCAGGCTTCCGAAAGGTATGGTGGATAGAATGCCTATCTGTGCAGCGCTGAGCTTTTCAGCCATTTCTTCCTGTTTGGATTTGTCTAATCTTCCCAGCACAAAACAATGGCTCAGGTAGGTTTTTCCTTTCAGTACCGGATTTTCATTTACTTTATTAATGAGGTATTCCACTGTTTTTAATCCAGAGTCGCCTGATTCGTGTAAATGGATATCGATGCCTTTGTTATGGTCCAGCGCTAACTGTACGGTGAAATCCATCGTTTTTTCAATGGCTCCGTCAACAGTGTAAGGGTCTACGCCTCCAATAAAATCTATATCGGTCTTGGCAGCTTCTTTCAGGTAAGGAACACTATCTGTATAAAACACGCCATGCTGTGGAAATGCGACCAGCTCGGCGCCGAAAACATTCTTTTTATTTTCTAAGGCCTTTTGAAGATTTTTAAGAGAATCCAATTTGGATATCGGCTCAATGTTAACATGGCTGCGTGCAAAGGATGTTCCTTTGGATTGCAGTAATTCGATCAGCTTTTCCGCTTTATAGGTCGAATTTTTCAGCATCTCCGGTAGTATCTTTTGTTCCAGTGCGATCATTCCTTTTACGCCGCCGGACCTTCTTCTTACAGCCTGCCATTTATCGCCATAAAAGGTTTTATCCAGGTGGATGTGCATGTCCCTGAACGATGGGAGCATCAACATGCCTTTGGCATCAATGGCTTTTGCACCAGGCTGATCAGGGCTTATCTTTTTGATCTTGCCGTTTTCTATTTCAACAGAGAAAAGCTCAGTCCTGGTGGCGATGACTTCATCCCCTTCATATTCAAAACCCGTTTCCAGCCGGACATTTTTTAACGTGTAACTATTAGCTGTTCCACCTTTTCTGTCTGCTGGTGTGCTGCCGGATTGTGCATTTAATGCTGCCGGAGCAAACGTCAATCCTGCAAGACCCAGTGCAGAATTTTTAAGAAAACCCTTGCGTGATATGGCTGAATGGGACATACTGTAACTTTTTTACAAAATTATACTGCCAACTGCCTGAGGCACCTGAAGAATTTATGTCATTCCTTGTAATATTTATCACTTTCCGCGGAATTCGGTAGGCGTCAGCCCTGTCTGGTTTTTAAAGAAGTTAGAGAAATACGCATGGTCTGCAAAGCCTAATTCAAAAGCAATTTCTTTAATAGAAAGACCTGTACTTTGGAGTAATCTTTTAGCTTCTACACATACGCGTTGCTGTATAAGCTGTGTCGCGGATACTTTTAAGTTCTTTTTGCAAAGGATATTGAGATAGTTGGCGGAGACATGCAGCTTCTCTGCATAAAAGTTGACAAATTTCTGTGTCTTGAAAAATTTATCTATCAGCATATTGAACTTTGCCAGCCTGGGATTTGATTGATAAACTTTAAATTCCGTAAAAACATTTTCTGCTTCCCGGCTTACGATTGCCGCAATAACGGCAGCACGAGCACTGATCAAATGCACAAGCGAATCCTTCTTTTTCAATTCATCCCTGATAGCATTAAATTCATAAAGCAATAGCTGGAAGGCATTTCTACTTAGCCGGATAACAGGATGGTTTTGGTAATTGGTAAATGAGAACCTGAAATAAGGAGCGAACTGCTCGAAAAATGATTGTTCTATCATTAACTGATATCCTTTTGTTCCGGCTTTGATATCCCATTTGTGCATTTGCCCCGGAAACAGGACATGTACTTCGTGATTGCCGATAGGGTAGTCTATCGAATCTATATTATGTACTCCCTTTGCACGGTCAAAGAGGTTAATGATAAAAAAATCGTGTTTATGTGGTTTCTCTATCCGCCTTGCACCATGCAGTTCGTTGAATAGAAGTTCTTCCCGGCCGGCTACCTGCCCTTGACGAAAGCCATGAATGCTTATAACAGGAGAGCTGTCTTCTTGCATGATATCAGTAATTGAAAGTTAAACCCAATGAGCAAAATACGACAAAAAAACCGGCAGGTTTTTGTCATCAGTGAAGTGGATAACCGGTCAATCCCTTTTGAAGAAAAATAAAATGGGACAAGCCTTTCTTCTGAAGACCTGTCCCATTTTGTGACCCCGCAGGGACTCGAACCCTGGACCTACTGATTAAGAGTCAGTAGCTCTACCAACTGAGCTACGGAGTCTGCCGTTTTAAAAAATAAGGGATGCAAAGATGACAATTTTTAAAACGGCAGCCAAAAAAAATCTATCCGTAAAGGAGCCCCTTTATCGGCCCTAATCCCTTCCACTATACGCATTATTCTCTTCATCCTCTTCTCCCAAATCCTCATCTTCATCATCCAACTCCGAACCCGGCACGTCAAGATCTTCCCCCATATCCTTCGGATCTGATTTTTCATTAAGCGGATCTTGACCATCTGTTTCATTCAGTTCCATCTTCTGCAGGTCACGGTCTTCATCTGTAACAGGTCGGTCTGTTTTCTTTAGCAGGTCCCGCTCGGCTTTAGTGATACTGGTCTTTCCATCCGTTAGTGTTTCATCTTCCTGGTTCAATTCATTCAGCAGGCCTTCTCCTTCTTCATCAGCAGAAGAAGCTGTACTGTCCATCATCTCGCGCATATGCGGAGGCTTTATATGTTCCTGCCCCGGAATATCTTTTACTTCGGGCAGATCGATAATGATCTCTTTCGTTTTTTTGACAGGTTTCTTTTTCATAATATTATTTTAGATAAACTCCCGAAAATAGTATGCCGGGAATGGAAGAGTGAGTATCATAGCGATCTATTGCCGCATTTACACAAAAAGGGGAAAACAGGCAACAGGATTTTGACCGCTCCGGCATCTAATAGTAGTACTTTGCAACGCAACCAATTTATCTTTAAGAAAACAAACCGATCTGCAATGAGAAATCTCCTCCTTTGCCTGCTGACGATTGTGATGGCTCCTGCCTTATTCGCTCAACCCACACAAAAGCCTGTATTGCACGGAAAGAACTGGATGGCGATCACCGGCAAACCGCTGGCTGCTACCGCTGGTTCCATGATCTTTCAAAAAGGTGGCAATGCTGTGGATGCTGCCTGCGCCATGCTGGCGGCTACCTGCACCATGTGGGATGTATTGAGTTGGGGTGGCGAAACACAGGCACTCATTTATAATCCCAAAACAAAAAAGGTCATTGCCATCAATGCAATGGGTGTGGCACCTACAGGAGCTACAGCAGAGTTTTTTAAAAGCAAGGGTTATCAGTTTCCTCCGGAGTACGGCCCGCTTGCCGCTACTACACCTGGTACGCCGGGCGGACTTTGTTATATGCTGGCAGAATACGGTACGTTGAGTCTTAAAGAAGTGCTGGCTCCCGCTATGCAATTGGCTGCTGGTTACCCCATGGAAGCGCAGACCGCCAACAGCATCGAGCGAGGTAAACAAAGGATCAAAGAATGGCCTTACAGCAAAAAAGTTTTTCTGACACACGCGGGTGAAAAAAAGGAAGCACCGGAGGCCGGTGAAATTTTTGTACAAAAGGATTTATTGGAGACACTCACCAAAATGGTAGAAACAGAGCAGGAAGCGCTGAAGCAACATAAAACCCGTAAGCAGGCCATCATGGCGGCATATGATCGCTTTTACAAGGGTGATATCGCCAAAGAATTTGTAAGAGGATGCCAGGAGCAGGGCGGCCTGATCACGCTGGAAGATCTTGCCAAATGGAAGCCTGTTGAAGAAACGCCTTTGCAGGTAAATTATAAAGGCATTGATGTGTACAAACTCCCTTCATGGACGCAAGGTGCATCCATGCTGCAGGCATTGAATATCCTGGAAAATTTTGATCTGAAAAGCATGGGATACAACAGCAGCCGTTATATCCATACTATTTACCAGGCCATGAACCTGAGCTTTGCTGATCGTGATTTTTATTATGGCGATCCTTATTTTCCTCCTGCAGAGCCCATCAAAGGATTGCTGAGTAAAGAATATGCAAAACAAAGGGCCGCATTGATCAATTATGAAAAAAATGATGCGGCTGCCGGCCCCGGTGATCCTTATCCGTTTGAAGGGAAGACCAATCCTTATCTGTCACTGCTGAAGAAAAGAGGTTTCTCAATGGATACCAGCAAAAAAGCTCCGGGCAATTTCATGCCTTCACACGATGTGCGCAATGGCACTGCTTTCCAAAAAATAGATGAAGAATATATGGACCGTTTATGGCGTGGCACCACCAGTGTGGAAGCAGCAGATAAAGATGGATGGGTGGTATCCATTACACCAAGCGGTGGGTGGGTACCGGCCTGCATTGCCGGCAACACAGGTGTGGGCATGAGCCAGCGGATGCAAAGTTTTGTGCTGGATGAAGAACTTAATCCTTTCAATGTAGTAGCGCCCGGCAAGCGGCCCCGTGTTACATTAACACCAACACTGGCCATGAAAGATGGCAAACCATTTTTATCTTTTGCCGTGCAGGGTGGTGATACGCAGGAACAAAACCTGTTGCAGTTCTTTCTTAATATAGTTGAGTTTGGTATGAATGTGCAACAAGCGGCAGAAGCAGGTAATATCAATACCAACCAGCTTTGGCTTTCGCTAGGCGGAACAAAAACGGAAGACCGTATGCCCAGGCCCGGAAGTATGCTGTTGCAGGATAAAACGCCGGAAAAAATAAGGGAAGAATTAAAGAAGCTGGGTTACACACTTCGTTTTGATGACCGCACCAGCGGGCCTATCAATGCCATTTTCTTCGATTGGAAACATGGAAGTTTTTGGGGCGGATCAAGCAATCATGGAGAAGATTATGGGATAGGGTGGTAGGTTGAGTCGGGAGTCGGAAGTCAGGAGTCGGGAGTAAGTAAGGTTACTCTTCCAGGGGCATTTCTTTTCGGTTGACGTGGAGTATGGATTTTTCGGGAAGTTTTAGAGCAGGTATCAACGCAAGCAGAATGAGGCAGGAGGTAAAAAGAAATCCCCATTGTAAAGCAAAATGTTCAGCCATTTCAGGCGGATGGTTTTTACCTTCATAATAGGTATAAATAAAAGTGTGTACTACACTGCTGATGGCAATGCCGACTGAACCGCCTAACTGTTGTAAAAGGCTGTTCATGGAAGTGGCCGTAGCAGTTTGCAATGGGCCGACTGCATTCAATAATGCCGTGGAGACAGGCGCTACCAGCAAGCCCATACCAAGACCACGGACCAGCATGGCAACAATGATGAAGCCAATGGAAGTGCCTGGATCAATGCGGGAGAAGAACACAAAAGAAATGGAGACAAGAAGGATACCGGCTACGGAGATATTTCTTGTTAAACCTTTATCGGCCATCTTTCCTGCATAAGGCCGTGTGACCAGCATCATCAATGCATTGGGCAACATCAGCAGGCCTGATTGTATCTCCGTAAAACCAACCTGTCCCTGTAATAAAAAAGGAATGAAGAACATGCCGCCAAACAAAGCAATGGAACGGATCACCACTACAATAGCAGCCCTGTTGAACGTAGCAGAGCGGAACACGCTAAGGTCAAGAAGCGGCTGGGGTTTGCGGGAAGAACGGAGGAAAAAACTGAAGGATGAAATGCAAGCCAGCAATCCCACAATAAATTCTATTGAGCTCAATCCCTTTTTTGCAATAACGGAAGTGGTGTATTGCACCGCTACGATAAAAAAGGAAAAGAAAGTAAAACCGGTTATATCAAAGCGTGGATTATACAGCGGTTGCTTTTTCAAAAAACCGAGGTAGCGGAAATTCATCCAGAGGGTAAGCAGGCCAATGGGAATATTGATGTAGAAAACCGAAGGCCATCCAAAATAATGGGTAAGAGTGCCTCCCAGTGTTGGCCCCAGTGCAGGGCCCATTACATTCCCGACGCCCCACCATCCAACCGCCGATCCTCTTTCTTCTTTGGGAAATGTATCGCTTAATATCGCCAGTGAAGTGGGCGACATGGCGCCACCGCCAATTGCCTGGATCACCCTTGCAGTCACCAGCATTTCAAGATTGAAGGAAAGACTGCAAAGCAGTGAACCGATCGTGAATACCGTGACACAGCCTGTATAAAGATAAAAATAACCGACCCTGTTTTTTAACCAGCTTGTTAAAGGAATAAAAAGGCAGAAGGATATCATGTAAGCTGTAACTACCCACTGCACATTTTCCACTTCCACATTGAAATGAGCGCGTATTACCGGAAGCGATACGTTCACAATGCTGCTGTCAATTGCAGCCATAGAAGTGCCCAGCATCAATGTGATAAGGATAAGACGTTTATTCATAATTCAGCTAACGGATGCAGCATAGGGCGGATCGCCCGGTGATCGCAAAGTACATATAAATTAGATGCTTTTCCATTGCTGATCATTTGTTATCCTGAGCTGGTTTTGGTACAATCTCTCTACTTTCGGTGTCTAAAAAGATATTTTCTGCCTGATGAGGAAATTTGCGGGGATAATTCTCCTGATATTGTTTTTTTATACACGGACCGATGCCCAGCTTTGCCAGGGTAGCCTGGGCGACCCTATCGTAAACATTACATTTGGTTCGGGCACCAATCCCGGCGCTCCGTTAAAAGCCGCTACTACGTCTTATCAATATGTGGCTTCAGACTGCCCCAATGATGGTTTTTATACAGTGCGAAACAATACAACAGCCTGCTTTAGCAATAGCTGGCATTCTTTAAAGGCAGACCATACCGGCGATCCCGGTGGTTATTTCATGCTGGTGAATGCGTCCTATCAGCCCAGTGCTTTTTATCTTGATACGGTGAAAGGATTATGTGGCGGCACCACCTATGAGTTTGCTGCCTGGGTAATGAATATGCTGACAATAGGTTCCTGCAGCCCCAATCCCATAAAGCCAAATCTCACTTTCAGCATTGAAAGAACTGACGGAACGGTATTGCAATCCTATAATACGAACGATATATCACAACAGACAAGCCCGACCTGGCAGCAATTCGGTTTCTTTTTCACAACACCTTCCAATGTGCAGGATGTGGTGCTTCGTATTTTCAATAATGCACAGGGCGGCTGTGGAAATGATATTGCGCTTGACGATATTACCTTCCGGCCCTGCGGCCCTCAGCTTATGCCGGTAATTACGGGCAACACTTCCACCAGTGTGAACCTGTGTGAAGGAACGGCAGGCCAGTTTGAATTTACCTGCACCGTATCGGCCGGGTTCAACAATCCTTCTTTTCAATGGCAGCAAAGAATCAATGGAGGCGACTGGACGGATATTCCTGGTGCCAACAGCACCACCCTGGTCCGTGATTTTCCTGCTACCGCAGCTCCGGGCATGTATGTATACAGGCTTACGGCTGCTGAAGAGGGCAACCTGGGTTCACCACAATGCCGTGTAGCTTCTGGCGTGCTGAGCGTACTGGTAGCAACCTATCCGGTCATTGATCTGCAAACGAACGCGCCTGTTTGTGAAAATGCCACGCTCCAATTAAGCGCTGCAGATGGCACGCAATATCAATGGACAGGCCCGGCAGGCTTTCAATCTGCACAGGCTTCGATTACGTTGAACAATGTGCAATTGGCACAGAGTGGCGAATATTTTGTTGCAGTAAGCAATGATGCAGGATGCGAGACGGATGGTTCCATCATGGCAACTGTTAATCCAAATCCCGTCGCTACAGTGGGCTTTGCGGAAGCGACTATCTGTGAAGGCCGCAGTATACAATTGACAGCACAGGGTGGATTGGGCTATGAATGGAAACCGGCAACAGGTTTATCTGCAACAGATATAGCTGATCCCTTGGCAAAACCTGTTGTCAGCTCTGTGTATGAAGTGATCGTGTCCAACCAATTTAGCTGTAAGGACACGGCTGAAGTAAAGATCAATGTGATCGATAAGCCCACTGTGGATGCTGGTGATGATAAATGGATCGTGCAGGGAACTTCCGTACAGTTAATGGCCAGTGCGACCGGGCAAAACCTAAGCTATCTCTGGACGCCTGCATTGTATATTGATAATCCTTTGGTTTTACAACCGGTGATCATGCCTCCGCATGATACTACCTATATCCTTACAGTTACTTCCAACGACGGATGCGGTGAAGCAACAGACTCTGTAAAAGTTTTTGTTTATAAAGATGTATTTGTCCCTAACGCTTTCACGCCAAATGGCGATGGCATTAACGACACCTGGTATATACCGGCATTAAGCGCCTATCCCAATTTTGAACTTTCGGTTTATGACCGGTACGGTCATCTGGTATTCCAGGCAAGAAAAGCCAATGTGCATTGGGACGGGCGTTTTAAAGGGCAGCCATTGCCAATGGGAGTGTATGTGTATATGCTGGACCTGAAAGAAGGAGGAGCATTACGAAAAGGAACTGTGCTTATTTCCAGGTAAGCTCTCCCTTGTACTAACAATCGTTATCTTTACATCTCAATTGAATTAACCGTATGAAAGAAGTCGTCATCGTTTCCGCCGTCCGTACGCCCATCGGAAGTTTTGGAGGTGCATTAAAAGCTTTCTCTGCTACACAATTGGGTGCTGCTGCCATCAAAGCGGCTGTTGCCAAAGCCGGTATCAAACCGGAACAGGTGCAGGATGTTTTAATGGGTGCTGTATTGCAGGCCAATCTCGGCCAGGCACCTGCCAGGCAGGCTGCAAAGTTTGCCGGTTTGCCTGATAATGTGAATTGCACCACCATCAATAAAGTATGTGCCAGCGGTATGAAATCAATTGCGCTGGCTGCACAAAGCATATTGCTGGGCGATGCGGACATCGTAGTGGCAGGAGGGATGGAAAGCATGAGCAATACACCTTTTTATGCGCCGGCCATGCGTTGGGGCAATAAGTATGGTGATGTATCGCTGGTGGATGGACTGGCAAAAGATGGTCTTACAGATGTATACGATGGTAAAGCCATGGGCAATGCTGCCGAGCTTTGTGCCGGCACCTGCGGCATTACACGCGAAGAGCAGGACGCTTTTGCTATTGAAAGCTATAAACGCAGTCAGGCAGCCTGGGAAAATGGCTGGTTTGCTGATGAAGTGATACCGGTGGAAATACCACAGCGTAAAGGCAATCCTGTTACTGTTGATAAAGATGAAGAGCCTTTCAATGTAAAGTTTGAAAAGATACCTACGCTAAGTCCTTCTTTTGCGAAAGATGGCACTGTTACAGCAGCCAATGCTTCAACGCTGAATGATGGAGCTGCAGCTCTTGTGTTGATGAGTGCAGACAAAGCAAAAGAACTGGGCATTAAACCCATTGCCCGTATCCTTGCTTATGCAGATGCAGAGCAGGCGCCAGAATGGTTCACGACCACTCCTTCCATAGCTGTTCCCAAAGCCGTAGCAAAAGCCGGATTGCAAATGGAGCAGATCGATTACTGGGAACTTAATGAAGCTTTCAGCGTGGTGGGTATTGAGAACACCCGCCGCATGAAACTCGATCCTGCAAAAGTAAATGCACATGGTGGGGCAGTAGCCCTTGGGCATCCGCTTGGTGCAAGCGGGGCAAGGATCATTGTTACCCTGATCAATGTATTGAAGACAAAGAAAGCAAAACTGGGAGCAGCGGGCATTTGCAATGGTGGCGGTGGTGCTTCTGCAATGGTGATTGAAGCATTGTAGGCTTACTTTCCTGATTTTTTCCTGATGTCCTGAATGATCTTGTCTGCGTGCTCTCTTGAATTTTCAATGAACAGGCGGTGTGTGTTCATTCCTCCGCAGATCACTCCTGCAAGGTAGATGCCCGGCACATTGGTCTCATGTGTTTCTTCATGGATATAAGGGCACATCACTTCATCATCGGATAAACGGATACCGGTCTTGCGGAGAAAATCCAGGTTGGGTTGGTATCCTGTAGCAGCGATCACCCAATCATTTTCTATGGTGATCATTCCGTCCGGTGTACGAATATCCACTTCCTGTTCGCGGATAGCAGCAACAGAAGAATGATAAAACGCTTTGATGGAGCCTTCCTGTATGCGGTTAAGGATATCAGGGCGCACCCAGTATTTCACGCGTTTGCCAATCTCTTCTCCTCTTATCACCATGGTAACTTCAGCACCTTTCCGCCAGGTTTCCAGTGCTGCATCCACGGCTGAATTCTGCGCACCTATCACCACCACTTTCTGAAAAGCATAGAAATTCGGGTCTTTGTAGTAATGCGTCACTTTGGGAAGATCTTCACCCGGAACATTCAGCCGGTAAGGAATATCATAAAAGCCGGTTGCAATGATGACATGATTGGCTGTGTATTGTGTTTTACTGGTCTTTACTTCGAAAGCAGCATCACCTGAAAGGCGATCGATAGACAATACTTTTTCAAACAAATGAATATTCAGGTGAAAAGAACTGGTCACCCGGCGATAATATTCCAGTGCCTCGGAACGGGTAGGTTTTGGATTATTGCTGACGAAGGGAACATTCCCGATCTCCAGCCTTTCTGAAGTGGAAAAAAAAGTCATGTTCACCGGGTAATGATAAAGTGAATTTACGAGGCAGCCTTTTTCAAGGATGAGATAAGGCAGACCTGCTTTTTGCGCAGCGATCGCACAGGCCATGCCGATCGGGCCGCCGCCGACAATGATGATAGGATAATGAGTGGAAGGCATTTGCAAATATACTTGTTGTTGTTCGATGGTTGTTTGTTCGTTGACCGATGGCCGATGTTCGAATGGCCGTTAACACGCGAGTTGGGGCCAGTAGTTCATTTTCCATTGTCACCCCGGCCCTGGTTTAACAAAATAACTGGTATAATACACTAAGAGCCGGGATCTCCCCATCTGCAATATTTTCTAAGTAATAGGGCTTACTGGTTTGAAATCACTGCAGCGTTAAGAGACCCCGGTTCTTCTATTCTTTAAACTAGTAAGGGTATTGAGCCAGGGCCGGCGTGACAGCGGGAAGTGGCTAAGTGGTCACTTGGCCATCGGTCAACGGACAAACGATCATCAAACATCATCCATCAAACAACAACCAACGAACCCCATGAGTCAACCACCTGATTTTAGGTTTTATCCGCTATCTCGCTTATTTTTGCCCCTCTTAAAAATTAACCGAATAAAATGGCAAGATCAATCGCATTTCGTGACGCTCTCCGTGAAGCAATGTCTGAAGAAATGAGGAGGGATGACCGGGTTTTCCTGATGGGCGAAGAAGTGGCAGAATATAATGGCGCTTATAAAGTAAGCCAGGGAATGCTGGCTGAATTTGGTCCGAAAAGAGTGATAGATACCCCGATCGCAGAGCTGGGTTTTGCAGCGGTTGGCGTGGGTGCCGCTCAAAACGGCCTTCGTCCAATAGTAGAGTTCATGACCTGGAATTTTGCTGTACTGGCCTTAGATCAAATTCTCAATACAGCTTCCAAAATGCTGGCAATGAGCGGTGGACAAATATCCTGTCCCATCGTTTTCCGCGGTGGTAACGGATCTGCCGGCCAGTTAGGCGCTCAGCACTCCACTGCATTCGAAGCATTATATGCAAATATTCCTGGTATTAAAGTCGTATCACCCAGCAATGGTTATGATGCCAAAGGCTTATTGAAACAGGCTATCCGCTATGAAGAAGATCCGGTGATGTTTATGGAAAGCGAGCAGATGTATGGTGATAAAATGGAAATTCCCGAGGAAGAATACTATATCGAACTCGGCAAAGCCGATGTGAAAAAAGCAGGCAGGGATGTAACGATCGTTTCTTTCAATAAGATGATGAAAGTGGCCCTGGGTGCCGCTGCTGAATTGGAGAAGGAAGGAATAAGCGCAGAAGTGGTTGACCTGAGAACTATCCGTCCGCTCGACTGGAAAACGATCCTGGAAAGTGTGAAAAAGACCAACCGCCTGGTGATCGTGGAAGAGCAATGGCCTTTTGCTTCTGTTTCTTCTGAGATCACTTACCGTATCCAGAAAGAAGGGTTCGACTACCTGGATGCACCGATCCGCCGTATCACTGCCGCTGATGCGCCTTTACACTATGCCCCAAACCTGGTGGCCGCTGCTTTGCCTGACGTGAGCAGAACAGTGAAATTAGTGAAAGAAGTAATGTATCTGAAAAAGTAGGTTATTCACAATTTTAAATAGACTTTTAGCCCGCTTGTTCATAGAATAAGCGGGCTTTTCATGTTTATTCACAAATCGTAGATTTACGCTTAATATTTTTTTCTCAGATAATGCAGCGTTTTGCATCTAAAAGTGCATCTTTGTAATGGTTTTTCATAGGATATTGGATTTTAAAAGCGAGGCTGGATTTCTATCCGGCCTCTTTTTTTATGTTCGCCATTGAGCATTGGCAAACGATCAACCGACAAGAGGCAACGTTTAAGCCAACGATTTCCATATTTTTGCGCCTAAACTTGATTTAATGGCTGATATACTGATCATTGACGATGAAAAGGCGATCCGCAAGACCTTGACCGAAATACTCTCATTTGAAGGCTATAAGCTGGATGAAGCATCTGATGGCGAAGAAGGCTTGAAAAAATTCAAAGAAAAGGCATTCGACCTTGTTCTATGTGATATAAAAATGCCCAAGCTGGACGGGATCGAATTCCTGCAGAAAGCCAGCGAGATCAATCCTGATATTCCTATTATAATGATATCGGGCCACGGTAATATTGAAACCGCCGTGGAAGCAGTAAAAAAAGGTGCTTACGATTATATCTCCAAACCACCTGATCTGAACCGCTTGCTGATCACCATCCGCAATGCCATGGAACGCACCAGCCTGGTGACGGAAACCAAAGTGCTGAAACGCAAAGTGAGCCGTGTGCAGGAAATGATCGGCAGCTCTGCACCCATGCAAAAAATAAAAGACACTATCGATAAAGTTGCGCCAACGGATGCCCGTATTCTCATCACCGGCGAAAACGGTGTGGGTAAGGAACTGGTGGCCCGTTGGGTGCATGAAAAAAGCAATCGCAATACCGGTCCGCTCGTGGAAGTGAACTGTGCAGCTATCCCTACTGAACTGATCGAAAGCGAATTGTTTGGTCATGAAAAAGGATCCTTTACTTCTGCGATCAAACAACGGATCGGAAAGTTTGAACAGGCTAATGGTGGTACTCTTTTTTTGGATGAGATCGGCGATATGAGTCTCAGTGCCCAGGCAAAAGTGCTGCGCGCCCTGCAGGAAGGCAAGATCACCCGCGTTGGTGCGGATAAAGACATCAATGTGGATGTAAGAGTGATCGCTGCTACCAATAAAGATCTTTTAAAAGAAGTGGATGCAAAAACTTTCCGCCTCGATCTCTACCACCGTTTGAGCGTGATCCTTATTCATGTTCCTTCTCTCAATGACAGACGGGATGATATCCCTGTGCTGGTCGACCAGTTCCTCGAAGATATCTGTGCCGATTATGGAATTGTTAAAAAAGGGATAGATGAAGATGCATTGAAGCTCTTGCAGGAATATAACTGGACGGGAAATATCCGTGAGCTGCGCAACGTCGTGGAGCGCCTGGTCATCTTATCATCCAAGAATATCACCAGCGACGATGTGAAAAGCTATGTGATGCCTCGCTGACCGTCTATCCATATTAGCAAAAGTTTCTGTTTGAACGACACCTTATAAGTAATACTTTTATCCGATTAAAATAAAATCAGGCTCATGCCTTTACAACATTTACTGATCATTTATCTTATAGGTACTCTTCTTGTATTTCTGCCATCATTCGGATTGGCGAAATTGTTTGCCAAAGCAGGTGTGCCTTCCTGGAAAGCATACGTTCCGTTTTATAATACCTGGGTGATGCAGGAAATAGCCCAGCGTCCCAAGCATTGGGTGTTCTGGCAGTTTATTCCCGTGGTTGGATGGTTCATTACTCCGGGGATTTTTATTGAATTTGCCAAAGTATTCGGCAAGTATTCATTCGGCCAGCATGCCATGGCAGCTTTGTTTGCGCCATTCTACTTTCCCTGGCTGGCTGCTCATAAAGACACCCGTTTTGTAGGTGCAGAAGCAGTAAAAAGATATCATAAGCCAGCCTGGAGGGAATGGGTAGACGCGGCCATCTTTGCCGTGGTAGCTGCTACACTGATCCGCACTTTTATTTTTGAAGCATACACCATCCCTTCCGGCTCCATGGAAAAGACCTTGCTGGTAAAAGATTTTCTTTTTGTAAGCAAACTGAGTTACGGGCCGCGCATTCCCAATACACCCTTGTCAGTTCCCTTTGTTCATAACTACATGCCTGTTACCAATGGCAGGTCGTACTCCGAACTGATAAAGCTGCCTTATATCCGTTGGTTTGCCAGCTCACCAAAAAGGGGAGATGTGGTGGTATTCAATTTTCCTGCGGGCGATACGGTGATACATGCTGAAGGCTTTGAATCATACAATCCCTATATCGATATAAAAAGAAGGGCAGCGCTTGGATCGCGGGAAGACCAGATGGTGCTGGCCGACCGCCAGAATTACCCTGTTGTATCGCATCCTGTGGATAAGACCGATAACTATATCAAACGTTGTGTAGGTGTGTCAGGTGATACCATTGAAGTAAAAGATGATGTGGTATATGCCAATGGTGTAAAGCAGGAACCTCCACCTTATTCGGAACTGAATTATATCGTAACGGTAACGGCCCCAGCACTCGATATGGAAATGATGAAGAACGAATATGATGTTGACTTTGATAAAGGCGAATACAGTGCTACGGGCAGGCCCTATGAATATAAAATGTTGCTTACCTACAAGGCCAAAGAACTAATGCTGAAAAACGGTTTGGCCAAAAGCATTGTGCCGGATACGCAATATGGTTTTGCTGCAAGCGATGTATTTCCTTACGATACTCTTCACAGATGGTCAAGGGATAATTTCGGGCCTGTATGGATACCTAAAAAAGGAGCAACGGTTCAACTGACCCCCGAGAATTTTAATATCTACGAAAGGGCCATCCGCATTTATGAGCACAACGACCTGCAGGAAAGGAATGGCAGGTATTTCCTGAATGGAACGGAGACCAGTAGTTATACCTTCAAAATGGATTACTACTGGATGATGGGTGATAACCGCCAGGGCTCACAGGATAGCCGCTACTGGGGATTTGTGCCGGAAAACATGATCGTGGGAAAAGCCTGGATGATCTGGTTCAGTTGGGAAGGAGGGCCGCGCTGGAAACGGTTGTTTAATATTGTGAAATAAAAATGAACTAACTTTAGATGCCCCGGAACTGACCGGGGCATTTTTGTCTCACAAGGATTTATTATGAAGGAGAAGAAAATTGAAATCGAATACAAGGTTTACCAGGACATAAGTGAGCTCAGTAATAAGGATGCAGAACTGCTGACCACTGCAAGAAATATCACAAAGCAGGCCTATGCTCCTTATTCCCATTTCCGCGTGGGCGCAGCAGCCCGTACAGAAAAAGGGATGGTTACCGGCACCAACCAGGAAAATGCTTCTTTCCCTGTAGGGATATGTGCAGAGCGTTCATTGCTTTCTGCTGCTGCAACCTTGTTTCCCGGCATTGCAATAGATACTATCGCTATCAGCTATGATAATGAAAAAGGGAAAAGCATTCATCCTATTTCTCCCTGCGGCATGTGCCGCCAGGCTTTGCTGGAATATGAAAGCCGTGGTGGCAAGCCTTTGCGGCTTATTCTTGGCGGTCAAAGCGGAGAGATCATTGTAGTGGAGAGTGTATCGAAATTATTGCCTTTTGCTTTTACAGATAAGGAACTGCTCTGAGTTGATTAACTTAAGTGGTGGGTTCAAAATATTAGCCGTTGGCCCATCAAAACAACGTTTGCACTCCATACATGATCTTCATTTCATGTTCCAGCAACCATTTCTTTCTCCATAATCCACCACCATAGCCTATAAGTTCGCGATTGGAGCCGATCACGCGATGGCAGGGCACAATGATCGCGATATTGTTGCGGCCATTGGCGCTGGCCACGGCACGGGTGGCTTTTGGATCGCCGGTTTTTATTGCCAGTTGGAGATAACTGATGGTTTTGCCAAATGGAATGGCTGTAAGCAGGTTCCAGGTCTGTTGCTGGAAAGGAGTGCCGGGTTGATTAAGCGGCAGTTCAAATACCCTTCTTTGCCCGTTGAAATACTGGATAAGCTGCTCTACACACTGTATCAGCATCGGCGGTGATTCTTCCTTATTGGAAATGGATTCGGGAGCTTCCTTCATGAAATGGACCTCACTGATGAAATCAGGCGTGCCTGATATCCTCAGCAAGCCTACCGGCGATTGATAATATGTAGTGTATTTGTTATCCAATCTTCATCCCGTTTGTGGCCGGCTGGCCGGGCTGTAATAAAATTACATCCTTATTTTCATCATATACGCCGAGCACCAGACATTCGCTTATAAAATCAGCGATCTGTTTGGGTGGAAAGTTCACAACGGCTATCACCTGGCGGTTCAACAGGTCTTCTTTGTTGTAGAACCGGGTGATCTGCGCAGACGATTGCTTAATGCCGATCTCGCTGCCAAAATCGATCTTCAGTTTGAAGGCCGGTTTCCTGGCCTTAGGGAAATCACTTACTTCTATAATTGTTCCTGCACGCATATCGATCTTTTCAAAATCAGACCAGGTAATAGGGGGATTCATCATTTCAAGCTTATTTCTTGTCCAAAATTAGCAATAACCAAAAAATATTTTACAGATAACCTGAAACCCTATCTTCTGATGGATAAACTATGAACTTTTTTATTACCTTGATCCAAAATTTTGCCTAATGAACAATAAGAACAAGAACGATGTTTCCCGCCGCGGTTTTATCCGTCAATCGGCTGTAGTTGGTGCAGGCGTGCTCATTCTTCCCCGCCACGTGTTGGGTGGCAAAGGGTTTATTGCCCCAAGTGATAAGCTGAATATTGCAGGTATTGGTGCAGGTGGAAAGGGCGCCGGTGATCTGCAGGAGTTTGCCAAAAGCCCTTATGTCAATATTGTAGCGCTTTGTGATGTGGATGAAAGACAGACGGTGAAAACAAGGGAGAGATTCCCGAAAGCCAGTTTCTACAGGGATTTCAGGGAAATGCTTGCCAAAGAAAAAAATACGATCGATGCTTGTTCTATTTCCACTCCCGATAACACGCATGCTGTGGCAACGATGGCTGCCATGCAATTGGGCAAACACGTGTACACGCAGAAACCGCTCACGCATGATATTTATGAAGCAAGAATGCTGACCGAAGCCGCCAAAAAATATAAAGTGGTAACACAAATGGGCAACCAGGGCGGTTCGGGCGACGGTGTACGTAAAGCCAAAGAGATCTATGATGCCGGAATGATCGGCACCGTAACGGAAGCACATGCCTGGACCAACCGTCCTGTATGGCCGCAGGGCATTCCCACACCTACAGGCAGCTTTGAAGTGCCCAAAGAACTGGACTGGGATCTCTGGCTTGGCCCGGCTAAAAGGATCGATTATAATCCGGCATACCTGCCTTTCAACTGGCGTGGCTGGTGGGCTTTTGGCACCGGTGCCCTGGGCGATATGGCCTGTCATATCATGGACCCGATCTTCCGTCTTCTTCCGATCGATTATCCTGAATCTGCAGAATGCAGCGTGGCCAATATCTGGAAAGACATGTGGGCAGAAGGAAATTATGTGGACAGTTGCCCCCCTTCTTCCATTATCCATCTCAATTACCCGAGAAAAGATAAGAAAGGAAATATCAAAGTCTCCTGGCATGATGGTGGCCTGATGCCTGAACGCCCTGCTGAATTACAGCCTGATGAACCTTTTGGCAACTGGGATGGCGGCGTATTGTTTGTCGGTACCAAAGGAAAACTGCTGCTGGATTGCTATGGTGCGAATCCCCGGCTGCTGCCCACCAGGCTCATGAAAGAAAAGAAAATGCCAAAGGAAACCATCAAACGGGTGCCGGAAGGACATTATCTGCAATGGGTGAACGCCTGCATTGCCGGTTATGGCAAAGGCGAAACAAGTTCTCCATTTGAATATGCCGGACCATTCACCGAAAGTATATTGATGGGCAACCTTGCTATCCGCAGTTGGATGATGCTTAATCCCAAACTCAAAGGATGGGATGATAAATACCTTGGCAGAAAGAGATTATTGTGGGATGCAAAGAATATGAAGATCACCAATTTTGATGAAGCGAATCAGTTTGTGAAAAGGGAATACCGGGAGGGCTGGAACCTATAGGTTAGTCGGGAGTCGGAAGTCAGGAGTCGGGAGTATCAAGTTTACTAAGAGTAAAACAGCCATTACGATATCGCAATGGCTGTTAATATTTTTAAAGAGTTCATACTCCCGACTCCTGACTTCCGACTCCCGACTAATCAATCAGCGCCGCAAGTTCGGTCAGCTCTTTTTGTTTATATGCATCAAGCTGACCGGTAAAGCATTTGCTGAATTCTTCCAGTAGCTGTTGTATCACCTGCTTGTTCTTCCGTGGTTTGAAATAGGAGGGAACAGGAGGTACAGCAATGCGTTTAAAATAGTTCTCTACATCGTGGTGGGAGAATACCTGCCCGGAAGTGGGGTCGATAAAAAATTCGATCATGCTGAGCGGATCAGGAAGGTTCTCCTGCGAATAGCCGGGCTTGAAATAAGCGATGATGCATTGCCGGGGAATATTGATGGCCCTGACAGGAATATCCAGCAATTCGCAAAGAAGGAGGTAGAGCACGCCATTGCTGATCTGGTTGCCACGTTTTGCTTCCAGTGTTTTGTGCAGCAGAAATTCATTCGGCTCTTTGTAATTGACCTCACCACCTTTCAAACCATAATAACTGTAAAGAATGCTGGTGACAATATTGATCTGCTCAAGCGGAGTGAGGTAGTTGTTTAATTCCAGCCAGATATTGCGGCGAATCTTTTCTATCTCCTGCAAAACCGGTGTGGTGGTAAGTTCGGGATACTGGAATTTGCAAACAAGCAGGGACCCCAGCAGGAGATCGTGATGACCGGATACGTTCCATTGACGGAAATCTTCTGTGAGGTCATGATAGTGAAGACGATGGATCAGCAATTCAATCCTTTCCTGTATACCTTCATCCGGTGTGGTCTCCCATAAATGCTCCAAGTTAGGAATGATCGGCTTTCCATAACCAACGATCTTTTCTGAAACTGCATCAAACACTTCTTCGTCCGGATCGTCAATTAAGTGAAGCAGGGCTGATATTTCCTTTGTGTTCTCCAATGATGCAATATGGTCAAAGGAGAGGAAAAGGAATAGTTAAACTTTTCCACAGGTGGGGAAAGGGAAGGGTTTAAACTTTCTTTGCTACCACCATCCAATCCCAGGGGCGGGGTTCTTTTAACCATTGTGGCGGTTGAATGAATTCAGTATGCCAGTCGTAATTGATCTTTTGTTTTTGTATTACTTCAAAACCTTCTTTGCTTAACAACAATTCCAGTTCTTCACCGAGATAGTGTTTGGTAGCAACATTATCGATCTCCACATTTCCCTGCTGAATGCCAGCATATCTTTTCTTTGCTTCTTCTCCTGAAACAGGAGCGTTGAACAGTTGCTTATCTATCTTCCATTGGTTTTGTATGATACGCGTCAGCAGCCATGATTCCAGTGATGGCACTACCAGTATCAGGTGGCCGCCTTTCTTCAGGCTCTTATGGATATTGCTGAAAAAATGAATACGCTTCTTTAATGAATCAGTGAGGATCGCATTTATGCAAAGCGCTACATCAAATCCGGAAAAGGAAAAGATGCCGGACGACATATCTGCCCGCTGGTATTCCACGTTTTTCAGTTGAGGAAAATTCTTCTTTGCGATGGTGAGGTTCTTTGCGGAAATATCCACGGCCATTACTTTTTTGAAAGCGGGCGATAACACGGGCAGCCATTTGCCAATTGCACAACCGATATCTATCACAGAAGCTTTTGGCGAAGCAAATTTGTAGATGGCTTTTTTGATATAGCCTTTCTTGTCCTGTTGCAGTACATCAAATATCTCTTCGTTGTAATCAGGCGCTATTTTTTCCCAATAATTGCGGTCCATGTTTTCAAGATTTTTGTAAAAACGTCAGGAAATAAAAAACCCACAAAGCAGCATATTCAATCCTGCTTTGTGGGAAGATATAAATAATACTGATTATTTTTTCTTTGCAGCTTTTTTGGTGGCGGCTTTCTTGGGTGCTGCTTTTTTCTTCGCAGCAGGTTTCTTCTCTTTTTTGGCAAATGCGCCTGGTATTTCCGCTTCGATCATTTTTTTCACATCATCCAGGTTAAAGCCGGCTGCTTCTTCTGCTGTATATTTCGTGTCATCTGCTTTTCTGGGAAGCTTCAGCATTTTTTTACCAAAGCGGATAAAAGGACCCCAGCGGCCGTTTTCCAGCGCTATGTTCTCATCTGCCCATCTTTGTATGAAGCGATTGGCTTCTTTCTTTACTTTGGCATCTATCAGCTCATCCATATCAGCCTGGGTCAATGCATCAAAATTGTAGCGCTTGGGTACATTGATGAACATTCCATCCCATTTGATAAAAGGGCCGAATCTTCCTTTGCCTTTGGTGATGGGTTTGCTATCATAAAAGCCTACCGGTGCATCGGCCTGTTTTTTCTCTTTGATCAGAGAAATGGCCCGGTCAAGATCAACGGTGGCAAGATCAGTGCCGCGGGGAATGGAAATATATTCTTCTCCCCATTTTACGTAAGGACCAAAACGGCCTACGTTCACGGATATGTCCTTGCCTTCAAACTGCCCGAATGTTCCCTGCAGTTTGAACAGTTCCATTGCTTCATCATACGTGATGGTCTCAATGCTTTGCCCGGTCGGTATTTTTGCGAAGCGGGGTTTGTCTTCATCATCTGCACTGCCGATCTGCACCATGGGGCCGTAGCGGCCCATACGTGCTACAACCGGTTTGCCTGATTCAGGATCTGTGCCGAGCTCCCTTTCACCTTTGATGCGTTCAGCCGTTTCAATCGTGTTGTCCACATCTTTTTTGAAAGGACTGTAGAACTCATCGATCATCTTGTTCCATTTCATCTTGCCTCCGGCCACTTCATCAAATTCTTCTTCTATTTTGGCAGTGAAGCCATAGTCCATGATATCGTCGAAGTACTGTTTCAGAAAATCAGTGACCACCAATCCGAGATCGGAGGGGAAGAGCTTTGACTTTTCAGCACCGGTGTTTTCCTGCTCTGTTACTTTGCTGAGCTGATCATTTTTCAGCACCAGCACGCGATAATCCCTTTTCACGCCTTCCTTATCTCTTTTCTCCACGTATCCTCTTTTCAGAATAGTGGAAATGGTAGGCGCATAAGTGGAAGGGCGGCCAATGCCCAGTTCTTCCAGTTTCTTCACCAGCGATGCTTCCGTGTAGCGGGGCAGGGGACGGGTGAAGCGTTCTGTAGCTTTCATTTCTTTCAGCGGCAGTTGCTGGCCCGGGGTCAGCGGCGGCAGCATGCCTTCCTGTGTTTCGTCTTCATTCACTTCATCTTCGTCCTTGTCTTCGCGGTACACTTTCAGGAAGCCGTCAAACTTCAGCACTTCGCCGGTAGCGGTCAGTTCTTCCTTATTAGTAGAGATCTCGATCTTTGCGGTAGTCTTTTCCAGTTCTGCATCTGCCATCTGGCTGGCCATGGTGCGTTTCCAGATCAGTTCATAGAGGCGTTTCCAGTCAGGCTCTTCCACGGTAGTATTGCTCATGTAAGTAGGCCTGATGGCTTCGTGCGCTTCCTGCGCGCTTTCGTTCTTGTTTTTGTACTGGCGGAACTGGTGGTATTTATCACCATACATTCCTTTTACAGTATTGGTGATATCGCCCAGCGCGGTATTGCTCAGGTTCACGCTGTCTGTACGCATATAAGTGATATAACCGTTCTCGTAAAGCTTTTGCGCGATCAGCATCGTTCTCGATACACCATATCCCAGCTTGCGGGAGGCTTCCTGTTGCAAAGTGGAAGTGGTGAAAGGAGGGGCAGGAGAGCGCTTTCCGGGTTTTACCTGTATATCGGTGACCTTATAGTCGGCACCGACGCAGCTTTGCAGAAAAGCTTCCGCATCTTCTGCTTTGGATTGTTTTTTTCCTTCTGCTGCAAAAGTGACGGTTTTATCGGTCAGGTCTTTGGCAGTGAACAGTGCTTCTATTTTAAAGGAACTGGTAGGGATAAATGCATTGATCTCCCTTTCCCTTTCTGCGATCAGCCTTACGGCAACGCTTTGCACGCGGCCGGCGCTAAGATTATTGCGCACGCTCATTTTCCGCCAAAGCACGGGGCTGAGCTCAAATCCTACAATCCGGTCCAGTATCCGGCGGGCCTGTTGTGCCATCACCAGGTTCATGTCCAGCTTGCGCGGGTTTTTTACCGCAGCCTGTATGGCAGGCTTGGTGATCTCATGAAAAACGATGCGTTTGGTTGTTTTGGGATCAAGCCCCAGCACCTCGCATAAATGCCAACTGATGGCTTCCCCTTCACGGTCCTCATCCGTTGCCAGCCATACTTCATCAGATTTTTGGGCCAGGCTTTTCAGTTCTTTCACCACTTTTTCCTTATCGTCCGGCACTATATACCTCGGAGCATAATTTTTTTCAATATCGATCCCCATTCCGGCTTTTTCCAGGTCCCGGATATGCCCGAAGCAGCTCTTTACCTGGAATTCTTTTCCCAGGATCTTTTCAATCGTTTTAGCTTTCGCAGGGCTCTCAACAATCAATAGGTTTTTCGCCATATTCACACCATAATTAAATAAAATAACCACTGTTTAGTGGCCGCAAGTTAGAACAAGAATAATAAATTTTTTCGTAAACCAACTCCCGAATCTCTTTTCATTGCCTGTTGCAAGTTTGTTCCGGCTAAGACCCGGAACTTTTTTAGTCGCCCCAAACCCTTGTCTGGTAAGGGTTTCAGAGGTTCTGTAATTTTCCTTCGTACAGTCTTAACAATTTTTTGCGCAATTATGTTCAGGGGCGAACGGGAAAGATACGTGCGATGTCGCGCATTTCAACGTTATTTTTCTGTTTTGCTTAGGAGGTACTGACAGATTTCTGCCGCCCATTCAGCATATGCTTTTCCGGATGGATGCAGGCCATCTTCTGCCAGCAGGCTTGCATCAGCCGGGGCTTTTCGGGTGGCCGGGGTAATATTAATATAATGCACTTTGTATTTTTCTGCCAGCAACCGGTTGGCCGCATTATAAGCGTCAATATCTGCGGCTATTTGTTTACGGTCGCGGCCCTCTGCAAAAGGTGTTACCCCCCAGTCAGGGATAGACAATACCACTACATGCGTAGCATCATTGCCCGCCAGCCCGATAGCTTGCTTTAGCAGATGCTCAAATTCCGGAATATAGTCCACTACTTTCAGGCCGCGGTATTGATTATTTACACCTATTAATAAGGTAACAAAATCATACTGCTTTTTCAGCCGGGCTTTGTTCAGGGCTGCTTGCAGTTCCCCGGTTGTCCACCCGGTTTTGGCAATGATCCTTGGCTTCGCCATTTTTCTTCCTTTTTCGCGTAACAGGCTTACGGTCTGCGAAGGAAAATTTTCTTCTGCGACTACTTTCTCACCAATAGTATAAGAATCACCGAGTGCGAGATAAGTACAGGTTTTGGGGGATGAAGGCATACTCATAGCGGTGATAAAAATAAGAAGGATATGCTAATCGGGGATATAACGCCATTTGCCAGGTGCTCTTATTTGCCGTATTTCAAAAAAATACGAAATTTAAACAGCAAGCCTTACTATGCACTACCTTAAATTTCATCCCTGCAAACAGTTGGAGCCTTTCGTTGAGTGTTACTTTGTGTGGCAATCAGGGAATGAACCGGTCAGGGAATTAGTGGTAGAGTCGCCGCCTAATGGCTTTTGCTCCATTGTATTTAACAGCGGTGATATATATTTTCTGCAAAATAAAAAACATAACAGGCTGGAAGTGCCTGCTGCGTTTGTAGCCGGCCAATCTATTTACAGTTACAAGCTGTTCCTGAACGGGAATATCTCCATAGCAGGGATCGTATTCAAACCTGCGGGTCTTGCTACACTATACGATCTGCCCATGCATGAATATACAGAGGAGCGTATTGATCTAAGAAATCTTTTCGCTGTCAGCCTGGTAAATGAATATGCATCAGCTATTGCAGCAACGCCGGATGCAAAACAGAAGGCGCACCTGCTCGAAGGTTTTGTAATGAAACAATTTGAACTGGTAAAGCCTGTGCCTGATTATATTGACCAGGCTGCAAACCTGATCATTGAAAAAAACGGCATGCTGCAGGTAAATGAGCTGATTGAAATGATCTATATGTCGCGCCGGAGTTTTGAAAGACGATTCCTGAAAAAAGTCGGGCTTAGTCCTAAATATTATGCGCGCATCCGGCGTATCAGCTATCTGACCAATATTATTTCCGGGAAGAAAAAAGCGGACTGGGCCAAAATTTTCAGTGAATGCGAATATTACGACCAATCGCATTTTATCAAGGATTTCCTGGAATTTACAGGCCGCACTCCACAGCAGTACCTTGAAGAAAACAAAGAACTGGCAAATCTTGTAGAAAAACCCAGGGAACAGGAACTGGATTAAAACTGCCGCATTTTTACAATCAACTTGCCGCAATTTTACAACGATAGTGCTAACGCTGAACCTATTTTTGTGGAGTAATAAAAAACCATTAACCATTAAACTCTTTTTATGGAAACTCTTGTTCAGCAACAACGCAAACTCAGTCAAAAAAATGCCTGTGTGGAATTCATGTTTGCCTACGAGCAGCGCAATGTGGAAAAAATGCTTGGCTTTTGCGATGAAAACGGTACGATAGATTTTCAACCGCTGGGCGAAGCCGGCAAAGGCAGGATACACGAGCTCGGTAAAGGGATCTGGTCAGCCCTGATAGATTGCTTTCCTGATATAGACAATACACTGGATGCCGCCATAGCGGAAGAGGAAAACACCGTACTTTGCCAGGTAGTGATAAGAGGTACACAACAGAAAGATTTCGCCGATATTCCTAATAAGGGCCTGCGCTTTGACAGTGATCATATTTTTATTTTTCATCTCAATGATGAAAATAAAATTGATGATATTAAAATAAGCTGGAATCATGAGGACTTAAAGCGACAGTTAGGCTCATAATTTTTATTCTTCAATCCCGGGATAGCATCTCTGCTATCGATCTTCAATACAAAGCAGGCATGAAACGGAGCAAAAGGAAATATTCCTTTCATATCCGAAAGGATGAATATTTCCTTTTGGAAACAACATCTGACCAGTAAAAAATATACAGATGAAACGTTCGGCTGTATTGGCAATTATTTCGTTGCTGTTTGCCTCAACGCTTCCTGCGCAGGATACTACCTGGACAAAAGCGGATAAAAAGAAGCTTATTGATAATTTCATAAGGACCCGGCAAGAAATCAATTCGGAAACAGAAGAACTTACGGTTGCACAATGGAATTTCAGGGAAAATAAAGACGCCTGGACCATTGCAGAGGTTTTGGAGCATCTGAATATGTGGCAACTGGTTACGCAGGAGCATATACGGTTTATGCTGTACAATGGCCCGCAACCAGGCCTTGCAATAACCGCTCTTACTGACAGTGCGGCCACTACATTTATTTATGAAGAAAAAAAACATGCTTCACCTGATTTCACCGTTCCTACCGGGCAGGTTCCCGACAAGGCAAATCTTAACCTGTTCAATGCGTATTGCAACAGGATAATCAATAATATCAGTACCTCCGATCTTAATATGCGGATGTATTATCGAAAATTTACGGACGGGTACATGACCAATATGAACCAGGCGTATATGATTCAATATGGTCATGTGGACAGGCATCTTCGGCAGATCAGGAGAATCAAATCCGATAAAAATTTTCCCAAAAAATAGCCCATGAAAAATACAGGACCTGCAATAGTTATCCCGTATTAAGATCATTGGCTCAGGTACCCTCATCCATCACAGCTACAATCTTCTTTTATGAACCTCTTATCCTCCTCCACCGGTGATGAGCCGGCTGTTGCTGCCGGGTATATGCCCACCCGGTATGCACGACTGTTATCTGTAGATGCTATCAGAGGGATTGCCCTGATGGGTATCCTGTTAATAAGTGTCTGGGAGTTTGGCGGATTTAGTACGAACCAGCAGGCAGGGTTACAACTTCAGCAAAAAGGAGCGGATTATTATTTGTATGCCTTAACCAGCATACTGTTTGAAGGAAAAATGCGTGGGCTTTTTTCCTTGGTATTTGGGGTTAGCATTATGCTTTATATGACCCGGCAAAAGCAGGAGTCGTTGGCAGCAGCGCAGGAGCTGTATGTACGCCGGCAATTGTGGCTGATCGTTTTTGGAGTGATCAATGCGATGGTACTGTTGTGGCCGGGTGATATTCTTTTTCATTTGGGTATAACGGGGCTGTTTCTCTTTCCTTTTTTTCGCATGAGTAAAAAAGAATTGCTTATCTGTGCCCTCATCGCCACCATATTTTATTGCGGAAAAATTTATTGGGATTATGCTGATGATAAAAAGGCATTGTCAAAATACCAAGGCATACAGCGGATAGAAGAGAGATTCAAAAAGGACAGCGCAGACAGGCATCATAAAGACAGTCTGGCGGGGCTGCTGCCTGATTCCATTAAAGTAAGAGATTCTGTTGGAAAGAAAAACGACACATTGACCACATTGCAGCAATGGGAGAAAAGTTCCTGGGAAGGGATCTCCAAAAGAGAAAAATACGATTCTGCAAACACCGTTGACAAAATGGAAAGAAAAGCCATGCGCAAGGGCTATGGCGAAATATGGGACCATCTCGTGGAGCGGTCTAAAAAAGAGGAAGCAAGATGGCTGTACAGAACAGGTATATGGGATATAGGTTCGCTCATGCTATTGGGAATGACCTTGTTTGGTTATGGGTTTTTCAGCAGCAGCTATGCTAAAAACAGGTATCTCTTGTTTGGACTGTTGAGCATAGCAGCAGGAGTTGCATTAGCCTGGTTGCGGCTGGAGCTTTTGCATGTGAAGGTCCCCGATTATGAAAAATATATAAATAAATACAGCATACCACCAAACCAGTTTTTTCCTCTGGAACGCCTGCTGCTGAGCTTTGGTTATCTAAGTTTCTTCCTCTGGCTTATTCGCTGCAATATCCTGAAGCGATTATGGAGCATCTTTGGCCCTGTGGGCCGCATGGCGTTTACAAACTATCTCATGCAGACCATTATCTGCGTCTTATTTTTTTATGGATTTGGTGCGGGATATTTTGGCCGCCTCTCATTTTTTCAATTGTATTTTTTTGTTTTGGAAATATGGCTGATACAGATCGTTTTCTCTGTGCTGTGGCTTCGGCTTTATGCATATGGCCCTGCCGAGTGGCTGTGGCGATCGCTTACCTCTGGCAGGTGGTTGCCAAATAAAATAACACAGGAGAAGAAAGAAAACACCATTATTTCTGAAAAACACCAATAAAACGTGTATGCAAACGACAGCCATAAATAAACCCGGACCTGTTATGCAGGCAGACCGGATCAAAACCGTTGATATCATTCGCGGGGCAGCACTTCTCGGTATTTTGCTGATGAATATTACGAGCTTCGGTATCAACGCGGACACCTTTCTCAATGTAATGCGAGGCTCCCGTAATACAACAGACTTTTATACTTTGACAGTTGTTCTGAGTTTTTTTGACGGCACCATGCGTGGATTGTTCTCGATGCTGTTCGGAGCCGGGATGCTCCTTTTTACGCTGAACAAAAAAGAGCAGCCTGGCGGGCCTACTATAGTGGAGCTTTATTACCGCCGGTTATTATGGTTGTTATTATTTGGCTTATTCAACGCATTTGTTCTTTTATGGGAGGGTGATATCCTGTATATATATGCACTTTGCGGCATGGTGTTGTTTGTGTTCAGGAAAGCAGGAGCCCGGTGGCTTTTTTTACTGGCAATTGCCTGCATGTGTATTTTAATGATCAAAAAACAAAATAAATGGTCCGAGACAAGGGATACAAGGATAGCCTATCTGTCGGCCTTGAGAGCTGAAAAAGATAGTGTAAAACTTACAAAGGAACAGGAGGCCGCAAAAGCAGCATGGCCGCAGATGGAACAACAGGGAAAAGAGCCATTGGATCCTGCCTTTGCAAATCAATACCGGCAAAAAATGAGATCGGGATATGGCGCGGTTTTTACAAACCTGCGGCAAAGGATCGCTTATTTCGAAACGCTCGAGGTTTATGAAACTTATTTTTGGGATGGCCTTATCATGATGTTCCTCGGTATGGCCCTGTTGAAACTGGGTTTTTTTAGTAACCAGCTATCCACTTCCACTTACCTGTTATGGCTGGTTGCGGGCTATGGGATCGGCATACCGCTGGGCTACCTGTTTTTCAAGGATGGTTTTCTGCTGCAGTATACTGATTTTGTAAGCTATGTAGACAGGTACCGGGCCATTCCCGATGTAGCCTATGATATTCGCCGCGCTCTTGTTTCAGTAGGGCATGCAAGTTTACTAATGCTTGTGTACCGTAGCAGGATAGTGCCCTGGCTGATGCAGGCACTGGCAAACGTAGGCCAAATGGCATTTACCAATTACCTGATGCAGTCCATCATCTGCACCTTCGTGTTTTTTGGGTACGGTTTCGGTTGGTATGATACCTTAAAATTTCACCAGCTTTATTATGTAGTAGCTGCCGTGTGGGTGTTCCAGTTAATTTGTTCTTCCATTTGGTTGAAATATTTCCGGTTTGGCCCCTTTGAATGGCTATGGCGATCGCTTACTTATTGGAAAAGACAACCGATGAAAAAATAACCAGTTCAAATTTTTGCAGAGAAGGTCCTGTATAAGATATAAACATTTCTAAAGAAAATCCACTACCTCATTTCTTACTTTTTCATCCCGGTAAATTCTGCTATGACCGAGCCCTTTTGTTATTACAAACCGGATATTCGCCCAATTCCTTTCTTTGATCTTCAAAGCATCAGACAGGGGCGTGATCTTATCATCTTCATCATGAAACCAAAGGATAGGATTTGGGATATGGTCCAGTGTTCTTCCTATCGAAAACCAGGTCACGGGCTTACCGCCGACGCGGGTGATGATGTTGTCAAACTCTTTCCGCACCTTATCACTTTTCAGTTGGGTAAAATGAAAAAAATGATTGATGGCCGTAGCTGTTTCCGTAGCCGGTGCGATTAGCACTATCCGGCGGTCATTGTCCGGTTTCATTTCTGCAAGTGCGATGCAAAGGCATAATCCGCCGAAGGAATGGGCCATAAAGGATTGCACCGGGCCATAGTGTTCGTGAATATGCCGGATAAAATTGCTGTAGACCACTGCATTCACCTGCCTGCCGCTGCTGCGTCCATGCGCAGGAGCATCAAAAGCCAGCACTTCATAGCCCTTTTGCAAAAAGGGTTGTACATACTGATCAAAATTGATGACGGACGATTCAAATCCATGGATGATCAGCACCCTCCGGCCGGCATCTTTATTCCAGCGGTAGCCTGCAATATGATAACCCTCGAAATCAAAATGCAGTTTTTCCGCTTTGGCGAAAACAGCCGGCAAAGGGCCACGGGTCCGGCGTTGAGGCGTGGAGAATAATTTAAAAGCCTGTTCAGCAGTTTTCCTGGGCGAAATAGAGGATAGTACTCTGAATTTTTTCCGGATATAACCCACTGCGATTTTTTGCACTAATTTCATCATCGGGTACAAATTTATTTAAAGCCTTTTAAACTTCAGGTCTGGCTATGGACATCGTTATCATCGGCTCTGGAAATACGGCCGCAGTGCTGGGAAGAAAATTCAAGCAGGCGGGTCATACCATTCTTCAGATACTGAGCCGTAATGCATCTGCGGCCACTCAACTGGCTTATGAATGGGATACTGAATCCGCCAACTATATCACTCTTCTGAACAGGAACGCGGACATATACATTATTGCAGTTTCGGACAATGCCGTAGCAGAGATCGCTGCTGATCTTCGCCTGCCCGGCAAAGTGGTGGCACATACCGCAGCGGCCGTGCCTGCCGATGTGCTCAAACCTGTAACGGAGCATTACGGTGTTTTTTATCCCTTGCAAAGCCTGCGGAAAGAAATGAGCACTCTGCCGGATATTCCGGTATATGTGGACGGGCATGATAAGATCGCTAAACAGAAACTGGAACAACTGGCCCTTTCCATATCTTATTACCCGCCTGTGCCAGCGGGTGATGAACAGCGGTTGAAACTGCATGTGGCTGCAGTGATCGTCAATAATTTTGTGAACCATTTGCTGGCGCTGGCCGAAGAATATTGCAAAAAGGAAGGGATCGCTTTCAGCCAACTGCTTCCGCTGATCGATGAAACTATTTCACGCATTAAGGAAGTGTCGCCCAAACAGGCACAAACCGGCCCTGCCATCCGGCATGATGAGGCAACGATCCAAAAACATCTGGAGATATTGTCGGCACATCCCGAGTTGAAAAATATTTACCTGCTGCTTACATCCAGCATACAACAGGAATCTTAGTCACAACACAATTTTATTAATAGATACAACAGGCTTTATTCAAGAACGATCCTTCCCACCTTACCGGTAAGGTGGGAAATATATGATAACAAGAATTGTCCGTTATTTATTTTTGTAAAATCATGAGCATGAACGAACGGTTAAAAAAGATCACCACTTTCGTCTTTGATGTAGACGGTGTACTAACAGACGGCACTATTCTCGTATTAGAAAATGGTTTGCAAGCACGGCGTATGAGCATCCGCGATGGGTATGCCCTACAGTTGGCAGTGAAAAAAGGCTATCATGTGCTGGTCGTTTCCGGAGCGGCTGCTTCACCGGTGGTCGACCGTTTAAATAAATTAGGCATTACAGATGTGCATATGGGCGTTGCCGATAAAAAAGCTTTGCTGGAAGAATATATGGCCGCCAAAGGACTTCAGCGGGAGGAATTGCTTTTTATGGGAGATGATATGCCCGACATGGATGTTATGCGTTTTGCCGGACTGGCAGCCTGTCCCGCCGATGCTATTGCAGAAATAAAAGAAATTTCTTCCTATGTTTCCTCCATCAAAGGAGGTGAAGGTTGTGTAAGAGAAATTATCGAAAAAATAATGAAGCTGCGTGGTCACTGGCAGCATAGTGAAGAAGTAAGTTCCCGTTGATCATATTCATGCCGCCAGGGGTTTTATTCCTCAGACAGGTGATGTATCTTTCAAAAAAAATAAGAATGAGTTTGTTTGCAGCTTTCTTGAGATTGGTCCGCCTGCCAAACCTCATTTTTATAGCGCTTACGCAGGTGCTTTTTCAGGTATGTATTTATTATCCTTTATATAAAGGCACCATTCCTGCACATGATACCCGGAATTTTCTTTTGCTGGTAGGGGCTTCCGTATTGATTGCGGCAGCCGGTTATATTATTAACGACTATTTTGATATTAATATTGATGAGGTGAATAAACCCCGCCGCCTGGTAGTGGACAAAATCATCAGTCGCCGCTGGGCCATTGCCTGGCATTTTATCTTAAGTGCCGCGGGCATTCTGCTCACTATGTTCGCCTTGCCTCTACTGGGAAAATGGTACCTCATAGTAGCTAATATTCTGTGTGTATTCACACTATGGTTTTATTCCACCACCTTCAAACGCAAATTGCTGATAGGGAATGTACTTATTTCTTTACTGACAGCCTGGACTATCCTTATAATATTTTTCTCTAAGGTTTCTGTCGTGGATGCATTCGGAGCGAACCATCCCGGGCAGTCCAAACTGTTCCGCTTTGCTTTTCTCTATGCCGGCTTTGCCTTTGTTCTTTCTTTGATCAGGGAAGCCATCAAAGATATTGAGGACAGGGATGGGGATGCCCGTTATGGTTGCCGTACCATGCCGATCGTATGGGGTGTGAACACGTCGAAAGTCTATATCGCTGTCTGGCTGATCATTCTTATCGTGACCCTTGCCGTGGTGCAGGTATATGTATTGCAATTCCAATGGTGGTGGGCCGTGGCTTATTGCGTTGTGTTTATCATCCTGCCCTTGCTTTATATCCTGTCGGGCTTGTTCAAAGCTACAGAAATGAGCGATTATCATCGCCTGAGCACTCTTACCAAAGGAGTGATGTTTACCGGTATCCTTTCTATGATCTTTTTTTACTTTTATATATGAACCCGATCATCCTGGCTTCTCAATCGCCCCGGCGCAGGCAATTGCTGGAATGGGCAGAAATACCATTTGAAATAATAGTGAAAGAAACAGGGGAGACCTATCCTGATTCATTGCCCATAGAAGAAGTACCCATACATATTGCCCGGAATAAAGCACTGGCTGTTCAATCTTCCATAGATGTTGGTAAAGTGATTTTAGCCGCAGATACGGTAGTCGTATTAGACCAGCAAATAATCGGCAAACCGGTCGACCGGGAAGATGCTATTCGTATTCTTTCTAAGCTGTCGGGCAATCGTCACCGGGTGATCACTGGTGTGGTGATCAGGCAGGACGAAAAGGAAACCGCTTTTGCTGATATCACGGATGTATATTTTCATTCGCTTAGCCGGCAGCAGATAGAATTCTATGTCGACAAGTATAAGCCCTATGATAAAGCCGGCGCCTATGCCATCCAGGAATGGATCGGTGTGATAGGCATTCAGTCTGTTTCCGGTGATTTCTATAATGTAATGGGACTTCCTGTGAGCAGGGTTGTAAGAGAACTGGAAAAATACAAATGATCCCCGTTATTTTCCCCTTATAAACTGTTGTAAAAACAATGGCTGCTGACCACAGGCTTTCTACTTTGGGTTCCCTTTTAAAGGAAGATCCCAATGACGGAAAGATTATTGCAATATATCTGGCAGTTCCAGCATTTCAACCGGCATCATCTCACTACAGTGAATGGTGAACCGGTGCATGTGTTCTCTCCCGGTATGTATAATACCAACCAGGGGCCTGATTTTTTCAATGCCCGTGTAAAGATCGGACCATTCACCTGGTCGGGTTCAGTAGAGTTGCACCTGCATACATCTGACTGGAACAGGCATGCCCATGAGCATGACCCGCATTACAGCAATGTAATATTGCATGTGGTATGGGAAGATGATGGGCCTGCCAATGACCTGCCTGTACTGGAATTGAAGCATCGCATACCGCATATACTCCTGCAGTATTATCAATCCTTGCTGCGATCAACGGCTTTTATTCCCTGCGGGAAAAAGATCACGAGCCTCGACGATCTTGCCTGGCAAAGCTGGAAAGACCGGTTACTGGCAGAGCGGCTGTTGCGGAAGGCAGGCATGACAGGTTCCCTTCTCCGCCAAAATAATTTTCATTGGGAAGAAACATTCTGGTGGTTGCTGGCAAGAAGTTTTGGCAGTCGCCTGAATGCCGATTTCTTTGAAGCAGTAGCACGTTCCGTTCCCCTGGCTTTGCTGGCCCGGCATAAAAATCAATTGCATCAACTGGAAGCGTTGCTGCTTGGGCAGGCCGGCCTGCTGAATGGACGATGCCAGGAAGATTATGCCATTCTCCTGCAAAAAGAATATCAGTTTCTCCGGCGCAAATACCAGTTGAAGCCTGTTCATGGCCAGCCGGTCTTTCTGCGGATGCGGCCGGTTAATTTTCCTACTGTTCGTTTTGCTCAATTGGCCATGCTGGCGCATCAAACCACTCATTTATTCACCAGGGTAAAAGAGGCCGTGAATGTAAAAGATATCCGTCAATGGCTGGATGTAACAGCGAATGATTACTGGCATTATCATTACCGGCTGGACGAAGCCAGTTCATTCCGGCCGAAGAGACTGGGAACAACCATGGCTGATTCAATTATCATCAATACGATCATCCCCATATTATTTACTTATGCGCATTTTCACCAGGAAGAGCCATTGAAAGAAAAAGTGCTGCAATGGCTGGAGGATCTTCCACCGGAATATAATGCCATTATTGAAGGATATAAGCAACTGGGTATGCACAGTCGCTCAGCCCGCGATACACAGGTGTTGCTTGAACTGAAAAGCCAGTATTGCAGTGAGCGGAAATGTTTGGATTGTGCGGTGGGGAATGCAATATTAAAAAGAATGGATGGAGAAAGATGAGTTATGTGATCTGTTGTAGGAGTATCGCCAGGGGCGCAAAGATTGCGCAAAGAGCGCAACGTGGCGTCCTTTGCGCAATCTTTGCGCCCCTGGCGATACTTGCGCTTTCTAAATCACTATTTCTTTACAATCGTTTTATCATCCAACACTTCCACCTCTATCAATCCTGTATACGGTCCAACAGTATATTTTATAAGCACGAATCGCCCAGGCAAATACTCCCGACTCCGAACTCCCGACTCACCCCCAGCTCCCCCAATCCACTTTCACCTCAATATCCGGATGAATGCTTTTGGCAACGGGACAGGTATCAGCAGTATGTTTCAGAATGGATTTTGTTTTTTCATCGATATTGCGGAGGGCTTCGGGTATATGAAATGTTAATTCTATACCGGCAACACGGCGGGGATCCGGTTTCATTATTTTCAATACATCCACTTTCAAGTCATTCAGGTCAAAACCCATGGTGCGGGCCTTGATGCCCATAACAGTCGCCATACAGGTGGCCAGGCTGGTCGCCATCAGGTCAGTAGGAGAGAACCGTTCACCCTTGCCATTATTGTCTGTTGGGGCATCGGTTTCGAAAAAAGAGCCGCTTTTCAAATGGGTGCAGGTGGTGCGGAGATCGCCGTTGTAAACTACTGTAGAGGTCATTTCAATTTTTGCCCTAAATTTACGTTATAAGCAAGAGTAAATCTCTTGGTAATTTTAATTAAATAGAAGATCTGTGAAGAAACTCAGCCTCTCCGCCGTAGTTATATTGTTTGCGATTGCAGCCTTTGCACAGGACAGAAGAGTAGAAAGGAATGAAAAAAAAGAAGCCAAACGCCAGAAGATAAATGAACTGATGCGCCAGGCTGAAGAAGGGGTACTTGTTTATCACAAACAAAGCACTTTCGGCATCCAGCTTCGCACAAACGGTTATGGTGCATTTTATGAATTCGGTAAAATGAAAACCAGCCGCAGAACCAATTTATACCGGATAGATTTTGCTGAAATAAAAGAGAAGAAGGAAGAAAAATCACTGGGAGGCAGCTTCATATTTGGAAACCCTTATATATACGGGAAAATTAATTATTTCTATCCCGTTACACTCGGCTTTGGCCAGCAATACATTTTTGGGCAAAAAGGAAATAAGAATGGCGTGGCCGTTACAGGCGTTTATTATGCAGGTGTGGCACTCGGGCTTCTCCGCCCTTATTATCTCACGGTAGATGATCCGCAGCAGGGTGAAAGGGATATTAAATATTCTTCAGCAGACAGTGCACTGTTCATGGACCAGAGCGCCATTATTGCAGGCGGTGGCTTCAGCAAGGGTTGGGGAGAGATCAAAGTGAAGCCGGGCGCATTTGCCAAAATAGGCATGCGTTTCGATTATGGCCGTTTTAATGAAACGGTTTCCGCCCTGGAAATAGGCATGAGCGCTGATTATTATCCCGGTAAAATACCTATTATGGCAAGGCTGAAAGAAAGGCAGCTTTTCTTGCAGGGATATGTGGCCATTCTTTTCGGAAAGCGTAAATGAACCTTCGGGGGATTGTATTCGTTATCTTCCATAATCCCTCGTATTTTTGCACTATGACCGAACTTCCCGTTGTTTCTGCAACTAATGATAAAGCCCGGGTAAAAAAACCTGATTGGTTAAGGGTGAAATTACCCATCGGAGAGAGCTATAAGCATGTCCGCAATCTTGTCGATACCCACAAACTACATACGATCTGTGAAAGTGGTAACTGTCCCAATATGGGCGAATGCTGGGGAGCCGGCACCGCTACTTTCATGATCCTTGGTAATGTATGCACCCGTAGTTGCGGGTTCTGTGCCGTAGCCACCGGTCGGCCTGAAGCCGTGGATTGGGATGAGCCCCAGCGTGTGGCTGAAGCCATTTACCTGATGAAAGTGAAGCATGCAGTGATCACTTCCGTTGATCGTGATGAACTGAAAGACGGTGGTTCCACTATCTGGCATAATACCATTAAAGCAGTTAAAGCGCTTAACCCTGACACCACACTGGAAACCCTGATCCCTGATTTTAAAGGCAAGAAGGATGATATCCAACGGGTGATCGATGCAGCGCCCGAGGTAGTATCACATAATATTGAAACAGTGGAGCGCCTTACCCGCCAGGTGCGCATACAGGCCAAATACTGGCGCAGCATGGAAGTGATCCGCACATTGAAAGAAGGCGGAAGAAGAACAAAGAGCGGCATCATGCTGGGCCTTGGAGAAACCCGTGAAGAAGTGATACAAACATTGAAAGACCTGTATGATAATGGTTGCGATGTGGTCACCATTGGCCAGTACCTGCAGCCAACACAAAAACATTTGCCTGTACAACGTTTTGTTCATCCCGATGAATTTGCAGAATACCGCGAGGTCGGTTATAGTCTCGGTCTTGATTATGTAGAGAGTGGGCCGTTGGTGCGTTCATCTTATCACAGCGAGCGTCATGTGTTCCCGGGATTAGGGCAGAAAGAATGGGAGATGTCGAAAAAAGTTCCTGCGATCTCATAAGATAAGAATGGTTCAATGAAAAAACTCCTTTGCTTTGTTCTGCTTATTCAGTTGATTGCTGTTACAGCCAAAGCCCAGGAAAAATCTTTGAATTGGATAAAAGTCGATTCATTGTTTGGGCCATTACCCTCCTCCATTCATGTTTACTCATCCCATGATCCACTTGATGGAAAGCCCGGCATTGCCTACTATGTGATCGCTGATCTTTCTGATAAAAAACTTCAGTTTACAACAGACACAACGCTGGAGAGAAGGCTTACTCCACTTCAGTTCTATAAAAAGAATGAGCAGCCTGCAATAGTAGTGAACTGCACATTTTTTTCTTTTGCAACCAACCAGAACCTTAATACCGTAATAAAAGAAGGCAAACAGGTAGGCTACACCGTACATTCCATTGCAGGCAAAGGAAAAGATACACTTACTTACCGTCATCCATTGGGCAGCGCTTTAGGCATTACTGCCAAACGCAAAGCAGATATTGCCTGGTTATATACTGATTCATCCGGCAGATGGCCTTCTGCATGGGATTATCCTGTAGCGCCCCGCAAAGATTCCAGCGCAGCTTTTCATATTTCTTATAAGGAAATGAAAAAGACACTTCCTGCAGAGGGCAGTTGTGTTCCTTCCGGTAAAGTGTTTAAAAAATGGAAAATGCAAACTGCTGTCGGCGGCGGCCCCGTATTGGTAAAAGACGGAAAAATATGCATCTCCAACAATGCTGAGCTGAAGTTTACGGGCAATGCCATCAACGACAGGCATCCACGCACAGCCATGGGCTACACCCGCGACAACAAACTCATCATCCTTGTCATTGAAGGAAGAAATCCCGGCATTGCAGAAGGCGCCACACTGATACAGGAAGCGAAAATACTTGCAGATCTCGGCTGCCAGGAAGCGCTCAACCTCGATGGTGGCGGCAGCAGTTGCTTACTCGTAAATGGCAGAGAAACGATCTGGCCTTCTGATAAAGGCACCCAACGTCCCGTCCCCGCCGTATTCATCATCAAATAATTTTCAATTAGTCTGTTTGTTCCATTCGCGCCATTCGCACCCATTCGTGTCATTCGCCTATTATTCCCAGACCAGCGCGCTAGCCCCCAATATCGCCGCATCCGATTCCCTCAAATGACTGATCAGCAGCTTCACTTTATTCTGGAACACCTGTATCAGGTTTGCTTCCATATGCTCGCGGGTAGGTTTCAATATCAGGTCGCCGGCTTTGGTAAGACCGCCGAATAAGATGATCGCTTCAGGACTGGAGAACATGACTGCATTGGCCAGGGCCAGTCCAAGTATGCGGCCGGTGAATTCATACACGTGCCGGGCAAGTCCATCGCCCTGTATCGCTGCTTCATATACTTTTTTGGAATCGATCTCTTCTTTGGGAATATCGCGGAGGATGCTGGGTGTGTTGGTGGTTTCCAGCAGTTCCAGTGTTGTATAGCGAACACCGGTAGCGGAAGCATAGCTTTCCAGGGAACCTTTTTTACCGGTGCCCGGGTGTAATCTTCCGTCAGGAATAATGATCGTGTGGCCGAGCTCACCAGCAAATCCATCATGACCATAAATAAGCTGGCCGTTCGCAACAATACCGCTGCCCACGCCGGTACCAAGCGTGATCATGATAAAATCCTTCATGCCTTTTGCAGCGCCATACATCATTTCACCGATCGCGGCCGCATTGGCATCATTGGTGAGGGTAACAGGAAGCTTGAATTTGTTCTCGATCAGTTTGGCCAGCGGCACGATCCCTTTCCAGGGCAGGTTAGGGGCATATTCGATAGTGCCGGTGTAGTAGTTGCCATTGGGCGCACCCACGCCAATACCTTTCATGCGGCCAATGCCGCCTGCTTTGTCAATGATCGCAGATAAAGACGTATATAGCTCATCTATAAAAGTACCGACTTCTGCATGCTTCTTCGTGGAGATCTCATCTGAAAATAAAAGATTGCCATCGCGGTCCACGATGCCAAACTTAGTGCCTGTTCCGCCAATATCAATTCCGATTGAAAGAGGATGCAATGTTGAAGTTGATGCTGATTTAGCTGCCATGTTGCTGGTTTTAAAAATAAGCCCCGTTAAGTTACTAACGGGGCGATAAATGTACGAAGGAATGAATTAATGTCCACTACCACTCATGCTCACTTCGGTATCGTAGTCAATGCCCTGGTCTTTCAGAATACCTTTCACCTTCCATGCATAGAAAGCCAGGTAAGCAAAACAAAGCACGCCCACTATATAAGACCATTGAATGCCCAGCAGATCACCGGAAGCCAGGAAACCTTGCAGCAGGCTGATAATACCTCCACCCATGATCATCATGATCAGGAGACTGGCGCCTTCATTGGTATGCTTTCCAAGACCGGCAATGGCCAGTGTGAAAATACAGGGCCAGAGCGTGGAGCAGAAAAGACCTACACTGATGAATGCATACACACTGATCATGCCGTCTGCCAGGATACCGATCACCAGGGCTGTGATACCAAGCAGGCTGAAGATAAGCAATTGCCTTGCAGGGTTGCCCTTGCTCAGAATATCACCGGCAATGATGATCAGGATAACTGCGGCATAGATATAAAAAGGAGTAACATCGTGATTGGCGATCGTGTTTACCAAAATGAAAACACCAAAGGCGATATAAGGCATCAGGAACCGCAGGATCTGTTTGGCGCCTTTTGAAATATCGAATGCACCTACAGAAGCCGTCCACCGGCCGATCATCAAACTTGCCCAGTAAAGCGAAACATAAGGAGCGATCTTATCAGTAGGTGTGTTCAGGTGTTCTTTCATGAACTCAGGAAGATTGGCCGCTGTGCTCACTTCCACACCTACATAAATAAATATGCCCAGCATGCCCAGCAGCAGTTGCGGATATTTTAACGGCCCACTGCGATGAGCCACTTTGCTGGAATCGCTTGCTTCGTCTTCCGCCACTTTGTCCAGTTCTATTTTATTGGGAACAGAAGAGAATCGGAAAATAACCGCTACGATCACGAAAGCAAGACCCAGTATGAGATAAGGTATTTTGATGCTTTGAATGCTGGCTGTTGCAGTGCCTCCGGTCACTGATCCAAAAATGGCAAAGCTTACGATCAATGGGCCAATGGTGGTGCCGAAATTATTCACACCGCCTGCCATGCTCAGCCGCTGGGCGCCCGATTTGGGATTGCCCATAATGATCGCCAGGGGGTTGGCCGCTGTTTGCTGCAAGGAGAACCCAAGTCCTACAATAAAAAGCCCGCTGATGAAAAGCAGGAAAGAAGATGTTTGTGCAGCAGGATAAAATAAAAGGGTGCCAAGCGCCGAAATGATCAGGCCAAGCGAAATACCATTCCGGTAGCCGATCTTGTTAAGAATATCACCTCCTCTTGCTTTGCTGATCCCAAAATAAATAAGAGAGCCGACCGTATAAGCAACATAGAACGCAAAAGAAACCAGTTGGCTTTGTGCCTGGCTCAAATGAAGGTTTTCCTTGAAAACCGGTATAAGTATATCGTTGCTGGCAGCAACAAACCCCCAGAAAAAGAACACCGTAATGAGGGTTCCGAATTGCGACCATTTTGTTTGCTGATTCATAGCAATCAAGAATTTTAAATTAATTAGGCCTCAAAATAGAAATAAATCAGGTAGCGAAAAATTTTTAATTATAAAAAGCCCTTAATGAAAAAAACCACTTAATTTGATATGAATTCTTCTCAGCTTAAACTTTTTGAATGGAAATTGTACACGTAGCGGCAGAATGTTATCCCGTAGCCAAAGCAGGAGGATTGGGGGATGTAGTAGGGTCCCTGCCAAGGTATCAGGCAGAGCTGGGCCATGTGGCCAAAGTGGTAATGCCAATGTACCGCACCAAATTCCTGTATGATAATAACTGGGAACTGGTGCACGAAGGCGGCCAGCATCTCGGCTCTCACTGGTTTCATTACAGCGTAATAAGGGAAAAGACCAATAAGCTCGGTTTCGATCTTTACCTTGTTGATATCAATGGTTTGCTTGACCGTGAAAAGATATACGGCTATGATGACGATACCGAAAGGTTCGTCGCTTTCCAGATAGCTGTTTGCGACTGGCTTAATCACTGGCAACACACACCTGGTGTGATCCATTGCCACGATCATCATACAGGGCTTATTCCCTTTATGATGAAATATTGCTATGCTTTCAAGGACAAACTTGCAGGAGTGCCCAGTGTGTTCACGGTGCATAACGGGCAATACCAGGGCTGGATCGGTTGGGACCGTTATTATTTTATTCCGGCCTATGACAGTTGGAACTGGGGCATGCTGGATTGGGATAATACCATTAACCCCATGGCTTCTGCAGTAAAATGCGCCTGGAAGGTTACGACTGTCAGTCATAGCTACCTGGAAGAACTGCGTTATTCTGCCAATGGACTGGAAAACCTTTTCCATTATGAAATGGGTAAGAGCAGCGGCATATTGAACGGTATCGATACCAAAGTATGGAACCCGGAAACAGATAATTATATTATCCGGAACTATGATAAGGAGTTGGTGGAAAAAGGGAAGAAGAAAAATAAAAGGGAACTCTGCGGGCAGTTCGGGCTTGATCCGGAGAAACCACTGGTAGCTTTTATTGGGCGCCTGGTAGGAGAGAAAGCCGCAGATCTTCTGCCCGATGCGATCAGCCAGTCCATTTACCAGCATCATGGCAAAGCCAATTTTATTGTGCTGGGTTCCGGTGAACCTAATCTTGAAGATCAACTGGACCAGATGAAGCATCGCTTCAATGGGTATTTTAATTCCTATATAGGGTATAGTGAGGCACTCAGTCACCTTATTTATGCCGGATCGGATTTTTTGCTTATGCCCAGCCGCGTGGAGCCATGCGGACTGAACCAGATGTATGCATTACGCTATGGCACTGTTCCGATGGTAAGAAGTGTGGGCGGGTTAAAAGATACGATCACTGACTTCGGCGACTGGCAGGGCTTCGGCATCCGTTTTGATCAGGCATCTGTAAGTGATATCACCTATTCAGTAGGCAGGGCGATCGATCTGTACGTGCATAAGCCTGACCTGTATTCCTGGATGCGATCGCACATGATGACCATCGATCATTCATGGGATTCTGCGGCCCAGCAATACATTGACCTGTACCAGTCATTACAAAAAACATAAGAATCAATATAAAAGTCATACAGACAAATTGATTATTAGCTTAGTTCTTTTGAAGTTTATACGGACATTATTTTTTTCAGGTGAACTTTGATTATCATTTCTTGTTTACCTTTTCCACCCATAAGTATGACCCTTAAAAATGTTTGCCTATGTCTATCTCTAAGGAAATAGTGAGCGTGATCCTTGGCGGAGGTGCCGGATCAAGATTATATCCTTTAACAGCAAGCCGCTCCAAACCCGCTGTACCTATTGCCGGTAAATACCGCCTGGTGGATATACCCATCTCCAATTGCATGAACTCCGGCATTAACCGGATGTTTGTATTAACGCAATTCAATTCTGCCTCTCTTAACCGTCATATCAAGAACACCTATCATTTCAGCGCTTTCAGTACTGCTTTTGTAGATATCCTGGCTGCTGAGCAAACGCCTGATAACCCCACCTGGTACCAGGGCACGGCAGATGCGGTAAGGCAAAGCCTTCGTCATATTGCTCCTTTCGACAGTGACTATGTGCTGATACTTTCCGGCGACCAGCTTTACCAGATGGATTTCCAGGACATGCTGGACAATCATAAAAGAACAGGCGCTGATATTTCAATAGCGACCATTCCTGTGGGCGATCGTGAAGCACCGGAGTTTGGCATCCTTAAGGAAGAGAACGGGCTGATCAAATCATTCATCGAAAAACCCAAACGCGAGATACTGGGAGATTGGACAAGCGATACAGGAGAAGAAATGAAAAAAGCCGGCAGAAACTACCTGGCATCAATGGGTATCTATATTTTCAACAGGGAATTGTTGTTTGATTACCTGCAAAATGATTACCAGGAAGCAACGGACTTTGGTAAAGAGATCATCCCGCAGTCCATCAATAAATGCACAGTGGCCAGTTATCAGTACGATGGTTACTGGACGGATATCGGTAATATCTATTCTTTCTTTGAAGCCAATCTTGGTCTTACCGATGATATACCGGAATTTAATTTATTTGATAATACCCGTTCCATTTACACCCGTGCCCGTATGCTTCCGCCGGCGAAAGTAAGCGGCTCCACACTGGTAAAGACCGTGATCGCTGAAGGTTCCATTATCAATGCAGCAAGAATGGAAAAATGCGTGGTGGGTATCCGCTCCCGCGTAGGGCATGGCTCTACTGTGATCAACAGCTATATTATGGGCAGCGACTATTATGAAACCCTCGGGGATATTGCAGAAGACCAGACAAAAGGAATTCCTTTACTGGGCATCGGCAACGAATGTTTTATCCAGAATGCGATCCTTGATAAGAACTGCCGCATTGGCAACAATGTATATATCAACGGCGGCACGCACCTCGAGAATACTGATCAGCCACTTTATACCATCAAGGATGGCATTGTGGTGATCAAAAAAGGAGCGATCCTTCCCAATGGATTTTCCATTGGTGGAGAATAAGAGAATTCAAAAATTAAAAGTCAAAATTCAAAATTGCTCCCGGTTAAAGGACGCAGTTTTGAATTTTGACTTTTAATTTTTGAATTTGAAATGAAATGTGTACATGTTACATATTATCTGTATCTTCCCTCCCCGGGCGGACGGCCGCCTGCCAACGTTTAAAACCGCGATTGCTTATGTCAACTTCATTCACCGGGGTTAAGCCCCGGTTAAGCCTGGCCCAGATCATCAACATGAGTGTAGGCTTTTTTGGCATCCAGTTTGGCTGGGACCTTCAACGTGCCAATATGGGCCGGATCTACGAGAACCTGGGTGCCCACCCCGAAGAAGTTCCACTGCTTTTCCTGGCCGCCCCGCTTACAGGGCTGATCGTACAACCCATCATCGGTTATCTGAGCGATAGGACTTGGCATCCGCGTTGGGGAAGGCGCAGGCCTTATTTTATGATAGGCGCCATATTAAGCTCTATCGCGCTTGTGTTCATGCCGCACAGCAGCGCTTTATGGATGGCTGCCGGTTTGCTTTGGATACTGGATACCTGTGGCAATATCGCCATGGAACCTTTCCGGGCTTTTGTAACAGATAAGCTGCCCGATTCGCAGGTGAACCGCGGTTTTATCATGCAAAGCCTTATGGTAGGGATTGGCGGCAGCATCGCTTCTGCCTTGCCCTGGATCATGCGCAATGTTTTTGCTGTTTCCAATACAGCCGAGAAAGGAGTGATACCTGAAAATGTAAAATGGTCATTCTATCTGGGCGCTTTCTTTTTTCTTTCTGCTGTTTTATACACGGTATTTACGACCAATGAATATCCGCCGACAGATGCGGAGAAAAAGGACCTGGAAAAAGAATCAAAAAAAGGTTTTGCGGGTGGCGTAAAAGAAATATTCAGCGCTCTTGTAAATATGCCTTCGCAAATGAAAAGGGTGGCCCTTGTACAGTTCTTCACCTGGCCTGCCTTGTTCCTCATGTGGTTTTATTATACCACGGCCGTTGCCATCAATGTATTCCATGGTGTGGACAATAATGATCCTGTATATGCAAAGGGTGCCGACTTTGCAGGACTTACACTGGCTTTTTATAATGTAGTGACTTTCTTTTTTGCCCTGATACTTCCTTTTATCGCAGATAAGCTGGGCCGCAAGCTCACGCATTCTTTATGTCTGTTGGTAGGTGCGCTTGGGCTTATCAGTGTAAGCTGGGTGGAGAACAGGAACCTTCTTTTTGTTTCAATGGCAGGCGTGGGCATTGCCTGGACCAGTATCCTGTCCATGCCTTATGCCATGCTGAGTGGCAGTCTTCCACGCAATAAAGTAGGGATCTATATGGGCATCTTCAATTTCTTTATTGTATTGCCTGAGATCATCGCTTCATTAGGTTTTAAAGGAATTATGAAGAATGTGCTTCATAATGATCGCATGCTGGCCATCCAGGTAGGCGGCGTGTTGCTGATATTCGCTGCGATATTGTGTTACATGCTGGTTAAAGAAACCAAGCCGGGAAATGAAGAAGAAACGATCAAACTGGAAATGGAAGAACAACGTTCGGTATAAGCCGACCAAAACAATAAAAAATAAGCACATGAAAAAGGCCTTTGCTTTCATCTTTTTCTATTTCGTGGTATTTGCCTGTATTGCCCAGGAAATGCATCTTTATCCGTCCAACTGGTTTACCGGCCTTAAGAATTCCAAACTCCAGTTGATCGTCCACCAGGAAGGTATTGCGAATAAAATGCCGGTGTACAAACTTTCTGCAGCAGGCATGAAACTGGCTGATGGCGTTACACTCAAAATGGTGCAGCGGGTAGAAAGCCCCAACTATGTTTTTCTTGATCTGGTGATCGATAAAAATGCAAAGCCCGGTATGCGCACGTTCAATTTCGGACCGGTGCAGATAAAATATGAACTGAAAGCAAAGCATTCCGGTAATGGTAAAACAAGAGTTCTGGGTGTTACGTCAAAAGATTTTATTTACCTGATGATTCCCGATCGCTTTGCCAATGGTGATCCTTCCAATGATATCATCAAAGGCTATCGTGATGAAACAGTTGACCGCAGCAATAAGTTTTCCCGCCATGGTGGTGATTTCAAAGGTGTGGAAGATCACCTGGATTATTTTAACCAGTTAGGCGTTACGGCCATCTGGATGACACCGGTGATCGAGAACAATGTGAGCCTGATGCATGAATGGGGAAACAATGTGGCCGGTTATCACGGATACTGGTTCACCGATCACTATGAAGTGGACAAAAGATTGGGCGGAAATGAAGGATACCGGCAGCTTAGCGATGCTGCGCACAAAAAAGGCATCAAGCTCATCCAGGACGCTGTGTATAACCATGTGAGCAAGGAACACTGGTCAGTGCTTGATCCACCCACCAGCGACTGGCTGAACAACTGGCCGGCATTTACCGCGCCGCATCACCGGGAAGAAGTGCTGTTTGATCCTTATTCATCTGCGCATGATAAAAAGATCATGCTCGATGGATGGTTTACTGATCATCTTCCTGATCTCAACCAACGCAATCCTTTTGTGGCCAATTTTCTTATCCAGCACGCTATCTGGAGCACAGAAACTTTTGGGATAGATGGCTGGCGTGTGGACACATATAAATATTGTGATGAACAATTCCTCAATAATGTCAACAATGCGCTGTATGCAGAGTTCCCCGGCATTACGGTTTTTGGAGAAGCATGGGTGAACTCGGTTATCGGCAATGCCTATTTTACTAAAAATAATCTGAACGCACCTTTCAGTCATAACGCCAATGGCGTGATTGATTTCCAAACCTGCTTTGCCATGCTTTCTGCGATGAACCTTTCCAAGGGTTGGACAGAAGGGGTGAACAAAATATATATGACGCTCAGCCAGGACCTTGTTTATAAGAATCCGATGAACAACTGCATCTTCATGGACAATCATGATATGGACAGGGTGTTTTCTGTAGTAGGAGAGGATTGGGATAAATTGAAAATGGGTTTCAACTGGCTGATGACCCTGCGGGGCATTCCTCAATTGTACTATGGTACCGAGGTGCTGATGAAAAACATGAAGACCACAACGGATGCCATGGTCCGTGAAGATTTCCCAGGCGGCTGGAAAGAAGATACGGTCAATAAATTCACAGATGCAGGAAGAACAGCCTCTGAAAAAGAAGCCTTCAATTATTTAAGTGCATTAGCCCGTTTCCGCAAAACATCTTCTGCGTTGACCAGCGGAAAAACCATGCAGTTTGTACCCAAAGACGGGAACTATATTTATTTCCGGTATGATGCAAAGCAAACGGTGATGGTGATAGCCAACACAGGCGATAAACCGGCTAAACCCGATTGGTCAATTTACCAGGAAAGGACCGGCGGTTTCACCAGGATCAGGAATGTAGTTACAGGAGAGGTAAAGCCTCTTGAGGGTTTTGAAATAAATCCTAAAGAAAGCTTTGTGTTTGAGTTAATAAAATAATAGAAGCTGATCTATAATCATAAAATTAAATCACAAACGCTAAAACCATTTTCTTTCCCCAGGCTTCTCCACGGCTTAATGCTTTATCCAGTAAGTTCAGGAATTCTGTTTTATTTGCTTTCTTTCCCTTGCTGGCAGGTGTCAATGCTTTAGGCTCTACCGCATTGAGCGATTGCACTCTTGTGGCAAACCAGGTAGTATGCAGGCGGGGAATGCCGACGCCCAGGATCATGCCTGGCAAACCCGTAATGCTTTCAGGGCCGCCGTTTACCATGATCTCGTCTGTATAAAAAGCAAATACAGCCACTGTATCATACAAGATCCCTATCGCTTTGCGGCATTCAAAGCCTGCAATGATCCTTGTATCAGGTGTCAGCTTCCATTGGATTTTGGAAAGGCTGTCCTGTATCAGAAAGGTTTCTTCAAACACAGGTTTTTGTGAGGTGGTAGTGCCTGTAGTGTAATCATTATAAATAACATTTTCATCAGCAAAGGGCTGCCACCACATACCGCGGGGTATTTCTGCTTCTTTGGTGCGTTTATACAGCGAATGTTTGCCATCGCTGGTAAAACTGAAATAGCTGACTGTTTCCTTCGGCATGTGGTCTTTACTTTCTTCAAACCACTGCGGTTCTATTTCTTTTATCAATGGCCATACAGATACTGTTTTGGCAAACTCGATGCTTACCTTATCCAAAAATATTTGTTGTGCCTTTGCTGTAAAGGAAGCGGCGAGGATAAAAAGGCTGATATAAATTCGTTTGTTCATCTTGTGTCGGTTATAGGATGAAATATCTTTTAGCGGTTATTTGGAGCCGGGCATTTTGTTGAATGTCCAGCTAAGCTGAAGCAGGAAATATCTTGCCAGCCTGTCATAACGCTCTTCATTGATAAAGGTGCTGTTGATCGTCCGGTTGAAACCGATATTCTTGTTCAGGATATCATGCGCAATGGCGCTCAGCCGGAGTGATTTGTCTTTCAGGAATTTCTTTGTCAGTTGTGCATTCCAAACAATGATGTTCACATTGTCGTTGAATGTCGGTGTTTTCTGGCGGAGATTGAAATCTGCATCAGAACTGATCTCCAGGTTCCAGGGAAGTTTCAGCCATCCATCAGCCCTTCCGCCATAAGCCCAGTAATTGTTATTGGCAGTGGGCCGCAGTGATGATTTGGACAGGTTGCGGCTGATATTAGGCCCGACATAAAAATTGTATTTCTCCTGTACTGAATAACGGATGCCATAACCCAGTGTAAGCGTGGAATAGGTATTAACGTTCCGCTCTCCATTGATAAAGTTGACAGAGCGGCCTCCGTTTGCCCCGGGTTGAATTTCATGGCTCAGCTTCTTGTCTCCCTGGCCGGAGTTCCAAACGCTCCAGAAATAATAATTGTAATTGCCATTTACGTTTATTGGGTAATAGGTCCTTTTGCCGGACTCAAGGTCAACATCACTGAAATTGGTGATGGCATTATTATTAAAAGTGATGCCCAGGTTGGCAAAAGTGTATTTCCCGCTCAGCACTTTGTAATCGTTGAAGCCAAGATTGACACTATGGTTGAATCCTACTTTAAGATCGGGATTACCAATATAGATATTCAAAGGATCACTGTTATTGGGCAATGGCTGCAACTGGCTCAGGGTCGGCTGCACGGTATTACCGCGGTAAGAAAGGGAGAAGCCTGATTGATTAGTCAGTTTATAACCAAACTGTGCAGTAGGAGTGAAACCTGTGAAGTTATATTTTGTCTTCGTGTTCAGATCGAGATTTTTCATATTAAGACGGATGGCAGAAAGGCCTGTGCCGAATACCATGCGCAGCTTTTTGCCCATATAACGGGCTGTCAGTGTTCCGCTGTTGGAAGTAGCATCCAGGTCAAAATTATTGCTGAAGGAAGGATTGTAGTCGGTATACTTTCCATCCACATCTTTATCGTAGCTGTTGCGGTGCGAATTGGAAACATTTTTATTGAGACTGTACTCCATCACCAGGTTCCATTCATTGTTGAGCGGTTCATTGTAAGTGATCTTGGTACCATAGGTAGTGGAATTGCCGGTATTGATCTTTTGCTGATCGATAATGTCTGTTGAATCCAGCACATTGTTCTTATAAAACCTGGTAGTGGAAGTAAGCAAAGCGGTTGATTCATCTTCGATCAGACCCAACCTGAAAGTAGCCATCAACTGGCGGTTCTTTTTCTTGAACAATTGTTTATAAGTAAGTGTATTGTCCAGTTGCTTTTTGGTAGAGTTGGATTGATTGAAGCGGTTATTGTTATTCAGCAGGTCGCTGTCTTTAAATGCTTCACTGTAGCTGTCAGTATAAGTGTCTTTCAGTTTATAGGTACCTGCTACCGTGTATTTAAAGGAAGTCAGTGAATCTACTTTCCATTCAAATTTCCCATTTGCTGCATGTTGTTGGGTCAAACCTTCTGCGTGGGAAGTGGAGTTGTTGGTAAGTGTAGTGTCTTTCAGCAAGGTTTGCGACAGGGTAGTAGTGGTATTCTTTGTGCCAAGCCTGTTATAGAGATAGGAGAGATTCATCTTATGCTTGTCCTCATTCCATTTATTGCCATACAGGGCGCCGGCCGTGTAGGCATTGGGAATGCCACGAAGATTCCAATCGTTGAATTCATTGTCGCCATCACCATAACTGTAATAAAAACCACCGATCTCGTCATACTCATAATCATCTTCGATGCCCATCTTGTTCCTTTCTTCCCAGCCCAGGCTTCCGGTATTTATATTGCTCTTGGTGCCGTATACCGATATTTTCTGATTGCCCTTGAAATTGTTGAACATCAGCTTGCCATTGTGGAGGTCATCAAAATTGCTGCTTGCTTCCGCTTTCCCGAAATAACCTTTCTTGGCACTTTCCTTTAGTTTGATATTAATGGTCTTATTTCCATCGCCGGCAGCACCGATGCCTTTCAATTGGTCCTGCTCTGTTTTGGTATCATATACCTGCACCTTGTCTACAGCTTTGGCACCGATGTTTTGCGTGGCTATGGTCGGGTCTGCACCAAAAAACTCTTCACCATCTACCAGCACCTTATCTACCCGTTTTCCCTGTGCAGTTATTTCACCTTTGCTGTTGACCTGCATGCCGGGAATTACTTTCAGCAGTTCTTCCACTGTAGCGCCTTCGCGAACTTTAAAACTGTCTGCGTTGAATTCAGTGGTATCGCCTTTTATCCGGATAGTGTTGTTGGCCCTTACGATCACTTCCTGTAATAAAAGATTTTTAGGAGTGAGAGGAACTGTACCAATATTCAGTTGCTGCCCTGCGGGAATAGACACTTTATCGGAATAATCAGCGAACTTGGGAAAACTGACCAGCATGATGTATTCACCACCATCCAGGCCACCAATGGTAAAATCACCTTTTGTATCAGTACGGGCATATTTCACCAGCACGGAATCGGCAGGGCGTAATAGGGCAATTACAGCGTTTGAAAGATTTTTCTTTTCCAGCGTATCGCGGGTAGTTCCTTTAAGGGATGATGTTTGAGAGAAAGCCGTCTGTGAGGCACAGATCAGCAGGAAAGCGTAGAGTAGTTTTCTCATTGGTGGTTTATGTGGTTGGTAATGCAAAGTATTGATTAAGGCGGGTACATAATTCAATATTTACATGAACGACACAAAAATGCTGATTTCCGGTTATTTAATGTAACCGGCAAGCTGTTCGCCGTGTTAATATTTCAATAAAAAGATGTAAGTTGTAATCAGACGCACAATTCATAAAATTCCACACATAAAATATATGGGCAGCCAGAAAAAAGATATGGGAAGCAAAATGAAAGGGGAAAATGGAGGAAATAACGAAAAATTATTGTCATCTTCCGGAGAAGAAATCACCCCTTCAAAATATGAGGATACCCATTTTGTGGATACGAGTAAGCCTGTCTGGACTTATTCCTTGCTGAATGATGAGGACATCATCAATTTTCAGCAAGGCACTCATTATTCTATTTATAAAAAATTCGGATCGCATTCCCTGCAGGTGAATAATGTATGGGGAATGTATTTCTGTGTATGGGCGCCTAATGCCACCCGCGTATCGGTGATCGGGCATTTTAATAAATGGGAGCCGCATCTGCATCCGCTTACTCCACGTTGGGACAAAAGCGGTATTTGGGAAGGTTTTATACCGGGCTTCAATCTCGGTGAAGCTTATAAGTACCATATCACCGGTTTTGAAAAAAGGGAAACAGAGAAAGGCGATCCTCTTGCCAATTTCTGGGAAAGGCGGCCTCATACAGCTTCCATTACCTGGGACATGTATTATGAATGGCATGATCAGGAATGGATGAACACACGTCATAAACGCAATGCACTGGATGCTCCATGGAGCGTGTATGAAGTGCATCTTGCCAGTTGGCAAAGGCCTTCACCGTCTGATGAAGAAAGCTATAATACATATGATCAGCTATGTGAACTATTAGTGCCTTATGTAAAGGAAATGGGCTTTACGCATGTGGAGTTCATGCCCGTAATGGAACATCCGTTCGATGGAAGCTGGGGTTATCAATGCACCGGCTTTTTTGCACCCACTTCAAGGTTTGGTGATCCGCAGGGACTGATGCGGCTGATAGATGCTTTTCACCAGCAGGGCATTGGTGTGATCTTCGATTGGGTACCCTCTCATTTTCCTTATGATGCACATGGCCTTTATATGTTCGATGGCACGCATACCTATGAGTATGCCGATATGCGTAAGGGATTTCACCCGGATTGGAACAGTTATATCTTTAATTACAAAAGGGGAGAAGTAAAATCATTCCTGATCAGCAGCGCCCGTTTCTGGCTTGATCTTTTTCATATAGATGGCATCAGGGTGGATGCCGTGAGTTCTATGCTCAAGCTGAATTATTCGAGGGAAGAAGGAGAGTGGGAGCCCAATGAATTTGGCGGAGATGGCAACCTGGAAGCGATCGCATTTTTAAAGGACCTCAATGAAACCATCTTCCGCGATTTTCCTGATGTGCAAACCATCGCCGAAGAAGCTACTGACTGGCCGGGCATATCGAGGCCTACCTGGAAAGACGGGCTCGGCTTTGGCATGAAATGGATGATGGGCTGGATGCACGATACACTGGATTATTTCAAACTGGACCCATTGCTGCGACCAGGCTCACAGGATAAGTTTAGCTTCAGCATGATGTATTTCTATGATGAAAACTTTATGCTTCCTCTTAGTCATGATGAAGTAGTGCACGGCAAAAGCCCCATGCTCTATAAAATGCCGGGAGATGAATGGCAGAAATTTGCCAATCTGCGATTGATGTATACCTATATGTGGACGCATCCCGGAGCCAGGTTGCTTTTCATGGGTGATGAATTCGGTCAAACCTCAGAATGGAATTATAAAACGGAACTGAACTGGTCCCTGCTTCAATATGAGAGTCACCGGTTGTTGAAAGATTGCGTGAGCAGCCTGAACCGGCTTTTGCGTTCTGAACCTGCCCTGTATGAATTGCAATTCGATCCTGCCGGCTTTGAGTGGGTTGACCTGAACCACCGGCCAGAGGCGGTAATAGCTTATTGCCGGAAAGGAAAAAAGGAAGAAGATGACCTGCTGATCATTTTAAATATGACACCTGTGGTGCGGCATAACTGGGAAGTATATATAGATGGGAAATTGTATACGAAGGAATTGTTCAATAGTGACAGTTCATCTTTCTGGGGTACAGGCACTGTTTTTAACCCTGATATCCGTACAAGCCTGGTAGACAAGGATAAGTTAAGGTATCGCCTGGAGGTAAATTTGCCAGCGCTGGGGGCAGTGGTTCTCAAATAAATGATCTATCTTTAGTACCAATTAGTCATGAACAAGTGTTCATGCTATATTTAAAATCCTATTTTAAGATCAAATCCATTCCAATGATCCTTAAAACCTTACCCTTGCTGGGCGTTTTGTCTTTGTGCAGTCTGGTGGCAGCATCACAATCTTCTGTTGCACCTTCTGATAGTGCTTCTTATTTTCTCGAAAAAGGTTTACAGGAAAAAGCTAATGGCCGCCGATTGGAATCTTTCAAGCAATTTGAAAAGGCAGCCTCTTATAATCCCAATAACAAAGCTGTAGTAGCAGAGTTGGCTTCTGCCAGTTATGACCTGCGCCGTTATCCGCAGGCAAAAGAGCATTACAAAAAGCTGGTTGAACTGGGTGATAACAGTGCAGCTACCTATAAGCAACTGATGACCCTGTCCTATAATCTCCGTCAGCAGGATGATGTGCTCCTGTACGCCTCCAAACTGAAACAGGCTGACCCTTCTGAAAAAGTGGGCTATTACATCGGGAAAATAAATTACGACCAGGAAAACTATGGTGAAGCGATCAAACATCTTACCACTGCAGGCAAGGAAGATCCACAAAATGCTGAAGTGCCTTATATGATGGCCCGTTGCTATGCCGATATGCAGAACTATAAACAAAGCATTCCTTTTTTCCAGAAAGCAATCGAGCTCGACCCTTCAAAGAATAACTGGATATACGAGTTGAGCCTTATCTATTATGCCATTCATGAAGACAAGAATGCGTTGAAATATATGCTGCTTGCTGCAGAAAAAGGATATAAAAGAGATAATGAATACCTGGAAAACCTCGGTATCGCTTACCTGAATGCCGGTGAACTGGAACAGGGTGTTGCTATCCTGGGAGAAATACTGAAGAAAAGGCCCAGTGATATGAATATTCTCAACATGATGGCTGAAGCCTATTATTTCAAAGGCAAATACCAACAGGCAATGGATTACTGGGACCAGATGCTGGCTTATGATAAAGAGAATGCATCTGCTTTATACATGATCGGTATGTGTTACCAGAAAAAAGGAGAGAAGGAAAAAGGCCAGCGGCTTTGTGATAAAGCGATTGAAATGGACCCGAGTTTGGCTTCGTTGAAGAAGGAGAAGAAGTTACCAGGAGGATTGTAGGTGAGTCGGTTCTGAGTCGGGAGTCTGTAGTCGGGAGTCGATAGTCCGCTTCCCGCTGTCACCCCGGCCCTGGTTCAGGACACATACAAGTTTAAAGAATATAAGAGCCGGGGTCTCCTCAACATTGGGGAGACCCCGGCTCTTAGTGTACTATTCCAGTTAATTTTCTTAAACCAGGGCCGGGGTGACAATGGAAAGTGACCCCCCAGGCTTAAAGTATTACATTCGTTCCGGTACTCTGATTCCGAGTAGTGCCATACTTCCCGCAATAACATTCCCGGTCAGCGCACTGATTTGTAAGCGCAATTGTTTTTTCTGTTCTGATTCTGCATTTAATACAGAATGGTCGGTGTAGAAAGAGCTGAATGTTTTAGCTACATCGTATACATAGATCGCTACCAGTGAAGGATTGTGTTCCTGGCAGGCTTGCTCTATGATGGTGGAGTACTGTTCCAGCAATACGATCAGTTCTTTTTCTTTGGGCAATAAATGGCCGTTGGCTTTGCCGCCAATATGATCAGGTGATTCTTTGCGGAGGATTGATTTTATCCTTGCATGAATGAACTGGATAAAGGGGCCGGTGAATCCATGGAAATCTATACTGTCTTCGGGGTTGAACACCATTTTCTTTTTGGGATCTACTCTTAGCAGGAAGAATTTGAGCGCACCCAATGCGATCGTTTCATACAGTTCGTTCAATTCGCCGGGGTTGAAGTCTTTTACCTTGCCAAGTTCTTCTGTTTTTTCCCGGGCTACTTTCTTTAATTCTTCAATAAGATCATCCGCATCTACTACAGTGCCTTCGCGGGTTTTCATGCGGCCGGTCGGCAGTTCCACCAGTCCGTAGCTGAGATGGTAAATGCCGTCTGCATAGGGTTTGCCCAGTTTTTGCAGAATTAGTTTCAGCACTTTCATGTGATAGTTCTGCTCATCAGCGATCACATAAATGCTCTGGTCATAATGGAACTCCTGGAATTTTTCTTCAGCCAGTCCGAGGTCCTGGGTAATGTATACGGAAGTACCGTCTTTTCTCAATACGAGTTTTTCATCCAGTCCTTCGGCCGTAAGATCGATCCAGACGCTGCCGTCTTCTTTTTTATAGAACACACCTTTTTTCAATCCTTCTTCCACGAATTCCTTTCCCAGCAGGTAAGTTTCGCTTTCAAAATAGTTTTTGTCAAAATCGCTGCCGATCTTGGCGTATGTTTCATTAAAGCCATCGTATACCCAACTGTTCATTCTTTGCCAGAGGGTCCTTACTTCAGGATCGCCGTTTTCCCAATCGAGCAACATTTTCTGTGCGGCTTTCATGATAGGGGCATTCTTCTCTGCCTCTTCCTTGCTCATGCCGTCCGCTATCAGCTTTTCCATTTCTTTTTTGTGCTCGGTACCGAACATCACATAATAATCACCCACGAAATGATCGCCTTTGATGCCGGTTGAATCCGGGGTGGCTCCATTGGCAAACCATTGCCAAGCCACCATGGACTTGCAGATATGGATGCCGCGGTCGTTCAGGATCGCTGTTTTCACCACATCGTAACCGGATGTTTTTAATAATTGCGCTACGCTCCAGCCCAGGAAATTGTTGCGGAGATGCCCCAGGTGAAGGGGTTTATTGGTATTGGGGGAGGAATATTCCACGACTACTGTTTTCTCCAGCGATCTTTTATGCCCAAGGTTCTTATCATTGAAAGCTGATTGCA